>ERZ842401.1660-NODE-1660-length-31318-cov-4.420241_pt1 | contig 31318 bp, 22 predicted proteins | sample MGYA00521270_ERZ842401 | MGnify/ENA primary metagenome ERZ842401 (study PRJEB31892, sample SAMEA3878208) | bioreactor metagenome | biome: Moose rumen | place: Sweden | collected 2011-10 | study: EMG produced TPA metagenomics assembly of the PRJEB12797 data set...
GTTCCCCCTATATTTTACAAGGCTCACCTGGAGTTTTTCATGTGGGAAGTTTGAGTTAGTAATTTTATCCGGGAAGACTGATTCCAATGTATACGTTGTATCATCAATCGCAGTCAGTGAATATCCTTCCACCCCTATGAAGTAATCTTTGTCCAATAGCAACGTTCCACTTGTAGCCCCATTTTTGACCAACTTATTAAAATAGTCCTCGGCACCCAAACCATTGATTGAGTTTAACCGCCAAGAGACTATACCAGTGGATGCGTTATATGTATAAGAATACTCATTACTCCATTTTTCTCCTTCCTCATCTTGTTTTGTAATGACGACAGTGCTATCAGTAAATTTAAAGATTTGATTTCTATCCCATTCATAGCTTCCCGAAACTTCAAACATTTTGAATGTCTTCCCAATGAGCGGGCACGTGCCTGATGCAGTTGGTAAAGAAGATGATGCCACCGCAAGAATGTCTGTAGCAGCCCCAGATGCATCGCCTCCGAATGTCAACGTAGAACCGCTTCGTGTGACCGTAAACGCGCCGTTTCCATTGTTGCTAGAAAGCGTATACGTAGTACCAGATGCCAATCCCGCCCGTGCTGACTTACCAGTGCTGTATGTACCGCTGTCATTAGTTCCAGCACCATACATCGTGTAGGTATTGGAATCAAAGGAGATAAGAGAAAATTCTTTATTATTTACCTTGAAATTTCCATAATAATCTGTCCCTGCCCCAGAACCCGTAACAACAGCTGGAGTACCACTTCCACCATCATCGCTCGTGCTGTTGCTACAGCTGACAAACACAAACGCCAGCGCCAATGCCATCACCGCAAATGCAAAAAGATTCTTCATTTTCATACGCCATTTCTCCTTGCCTTAAAAGGCTGCACTGTTATTTTCCATGCCGTTACCCTGTTTGATAATATAGATAATAACATAGGTATTTATCCCCTGTCAATAACATGTTTTATTTCCTAGGATATTGGCATATTCTGTAATACCGATGGAAGCAGATAATCTACGGCTGGTTCTGGCACAGAACATAAAGGCGCGCCGCAAGGAACTGGGCATAACGCAGGTAAAGTTGGCAGAGCTTGCGGATATTTCAGAGCCATACATGAATGACATTGAACGATGCCAGACATGGGTGAGCGACAAGACGCTCGTAAAGCTGGCGAAGTCTCTGCATATCGCCGTTGCCGATTTATTCCTCCTGCCAGACACGCAACCCGCTTCACCGCAGGCGCAGGATTCTTTAAAATCACGCTACATCACATTTCAGCAGAAAAAGAAGGAGCTGCTCAAACTTTTGGATAAAAATATGGAAAGCCTATTCCAGATATAAGTGCGAGGCTATAAGCGTAACAGCAAAAATCAAGCCAGTTTCAAAAGTCTGTCGCTCTTGAAACTGGCTCTGCTAGAAGAAATCCGCTCTATTTTTTCTGCGCCACGGTGAGTTGAGAGGCAACTTTGCCGTCGGGGCTGTAGCAGCGCTGGGGGTTGGAGCGGTCAACCATCATGTTCACGCCTGTGAAAAATGCGTACTGGTAGGTGCCAGGGGGGAGCGGCAGGTCAAACTCGTAAAGGCCGGGCTTCACTTCCTTCATCTCGTAAATCCAGCTGTCCCAGTTGGTAAAGCTGCCGCCGAGACGCACCTGCTGCTTTGCCTCGCCCTGATAGACAAACCGGACAATGCCGTCTTTCTGCACCTCGGTGGCAGGAGGGATGTCGCGGTTTGCATCGAAATAGGAGAGCATAAGACCCGTGGCGCGGTCGTATTTCTTCTCGGTATTCGTCGGGTCAAGCGTCCACAGCCCGTCCACCACCACGCGGTACCTGATATCCGTCATAGACTTATCCAATTTAAGGATATAAAAAAAGAAGGATTTGGTGACTTCGCCGTCCGCATCGTAAATCTTGCGAATCTGGTAGGGGTGTATTATGTGGAAATTCTCAAAATCAAAAGCAATGCCGACAAAACGAGAATCGCTGTCCGCAGTGAAAATCACGTAGTCGCCTTTGAGCTGGGGAGCCTGCACATCCTTGATCCTGATGACGAGTTCTGCCCTGTCGGCTTCTTCATCGCTGACGGGTGCGACTTTCTCTGCAAATGCTGCCCCCGCAAGAAGAAAGAGGGAGAGCAGAAGGCTGCAAATGAATCTCTTTTCCATATTATATACATCGGTCGCCATAGACCATAGTTTATCATTATTTTCTATTTATGTCTGTATCTGACCATGCCCGATTTTATAAAAGTCCTTATACCGAATTCTTTTTATTCCGATAGATAACTTGAAATACCATAGAGTTGTGGAGTATAATAACAGGCTATGCCAGGATTAAACCAGTTAAAGCAGTTTACGACAGATATATTGGCTCTTGGAGACGAGGCTAAGGTTCGTGCCTCACGCGGGGAGAAGCCAGTGCGTGCTCCCTTCCCGAAAAACGTGTCCGAAAAAGACGATTCCGAGGATTTTTTGAACGGAATGCCGAAGGTTTCGGAAGACGATATATCTCAGGCAGAAGCTGCCGCAGCCGAGAAGCAGTCAGAGGGCAGTGCCGATGCAAAGCTGCCGGATGTTTCAGATATACTGAATACCGCTGGTGACTTGGATGATGCCGACTTAAGTGAATTTGAACTTCCTGATATTGACACTGCCACGCAGGAGGAAGCTCCAGACATTCCCGTAGAGGATCTGGATCTCGATGCCCTCCTGCAGCCGAGCGGCGAAGCAAACGCTCCAACAGACAGCACTCCGTCTTCCTCTGACGATGACTTTGACGTCACCTCCCTGCTTGATGATTTTGACCAGACGGCGGGAGACGCTGGCGCAGACAAGGACGAAGCCCCTGCCACGCAGGAGGAAGCTCCCGCAGCAGACGATGGTCTGTCTGACCTTGCAGGCCTCGATCTTTCAGGCATTCCCGATGTGGACTTGTCGTCTGATGCAGACATTCCTTCTATAGATGCAGGAGATGCAGGCAACGAAGCAGCCCTCCCCGAAGACACAGCAGCCCCAGTGGAAGAGACGGGACTGCCAGACTTTTCCGATATTCCTTCAAACGCAGACAATGAGACAGCTCCCGCTTCTGCGGAAGAGATGGAATTGCCGGACTTCTCCGATATTCCAGACATTCCAGACAGCGTTAGCGCTCCGGAGAACGATACAGTTGCGGATAACGCCCTTGACAGCACTGACAGCGGCGCAAGCCTTGATTTGCCGGAAGACCTCACGAAGCTTTCCGAAGACGACTTGCTCTCCGGCATTCCCGACCTCGATATGTCCCAGCTGGATATGCCGGATGACGGGGCGGCGGGCAATGCGGATCTGTCTCTGGACGACCTTCCCGCAGGGGACGGCAGCCCGGACTTGCCAGACTTGGATCTGTCCGACATAGATATACCAGACCTTGACGCAAATGCAGAGCTGCCGGCGCAGGATCTTGACCTTGGTGCAGAAGCTCCAGCTGTTCCCGCAGACACAGGCGATGCGGGAATGGACCTGCCCGATGACTTTAATCTCGACAATCTTGACAGTCTGACGACGGACAGCACTGCCTCCGCTCAGCCAGAAAATATGGGGCTTGACGGCTTTGATGACGTTCCCTCTTCTGACGTACTGCGGCAGGAAGTGTCTGATGATGACGCACTCGGTCCTGTTGACACCTCCGGCATGGACGGCGTTGACTTCTCCGCAGGCTCAAGCGATTTTGCTTTTGACAATATCACTGACGAAGAGGGAGAATTCCACATTCCCGGCTTCTCCGACACAGTGACGGCAGACCTGAACAAGAAGGAGGAAGCCCCTGCATCGGCGGAAACCGAGCAGGAAGCGGAAAAAAAGCCGAAAAATACCTTTACCGATGCCGAATACAAGCGCTTCCTCGCAAACCTCGAGTTCTACCCGCTCAACGTGCGCATGGCGGTGGAAGACTTCGTCGTCAAGAACGAATTTACCGATGATGCCGTCTTTGAGGTACTTGACAAGATTCTCCGCAAGGTGCCTGCCCGTCAGGTCGCAGCCGACTTGGAAAAGAAGCTTGACATTTCCTTGCAGGTGCCGCGTGACTATGAACGGCGTTCCGCAGAAGAATACGAGGCATATAAAAAGACGCTGGAATACCAGCTCAAGAACAGAATTATCCCCGTCGCCATACTGAGCTTGATGGCGGTTATCCTCTTCTTCTGCGTCATGTTTCTGTCAAAGACCTTCATCTACGAGCCGAGTATGGCGCGCAAATACTACAAGCAAGGCTACACGTTCATTCAGGAGAACCAGTACCCGCAGTCAGAGGACAGCTTTAACCATGCCCTGCACTACAAGTCTGTAAAGGCTTGGTTCTACCGCTATGCGGAACGCTACCGCGAGCACCACCAGTATGAGCGCGCGCGCACTATGTACAGCAATATTCTCCGCCGTTACAATCATGAGAAAGCGGCAGGTCTTGCATGGGCAAAAATGGAATCGGATGACCTTTACAATTACGAGGAAGCCGAACGCATCTTGAAGCGCGAGGTGCTGGACTACCATGTAAACGATGCTGACGGCATCCTGCAGCTTGGAGACCTGTATCTTGACTGGGCGACGGACAAGGATCCGGCAAAATTCGCTGATGCGAAGGAACAATACGACCTGCTCGTGCAGCTTTACGGGGACAAAAAGGAGGTTAAAACATACCTCGCCCGCCAGATGCGCTATTATATCCGCACAGACAACCTCGCACAGGTTTTGCAGTACAAGGAACAGTCTTTTCCGAAGTCAAAGGATTTGGCGGCTGATGACCTCATCGAGCTTTCGGGCTACCTCTTGGGCAAACGCTACGGGGATCTGCCTCCATCAGAAGAGGGACTGCGCTCCCGCATAGAGGGCTTGCGCGGTTTGCTTGAAGACGCGGTGAAGGCTGCGCCCTCAAACCCCTATGCCATGTACAATATGGGCACCTACTTTAGGAATACCTCTACCTCTGACTCTGACCGCAAGCGTGCCTCGGAATTCTTCAAGAGAACCATCGAGATATTCAAGGAGCGCCAGTACCGGAACCGCCATGACACATACAAGTACATCGACGCTTTCCGCCTTTTGGGCGAAGGCTATGCCGCTGAGCGCAAGTATATAGACGCAGAGCAGACCTATGGCGAGGGCATTGAGATTTTTGAGAAGGAGCACGAATCCAGCGGCTTTGAAAGCACGCAGGACATAGGCAGGCTCTACAGCGATATGGGGGACATCGACTACTTCATTTCAGGCGAGATGGAGACAGCCCTCGGCAATTACATCAAGGCGGTGAACAACAAGAACGACACGCCGTCTGTCCGCTACCGCATCGGCTACATACAGTACAAGAACCGCAATTACCCAGAGGCACTGGGGTCGTTCATCCGCAGCTCAGAAGGCAGCCCGAATGACTCCCACGTTCTGCTCTCCCTTGCCAACACGCTGAGCCTGCGAGATGACAACTACGCCGCCGAGGGATACTACGAAAAGCTGATAGATGTCGTCCAGCTTCAGATGGAGCGCTACAATATCCTCTTCCCGCAGGTTCGAGCGGACCACGGGGATATAGTGAACACCTACCTGAAGGCGACGAACAATCTGGGCGTCACGCTTTTCCGCATCGCGCAGATGACGGGTGACAGCAAAAAGAATGCACAAGCCGTCGTCCACCTCAATGACAGCCTGCGGGCATGGGATGCCCTCACGCGCAATCAGGAGACGATGATACGTCTGGAAGGCTCAAACCTTGCAGCTCAGAATATCAAGTATATCACTGAGCCCTACGCAGCTTATGAACCGGAGATATACACGGATATTCCGAAAATTATGGATAAAGAAGAAGGCTTAGAGTGAGGAGTCTTTCAAAGTCCGCAAGCTGCAAGGCTTCGGGCATCGTAAAGCGGCAATACCTCATCGATATAAAAAAGGAAGTCTTCCGTAAATCCATACATATCTGCAGCGCACTTATCCCTTTTTTCCTCTATCGCTGGCGCGTACAGGTGCTTGTCGCGCTTGCGGTGGTGGTCGCGCTTTACAGCGTGGCAGAGCTGTTGCGGCTAAAGAAAGGCATACAGATTCCCCTCGTTTCGTCAGTGACGGCAGCTGCCGCCCGAAAGCGGGATGAAAATAAATTCGTCTTGGGTCCAGTCACGCTTTCCTGCGGCATCATCCTCTGCGCCCTGCTGTGGAATTCGTTGCCTGCCGCCATAGGCATCTATTCGCTGGCGTTTGGCGACGGGCTTGCAAGCCTGTCGGGCAAGCTCTTCGGCAAAGTACAGATTCCCCTCACCCAGGGAAAGACAGCTGCGGGCAGCCTCACCTGCTTTGCGGCAATATTCATTGCAACGTTTCTTGCCTGCCGGAAATCTTCGGTAGCGATACTCGTTGCGTCTGCGGGGATGTTTATCGAGCTTTTACCCTTGAAGGATTTTGATAATATCTTAATTCCCATCGTCCTTGGCGGCGTGGCGCAGTATTTACTTCCATAGATATGCGTGAAGGCTCAGCAGGTAGAACACCGTGCCCCCGACCTGCAGAATGACGCCGAGAATCAGAAGCAGATAGCAGTCCGCAAGGCAAAGCAAAAAATAGCCGATAAAAAGTATGAGGTACGCTATGCTCTGCTTGATTAATTCCGCAGTATTGTTCAAAAGCCCCTTGTAAATCAAGATGCTCAGCGTTGCCAGAATGAGGATGATCCGTATGCTCAAGAGCAAGCTCCGCAGCCCCCAGCCCGTCGTAAAGCCTGTATTTATATGGAATGTCTGCAAAGGATAGAGAAGTCCCGTCATGATGGCGAGCAGAATCATGATGATAAAATTCCGCTCCACATACTGCCGTTTTTCAGTATCATTGAATGATGCTGAAAACAAAAGCCCCAAGGGTGCAAGAATCCTGCCGGCAATGACTATCCGCGTCACAAGCACCTGCACGGAAGAGGCATGCCAAAAGTTATACGCGGGGACAAAAAGGCGTACGCCTTCGCAAAGGCAGCCAATCAAAAAACCGCAGAAATAGATGACCTCCAGCGCCTGCGTCTTTTCAAAATGAAAGAACAGGAAGATGGCAGTCAGCACTGTATAGAGTTCAAAGCTTATGATTGCGCTTATCGTGGCAGACTGACGGTAGCCGAGCAGCTTTGTGTCTGGAAGCGGGACAAGGCGGAGCAACGTATCTGGGGAACTTATCTTCTTGTTGATGAGCGCGTAGGCAAAAAGCGCTATGGTCAGGATGCTGAAAACGAGCGATGTCGTGAAAAACGCCAGCAGCATGCGGTTGCGGACTTTGAGTGTCATGGTATTAGCATAAACCATGTGCAAATTTTAGTAAAGCCTGTCTTTAGCACTCCGATATTAAATACAGAAAACTATCTTTTCATTCTGGGAGGAATCATGAAGAAGGTTGTAGTCTTCGCTTTATTGGCGGCACTGGCCGGTACAAGCGCTTTTGCAGGCGATGCAGCCGCTTTTTCTGATATAGGCTTTTCCAAGGACGGCAAGACGTATATTTTCGGAGAATACGGAAAAATAGATAAAAAATTTCAGGCATGGGCAGAAATCTATGCGGTGGATGTTGAAAAAAATGCTTTCGTTCCCAACGGCATTTACAAGACCAGCCCGAGCGCGGCGACTGCTTCCATAAGCGGGAAAGGCGCTTATGACAGCCTTTTCAAGCACGCGGACACAAAGCTCAAAGCATATAATTACGCTCCCTCAGATCCCGCGAGGCTGCTCTATGTAAAAGAGGAATCTGCCCCTACCAATGAAATCTATTTCAAGGACTTTGAATCCTCCGATGAGGACGAGGAAATCTTCTACCACATCAAGCTGATACCGACGTATATGGGCAAAGGTGTGGGCGTTTCTTCAAAATATTACATAGAGATGGCTAAGGAAGACGAAGACGGCAACGTACTGAAATCATGGCGGGTGGGAAACCCCGAGTATGTACGCAAGGGCATAAGCTCCTACCAGATTGAGCGAATCTTTACCGACAACAGCAAGCGCTCCCTAGTCTTTGTCATACAGAAGACGCAGGAAGACGAAACGGGGACATCTATCAGATATATGGTAGAAACTGTGCGTTTTTAGGAAAGGTGATAAATTTACTAAAAAAATTTCGTTTCTTGTGTCAAAAACTGAATCTCATTTGTGACTGATTAAGAAGAGGTTACAAATGAAAATAAATACAGTTTTTCTTTATCTTGCAAAAATCGTCATGCCGGCACTTGTGTTGTCGGCATTTGTTGTCTTTTCGATTGCTCCGGTAGCCTGCACGGCGCAGGGAATAACCATAGTTTCGGAAGGCTGCACGCCCCCTGCCCTCACCGATTTTTCAACAGCAGACAGCACAAGCCTCTCGCTGAGCTTTGACAGGGAAGTTCTCCTTCTCCATGCCCTTGTCTCTGACGAAACAGGCAGAGGTCTTGGCGTATCCCATCCAGAAGGGCAAGGAAAAGACTTGCGGCTTGCGCTCGCTGAAAAGACAAAACCCGGCATTTCCTACACGTTCACGGGAGATGTGCAGGACGAGGGCGGCAGCACGCTCACGCTCAGCATCACCTTTCCCGGCTATAACGACGATATGGCGCATCTACAGCTTGCAGAGGTGCGCAATGCCTACTCTTCAAAGAAAAATCACTACGAATTCGTAAAACTCTTCTGCCTGACGGGAGGAAATCTTGCAGGGTACGAACTGCTAAGCGCAGGGGATGGCGAGCAGAAAAAATACGTATTCCCGCCCATCACCGTGGCGGCGGGGGACTTTGTCACCGTGCACCTCCGCATGATGAAAAACGCCGACGGGGACTACTGCCAGCAGGGCATGGTGGACGAAGTCCTTGGCGACAGGCAGGCATCCTTTGCCGCAGACTCTTCTGAGGACGCTTGGGATTTATGGCTTGACAATCAGAAAAGCCGCCTTTCCCCGTCGGACATCCTTGTGCTGCGGGACGCAGTAAGCGGCAGGATAGTGGACGCCCTGCCCTTTGCCGACCCAAAAAAAGAAGAAAGCAGCTGGAACAAAAACTACGAGGCGCTCTGCCGCGCGGTGGAAGAAAGCGGCGTGTGGCAGGGCGCAGACGGCACGGCTTCCTGCGACATCGCTGATGCCTTTCAAGCCACAGGCATAACAAGCTCTGCGACAAGCCGCACGCTCTGCCGCAGGACTATAGGCAATGAGGCAGACGGCAATCCCCAAAACTGCTCATCTGCGGCTGACTGGTATGTGAAAAACTATGCAAAGCGCAAATAAGGGGCGTGCTACAGCGAAGGAATTTCCCTGAGCTTTGTGTATTTCCAGTCATAGGCATGGCTGCCGGGAACGCCGGACTGAATCCGCTCGTTTTCTTTTTGCAGCTGGAACTGTATCAGCTTCTTGAAGACATCCATGAGCGGTTCGGGATTTGCGGAGGCATCAGCCATGCCCGCGCCCTGCAGCTCCTTTATGAGGTAATAGCAGGACTCTATCGTTGACACGCAGTAATCCTTTGGCTCATGCTTGAACGTAAAGATGCTTCTGTAGCTGCCGCTAAACGAAAACTTGGGCAGCGTTTGCAGATTGCCTGAAGATTTTATGATTTTTTTGGAACACGCCCATGTAGAATCGACAAGGAAGACGAGCAAGGTTCTGCCGCCCACCGCTTCACGGAAGCCTTCGCGGGCGCTTGTCCATGCATCCTCTGCGGGATAGAGCAGGACGGGATAGCAAGAGCTGTCCGCAAGCAGGGCATTAACCCGCTCATTCCGGCTGAAATCAACACCCGTCACAATCTCGCTTCCCGGCAAGCTCAGCGCCGCAAGCCTGCCGGTACCGGTGCGCTGGCGCTTTGCTTCCTTGGGGTGCATGAGGAATACAAATTTTATGCCTGCATTCACCCTGCCGATGTACTTACAGTAACATGACTCTTTCGGACGCAGGCATCTGAGGCAAAGCTCCCTCATTATGACTGTATGAACTTTTCAAGCGCTTCCTTTGAGCTGGCGCCAATGTGCTGGCCCGCCACCTTGCCGTTCTTGAAGAGAACGAAATTCGGAATGCTCATCACGCCGTATTTTTCTGCAAGCTCGGTGTTGTCGTCCACGTTCACTTTGCAAACTTTCACCTTGCCCGCCTGCTCCTCATACAGCTTCTCCACGACGGGCCCCATCATCTGACAGGGACCGCACCACGTTGCCCAGAAATCTACCAATACAGGGATATCGCTTTTCAGGACTTCCTGCTCGAATGTCTGCTCATTTACTTCTACTGCCATCTTTTGGCCTCCTAGATTTAATTGTGTACAATCAAAATATACTATAATGACAGAATTGTGGCAAGGGTTTTAGGACAGCTTGAAACTAACAGCGGGAAGGACTATGATGAGAGCAGGAGGAAACTATACTGTATGATTTGCTTTGACAAAGAAAAAAATGTATTTCTGCTGCATACACCGACATCGACTTATGTGATACGCCTGTATAATGGAAAGTATCTATTGCATGGCGGCTGGTTCCACAGGCTTTCCGCCTGGTCCGATGTATGCGTCATGCCGCTGGCAGACAGAGCATACTGCCCCGTTCCCGCCGATGAGCACGACAAGGCTGACTTTTCTCTGGATGCACAGCAGTGCGAATATCCCGTGGCGATGCGTTCGGACTTCCGCCAGCCAGCCTTTGAAGCAATAGGTGCTGACGGAACGCTTGCCGCAGACCTGTACTACTGCGGGCACAGGATTTTCAAAGGGAAAAAGCAGCTCGAAGGACTGCCCGCCACGTATATTGAAGCCGATGAAGACGCGGACACGCTGGAAATTGACCTGAAAGACCCGCATACAGGGCTGTTCGTCACTTTAAGCTATACCGTGTGGAATAAATTCGATGCAATCTGCCGCCACACGGTCTTCCACTGCGGTGGGGAGGCGCTTACCCTGCGCAAAGCGATGAGCGCAAGCCTTGATTTTCCGCATTCCCGCTACAGGCTCCTCCAGCTTTCAGGCGCCCATGCACGGGAACGCCATGTTATTCTGCGGGACCTCGTGCCGGGAATACAGGGCGTGGAAAGCCGCCGCTGCATGAGCAGCCATCAGGAGAACCCCTTTATCGCCTTGCTGGGCGCAGGTGCCACAGAGACTTCCGGCGAGGTCTATGGATTCAATCTGGTCTACAGCGGCAATTTTACCGCGCAGGTGGAAGTGGACCAGTGGAGCATGAGCCGCCTGCAGATGGGCATCAATCCCTACAATTTTGACTGGCGGCTTGAAGCCGGAGAAAGCTTCTGCACGCCGGAAATCGTCATGGTGCGCAGCGAAGCAGGGCTTGGCAGCATGAGCCGCACCTATCATGACCTCTACAGGCGCCACCTCTGCCGCGGCAAGTGGCGCGATGCAGACCGCCCCATCGTCATCAACAACTGGGAAGCCACGTATTTCAGCTTCAGTGCCCAGAAGCTCTTCGCACTTGCGGATACCGCGGCAAAAGAGGGCGTGGAGCTTTTCGTCCTTGACGACGGCTGGTTTGGAAAGCGCGACGATGACCGTTCCTCGCTTGGCGACTGGGTGGTAGACAGGAACAAACTGCCCAACGGGCTTGAAGAGATTGCCAATGGAATTCATCAACGGGGAATGAAATTCGGCTTGTGGTTTGAGCCGGAAATGATTTCCCCAGACAGCGAGCTCTACCGCGCACACCCCGACTGGGCTCTGCATGTGGAAGGACGCGATGCAGTGCTGAGCCGCCACCAGTTTGTGCTCAACATGGGGCGGAAGGAGGTTGTGGACTACCTTGCCGAAAAGCTTTCCGCCATACTTTCGGCAGTGAAGATAGACTACATAAAGTGGGACTTCAACCGCAGCCCGTCAGACATGCATCTGGGAGACTCCCACCGCTTTTATCTTGGCTTATACCGCCTGATGGAAATCCTGACGGAACGCTTCCCCGACGTGCTCTTTGAATCCTGTTCCGGTGGCGGAGGACGTTTTGACGCGGGCATGCTTTACTATATGCCGCAGACCTGGACAAGCGACAACACCGACGCGCTTTCCCGCATAGCCATACAGCTCGGCACCTCGCTCGCCTATCCTGCAAGCGCCATGTCCTGCCACGTCTCAGCTGTGCCAAACCATCAGGTGGGAAGGATTACCTCCCTTGCAAGCCGCTGCCGAGTCGCCATGGCGGGAACCTTCGGCTACGAGCTTGACCTGAACAAGCTTTCGCCTTTGGAGCTTGAGGAAATACGAGACCAGATTATCTGGTACAAGAGCATCCGCCATACCGTGCAGTTTGGAGACCTCTATCGCCTTGAAACGCCGTGGACATCCCCTGCCGCCGCAGAGTTTTCCCGCTTTGCCGCATGGGAGCATGTGTCTAAAGACAAGTCCCATGCCGTTGTTTCCATCGTGTGGAGCTACAGCGAAGCAAATCCTGAAAACGCGGTAGTCCGTCTGCAAGGACTTGAAGAGGATGCACGCTACACATTTACAAGTATGCAGAGCGCCGTCATGCGGGAAGCGCAGAAACAGGCAAACGCCGCCCTGCCGGCAAGCCAGCAGACAATCGTGCCGGACGGAACCTGTGCGACAGGCGCAGAGCTCATGTACGCAGGCCTCCGTATTCTGGGAAAGCCGCAATATGGCGGCAGCGTGCATTTTATGCTGAACAAAGTCGTATAAAAAGAAAGGGTGGCACAAGGTGCTGTATTCACCCTGTAACCACCCAACTCACTCCGTTTATCCCTCATCAAAGAGCCAGTTTCAAAAAACTCAGCCTTTTGAAGCTGGCTTACGTATTTCTTTCACAATTTCCGAGGCTTCTCTCGTAAGCCGCTCTATATCATTAAATTTTCCCGCCGCAATAAGCTCTCCTTTGACCATCCAGCTGCCGCCACAGGCAAGGATTTTGCCAAAAGCAAGATAGTCACGCACATTTGCCGCATTTATGCCGCCTGTGGGCATAAACTTGACCTGCGAATAGGGAGCACTCATCGCCTTTATCATCTTGAGCCCGCCCGCATTCTCCGCAGGGAAGAACTTCACCGCATCAAGCCCAAAGCCCAATGCCATTTCCAGTTCAGAAGGCGTCATAATGCCGGGCATGACCGGATAGCCCTTCTTGACACAATGCCCAACTACCGAGGGATTCAGCCCCGGCGATACGATGAACTTTACGCCTGCCCCAACCGCTCGCTCTGCCTGCTCAATGCTCAAGACCGTTCCCGCACCGACAAGCAGCTCAGGAAAATCCTTCGCTATCGTGCGGATGCTTTCCTCGGCGGCATCGGTCCGAAACGTGATTTCCGCACACGGCAGCCCGCCCCGCAAAAGGCTTTCAGCCAAGCCCTTTGCATCCTGCGCCCTGTTCAAGACCACGACAGGGACAATGCCGATTTCTCCAATCTGCTTTAAAACATCATTCATAAGCTATATCCTCCTTGAGCCCAGGTAAAAAACCGGGCAGCATTCCTGTAGCAGATATCTTTTACCAACGCACCGAGCAATTCTTCGTTCCACGGGAATTCCCCTTCCTCCACCATCGTACCGATAAAACTGCACAGTATGCGGCGAAAGTATTCGTGGCGCGGATAAGACAGAAAGCTGCGGCTGTCAGTGAGCATTCCCAGATGCTTTCCCAGAACAGACGTGCGGGCATAGACGCGCAGCTGTTCTTCGATGCCGTCCCTGTGGTCGTTGAACCACCATGCAGGTCCAAACTGGCAGTTGCGGAAATTGCCCGCCATGGCAGCAAGAGCCTCGTTGTCCCTGGGGTTCAGGTTGTAGAGGACGGTATGCGCCTCCGGTTTTGCCGCATAGATGCCGCCAAGCACCGCGCCAAGCTGTGCCATAAAGCTGAAATCCTGCAGGCTGTCCGCGCCTGCGTTTTTGCCCGCGGCGGCAAGCAGGATCCTGTTGTTGTCGCGCAAGGCGCCGATGTGTAGCTGCATCGAAAGCCCCTTCTCCACATAGAGCTTTCCAAGCTCTATCAGCATATACCCGCGATATTTCGCAAGCTCCTCCGGAAAAAGCTTTCTGCCGAGCCAAGCTCTGTTGAAAACAGCGTCAGCCTCCTCACGGCTTGCGGAAAGATAAAAATCAGCTTCCAGGGAATGGTCGCTCACAAGCGCGCCGTTCTCCTTGAAAAAATCCATACGGGCGGCGAGCGCGGCAAGCATATCCGCAATCCCCTCAAACTTCGTGCCCGATATATCCTGCAGGCGGGACACTGCGGCAGGAAAATCGGGATTTTCCGCATTCAGCAGCACATCGGGACGGAATGACGGGCGCACCCGTAATCCCTTCCATTCATCGGCAAGCTTTCTGTGCCAGACAAGGTCGTCCAGAGGGTCATCCGTCGTGCACAATTCCTTCACCCGCATCTTTTCAAGCAGGGCACGGGGGCTGAAATCCTTTTGCGCAAGCAGGGCATTGCAGCGCTCCCACACGCTTCGGGCATTCTCTTCCGTCAGCACTTCCCGAATGCCAAAGTAGCGCCGCAATTCCAGATGGCTCCAATGATACAGCGGGTTGCCGACACAGCCCTGCAAAGTGCGCACAAAGGCAAGATAGCGCTCGTAGTCACGGCTGCTATCCGCAGCAAGATGTCCGGTAATCAGTTCTTCAGGCACACCGAAAGCCCGCATCGCGCGCCACTTGTAGTGGTCATGGTCAAGCCATGCGTTTGCCAGATTTCCAAGCCCCTTGTCCTCATATATTTCACGAGGAGACAGGTGGCTGTGAAAATCGAAAACCATCTCTGTTTCCGCATAACGGTGGTAGAGGATTCGGGAAACCTCGTCCTGCAAAAGGAAATCGTCATCTAAAAAGTCTTTCATAGTCATGCAATCTCACGGCAGACATCTTTGAGAAGCTTGCGGACTGCCCCCGTACCGGCACTCAGCCTTGCAAAATAATCGCTCACCCTGCCGGCAAGCCCCGCTTCATACAGATCAACGCCGAATATATCAGCCCGATGTAAAAGCTGCGCGATGGCGCCCGGTACAGCAGCCCGCACAGTCTCCAGCAACGGGTCAGGGCTCAGCTCAAAAGCCTTTCCCGCATCATCAACCGCCATCAGATAGCGCAGCCACAGGGCAAAGGTCAATGGAAGTACACGGAGCTTCGTGACATCCAAATCCGCACGCTTCATATAGCCCTTGATTGTCTCGCCAAAGCGGATGGGCAGCTTCTGGGACGTATCGCAGGCAATGCGCTGCGGCGTGTCAGGCATAAAGGGATTAGGAATGCGGATATTCACCACCTCGTCAATGAAATCGCGCGGGCTGATTATTCCCGGGTCAACAACGACGGGAAGCCCCTCATCATAACCAAGCCTTTTCACAAGGCAGAGCAGATCGGGATCCTTCATCTCATCGGCAATCAGCGTATAGCCCAAAAGACAGCCCGCCAAAGCAAGGAAAGTGTGAAGCGGATTCAGGCAGGTGCAGACCTTCATCTTCTCCACCTTGCCCACCGTGGCGCGGTCAGCAAAGTAGATTCCCGCCTTTTCAAGCGCCGGTCGTCCATTGGGGAAGGCATCTTCAATGACGAGATACTGGCACTCCTCCGCGTTTACAAAGGGAGCCACATAGGTTTTCTTTGCCGTGATGACAGGCTCAAGCCCTTCCACACCGTCAGCTTCAAGGATTTTCGCAATCTTGGCATCGGGGCGCGGCGTTATTTTGTCTATCATCGTCCAAGGGAAAGAGACCTTTGCCTTGTCGCCCACATAGGCGCAAAAGCCCTTCCGGCACAAGCCCCGTTTTTCCCATTCCTCTGCAAATGCGTTCACCGCGGCAAAGAGCCTGTCGCCGTTATGCGAACAGTTGTCCATGCTCACCAAGGCGAGTGGCAAGGCTCCTGCAAGATAGCGCTCGTAGAGCAGGGCGGCAATTTTGCCCATGCTGCTTTCAGGCTTTGCGGGCTCTTCCGCAGAGACATCATCCAGAGCATAGCCCTTTTCGGTAATGGTAAACGACACCATCTGCAGCGACGGCGAGCGGAATATATCGCACAGCCGTGACCAGTCAGCTTCAGCCTTCCGGTCTGCAACAAGGGATTCCATGATGGAAGCGATGACGGTCTTTTTCACCGTGCCGTCGCCTTTCAGCGTCACCAGTATGCTGAGGTTGTCATGCGGCCTGTACATCTTTTCAATGGTCTCGTAATCATGGATGCCCGCAAGCACAAGCCCCCTGTCCAAGACTTTTTCGTTCAAAAGCTCCTGAACGATGTTCGCCTGAAACGCGCGGAAAATGTTTCCCGCCCCAAAGTGAATCCAGAACGGCGCGGCTCTTGTTGCTTTTTCCACCGCCTCCCTGTCAAAAGAAGGAAGCCCATACGCTTTTGCCTCCCAGAGAGATCTGTCCGCAATGCCCTTTTCAGTCAGCTGCATACCGTACCCCGCTGCGGTCAAAGCTTTTCTCGCAGGCTTCCCACAGCCCGTTCAGATATGCAGCGCCAAGCGCACGGTCGTAAAGCCCGTAGCCCGGCATAGCCTTTTCCCCCCAAATCATGCGGCCATGGTCGGGGCGGATAACGCCGTCAAAGCCCGTTTCATAAAGCGTCTTGACAATTTTGAACATATCAAAGCTTCCGGCGCTGGACAGGTGGGCAGACTCCTGAAAATCCTGCACGGGGTCATCAATGGCAGTGTTGAATTTAAGGTTCCTGATGTGGGCAAAGTGAATGCGCCCCTTCGCCGCTTTTATCATAGCGCAGAGGTCATTCTTGCGGTTCGTACCGTAGCTGCCCGTACAGAAAGTGATGCCGTTATGGGGATTGTCCACCGCCTTGAGCAGGCGCACAACGTTCTCCTGGCAGGTGATGATGCGGGGCAAGCCAAAGACCGACCAGGCGGGGTCATCGGGATGTATTGCCATATCTATGTCATACTTGTCACAGACCGGCATGATTGCGTTGAGGAAGTACACGAGGTTTTCAAAGAGCTTCTCGCTGTCTATATTCCGGTACAGCGCAAACAGCTCTTTTACGTGCGCCATGCGCTCCGGTTCCCAGCCCGGCAGCACAAAGCCGTTAGAATCCTTGTCTATAGAAGAAAACATTTCCTCTGGCTTGATGGCATCTATGACCGCTGAGTTATAGGCAAGGACGGTAGAGCCGTCTTCACAGACGCGGGCAAGCTCGCTCCTCGTCCAGTCGAAGACAGGCATAAAGTTATAGCACACCATGCGGATGCCTTCCTGCCCGAGCCGTTCCAGAGTCTTGCAATAGTTTTCTATATATTCATCCCGCCTGCCGCTGCCGGTTTTGATGTCGTCATGGATGTTGACGCTTTCAATACCGAAAATCTGCAAGCCCGCATCAGAAACCTCTTTCTTCAGCTTTCTGATGGCATCCCTGCTCCACGCCTCTCCCGGCACGGAGTCATAGAGAGTGGTGATAACGCCGGAAACCCCCGGAACCTGCCGGATTTGCTGCAGGGTGACGGAATCAAAGCCCGTTCCGTACCATCGCAAAGTCATTTTCATTTTACTTGCCTTTCCTTACTGGCATACTAGTATTCCAGTTGCCATAATTTTATTCTATCCGCTTTTTGTATTTTGTCAAGAGAATTTTTTCAACTTGTACACTAGTTGACAAGAACCACAGTCCTCTTTATTCTACAGATATGAAAATTCCAGAAAAGAAAGACAAGGAAACCAACCATGATTATGCCTTTCGCGTTATACAGGAGGGCATCATAAACCTTGAACTGCAGCCGGGAAGCATGATAAGCGAGCAGGAAATAGCCAGCGAGCTAAAGCTTTCGCGCACTCCGGTACACGAAGCCCTGCTGGAACTGGCCAAGACCAAAATAGTGAAAATCATCCCTCAGCGGGGCAGCATCGTAAGCCTCATCGATATGGCTCTTGTGGAGGAATCCTGCTTTATCCGCGCAAATATAGAATCCGCCGTCATGGAGCTTGTCTGTCAGAAAGCGACAGAGGAAGACATAGAAAACCTTGAAGAAAACCTCGTGCTGCAGGAATTTTACTTTGCCAAACAGAACTACGGCAAATTTATGGAATTGGATAACGCCTTTCACCGCGCAATGTATAAGATAGCGGGAAGGATGCTCTGCTACTACACGGTACAGCTGATGAACATACACCACGCCAGATTTCGCGCCCTGCGCCTGCACATCTCCAATACAGAGCGAATCGTCACAGAACACAAGGCCATCCTTGAATCCATCAAACAGAGAGATGCGGCGAGGACAAAGAAAGAATTCCTTGACCACATAAACAGTATGTTTGTGGACGAAAAAGAGATCAGGCAAAAGTATTCAGCCTATTTCATTCAAAAAGAGGTACAAAATGAAGATAACTAACCTTGAACTGCCGCAAAACCTGTGCTTTGTCTGCGACAGCGAAGCTTTTTCCGGCGTTCAAAAGATAAGCCGCAAAGTCTGCACCGACATCGACCGGGTATTCGGCTTTAAGCCCGCGCTGTCCCACAGCCTTGCAGACGTGCGGCAGGATGCCGTCATTTTCGGCACAGCAGGGAAGAGCCCCCTGCTCGACTCCCTTGAAAAATCCTCCCGCATAGACCTTTCCGGCATCAGGGGCAAGCGGGAAGTCTTTGGCTTTTTTGTCATGGAACAGCCCTCAGCGGCATTTCCCGCAGTGCAGAACGCCATTGTCATCGCGGGGAGCGACAAGCGGGGAACGATATACGGCCTCTTCCACATTTCGGAACTGCTCGGCGTGTCCCCGCTGGTTGACTTTGCAGACGTCGTCCCTGCCAAAAAAGAATGCATGGAATTCACCGCAGCGCACAATATGATTTCCCGTGAGCCATCAGTCAAATACCGCGGCTTTTTCATAAACGACGAATGGCCCGCCTTCGGCAACTGGAGCCTGAAACGCTTCGGCGGCCCGAATGCCCTCTGCTATGAGCATATCTTTGAGCTGCTCCTCAGGCTGAAAGGCAACTACCTCTGGCCAGCCATGTGGTCCGCGGTTTTCTCATGGGACGGACCGGGACTCAAAAACGCAGAGCTTGCGGACGAGTACGGCGTCGTCATGGGCACAAGCCACCACGAGCCCTGCTGCCGCGCCGGGGAAGAGCACCGCTTTTACCGCAGGACCACGCAGGAATATGGCAGCGAATGGAATTTCCAGCGCAACAGGGACGGCGTTACCCGCTTCTGGCGTGACGGCCTGCGCCGCAACCGCCGCTTTGAAAACATCTATACCGTAGGAATGCGCGGCGAGGCAGACACCGCAATACTCGGCAGGGAGGCAACGCTCAAAGACAACATAGACCTGCTAAAGGACGTGCTGCGCACGCAGTATGAACTCATGAAGGAAGAAGTAAATCCGGACCTTGAAAAGATTCCGCGGATGCTCGTCATGTTCAGCGAGGTGGACAAGTTCTACTTTGGCAACGAGGAAACGCAGGGGCTCAAGGACACTGACCTGCTTGATGGCGTTACCATCATGATGACCGATGACAACTACGGCGTGCTCCGTGCGCTTCCCGATGAATCCATGCGTGCGCACAAGGGAGGGCTCGGACTCTACTATCACTTTGACTTTCACGGCGGCCCCCACTGCTATGAATGGGTGAACGAAAACTATCTGCCCAAGGCATGGGAGCAGCTGAGCGCCGCCTATGACTGGGGCATACGGGATGTGTGGATTGTAAACGCAGGCGATGTGGGACTGCTCGAATTCCCGCTCAACTACTTTATGGATATGGCTTACGACTTTGAAAAATACGGCTCCTCCGCGCCCAATTCCACAAAGCAGTGGACGCACGACTGGCTGCAAAAGCACTTTGCCTCCTATTTTAGCGCCAGCGATATGAAGCAGATGGAAGAGCTCGTGCAGGACTATACTTTCCTGACCAATCGGTGCAAGCCGGAGGTGATGAACGAGCGCATCTATGATGCCACCCATTACGGCGAGGCAGACGCACTGCTCGCAAAGGCAGAGGGCATTATCCAGAGCGCAGGGGAACTGCTGAGCCGCTGCCCCGCACCCATCGAAGGTGCTTTCTGGGAACTCGTGTATTATTCCGCAGCAGGTTCGGCAAACGTATACCGCATCTGGATTGCTTGCGCAAAGAACCAGCTCTACGCGCGGCAAAACCGCGTGGAGGCAAACGACTGGGCGGACAAGGTAGCCGCTTACCTTGACTTTGACAGCAAGCTCACCGACAGCTACCATGCTGTTGACGGCGGCAGATTTTACGGCTTCGGGCTGTCGGAACACATCGGCTTTGGTCACTGGAACGATGAGGATGACAAAAAGCCCATCCTTATGCGCATCTTTCCGTCCAAAAAGCCGCGCCTCATCGTAAATCCCACAGACAGGGAGGAGTACTTAGTCGGAACGGATTACTCAGAAAAAGAGATGGTCATAGACGCTTTCATGAATCCCGCTTGCGAGGAATGCAAAGTAGACCTTGCCCCTTCCAACGAGGAACCCATCCCCTACACCGCCGCCACAGAGAGCGCATGGCTTTCCCTCTCGCATAAAAAAGGCACCGCGCTCCACCGCCATGACACGCTCACCGTGGGCATTGACCGCTCCCTCCTTGCCCGGGCAGGCGGCACCGCTACGGGAACAGTGCGCATAGACACCGCTTTCAGCCATATCCAGCTGCATTTTCCCGCGCGCAACGCAGAGAGCCTGCCCCAGGCAACAGCGGAAAACACTTATTTTGAATCGCAGGGCTATATCTCCATCCTCGCGGACAAATACGCGGCAAAGCACGGCGCAGCCCCCTACGCTTTTGTCCACCTTGAAGGCTATGGCAGAACCGCATCCGCAATGAAGGTGCTGCCCGCCTGCCACCGCCCGTTTACACTGGACGGCGCGGACATTCCCTGGCTGGAATACTGCTTCTGCGCGGAAACGGAGGGCGCATACACAGCTGAATTCTACTTTTCCCCCACCAATCCGCCGCTCATCGACAACGTGATGGAATACGCCTGCAGCCTGAACGGGGAAGAGCCGCGCGTGCTGAACATGGTTGACAAGCAGACCTTCGTCACCTATTTCAGCAGCGAGTGGGCATACGGAGCCGAGTACAACATCCAGAAGCGCAAGGCCACCGTGTCCTGCCGCAAGGGCATGAACACGCTCCGCTTCTTCGCGCTCTGTCCCACGCTCATACTGGAAAAAATCGTGCTCTTCCCGGAGGGAAAGCCGCCCGCGGCATCGTACCTCGGGCCTGCGGAAAGCTTCCGCTGCTCGCTGGCGCTAGATACTATGAGCTGCCGAAGGACCTGACTCTCCTGCGTCAACGCCGTCTGCGGGAGACTAGCCATAAGGGGGAAAAAACGCTATACTGGAGCGTATGATGAGTAGCCAAACAGATGCAAGTTCTATAATCGGACGGAAAGTTTTTTTCGTGGGCTTTGATGTTTCCATGTTGCCAGAACACTATCTGGAAGACTACCTTGCGCACGGGTACGAGACCTACCGCATTGCGGATGACCATATCTGCGACATTCAGTACAAGGTGGAACTGATAGCACAGCTCTACAAGGGCTCCATCGTCCTCTTCTACATTGATTCTCCCATCGATGGAACCTCGTGGACTGCTTTCATCGGCCAGCTGCTGAAACGGCACAGGAACGATATTTATGCCGGCATCTTTTTTTCCAAGCGGAGTGTCAGTGCCGAGCAGCAGGAGATTGAAAACTACTATGTGGGCAAGCTCAATGTGCCCTGCGGGTGCACGGCGCTCAGCTATCAGCGGGCGCAGAATTTCCTCATCATAGACAGATTGCTTGCCGCCAACAATGCAAACGGCAGGCGTAAAACGGTGAGGGCATTCTGCAGCTCAAACAGCGGCGCTACTTTCTTCTGGGGGACGGAAAGGCTCAAGGCATCGCTGAAAGACATCAGCCTGAACCACTTTTCCTGCATCTTTGAAACGCAGCCGGAAGACGAAATGACCATAAACCAGAAGTTTGGCGACGTCCAGCTGCTTGTAAACGGCAGCCGCTTCCATGCAAACGCCATGCTCGCCATGCAGCGGGATACCCCTCAGGGAAAGCTCCACGTGTTTATGCTCATCCGACCCGACGGCAATACAGGGCTTGTCGATGAAGACTATGCCAAACTCTGCCCCCAGATTTACCAGATGGTTACCGACCCCACCAAAAACAAACTGCGGGAAGCCTATTTCATAATCAACAAACAGAAAGGTGACGTCTACACCGTGGACGAAGTCGTAAACAAAGCCGTGCAGGAAATGAAAGTCTCGGGATTGCTTTAGCAGGCATACAACAAGGGCGGAAGCTAGCAGCTTTCGCCCTTGTTCTGTCACTTTTCTCCCAGCGTGCGCAGATGCCCGTCAAGCGTGATGTTTCGGGTATAGCCGTCATCCTCGTAGAGTTCGTAAGACGTGCCTGTGCCTACGCAGAGGAGCGTCTTGTAGTCTACTTCGCTTGTGTTGCGCGCGGGCTGGCTGAGAGGGACGAGTTTTCCCTGCTTGACAAAGAAGACCACCGCGTCCAGAGGCACATATATATAGTAGGAACCTGCGGCTTTTTCCTCCATCGTGATGTTTCCGCCCCGCCATGTCACCTTTGTCATCGCTTCCGGCAGGTAAACGTAGCGGCCCTCCGCGTTCTGCTCGTAGATGGGGGCAATCAGTATGCCCTCGCCCACGAGAAGCTCGTCTTCCACGCGCAGCGCGTGCCTGTCCTGCGGGTAATCAAAGGCAAGCGGGCGTATGTACATGCCGCCGGAAAGCGCCGCCTTAACGAACTCGCTGTAGATGTAAGGCAGGAGCGCATAGCGCAGTCCGAGCACGCTCTTGAAGGCGGCTGTGTCGCCAAACGCATAGCATTCCTGATTGCGGCCGTTCCAAGCGCAGTGGTTCCGCATGAGGGGAATGAAGTCCCCCAGCGCGAGCCAGCGCAGCAAAAGCTCCCGCGTTGCAGACTCGGCAAAGCCGCCTATATCCGCGCCGGTATACAGGAAGCCGGCCATATTGAGCGAAGGCATCATCTTGATTTCCTGCAATAAATGAGTCCAGCTGCTCTGGTTGTCTCCCGTCCAGATGCCGCCGTAGCGGTGCGCACCGATATACGAAGCACGGCTAAAGAGCAGCATACGCTTGTCGGGAGAAATTTCCCGCAGCGCCTCGCTTGCAGAGCGCGTCATATTTGCCCCATAGATATTATGCACCTCGTCATGCCGTATGCGCTTCACTTCGCCGCTTCCGTCCGCGCTCGGCAGCTCGTGGTAGAACCTGCGGTAGTCATCTTCGCGGTTAAAAGTGCTGCCGCTCAACGGCGTAAACTCGAAGAACGAGTCTATATCAAGGTTCTGCCCCTCAAAGCTCTTTATCTTTTCAAAGACAGCCGCAAGGCTTTCGTCTGAGTAGAACATAGCCGGCTCGTTCATATCGTTCCAGAAGCCGTCTATGCCCAATTCGGTGAGCCTGCGGTATTTTTCGCCAAACCAACGCCGCGCGGCGGGGTTCAGCAGGTCGGCAAAGTGCGAGCGTCCCGGCCAGACCCCTGCGGTAAAGAGGCTGCCGTCCTCCTTCTTGCAGAAGTAACCGTTTTTCACGCCCTCGTCATAGACATCATAGCCTTCCTGCACCTTGACTCCTGCGTCTATGATGGGCACGACATGCACCCCCTCGTCGGCAAGGTCCTTGCAGAGCTTTTTCATATCGGGGAATTTCGTTGTGTCTACCGTGAAGTCCTTGTAGTCCTCCATGTAGTCAATGTCGAGGTAAACGGCATCAAGCGGCAGTCCTGCCTCGCGGTAGCGCCGCACCACTTCCCGTATATCCTCTTCAGTCTTGTAGCCCCAGCGGCTCTGCTGAAAGCCGAAAGCCCAGCGCGGCGGAATATAGCTTTGCCCGATGAGCATACGGAACTGCCGTATCACGTTGGCAAGGCTGCTCTCTGTGTCGGACGGCTCCGGCGTAATCACATAGATGCTCACGCCTGCGCCTTCGCATATCACCGTGAAGAGCGAGCTGTCCGTGTAGGCAATGTCAAAGGTGGTGCGGGCGGGAGTGTCGAAGAAGAGCGCGAAGCAGTTCTCCGTGGAAGGGGAGTAGAGGAGCACAATGTTGTGCGCCCCGTACAGCGACGGGGTGAACTCGCTCTGCACGGTCGCATCGGAACACCAGCTTACGTAGCGGTAGCCGCGCTTGTTGATGCCGTGCATCGCCTCTCCCAAACCAAAAACCAGCTCGTCATCTGCGAGCGTATACATCCAAGAAAACGGGCGTCCGCTGTCCACGTTGCCATAGGGCCTGCTGGAGGTTTCAGCAGGAACGCTTTTAACGACCGCCCCTGTTTCCACAGGGCTGTCTCCATAAACAAATTTCTGTATCATACACGTCAATTATAGACGCGAAATGATTTTTAAAGCAATCCCCTCAATGTCTCTTCCAGCTTCTCCACGTCAATCGGTTTTACCACGTGCGCGTTCATCCCCGCTTCCTGCGATTTCTTCACATCCTCGCTGAAGGCGTTCGCCGTCATTGCAATGATGGGAACTGCGGCTTTCTTGCTGTCGGAGAGGGCGCGGATGGCACGGGTAGCTTCGTAGCCGTCCATCACGGGCATCTGTATGTCCATAAGTACGGCGTTGTAGTAGTCTGGCTCTGCGGCGGCTACCTTTTCGACCGCTTCCTTGCCGTTCACCGCGCTGTCCACGGCAAAGCCCATGTCTTCCAAAATCATAGTGGCTATCTCGCGGTTCACGTCCATATCGTCCACAAGGAGCAGGCGCATCGACGAGAAGTCAAGCTCCTTCTGCGCGCTTGCGGGTACTGCGGCGTTCTCCGTGCCCTGCGGTGCGGCGGCTTCCTCCGCAGGCTTGTCCGCAGTCTGCGGCTCCGGCGCTGTCTGAAGGGCGGCTGCTTTTTCCTGCACCCTGAAAGCCAGCTCTATGGTGAACTCCGTGCCCTCGTCGCGCTTTGTCTTTACGGAAATATCACCACCCATCAGGTCTATGATGCTCTTGGTGATAGCCATGCCGAGCCCTGTTCCCTGAATGCCGCTCACGGTAGAGGTGCGCTCCCGCTCAAATGCCTCAAAGACACGCGCCGCAAATTCGGGGGACATACCTATGCCGTTGTCCTTTACCCGCAGCTCATACTGTGCCAGTCCGTCCTGTGCGGCTCCCTTCTGGCTGAGCAGCACGGAGACAGTGCCTTCCTCCCGCGTAAACTTGAACGCATTGCTTATCAGATTGAGCAGGACACGGTTCAGCCGGTTCTTGTCGCAGAAGACATGCGGCTCGGTGAGGTTCCTGCATTCAACTACATAGCTGATATTCTTGCCCGCCATCTGTGTGGCGAACATATCGCGCACACCTTCCATGAGGTTTTGCAGATTGCACGGCTCTTCTTCAAGCTCCATCTTGCCGCTTTCTATGCGGCTCATCTCAAGCACGTCGTTTATCAGCGCAAGCAGGTGCTTGCTTGACGAATCTATCTTTGTGAGGAATGCCTGCATCTCCTCCGCGCTCACGCCGGGCTTCCGCGCGAGGTTCGTGTAGCCGATGATGGCGTTCATAGGGGTGCGGATGTCGTGGCTCATATTGGAGAGGAATACCGTCTTGGAACGGTTCTGTTCCTCCGCCATGGCTTTTTCTTCAGCCATCTTCTTTTCCCTGCCGCTGATGAGCGAGTAGATGTTGAACATGATGATGAGCGCGATGACTATCAGTATCATCTGCACGATGCTGTTGTGCAGCAGCGTTATGTTGATTTTTTCCATCTGCTCTTCAAGGAAAACTCCTTCCGCAAGCCGCATCGTCTCATCCTGTGCCACCTCGCAGCGAAGCCCGCAGAGTTCCATCTGCTTGGAGAAATAGGCGCTGACGTTGCCAACCACCTTTTCGGTCTCCGAATGCGTCGCCTGCCGCATCCACATGAGGGAGGGAAAGAAAATCAGGAAAAGCAGGGCAATCCACACCACGGTGGACCTGCCGAAGCGCCGTTCTTTGTCATAGGCAAAGACTATGCGGAACGAGATAAAGCCCATCACGCTCCAGAATGCCAGAATCAGATAGGATTCCGCAGAGAGCGCGCTCATGGACCAGAGGTTCGGCACGAGCAGGAAGAGGCTGAAAAACGCCGCGGTCACTATGCCGATGGCTCCCGTCACCTCTATGCAGAGATTATGCTCTGTCCTTGCCTTGCGGTATGCGGCGGCAGAGGTAAAGCCATAAGCTATGGTTGCCCCAATGGTGGTCACGTCCACAATCCAGCCCGTCGCCGTCCTGCCAAGGAAGGGAATGGGAATGGAGATGAGGGCAATAAAGAGAAGCGCGTTTTGGGGCATACCGTTCTTGTCGCATTTTTTAAAGCGTGATGGCAGTATGCCGTCTCCCGCCATTGCGTAGAGGAGCCTGCTTGCCGCTATGGAATTTCCGATGATGCCTGTGATGATGCCGCCCAGCACGGCAACCCCGAGCACCGCGATGCCCAGCGTACCGCCGGTCTTTTGCACGGCAAAAAAGACCGGCATTCCCGCGATGCCCGTCCGCCTGCCGAGGGAGGCGATGTATGCCACCCAGTTTGAACCCGCTTCCGGCTGCACTGAGGCACCGATTACAGTGAGCAGGACATACACGAGCAGCCCTGCCACGACTGCCGAGCTCATGATGGCGAAGATGCGCTTCAACGGGAAACGGAAACTTCCTGCCGAGTGGGAGACAGACTCAAAACCCACGAATGCCCAGGGGGTGAGCGCTACTATGCTGAATATCTGCATAAAGCGGTTTTTCCCCGTGCTGAATGCGGGGGCAAGCTTTGTAAAGGAAACATCCGCATTTTTGAACACGGTAAAAAAGCAGAACAGCGTTCCCGCAGTCAGGGCGACTGCCATGATGACCTGCACGATGCCCGCAAGCTTCCGTGCGCAGGCGCAGAGGGCTACAATGGCAAAGAGCAGGGCAAGTTCCGCAAGCACCTCTCCCAGATAGATGTCATACCCTGCGAGCGTGTAGTGGAAACCGAACTGGAGCGCTTTTCCGAAAAGGTTCCGTATGATGAGGGCGAACGCCGTCACGTTTGCCCAGACGATTGCGATATAGGTGAGGCTCAAAAACCACGCGCACAGGAAGCCGTGGTCATGGCTGTAGGTTTCCTTTGTGTAGCTAAAGGCTCCGCCGGCATCGGGGTAGGAGTGCATCATATAGTGATAATTTGCTGCGATGATGATCATGATGAGCGCCCCAAGGCTCATGCCTATCGTTGTTCCCAGTGGTCCGGCATCGGGGAGGAATGTCGTCCCCGGCATAACAAAAGCTCCCCAGCCCACTGCGCTTCCCAATGCAAGTGCCCAAACTTCAACAGGCGAAAGATACCGCGTCGAGCCAGATGATTCATGTTTCATAATAATCTATAATAGCAGATATTTCAGATTTTTTCCAGTAGAATACAATGGCGATAGTCAGAAATGGAGAAAATAAACAAAATCGCACGGGTCACGAGTCCAGACTCGGCGTGTCACAAACTCTGACTCGCCGAGTCACGGTTCAAGACTCGCCGAGTCGCGAACTCTGACTCGGCGGGTCGCGGTTTCGGACTCGTGCGGGTCAGAGTTTTCTCGTAAAAATAGCTTATAAATCTTTAATCTGCGTCTTGTACACAGAGCGGAAGCCCAGCGCGCAGCAAGCGAGCGATGCCGCTTCGGCGATTACGAAAGCCCACCAGATGTTGTTGATGTTTCCCGTCAGGGAAAGCAGCCAGGCGGCGGGGAGCAGGACGATTATCTGCCTGACGAAGGACGCCGTCATGCTGAAAAGCCCCCTGCCGAGCGCCTGGAATACCGAGATGAAGGTGATGGAGACAGCGGCGATGGGAAAGTGCAGGGCTATCGTGCGGAGCGCGGGGATGCCTATGGCGCGCATTTCATCCGAGGCGCTGAAAAGGTCGAGCAAGAAGCCCGGCAGCAGTTCAAAAATCAACAGACCGACGGTCATGATGCAGAACGCGGCGGCGGCGCAGAGCTTTATGGACTTTATAATCCGTTCCTTGTGCCGTGCGCCGTAGTTGAACGCGACGATGGGGACAATGCCGTTGTTCAGCCCGAACACGGGCATAAAGATAAAGCTTTGCAGCTTGAAGTACACGCCGTAGACCGCGATTGCCGTGGTGGAAAAGCGCCCCAAAATCATATTCAGCAGATAGGTCAGGAAGGAGCCTATGGAACCGAGCAGGATTGAAGGCACGCCCACCTTGTAGATGTCCGCGATGATTTCTCCGTCAGGGCGGAATTCGCGCAGGCGGAAACGGATTTCCCTGTTTTTGCTGAGGTTTAATATGATGGAAACTACGGCAGCGGCAATCTGCCCGATGACCGTTGCCCAGGCGGCGCCCGCAATGCCCATACGGGGGCAGCCGAGGAGCCCGAAAATCATCACTGGGTCGAGTATGCAGTTTATGATTGCACCCGTCAGCTGGGAGACCATGGAAAGCACCGTCCGTCCCGTCGCCTGCAGGAGCCGCTCGAAAATCACCGCGCCGAACATACCGAAGGAGACCGTCATGCAGATTTCAAGGTAGCTCACCCCGTAGCTTATGATGTCCTCGTTTGCGGTCTGGCTCTCAAAATAGGGGCGGGGCACCACAATCCCCAGCACGATGAAGACGATGCAGGTGAGCAGCGCAAGGAAGATGCCGTTCATCGCCGTGTTATCCACAGCCTCCTGCTTCCTCTGGCCAAGCCTCATGGAAAGCAGGGAGTTTATGCCCACGCCCGTTCCCACTGCGGTGGAAATCATGAGGTTCTGGATGGGGAAAGCGAGCGAAACCGCCGTCAGCGCGTCTTCCGATATTTTTGCCACGAAGATGCTGTCCACGATGTTGTACAGCGCCTGCACGAGCATGGAAATCATCATAGGAAGAGAAATCTGGACGAGCAGCCGTCCCACGGGCATGATACCCATCTTGTTTTCTGTCATCTTTCTGCCTCTCGTCTGCCTAATCGATTATAAATCATCCAATTTAAAGCTGAAAGCGAAGGCTTCCACATTGTTGTCCCATCCCACGCTGGGCTTTACGGAGACTTTTCCCTTTCGAGGAAGGGCTGTACCAAAGATGACGGTCTTCATGATGATGCCGTTGTCTTTGTCGCGAATCCTGCCCCTCAGTTCTGGTTCGTCCTCGTAGACCTTGTAGGATTCTATGACCAGCGTGTCGGGCTCTATGGCGACGCCGAGGGATGCGTTGGTGAGTTCCGCATAGCTTTTGCCGTCGATGAGGAAGTCCCTCAGTTCCGCAAGGGTGAAGTATTTTGCTTCCTCACGCAGCTTTGATACCTCAAAATAAAACACGATGCCCTCTATGTCCACATCGCTTCCGTCTTCCCCCTCTATGGCTCCTTCAAACTTGGATGCCTGAAGGAGGCGCACCGTTGAGAGCTTGCCTTTTCTTGTTGACACATCCAGCGCCGTGATGCGGGCGGCGATGACGACGAGCAGCAGGCAGAGGGCGTAGAGCTGTTTTTTCATAATACCTCCAGTATGGGGTAGTATAGCTTGGTTTTAAATAAAAGGCTATGGCTTTTCCCCGTTTATTTTTCGTCGGCAATATTCTTCTATGGATATGCGTTTCCCGCTGTCGATTACGGTAAGCCCTTTCTGTACGCACCGTCCCTTCTTGTCAACGTAGAGAGAGAGGACGGGGGAGAGTTCGTTGAAATCGTTCCATTGGATTTTGTCTACGAAGCGGGCGTAGTCTTCCTGCATATAGTATTCGTGGAAATTGAAGGCGGGGCTGAGGCTGTCTGTGTAGGGGCTGACGGTGATTTTTGTCTGCAGGTAGACGTTGCCGTCGTCTTTGGGCAGGGCGCGGCGGAAGGCGGTCACTGTCCAGAGCGCGTCGTCGGCGCTTGATTCTGGTTCTACGCGGCAGTATGCGGAGAGCGTTTGGGACTGGCGGCTGTCGCCCTGCTCTGTGAGGATGGCGTTTACCATGGCGGCGGTTCCCTCTTCGGCGGCTATGGGGAAGGCAGTGCTGATGTCGAAGCTGAGGTGCACGTAGCGGCCTTTGAAGGGGCTGTAGGGGTCGTAGGCGCGGCAGGCTATGGCAATGACGCGGGCGTTTTTCTGTGCATCGCTTTTGACGCGCACGGTGTATGTCACGAGGGAGAGCGCGACGGCAAGCTGCAGGATGACCGTTGCAGCAAGGGCTATGTATCTAGCGGGCAGTCTCATGGGATTCCTCCTTTTTCTTTCTATTGATATGCGCCAGAAACAGGTTGAGCAGCAGCATGGCTATGCCGAGCACGATGAAGAGTATGCCCTTTGCCACAAAGCCGTAGTCATCGCTGAAAAACTTGATGATGAGGGCGAGCGCGGCGTAGACGGCGGCGGCGTTTGCCTTGGCAAGCTTTCCCTCGCGGTACGCTTCAAAGAGGAAGCCTCCTGCGACGAGGAAGATGCAGACAAAGCTGAAAAGGAAGATTGCCTCTTCATAGCCGTGCAGGATTTTTACCAGAGAGCCGTATTTTCCCTGCCCGAGCATGGCAAGCGAGAGCAGTTGCCAGAGGCAGACGGCAAGCGCATACACTGCGAGCGCGTAGTTTGCAGCGCGTTTTTGCCTGATGAGCCGGAGCGTAGGGGCAAGCACCATGTATGCGAGGAAGAGCGATGAGGGCACGAGGGCGCAGAGCAAGGACGCTGTCTTTTCCCCATAGTTCGTGTAAATCGCATAGTCTGTCAGGTTCTGTCCAAGCATGGCGAGAATAAAAATTCCTATTGCGCCTGCTATGCCCCCGAAGCGGCTAAGCGTTCTATTTCCCCGCTCTTTGCCAGAGAAGTATGCCGCAAAGCAGGGCGAGAGGAAGCTTGCGATGAGGAGCGCGGGGGACATAGAGGACTGCGCGGTGTAGAGATAGAGCAGGAGGAATGCGGCTATGTATGGCGCGAAATCCCTTTCCTTCCTGTAGTACCAGCGTATAAAGCCGTACAGTCCTGCGGCAAAGGCGAACAGCAGGGGGAACCCCGGGAGCTTTCCGATTCGCTCGGGACTGTTTCCATACAGTGCCCAGAGCGCGGCGGCAATACAGAGCACGGCTATGTCGAGGGAGCCGTTCCAGCGGCGGGAAAGCACAAAGAGCGCGACGGCGGCGGCAATGATGCAGAGGTAGAGTGCAAGCTGCATGGGCACTGCGTTCCGCGAAAAAACGGCGTAGAGGCTGCTTTCCGCAAAGGGCAGCAGGAAAAGCCCCAGAGCCGCAAAAAGTCTTGCCGCAATGTATATGCCGCGCCCTTCGCCCTCGTTCCTCATACAGCGGTAACGCCCTGCCGCTTCAAGCAGGAGCAAAAATGAGCAGACTGCGAGCACGGGATAGTTCAGCCTTGCGATGCAGGCGGAGGTCCAGAGGAAATACAGGCTGAAGATGACA
>ERZ842401.1661-NODE-1661-length-31296-cov-10.809449_pt1 | contig 31296 bp, 27 predicted proteins | sample MGYA00521270_ERZ842401 | MGnify/ENA primary metagenome ERZ842401 (study PRJEB31892, sample SAMEA3878208) | bioreactor metagenome | biome: Moose rumen | place: Sweden | collected 2011-10 | study: EMG produced TPA metagenomics assembly of the PRJEB12797 data set...
CATCTCTTGATACTCAAACTCGTTTTGAGACATCAGTTTCTTTTGCAGAGCATCTATAGCTTCATCACAACTTGCATCTTTTTTGCGTATAGACCGCATAATCTCAACGCAACTCCAATCCCTTATTTCCGAAATTACTGGCTTCTCACCATAGAAGGTTTCCACATCTTCCAGCATCACCATTTGAGAGCCATAGATGGGAGTCCTTGCAGGAAGAGTCAATGGCTTTAGGCAGCTTACGTTGTTACAGATAAAATTGAAGAAATCCAACATGTGGTCATACACATCTTTCAACTTTCCGGCTTCTAGCGCATCCAGTTCATTATTGATTTGCTCAACAGAGCTTCCTTCATCCAAATGTGCACACGCATGGTCTCGAACATCACGGTGTTTCTTGATAAAACTCTCCACCTGATATATAGTATCAAACTTCGCAAACGCCCCCTCCAACATCTGTATGTCATCATTCTTCGAAATGAGCGTCAAAAACAGCTTATCAAACCCATCTTCATACTGTGGGGCATCAGTATGAATATCGGTTCTGGTTATAAGGTTGTCATGGTAGTTGTACACCATACTCACCAGCAGCCTCTTGAACAACCGTTCTACTTCCTTACGCACATATTGTTTATCAAACAGAGCGTACGCCACATCAACCATCACCTCAATACTTTTCAAGTGCTGTCCTTTCACCTGCGGTGCGGTAGTCATCATCACACAACCCTTGTTTACACCGAACAAATCCAGCGTGCCATTGGTCATAAACGCAGTATCCTCAGCATATAAATGCTGCAATGTATGGACAGCGGTTTTCAAGTCTTGGTCGCATAAACCATCAACAACCAATTCGCTGCCCTCTATTTGCGATTGTACGTCCTTAATAATGTCAATCAAACAGACGGTATTGGCATAGTCAATAGTATTGAATAAACTGTTGAGGTCATAGAGGCCAGTATTTCCGTCTGCCTTTTGGTAGTGAGCGCCCAGTTTATCACGCACCGTCCTCAAACCATCATTATACTGAGCTTTCACTCCTTCTGCCAAATGCCTTTCCATCGTATTCTGAGGAATGTTGTGACTCCATATCTTGGTAATGTCATCCACACGCATCATCACGTATATCCCCAACAATCTGTTGCAGAAGGTATCAGCAGCCCTAGAATCAATTAACTGCCTTACCATCTGCATCTCATTTAAGCACAGATGTATCTGGTCTATCGACTTCTTGTCCATTACGAAAGACTCTTACCGTATTCAGCAAACAAATACTTCATGTACACACAGGTCTGATGGTACCAGAAGAGACCTACCACCAAAACAATCAACGAAGCGTAGAACAAATGACACCAAGACCATCCTCCCGCAAAAGCCAGATAGTAAATACAACCCATCAACTGTGCTCCAAGAATATGTCGTGCCATGATAGATTGGTGATAACATCTTGACACCACCTCATTTTCTCCTACAGCCTGCTTTGCCAACTGTTGGTGGCGGTTAGCCTCTTTATTACCAACTTCTTCACCACAGGTAATTTTCGTTCTTGCCTCATCACTGATGACATAAAGACTACACCTTCCATTCAAGACTATACGAGAAGGACGAGGAATCCTAATCCAATAAAAAAATCTCTCCAACCACGTCGTTATGCACTCTATGAAATATCCAACTACAAACCCAACGAATGGGAGCAAAACAATAATGATAGCTGAGAACTTAGCTATTGCATCTCTCAGCAACACATCACTTTTGATTAACCCAAAGTTCACCACTAATATTAACGCAAAGAGGTATAGTCCAGGAGTTATATACCTGAACGTTTCTTGTATTCTGTCGTATTTCATTGTTTATCTTCTTTTATGGTGTTCTCATCTTCAATTGATGATCCTTGATAGTGATATTCAGGCGGCTGGCTCTTAAAGTTCTTGCTATCCATCAAATGTCCTCGCGCCTGCTCTTTCACAAACTCAGCCACTGGAAGAGATATAATCTGAGATGTAAATAGTGTGGCACCCTCGTGTTTATACACATATCGTTTATGATCCTTGTTAAACAGAGAAAACGCTATCGAACCGCCATAATGCCCCGTGTTACAGATAACTACATTACAATACACCAGTCTCGAAATAGCCTCCGCAAGAAAATAGAACGATTTGATATCTTTGTTATAGGCAAGGACAAAGATATGTTGCACTCTACCCTTGTAAATAGCATATCGCTCAATATCATAGAAATCCGCACAGATAGAAATTCCAATCTTGCCATATTCCACTGTATCCAACACATAAAACTGGTTACCAGGTTTGAACCGTAAATGATGGTTCTGAAAGTGAATCAATTCCTCTTTTGCAGCAAAGTGTTTACCCACATAAAAGTGCTTTTTTTGAGTCAGACCATCACCAAATGGCCAACTTCCGGGTATAGCCACTAATGCTCGGTTTTCTACACTTCCTTCTCTATCTACAATAAAATCCTCTCCAACCATGATAATGCTTCCTATTTGGTCTGCCAACTGAAACACCATCCATTCCCTGTTGGATGGGAGCGTTAATTCCGGTAGAACAACTATATGGGGTTTTCTGCTTTTAGGCAACTGCGCCATAGGAGCAACTGCATCGCGTATTTCCTGCCACACACGTTCAGCCTCCAAATCATCCATCCTCGGATTGTTTGGATTCCCCCATGCAATCTTGATGTCTGCCGTTGTTTGGATGATGGCTACTCGCAAATAATCTTTCATTACATTACAGATATTTCCAATAATTGCCGATATGCGTTCCCCGGTACAGAAATCAGGTTGTTATCAACCTGCGCAAAAGCTTCCTCCATTCGTCTCTTCAGTTGATCTATATCGTATATCTTGTTCTCGTGGTCTATCTCATCTACCCTAAACAAATCCAACTGCTGTTCCTGATACTCGCGAATCATACGAATCGTCTCGCGATTCCAGCCGGTAAGGCATTCTTCCACTATCTTGTAGTTTACCGATGACACTTCTCCATGATTCAATAGTCTATTCAACTCACCACGCCACTCAAACCCGTAGTCCGGGCTGTTCATAATCCATGGGAAATATAGCTTCCTTGTAAGAATATGAAGAAATATCAATCCCAACCCATAACAGACAGCATTCGTTGGCTGAAAACTGTCATAGAGCTGAGGTATTGTGTAATAGCGTTCACCACCGTCTATCGGTTCGTTGTGCAGCAGTACGTCAAACAATTCATCTCCACCCTTGCGGTCTTTCCAGCTAATCGGAATCTGTCCTTCCTTGATAAGGATGTTAGCCGGATTCAGGTATTCTGGTTTCCAATCCGACTCTTCACCGTCAAACTGCTTTTTCACAGCCTCAACAATACTTAGCATAAGCTTGACTGACATCCATTCTGAATACCTCGCTTCACTCAAGAAAGCCCTTGGGAAATCTTCATTGTTTGCGTTCAGCATTTCTTCCCTTTCTTTCGAGGTATTAATAATCCAGTCGCGCAAAGTCACATAACCCTCTGGTTTGTATGTAGTTTCATAATCCAGATGGAACACCTTGCTCGCTTGGTCTGTCATCGCGATGGCATATTTCACATCCTGGGATAATACGTTAAAATCTAGACTCTTTGGTATTAATGGCAACAACTGATTTATATTTCTGTCAGCCATTGAAAGCACTCTGTAGAGATAGCCCTCGAAATAAGCAGATTGAGATTCTACAGCCTGTACGCCTCCAAGCAACACCTCTGCTATTTCCACATCTTCTGGCCATAAATCGTAGGCATCCATTTTCCAGATCTGCCAGTAACAAGAATCCAACAAGGTTCCATCACCATAGTCAATGTTTCCCACAGGTCCTACATCACCTATGCTGTCAAGGCCCAAACCCTGACATAATGATGTATAACAAGAACAAGCTTGCCGCATCATGATTTCGGTCACTGCCTTAAAGGCAAAACCATCGTTATCAAAACGAATCTTAACAAGCTTTTGCACCGCATCCTTATCGATTTCCTTGGTTATCCGACTTGTATAGTCGTTCCTTTTCAGCCTGCAAAGAATGCTCATGATACTGTCAGCGGCAAGCATCTCAACGATTGATTCCAGATAAAGCACACTAAGGTTATGCAACTTATCTTGTGTTCTTCTCATCGAGTTCAATTCATCAACCAAATGTCTGATGCCTTCAGGATAGTGATTCACCGCGAAGTTGAATGTTCTCACCCATACCTTTACTTTCTCCGGAACTTCTCGTATTGCCCTTCTCAACAAGAAGAATATAGTTTCAGCATGGTCTTTCGTCTCTTCCTTTCCCACAACAATGGTTTTCCTCAGTTCATCATATTTCTCATAATCAAACTCAGGAAACAGTGCCTTCTCCTCCTGACTAACCTCAAAGGTTTCCTTGTACAGAAGGGACAAACGTCTCTTGGTCTCTTCTGGGTCATCTTTCAACTGTCCTTTCTCCGCCTGCGCATACAGAGCCCTTCTCACATCATGTACATGGTGATAATCCACGTTTCCAGCCATCAGGAGTCGTGACAGCATCGTGCACGCGAATGAAATGCGTGTCTGCTTACTGATTTCCTGTTCAGGAATATCCGTAACAAGCATGGTCTGTAAATCCTTGAAGACCATTTCAAACTCCGAGGCAGTCAGAAGCGGCAATTTCTCTTTCGAGAGCATAGAGACTTTTTGAAGCGTTTGAGTCATCAAGGGTGTGGGATAGAAAGGATCCAGTTTCCCTGATTTCTCAAGCACAGACTCGTCCAATCCTGTATATTGAGAGAGTTTTATCTTCCCGTCAACATCATATTTCCCAAGCACGCCCTCTGGTTCAGCCTTTTTGAAGTTGATTTCCAATCCTCCTTCTTCGTCATTCAGGATATAGCTCACATATTCGTCCACCCATGCCTTCAGCGAATCTTTACTTCTCGCGATAATCACATGATCATCCACGTAGCGAAAATGAATAACATCACGATGGTCGTTCAGATACTTGTCTACCTTCCTGTCGATATCCAACATATAAACATTCGCAAGAAAACCAGCCACTAAAAGCCCTGTAGGTAATTTCTCAAATACAGCCTCATCCAAATGCAAATCCATCAACTCCAAATCTTTCTCATGTCCTTCATACTCATGGGCTTCCATCTGGAATGTTGAAATAGTGTCCAGTAGGGCGACAAATTCCTTATCGTCTTTCCTATCCAGTTCTCTCAGCAGAATATCAATAATCCCTTTAATATTCAAGTGCGGATAGAACTTCTTTAGATCGATTCCACACCAGAAGAGTTCTTTGTCTGGACTGCTTCCCGCGACTCTGCTTGGGAAATATCCTTCTTCAAGATACTTCAATCTGGCATAAGGCGCTGCTGAGTCTGGAACCTGTTGCTCCTTTTGCCTCAGTTCTCGTTCCTCTTTAGACAAATGCCGCTCCATTCCCGCCAACAGCTTAAGCGAAAGCGTAATTTTCTTTCGCATCTGTGGCCAGCTCTGATTCCAGTTTCGGTATAGTGAAGGTGTTGAATTTCTATAGTTGCCGACCTGCCACCTGTCGTTCTTATCCTTCCACCAGTGCAGATATAGGCGATTGCCATAACTCCATGCTGGCATCTTGGTATCAAGATACACGCCTATTACATTGCATACGGCCACCCATACAAGTTGGTCTGATATATCAACAATAAAAGACTGACGAATAGGGATCTCCTTATCTCCTTCTTTCTTGCACTTGGGAAAGGGAACAGGCACTATAGGATGCGGTTTATATTCTCCGCTCAATAGTGCAGTGCTAATTTGGTCAATATTATCTTTTAAGCGGTATTTGAAAGCGGCTAATTTTAGCGGGTCAAACCACACGTCACCAGGAACAAACAAACGTTCAATCTTACGCCATGCCAGCATAAGATTCTCCTTATTTGCTATCTTTTTGACCAATGTCTCTTTCATCCTAATCTTTTATTCGTTCTCTTTCAACAGTTGAAGATACATGTCGGAATAGTCCTTACATCCTTCTCTAAGCGACAAACGGCGAATACTGGAAGCATAAGGTTTCAGTATTTCGTTTAATTTGTCATAGAAACGTTCACCAGCCTCATCTCTATCCGGATACATATACAGATTCTTGTTGACCAAAAGCAACACGTCTTCGTGATGATGTATTCCCGCACCTGGAAATGCAACAGATTTCTTACCCGTAGATAACAATGCAATACAGTCGGTAATTCCTTCTGATATATATAGTCTGTCACTTGCTGATGTACTATCCAGAATTTGCGCATTGAAAATACCTTGCTTCACATCTTTTGGAAAACGGAAGCGGGCAGTCTTCGGATTTGTACCAATATATCTTGATTGAATGCTGTACAACCGACCGTCCGACGTATAAAAAGGGAAAAGTAGGCACGGGCTATCGTATATCAGAGTTAGTTTTTCATTATCCCAAAAGAATCCACTTTTCCTGCAGCGTTCATAACCGAATGTCCGTTCCATCTTTATTGTTATATCTTGTGGTTCGGATAATGAAGCGATTCTAAGTTGTTCTACCACAGCAGGTTTATATTTCCTTGTTTGAAAGAGGAATTTACTTGCTTCAAAAGAAAGCCCAGAATGATTGAGAAGCCATTCTCCTATTTCCGTATCAATCGCTTTATATATCCCTATCGATTTGTTATTCTTCACCACTGTTTTTGGCCTGGACACTCTCCGTGGAACATACCCTCTGTTTTCCGGAATGATGATATTGAACTCCTTCGCCAGCCAGAGACATGCATCCTGAAAAGACCACCCCTCATGCTCCATTACCAATTGGATGGGGCCTCCACCTTTGTTGCACACAAAACAGAAGAACATATTCTTCGAGGGGCTGAACTTCAAACTGGGGTCATGGTCATCGTGCATAAAGCAGTGAGCTTTATGTCGTCTCACATCTATCCCTAACTTTTCAGCAACTGACTCGATGGATAGTTCGTTCAATCGCGTGACTATATCTTCCGGAATCCTCATTACGATTTAAATGTATCTGACATTATTTGTACCCCATTCCAACTCAACAAAGTGCTGTGCATCCTCTGTTTTCACAAGTCTATTTGGAACACCACCCCAATAACCTGTCACTACGGGACTGTATATCCCGGGATATGCTCCGTCTATTCCCATTAATATTGCCCGCAGTTTCTTATTCGTTGCACATACCAGCGGTGTAGGCATTGGTCGGGATGGATTCTTACATGCCATTGTAGGATGCCCATTGATACTGCCATGATGCGATACCGCATAGTAATCAGCACCATACAAATAACTGCTACAGGTACCTACGCCACTCATGTTTTCAAACCCTTTTTGTTCCAAATCTCCGGTGAATACCATAGAACGTCCACCAAACCTAAGCATCATCACTACTGAGGAATTATTGATTGGTGTCCCAACAATCCTATGGTTGCCAGTGTAACCTTTCACTGTAGCCTTACTTCTATATAGTCTGCACTCTGGATGCAAGAATTGTATTCCCTTAATACTATTCCCACTCAATGGCTCAATGAGTCTCACACCAGCGTTTTTCAGTGCATATAACATCTTGTTATATGCCTTTGTCGCCATTTGATAATATAGGTTCACATAGCATATAGTACGGTCATCAATATAGTGCCCGTTAACAAGATACTCTACACCGCTGTAGTGGTCATGATGGGCATGAGTCAGAAAGAATCGGTCGATATGCAGTTGCTGCTGCTCTTTCAGCCCCAATCTCTGCCTTATGACTTTTAGGCACTCATCAAGGTTCGTCTGGTAGTTTTTCCAATGGTCTGTCTTATCAACAATAGAACAGTCCACCATCCATAGCTGATAGTAATTTCCCGCCTCTATCAGGATAAAACTACAATTCCCATGACCCACATTCACATGATAAGAAACAATATGGGGAGGTGTGTTCTCATCCAAGAATGCTTTTGGCACCATTGCCTCCTCACTCTCGGAATCTATTACTCTTGCAGAAAGACTCTCCCTCAATTCATAGTAGTTGCGGAATTCCTGTCTTGCGTATGCGCTAAGGTTCCCGTAGCCAAAAGGTGTCTTGTCCCTTTCGTTGTAAAACACATACCATCCTTCCCTTATAGTGCCTCGATGGTTATTCATCTGTAACTGTTGAAGCGAGAAAGAGCGCGTAATTGCCGCCTCTTCATTCTCTGTTGAAAGAAGAGTAACTACCGTGTCATTACCCTCTATTGGAGAGTATATACTTTCTACGAAATACAAGTCCTTTGGCATAACGATACTTTTAACAATTCGCCTATAACCCTACGCCATTAACTCTTAACCTCAAATATCCCTTCTTCCTCATGCGGCACAAACTTATCTTCTTAATTAGGCAATCATGAACCATTAATCATGAACCTTGAACCATAAGTCTTTCTGTGCTATCCGTGATTTCTGTGTGACACCTGAAACCTGAAACCTGAAACCTGAAACCTGAACCTTGAAACCTTAAACCGTGCTACCCGTTCACCATCCTCCAGCATTTATGCCACAGTTTCCAAGGCACAACCCACAGCACCTCGCTGGGATAGTGCGGAAGCAGGGCGAGCATTCTTGTGGCGGAATTCCGTTTCCGATTATCAGACCTATAATGCCCGAAGTTGCCACCTCGCATGATTTCATCCAGCAGGAAGCGCCCTTCTTTCTCATTGGGTTCACATAGCAGACACGCTTCATCCATGCCGCATACCTCTTTCAACACCCACATCATGGCCCCAGCCAACCGCATCATTCGGAATCTCTTCAGTAAAAGCGTTACCGTCTTCTTGTCATCCGTTGGCAGGTACCGAAGTATGTAATAGTAGTCAATGATATGTCTTAGTCCAAGTCCTTCCTCTATAAGATGATGGTAGGAATGTATCAACGAGAACACTGCATCGAACTGCACGGCAGGATGGGCAAAGCCCAAGCTCCCGTCAACCTTCATCTGCGCGTCCGTCTGCCCGTCAAACCAGCGTTGCAGTCGTCGGTTCACGAAGGGGTTGTAGAGCCAGCCCGGGTGGAAGTGAATCTCAGTCTCCACATCGTCAAACAGCTTCACGTCCGTGTGATGCCATGTGTTCAGTCCTGTCTCGTAACGTTTTTTCAGACAGGACATAATCTCCTGCCTGTCGCCTTCCACCAGTAAGTCTATATCACCACACTGCCGTCTCGAATGGTTGGGATAATATTGAGCGAAGCCTATCCCCTTCAGCACGCAACTGCCAACCCTCATCCCTTTGAACAGTTCCGTTGCCTCCTTGGCCCGCTGGCAATGCAGAGCATACTGACTCTCCATCATCTGCACCAGGCCAATCCATTGTAGCAACAGATCCTTAGGAGGACGTTGCTCAGAGGGTAAATGTTCAAGTCCGTCAGTAAATACACCCACGACGGCCTGCCGCTGCGCCTCCTCGAATATCGCCTGCCATTCAGCGTCAGAAGGCACACGGGAGAAAGCCTCCCGAGTACCTAACGACACTTGTAAAAGATCAAAAAAAACATCCTTCATTTCTGCTTCCGAACTTGTCTCGCCCTTTTCACATCTGTATAAATAATCAAGGTATGTTTTTTATAATACATCCTACTTGTTATTCATCTACCAGCCTTCTTCTTCTCCTCTCTATACAATGCAGGAAATGCCTCAAGAATTCCCTTTACCCGTGCTAATTGTTTTTTGGGTTCAGAAAACACACGATATACCCATTCTAAGCCCAAGTTTATCATCCATTTTGGTGCTCGTTTCGGGGCATCATCCAAGCCCGAGTAGAAATTAAAAATTGCACCATAACCAAACATCACACCCTGTTTTAAGTATGGCAATAATCGAGACATAAAATATTCTTGCTTCGGACAACCCAAGGATACCCAAATGATATCTGGTGCATCATCGTTAATCATTTTGGCTATGCCTTCATAATCGAATTCTTCAACCTTACGGAATGGAAGTTCTTCAAATTTCATGTCCGCAATTTTTGGATCATATTGAAGCAAGTTTGTTTTCAGCCCATCCAATACTTTCTTGTTAGAACCCAAGAAGAACTGTTTAAACTTTGCTTTTTTTATATAATCAATAAACAAATCCGCCCCACAATAATTTTTATAATCCGTCTTATAGATTTGGTTAACCATTCTAGGTACCCACATGCTATCTACGTTGTTTACAATAGAACCATTCAGGATCTCTCTATATTCCGGATGAAAGTATATCTGACTTAGATTAGTGCCATCGAGTGACACTACATACCCTGGTATTTTTTGTTCGATGTGATTCTCTATGATCCGGTCGACCTCCTTATGGTCAAACTCCAAATTCAGTCCAAAATACTCTTTAAACATATCTTCAATCTAATGCGACGCCCACTGTCAGCATCGCTGTATCTGTTAATACTTTAATCTGGTGGTTGTTGCCCGCAGGTATCATTAGATATTGCCCTTCCCGACAAGTTATAGTTTGTCCACCTACAGTAACCTCACATTTTCCCTTCAGAAAGATAAAATGCTCATCCATTGTGGGATGACTATGACCTTCAACCATATCACCTGCTTTCAGACAGGTGTGGGCAATCTGGGTGATAGGGGAAGAGTACTCCTTCTGAGAAAGAAGCACTCTTTTCTCCCCTATGCCATGTCCGGTGAGGACTGGTTCAATATCTGCAATGGTTTTAACCAGCACCTGTTTACTTGGCATTCTTCTCTATCTGTTTCTTAACCCATTCGTACTGTTCACGCAGGCCGTCCTCCAGTTTCACCTTGGGCTCCCAGCCAAGTATCTCTTTGGCTTTGCTCCAGTCTGCACTGCGGGCTTTGTCACCCTCGGGCTTTGATGTGTCATAGAAGGGTTTGATGTCTTTACCGCTAATCTTGATTATGGCCTCTGCGATTGTCTTAATGGAAGTACACTCGGAAGGACCAATCTGAATCCAGCCGTGTCCCCAACCTTTCTCAAGAGCTAGACAGAGGGCATCCACAATGTCGTTCACATGGATAAAGGCACGACCTTGTTCCCCACTGCCCCACACGTTGAACGGCTCGTTGGGATAGTTGATGGCCTTTCTAATCAGAGCAGGAATCACCTGGCTTCTCTCACCGTAATCACAAGGAGAGCCATATACGTTGTGGAACTGGAGCGTACAGCAAGGGATACCTGTTTCTTTCTCCAGATAGCCAATCTCCAACTGCCCCATCAGTTTGCTCCAACCGTATGCACTTTCCGGCAGAGCAGGGAACAACTCTTCCTCACGGAGAGGGATAACATCCAACGAGTTCTGTCTGGTCAGCGGATAACTGCAAGCCGTTCCCACATAGATGAGACCCTTGATTTGCTTGGCACCGGCCTTTCTCACCGAGTGGAACAGGTGGGTGTTGATCAGGTTATTCTGACGGAACAGTTCTCCCTGATTGCCAAAGACATAGTCGATGCCGGCCACAATATCTGCCAGATGAACGATATAATCCATGTGGAAAACAACACCATCAATCTGATAACCGGATGCAATATCCACATTGAAGAAATTGGTTTCAAGATTGATGACCGGCTTGCCGTCTTCATCATTCAGATACTCCAGTTTTCCACGCCAAAGGTTGTCCATCACATACACATCGTGGCCTTCGCGCACCAATCTCTTCACAAGGTTGCTGCCAATCATTCCGCAGCCACCAGTTACAAGTATTTTACTCATTTTTAATTTATAATTAGATATTTGACAATTATTTGTTTTCTGCTATATACTTCCAAAGTGGGGCAAGCATTTGCCCCTGCTTGATTTCTCCGTTCTTTACCAGTTGTTTAACCTCGTCATACGACATCAGATGAGTCTTTATGTCTTCTGTACTTTCCAAGTGTCTTGTTCCTGTATATTCAACACCTTTTGCCAAGAAGGAGTAGTTCATATTTGTCATTGCCGCAGGATTGGGGGCTGAGACACAATACAATTCCCATTCACCGCCTGCATATCCGGTTTCTTCCCACAGTTCTCTTTGGGCTGCCTCCAGAGGCTCCTCGCCCTGCTCTATAGTCCCGGCACACAGTTCAAAATCTACCGACTGCGTGCCATGACGGTATTGCTGCTCTATGATGAACTGGCCTTCCTCCGTGATGGCGATGACATTAATCCAGTCCGGGTATTCCAGAACGAAGTAGTCATCTATCTCCTGGCCCGATGGCATTCTGACGCTATCCTTACGTACAGTCAGCCACTTTGATTTTATCAGATAATCACTCCTCAATCTTTTCCACTTCATTGCATTTCATCTTTATTTGTCCCCGTCAGTTTCAATACGAACATACTTTTTAATAGCCTTCCACGCAGGTGATGACTTTAATACTTCATATAATTCTTCTGAAACCACGATTTCCTCTCCAGAACATACGTAGTCCAATTTCGTTAAAATCCTTTTGTCTTCATTCAACACTATGGTTTTATATGTCTTATTAACCTGCGCTAACAACAACGTATTATTACTTGTTACCGGTAAATCTGAATCACTAACAGACGCTCCAGCCATTAACCTGTAATTAGAGGATAAAATATTGCCTTCGTACCTATTTCTCACAGAAGAAACACTGGTTCTGCTAACATTTCTTGAATCAAGGGAGTATAATTGAGTATTTAATATTACATTATTCATACATTCCACATCTCCACGACCATCATCTATAAAGATTCCCCTCGCATCACCGCCATATGCATAAGCGCCATACAACAAATTATTTTCCAACCATACATGATGAATATTATTTGTCAAAGCATCATTGTCATCAGAAAAAACATACCCGCAATAGACAATCCCCCAATCACTGGAGTAATTTCTTTCAACTTCCGAATTGAAATCATCTGTGTTATATAGGAAATTACCTGTTGCTTTTATATTACCTCTATAAAAGTAAAAATGATCTCGGCACGTATTAAAAACAACATTGTTGACCAACGTTACATCTCCATCCACATAAACAACTCCACTGGTGTTTTTATACATTACTTTTCCACTCGGATAATGCCCAACCCGACAATCCGTCATTGAAATACAACTCTGTCCGGCAAATGAACTAGTGAGCATAACAACCTTGTCATATAACTGAGCACAATCATAAAAGTCACAATGAGATATGATACATTCTCGTACATTCTTCCCATTTTCTTTTTTTATTGTAAGAGGAGCTCCAAGACTATACTGAAAACTACATTTATTAATCTCGCAAATACCAGCAGTTTTAGATTGCACCAACACATTGGTAATACCCACAAAACGTATCCCTTCAAGTTTTACATCAGAATTAATAACAATAGTGGGGCCCTTGGTACCAGTATTTGAATCATTCAAATAAAACACCTTAGAATACTCTCTGGGAATATAAATCCGCTGACCGTCAAAATAAACTGAATGAGGCTTCATCTCCGTGTTATAAAGCACAAATCGGATTTTCTTTTTATAGACTTTTTTATCGTAATTGAACTCCTTCATTTGACAACTGTTCAGAGTTGTACAATAAAAATATTTACTATCTGTTTTATTTAGTTTGAATCTTATGGTCCGCCATCCACAATCAAAATAACCATATGCAGATTTAAAGGTTTTATTGTTAAGATGTCGTAAATTCTTTGAAATAGGTATCTTTATCTGAACGCCTATCCCATATTCGTCCGGGGAGAATAATTCTCCTTCTACATAATTTACTCCAATATCTTCAATTACTGACTCTGAAATAGGAATTTCTTGTCCTGTAATTGTATAAAATAATGGGAAAACGGACACTGGCTGTTCAACATTATACACATAGTAATCAGACAATTCTTCAATCATAATGTCATCGTCAAGTGCTATTCCACACGTAATGACTGCGTTTTTTCCTCGGATAGATAAAGGTTCTGACGCGACTATACTACTGTTTAGTTTATATAAGCCGGGCCTTAATTCTATTTTGCATTTTTCCCCATTATTGATTCTTTCAACTACTGTATCAAATTCTTTTTGTGAGGAAACAATAGTTTTATTAACACAAGCGAAGGACACCTGTGCAATTAGCAAATTAACAATAATAATAAACCTTAGATTCATCATTCCTTTTATCAACTGGTCATGAGGTTATTATAAATTGAGCTTATTTGTCCTGTAATTATGTTCAAACTAAACATACCGGAGTATAAATCTCTCGAGGCATTTGAAAGTGCGTCTCGCAAGAAACCATCACTAATCAACATCTCTATTTTGAGAGATAGAGCATCCACGTCACCCGGACTGAACAGCAGCATATTCTCCCCGTCCACAGCCACATCAAGGATGCCTCCTACGGGGGTGGTGATTACCGGCAACCCGTATGCCCAAGCATCCAACACAGCCATGGGGAAACCCTCGGCATAGCTGGGCAGACAAAGTGCTTTGGCTTCGCAGAACGCCCTGTGCTTCTCTTCACCGCTCACCCATCCCAACAGCACCACTTGACTGGAGATGCCAAGTTCTTCAGCCAGCGAATGTGCCTGTTCCGTCTCTCCATTTCCTGCCAGCACGATTTTCCAGTCAGGATATTTCGCAACCACTGCCGCAAATGCCTTTATCAGATCTTTGTAACCCTTACCTTCATAAAGAGTGCCGGAGAACAAGACGTGGTTCTTCTTCTCGTATGTTGTAGTATCCGTAATGATAGGACAAGGATTGTAAACCACTTTAAGTTTGTCCGACTTCCCAATGCGCTCTTCCACTTTAGCACGAAGGCTTTCTGACAGTAAGATGGCACAGTCGCATCGTTCAAACATATACTGATACTTGTCACTCCAGATACTGTCAATTTGAGAGCCGCAATGAAGGTGTAGTATAACCTTTTTGTTGAGAAACTTGGCTAATTTAAACAAAGGGTACTTCCTTTGTACTGTCCTGGGCAGACTGATGTGGAAATGAACAATGTCATAGAAAGGCAGCAAAAATACATATTGCAAACATGCTCGCGCAAAGTACCATATCTTCCTGACATTATTTCCATCGCGGTGCGTTGCAACCCACCGGCAATGATATTTCTGCCACATCTCGCTCTGTTCATAGAGTTTCAAGACTTCCGTTATGCCCCCATGGGTCTTTTTTGACGTAGAAACAACCAGTACTCTCATTGCTTAGGCGGCTTTAAGCAAGACGTTACCGCCTTCGCAATTTAACTTACTTAATATCAGGCATTTATACCCCCCCCCCGTTTCTGTCTTTAATAATTCTTCATACAAATCACCAATTTGTTTGTTAATTGTATCTATATTAAAAACATTGGATGCAAGGCGGTTGGACTCTTCCGCAATTGAAGAACGTAACCTTTCATTTGAAATCATAATATCAAGACAATGCGCCAATCCATTAATATCTCCAGGATTAAAGACTAGCATATTTGTGCCATTCTGGGCAATATCAGGAATGCCTCCGACAGGAGTGGTTATAACTGGAAGTCCATAAGTCCAGGCATCCAATACAGCCATGGGGAATCCTTCTGCATAACTCGGCAAACAGAATATTGCAGCTTCCTTATATACTTTGTCTTTTTGCACACCGTTTACCCAGCCTAATATCTCTACTTGATTCTCCATATTAAGACTTCGAGCAAGTTCCCTTGCCTGCTCCAGTTCTCCGTTTCCAGCTAATCTAAGCTCCCAATCGGAATGTTGCTTCCCTATCAAAGCAAATGCCTTAATTAAATCTGCATAACCTTTCCGTTGATTCAAAGTTCCAGCATACAATATGCTATTGGTTTTATTATATTGTTCAAAATACTCTATAGATCCACAGGGATTATAAATGACTCTTACTTTGTCTCCAAGATTAAATTTCGAATTAACCTGCTCTTTCCAGTAGTTTGATAAAACAATGACTGCATCCGCTCCACTAAAAAGTTCTTTATATAGGTTGGCACAAGTTCCATTAATAGTTGTTTCAGGCGAGAAAGCATGAAAATGAATTATAATTTTCTTATGAGCCTTTTTTGAAAGGCTGAAAAACAATTTTTTTCTTTTAGCAGAGGTGGATTCACTCAAATGAAGATGCACAATTTTTGCCCCTGGTAAATAGAAAACAAATTTCATCAATCCCACTAAAAGAATTGATAATTTTCTTAGATGATAAACATCTCTATGAGAAACAATCCATTTACAATTGTACTGTCTCCACTGTTCACCTTTTATGTGAGAACTTATTACAGACGTTATACCGCCTTTTGTTTTTGGCGAGGTTGCAACTATGAGTACTTTATGCTTTGAAATCATATTGGATATTATTTACTGCCCTAAATAGAACTTAAAGAGAGAACTTTCGCCCTTCAAAGGAGCATCAGCATAACACTGAATAAAAATATAGGAACATATCAAAATAATAGAAAATATGTAGACAAGATTTTTGTATTTTCCTTTATAACATCGGCTGATATAATAAAAGAAATACGCAAAACAAATCAATTCAAAAGGTTGAGTATATAAAAAAGGACGACGAAGAACGTGTGAAACATTGGAAAGTAAATTGTCGCCAAAACATTCATTAATAAAGAACAAATTAAAGGAATATATAAAAAACTTGTCATTAAAATATCGTTTCATCTGAGGGGCATACCATAATACAATAAGGCATAATAAGAATATCACGATTCTGCGAGGACCAAAAGTCATAGTCCTTTCATCTGCCATCACAAGATCTAAATTATAGTTTGAATAAAAATCCGCATGCTCGATAGCCGTTATAAAACCTAAGGAATCTTTAATGAATTCAGACTGCCCGAGTACAGCACAGACAATTAGTATAGCTATGTTAAGAATCCTATTCTTAAACAAATCCCGTTCTGCAGGAATAAATAAGAAAGCTAATAACACATAAGCACTTGTATGGAACTGTGCCGCCAATATGATAATCAACGCTGCAACAAGTCTCCTATTTTTCCATTTGTCTACTAAAACAACCGAGGCCAACACAAAGAAGCATGCCGCAATGCACTGCCGGATACCATTCATCCAATTTAGATAAAATGGACCAACCATAAGGATTAATCCAATATACGCGTACAAGAATTTTCGCGTTTTAAGCGCGTAATAAAACGGCACTATCTCCAAAGCTGCTAAAACACCCAGAAAAAGAACCCTGCCAGCACCAATAGACCTCAACCCTTCCACAATTCCAACATAGAACAATTCCCATTTATCATCAACATCGTTGGGATTCCAATGAAGATAATCGTACACATAAGATTCGCAATCTACACCTGTTCTATATCGTAAAGAACTAATCAGGACAAACAGAAATAATAACAGGTAAGTATAGATTGACCATTTCTTTCTGTATATTCCGTCTCTGAGAAATGCTCGCTTAGTTACAATCCACTCTTGTAGACCTAATGTAAAGAAAGTTATTCCTAATATGTAATATATTAATATTCCAGACAACATAACATGTTAACGTATTTCGTATTTTGGAGAAATCTTTTTAGGCCAAAAGGTGAAGAAGTAATAAACGAATAGCAAATCAAAGACTATTAGCTCTAAGTATGTTTTAAACACGTTTATTTTATGATTATTGCGTGAATATATTCTTAAAGTTCTGAATGCCAATGAAATTAAATATATACAAATAGGAATCCATGACTTTAATACGAGCATAAAGATGATGCTTATCACTAGAGCCCACAAGGTATAATTAGGTCCTATCAGAAATCTTTGTGCATGAATATTTAGAAAATGTTTACGCAGCAGCATTGCAAAATACTTAAAAAAAGATTTATGATCGTTTCGTGCCACATAATCTCTCGTGTAATGGTTTACCCATATTTGAGGCTTACGACATAGTTTATATCCCATTTTTGTCAAACGGAAACCAAAGTCCAAATCCTGACTTCTTTTGAATCGGTTATCCATTCCGTCTGCTTTTCGCCATAAATCAGTTTCTATTACAAACAGCCCTCCGGTCGTTACCTCATATTTGTCGATGCCCTCTTTGTATTTCCGTCTGATTTTAGTATCCAAATAGTTCCAATCTTTATCATGCAAAATGTCCTTTTCAATTCCAGATACAAAAGGATAGACCAATCTCCCGTCCTTCTCGATACTTGACCAGAAGCCAGGTAATAGTTCCATATCTCCATCTATAAAGAAAAGAATATCTCCCTTCGCCTCTATAGCTCCTATATTTCTCGCGATGGCCGCATTGCACTCACCGGTGATGAGCAAAGTCTTTTCATTACCCATACGTCTAGATAGTTCAATACTGTCATCTGTTGAATTACTATCGACATATAAAACTTCATAATCGGTAATATTTTCTGCATCAACAAAGGCATAAATACCATTGAAGCACTTCTCCAAGCGCCAACCTTCATTCTTTCCTATAACGATGAATGATACCATTTTACATTATTTGTTTAATTGCGTTAATAAATTCCTCAAAATTAGCATATGGGTGAGGTCGATTTAGGAATTCATGGATATCAATTTTATCTTTGAGACGGAAATCTACCAGCTGTTTCATAACATCATTATTATGATACTCCTCCTCACTTAAAAATAGCACCCATTCTTCCGTAAAATCCTCCATTTGTAGATTATCCACTCCCCCTCTTACTTTTGCAAGATCCTTCGCATATTCTAAAGCCTCTTTCTTCTGAAGTTCTTTCCGCTTCTGATAATAATCATCAAGAGAGCATATTACCTTTGCCGGGACACCGACAGCCACACTATTTGCGGGGATGGACTTTGAAACTATTGAACCGGCTCCTACTATACAATTATCACCAATTGTTACTCCTTTCAGAATTGTTACATCACGTCCAAAAACGATATTATTCCCTATCGTCACCTTACCTGAACTATTGACGAAATCTTTGTAATAACCTCTAAATACAAAAGTAGCAAAATCATGCGTCAGAATCGTGAAATTGTCATTGATATCCAAATCGCACCCAAGCTCAACCAAACAAGGTCTGGTAATGTCTATCTGAGTATGTGCAGGGAAACGAAAGTTAACATTATTTCCTATCCTTACCCCTTTACTTCTCAGATACTCCACATATTCTTCCTTACTTATAGATTCCGCCCACGCCTTGCGAAGCATTGTATACAAACGATATATACCCCCCCCCGTTTTCATATTTTTCATATTTAAATTTTAATCAAATTGTTTATTATCAAAGAAATAATCATATACTCTTTCACAACAATGAGTATCTTGGTAAGCAAATATCAAATCTCTGACAAATGCTCTCTTTTCCTTATAATGTGTCTTGTTAATCTCTAAGTTCTTTAAAGCTTTTATAAAACCCTCAGAATCTTTCACAACATCTCCAGCAACAATTGATTCGACAGGATTGAATGTAAAACCCCTTTCCTTTTTATATCTTTCAACATCATAGAAGTTGAAAATGATAGGTTTGTCCAATAACAAATAATCAAAATAACCCGATGAATAATCCCCTATCATTGCATCACTGACTTTCATCAACTCACATAATCCGTACTTATGGTTGGCTTTGTGTATGACAACAGACTCTGGCAGTGACATTGAAATAACCTCCTTGCTTTGTACAGGATGCAATTTACAGATAATTATTATACCCTCTTCTTTCAATACAGCGTCCAATTTATCCATATCCATGTCATACCCAAACAGAGTACGTGCTACATTATGTAACTTCTTTTCATAATCTCTGTGAGTAGGAATATATAGCAGAATCTTGGAGGCACGATATGAAACCGAAGATAATATAGATTTTCTAATATCATTAGAAGATTCTTCTTCTAAAAGATTATCGTTCCTACATAATCCAAAGTCTAGATATTTCTCTCTAGGAAGATTCATACAGGCCATAATAAGTCGTATGGAGACTTCAGATGAAAGTAATATTTTAGAGTATTCCCTGCCTTGTCTGTCATAATGCATATAATACTTGCTATCAGACGACAACAAATCATTTTTAAACGGAGCAGAAAAATAGTTTAAATCTACAATAATTTGATTGTTTGCATACCTCTGAAAGCCAAATGAGTCTGAAGAAAATATATGAGAACAACTAACCACCAACTTGCCAAACCCCTTTACAAATCTAGCATAACTCCTTGAATTGTAATTTATAAGACAATAGTCCCACGTAATAAATTTAATTTTTCTGCCGGGAAAGAGCTTTTCTGCTTTCTTATATGAAGACTCCAAATCGTCCTTAGAAGGCACAAAAACCACGAATTCCTTATCTTTACATAAATCATTTACTAACAGATAATGGGCAAAAGTCAGCGCACTATCTGACTTGTAATTAAATAAATCTATATAATCAGACTTGCTCATACCCGAATGAGGCAAAAACATTATTGCCTTACCTGTGTTTTTTTTACTGCGATAATAGCGCATTATTATTCTGGCTATTATTTTTCTGTATATAATTAATACTCTCATATACAATTATTGTTAGATTATATTTCAATTAAATCTTTAGAATTATAGAAGTCTTCCATTATTCCAATAGTTGCTTTTGTAATTTCTGGCAAAATGTAATGACTATTACGCCCACTTTCTATGGCTTTAACAAATGAAACTAATTCATAACGGATTCCCTCCCCATCCAATTGATAAAAATACCTGCGGTTCTTATTTGTGTCTTCATAACGGATTTCAAAGTAGTCAGTCTTCCACCAGGGGGCTGGTACATATACATATCCCTCTGTTCCCGAAATAATCAATTCGCCTTCACTTTTTACTCCTTTCCCTATCTTAATCGAAGCCACTGAATGATCATAAACAAAAGCAATCTTAGTAAAAAGGTCAAAATGCTGAGAACGGTCTATAAAGTTTGAAGTAATAACTTTACTGTTGTAAGAAGGCCCCAACAGTTGAAAAATCGGAAGAAGTGCTGTAGGCCCCCACTCACAGATAGTATTCCATTTAGTTTTTAACATCAGTGGTTCCTTTTCATTAATCCGAAGGCTGGTACAAATAGCATCAACCGAGACAATGCGTCCTATTTTACCCCCTTTAAGCAATAGAATTAATCTATTATAAGCCATCGAATAGGCGGCTTTTATAGCATCCATCAATATGACACCATGCATATTTGCTATTTCATTCAGCTCATCGTATTGTCTGACTGTTAGGGCCATTGGTGACTCACATAAAACATGTTTATGTTTCAGCAACGCCTGACGGATATGCTGATAGTGATAAGAGGGATGAGAAGCTATATAAACCGCATCCACTTTATCTAAAAGCTCATCGTAATCTGATACCACAGAGTCCATATTTGGAAAAGCACGAAGGAAAGCATCCTTGTCTTCTGGCAAAACAGCAGAAATTATCAATCCATTAACAAAGGAAGTTTCTGCGGCATATTTGCTAATGCTGATATGGCGTCCTATTAGCCCTAACTTCACAAGGTTGCGCACCGAACGTATTTCAGTACTCGATACACCTTGTGTCCTGTCAAGATAAACAACTTTGCAGTATTCTTTTAGGTAGTCGAATTTTCCAACCCAGTCGCTACCTATTGCAAAAATATCCACATCATAACGTTGAATATCATCTATTTTCTGACCTTCATACTCTTCAACGATAACTTCATCTGCAAGACCTGTTTTTTTCACAGCCTCTATACGTTCCATCAGACTTTGCTCAACGTTAATCTTCCCTCGCGCCTTATCAAAGTCCTCAGCTGTCACCCCAACAATAAGGTAATCTCCAAGGGCTTTTGCTCTTTCAAGTAGCTTTTGGTGACCATAGTGGAAGAGGTCATATGTTCCGTAAGTGATTACTTTTACCATTATCAGATGAATTTCTTTTCTCTAAGATCAAGGAATGCGTTAATCAGTTGATCGTAGTCTTTCTCCTGCAGAAAACCAATATGTCCCACACGAAAAACCGTATCTCTCATATCACCGCCATTCGGACAAATCCACATGCCATACTCGTCCTTTATTTTCAGGAAAATCTGATGTGCTGACTGTGTGGTCGGGTGCAGAGGTGTGACGGCATTGCTCAGGCTCTCGCTGATAATCTCGAAAGGCAGGTTATGCTCTTTTAGCTTACCTCGGAAGTACTCGGCCAGATGTGCCGTCCGCTCTACCTCGGCCTTGTCGCCTCCTGCCGCATCAATCTCCTTCAACCGTGCGTTAATCTGACGCAGTACGCCAACGGCTGGAGTCCAAGGGGTCTGCCCTCGCTCCTGGTTCTTCAATGCCAGCTTCAAGTCCAGATACTGGCAGCAGCACTTGGTGCTCTCAATACGCTTCAAGGCTGCCGGAGCAAGGGCCATGATGGCGATGCCGGGAGGACAGGCCAATGCCTTCTGGCTTCCGGTTATCATCACACCTGCATCCAAAGCGGCCATATCGAACGGGTCTGCAAGGAACGTGCTGATGGTGTCAACAATCAGGAAGCATCCGTTGCGCTTGCAGAAATCGCTCACAAGCTTGATGTCGAAGTGAACACCAGTGGAGGTCTCGTGTTTCTGCAAGAGGAATGCAGTATATCCCTTGCCCTCATAGGGCACAAGATGCTCTGGCTTCAAGGCCTTTCCATGCTCCAGCTTGATTTCCGTAAAAGGAATCTCATGCAACGTCAGCAGTTCCACAAACCGCTCTCCGAAGCTGCCGCCATTGATGACAAGTGCCTTGTCGTCCTTGGTGAGCGTATTCATGATGGCCGTCTCCATGCCACCCGAACCGGAACATGTCATAAACACCACACGGCTGTCCTCTGTCGTATGGGCGAACTTCTTGACCAGCCGTTCATTCTCCAACATCAGCTCGGAGAACTCCGACGTCCTGAAATACGGCACCTGTTCAGCACCGATGGCGCGTACAGCATCCGAAGACTGTACAGGGCCTACTGTAAAATTAATCATATAAGTCTTTATTAATTATCGATGTGAAGTCGTTTCAAGAAAGGGACACGTGTAGAAACTGTTTTGAAGACCTCAATGAAACAATCATCCTTCTTCAAAAACAGGAAATATAAAACCATTGAGATGCATGTCCCAATAATAATCGTTACAATATGAGGTAAGCCCACGAAAGTCAATCCATAAGCAGGCAAACATGATAATATAGTCTTTAGTAGATATGGAAGAAAATCTTTCCATTGCTGAACATAGCCGTAGTTGAAAAGCTTTCCTGTATAGTAAGTATTAATCAAAACTGCTATTTGGTTATAAATCAATTTAGATATGCATATAGCCAAAACTCCTAAAGGTATAGCGGCAATCAAAATACTGAGAGATATCGTCTTTTTTATCACCTCCAATTTAAGGCACAAGTCCGAACGGCCTTTTACTTTTAGCAGGCTCAGGTTAATTCCATTCAGATGATCAAACATACTTCCCAAAGCAAATAACTGAAGGAAGATGATTGCACCGCTCCATTTTTCAGTTAATAATAAGAGCACCAAAGGTTTTCCTAATGCAGCAAGCACCCCGCACATAAAGAAAATTGTTAAAGATGCCGTCTTTATATATTTTTTGTAAACACCTATCAGTCTCTCTTCATCATCTTGTATCTTTGAAAGGATAGGGAAAGTTACCGTATTAAGAACTCCATTGACAGTCTGCGTTGGAAGATGAGCAAACTGACTGCCTCTGGTATATAGGCCCAAGTCTTGAGCTGAGTAAAACTTTCCAATCGCAAAAGTGGTAGCATTTTTATAAATAGTATCCAACAGACCCGCGCCCAGAATTCGACTCCCAAACGACCATAGATAACCAAATGACAATTTAGAAAAATGTTCTTTCGGATACCATCTACATATATAACAAATAAAAATCAAGTTAATCAATGCAGCTGAAATGTTTTGCCCGACAAGCGCCCATACACCTGCCCCCAAATAAGCCAGTGTTATTCCGACCAAACCTGATAAAAGTGTAGCACAAACATTCCTTTTAGCGAGCGATTTAAAATCCAGTTTAATTTGCAATTTCGCTACCTGTACAGCCATAAGAGAATTTATGACAAGCGAAATCGCATATACTCTTAAAACTGGACTTAAGAGAGGCTGTTTGAAGAATGAAGCAATAGCAGGGGCTCCTATAAAGAGAACAGCATAGAAGAAACACGCGACGAAGAGATTAAAGTAAAATGCTGTACTGAAATCCTTTTCGTTTACATCCGTTTTTCGTATTAAAGCCGTTTGAAAACCGCTATCAATGAATGTTTGGGACACCTGAATAAAAATAGTAAGCATCCCAATAATACCATAGTCAGTAGGTGATAAAAGACGAGCTAGTATTAATTGGATGACAAACTGTATCCCTAGAACGGAAAGTCTTTCAATTCCATTCCACTTAGCGCTGGAAAGAGTCTGCTCTTTTATTGAATTAGAAGCCATTTCGCTCGCTCAAATTATCCATTATAAGTAATTATAGCACTGCCTCCTGTTATATAGAAGGTATCGCCTACTATCATATCGCCCATCCCGCTCACCATGAACGTGGCTAACGATGCAATTTCCTCTGGCATAATATATCTGCCGGCAACAGAATAATCATTAGAAATATCTTCCGTAGTGTCTTTCCCTAACATAGGTGTCGCTGTCTGCCCCGGGGCTATAGCATTTACCACAATGCCATAAGGCTGATACATCTTGGCTAAACCTCGAGTGAACCCTGTAATGGCCAACTTGGAAATGTGATAAGGACCAGATGCAGGACGCAAAGCCGATGACGAAGACAAATTAAGAATATGCCCTTTAATATTATTTCCCTTCATATACTTACACACTGCCTGACACATGAAGAAAGTTCCTTTGACATTCGTATCCATTATCTTGTCATACTCTTCTTCTGTCATCTCCTCAAAACCATGTGTATGATGAGCACCCGCTGAATTGACAAGTATATCTATTCTGTTATCGGGGAAAAGTTTAATCGCCTGCTCCAATTTGGAAGGAATATCGCTCACATTCCTAATATCAATAACAATTGATGCCACATTTGAATTTCCCAGTTTTACCCTGGCTGTTTCGAGCCTCTTAGCATTTGAGCCAACCAAAATCACCTTAGCACCACTCTTAAGAAAAGATTGTGCAATAGAGAAACCTATTCCGCTACTCCCGCCTGTAATAAGAGCAATCTTACCCTTCAGGATTCCTTCTTTGTCAACAGGAACCATGATGGGAACTTTCTGAACTTTTGGTGCCCTACGGAATCTTCGTAGGACTGCTTTTATCGTTTCTTTCATCTTTAATGCTTGAGAAATTTCTTTACTGCTTTTACTCCTTTGTCACCTATAACAGATATGATTGCCGATTTAATACCCGCATCTTTAGACTCCATTATACTTTGTATCGACGACAAAGCATTTGATTCATTCTCCGTATCAGTGAAAACCTCTAACATCATTCTTGTATGCGCCTTAGTATCAACAAAGCGACTTAAATGTGACAGGAATTCCTCTTTATTACCAGCGGACATGTACTCATACCCCAAATCTTCACTGTAATGCTTAAGAAGGTTTTCCGACTTGTTTCCGTAATGGCCTTTTGCCGCAACGAATGTATCTACCTGATTTCCAAGGAATTGTGCAGCATAGCCTGGATTCTTGAACTGCTGACCAATGCCATTATTTATAACAAGTATTCGTACATTATTCCCTATATGGCGATTTCCCATTACATTCATGTCATAGAAAAAAGCCAGGTCGCCCGTCACAAAAAAGAACAGTTTATCAGGGCTTGCAAGTGATGCTCCAATCATGGTTGACATACCTCCGTCAATACCAAAACCTCCTGTATTACAATAGCCCTCAATACTTTTGTCTGTTTCAAAATAATTCCAAGAGCGCAAAGTGTTTTCTATGGCCATAAAAAGCTCACAATCTTTAGGTAGCACCGGTGCAAGTTGTTGAGCCACCCAAAGGTTAGATAATGGCAATTCTGGCACCAATGGTCTTATTTCATTCAAGCAACCAAGCCATTCATTGAAATATGTCATCGGCTGGCCGTCATTTTTCAATGAGGCGTAATGAGAGAAGAAAACATCTTCCTCCATTTCAAAGACATATTGCAGTTTACCACCGTACTTCTGTAACATGTTGCGGTATTCCCCGTCGGGAGAAACGCGCCATACGTTCTTCAGTTGAAGTTTTTTTTCATAAGCACTTGACACTTCTCCAATGTATATCACAGTATCTATTTGCGCACATGGGTACTGATAATTCATCTGACAGGTCAGCAAAGTGTGGAATATACCATAATTACCCGGATAATTGGCTATGTGGTCACAAAGTACTACGGCATTATACTTCTCGCAGAATGAATCTACGGCTTCAACCAACGGGGCTGACCATCTTTTGTGTGCTCCCACATAAATGGCTATTTTCCCAAGTTTAATGTTCGGGAACTCATCATTCATCATAATACGGTGAGTTACATTCACATCGGGCAACTCCTGCACACTGTAATCCCCGCTATATCTGGTTTCATACTCTATATGGACGGGGCCACACCCATGCCTTGTCAATTCAGTCATCGCATCGTTGAGCAGATTGACATAACCACGCCACTTCTTGGGGTTTTCCTCAAGTATGGGCACATGTACGGATTTCTTGGCCACATCCCTTGGTAATACAGAACGGTCTATCATTTGAGGATAGTTCTGCCCAACATGGGTTGACTCATTAGTGGCTGTAATAGCCAGTACAGGTAACTTACGGTAAAAGGCCTCAGTCAAGCCAGGGAGATAATTCCTGGAGGCCGTAGCCTCTGTGCAGGTAATAGCAACAGGTTCTTCGGTTTCAGCCGCTATACCGCAAGCCATATAAGCAGCCGAACGTTCGTCAACAGATGAGAACATTTCAAAATACGGGTCGTTCTGCATACTGTAAACCAGGCAAACATTCGTACTGCCTGGCGATGCCACGACCTTTTTAATGCCATGCGCCTTCATCAGCCTTATGATAACCTGCACATTCTTTTCTATTGAATACTTGTTCATGATACGTATCTTATTAATTATCAAAACTATATCCTGGAATCTTTAATTCATATATCTGACCGGAGGTGTCATACTCATAGTATAAAACCTTACTTCCCCATAGGCCTAAAAACTGTGGCTCGCCATTAGTAATTACCGACATGTCCTTGTAATACTCAACGGATTTGCTCGCCAGATCTATTACTCTTAACGACGCCTGTCCTCTATCGCCCCCACTCGAAAATATCTTACCTCCATAATAAAAAGATTGTTGAGGACCTATAGCCATATCAAGAGTATAAGAATCTATTACCGCATCTTTTGTAAAAACCACCTCAGAGCCATCTGAAAGTTGAGGAATCTCTATCAAAACCACAGGTTGTTCTCCACTCAAGTCATACCACGAATTGTTGGGATATCCAATTATCACAAACTGATTATGTTCTGGATCTACGATATAGTTCGGAGTATAGTTTCCTATTTTTTTCATTAAAGATGAATCATTAAGATCTGGGATAACAGCCTGCACTAATTCTGGTTCATATGTATTATTACTTGTTTGTTTTAAGTTATATACAAGAACACCGCGCTCACCTCGAATGTCATTATAACCCGAACCACCGTTAACTTGAGATACGTAAAGCAAAGGGAAACTGGATTCTGCATCATAAAATGCTTCGCCAAAAGATACTTGATTTGCATGAGGTTTGTAATATGATTTACCGTCTAAAGTGTTGGGGAAATACATATCACAGATTTTTCTCCCAGACTGAATATCATAAATAAAACCATTTGGATTCGTTTCGCGGTCTGTCGCATTTAGAGTAATCAAATAATCTCCATAAACTGCTCCACCTTGGCGTTGCTCCCATGCTTCAAATATCCCAAAACGCTCCATTTGAAAGTGATTATTAGCAGGGGTTGTAATGTCTCCCCCGTTTCCGTTTTCGCCCTGATTAATATTATCGTCGTCTATTTCGATTGTTATTTTTTCACAAGCAATACTCGCTGAACTTAAAAGCAGGATAAATGTAACAATATAAATACCACGCATAATTCAGACTTATAGAATCATTGTCCTTGTAGTTTTTCCTTTAGCAAAGTTGAAGACGTGCCTTTTGTATATTGGAAATATACTACTTCTACCCCAACTGACTTCAGCTTTTCCTCAACCTCGTTGTACATATTAGTGCCTTTCCAGTCATTTCCATGGAAAAGACGGTCGAAATGCAAACGTTTCCAGGCCTCGAATTTATCCATAGACGTTTGAGGAACAACTTTGTCAACATACCTGATAGCTTCAACAATCGCCACGCGCTCCTCAAAAGAGACAACAGGCTTTTTATGTTTGTATGTCTCTACATTCTCATCAGTAGAAACTCCCACGATGAGATAATCACAGTTCTCTTTGGCTTTTTTCAAGATATTAAGATGCCCCACATGGAACATATCAAAGACTCCTGTCGTGTAACCAATAATATAAGGTTTTTCCATTTCTTATTAATTTTTCCAATAAAAATGTATATAACTTTGTTTGGGTTTCTGTTCCTCTATAGGAGGCAATTTCATATAATCACCAAACCTCTGATTTAGCACAATATCATAACCATCCATCACATAAAACTGCCTTTCCCAGAATGGCATAAGTGAGCAATGGGAGAAGGTATCTATGGGATGGTGCTTCCATTCCTTCCTGCTTCTTACATTTGTGAGTGATGCCCAATATGGATTCGAACCATACTCATAAGTTTGAATAACCTGGAGAAGGTCTTTTACTATATATTTTGCCCTCGCTCCTTTCTTGGTCCTTATTTTAAGCAATAGCAATTTTAATCTATCACGAATAGACCCGTGAAAATACGATTTGGCTTGTCTGTTTTTAATCAATTGGCTCCTCAATTCTATACATTTGTCATATAAAGCACCTTGCTCATTCTCCTCTCCAGGGAAGCCATCAGCAGGAAATATATCTATCCAACACCCCGTATTAACGGAGCACCAAGGCGATTGAGTCTTAATTACAGTTTTATCCAAATCGCACACTCTGGTAAAAGCGATAAAACAATTCTTATCGTTTTCATTGTTGATGAGATGATATCGTGACGACTTATATATTTTACAAAAACGGTCGTAATCCGGTCTTGGCATAATAATGTCAACATCATCATCCCAGGGGATATAACCCTGATGACGTATTGCGCCCAGCATACTACCGGCATACAAAGAGTACTTAATATTTTTTTTCTCACAGAAGTCATGAACATCCTGTAAGATGTCAAGACAAAAATCTTGAAGTTCTCTCAATGTTAATTCTTTCATTTTTTATTATTTTTAATTGGAAGCACAAACCACCTGAAAAGCTTACTATGACTCATAACCCATAAAAGAAGTATAACTACAAGAGTATACACTATCATCCATATAAAGGACTTAGGCAAATGTAGCTTCGTACACAAAAGAGGAAGTATAAACTTAACAATAGGAGCATGCCATAAATAATAGAACAAACTATCTCGACCTATAATAGATAAAAATTTAACCTCAGGGATAATGTTAAACAATGACATAGACAAGACGAATGCACAAGATATGAGTATGACTTTCATGGGAATATCAAGAAAACTATAATGATCCGCACCTCGAAGAAGTAATTTTATATCTCCGTCGTATTGAATAACATTACTGACGGGGGGGGGTAAAATATCAATTAACCATATAATAGAAAATAACACCACAGTAAAGGATAAGGCCTTGGGCCATAATTGCTTCTTAATAAGTCCAGAACCCATATAATAACCAAATAAAAAGAAAGGGAAAAAGTTCAACGTCCTTTGAATAGACAAGACTCTTCCATAATGTAAAAGACCACTGAATAATGCCATTAATATAGCTATTAAGAGGAAAATGAACGGTTTGTTAATAATGACACTTGGTGTATATTCAATAAATATTCTCCAAAACAATAAACTAATTAAATACCACAGAGACCAATATGGAATGATGAATGAAATAGGGGTAAGACATTCCTTAAAAATGCCTGAAACTATTAAGAGACTCATTACTTGAAATACTAAAAAGGGGAGCAGTAAAGATTTCTGCTTATTCCAAAAAACCTTTATATCACCTTTCCGTTGCGTCAAATAACCTGACAACATGACAAACATAGGCATATGAAACAGAAAAATCAGTTTCCATAGGCGGTCGTTCAACACTCCGGAACCTGCAACTCCTATAACATGACCCAAAACGACTAAAATAATTAAAAAGCCTTTCATTGAGTCAATTCTATTATCCCTGTATGTCATTGTCTGCTGCATTATCTATTGTTAATCGTTCAAATTTTTATCCATTTAGTGCTTCTGCGGAACAAATATGCCAACAGCAAAGTAAACAATAAACAAGTGAGAAAATAAAATTCAATATTCAATTTTGCCAAACCAATATGACTAAATACTAACATAGGAAGACGTTGAAGAATATAAATCTCAAACAAATAAAAACCGCACCAGGATAATATTTTGCTCTTAATATTAACTTTCATAGTAAACGATACTACTAAGGCTGAAAATAACAAAGCTTCAAATATAATCAAGGGAGATGTTCCTGACGTTTCAAAGGCTTTTAAGACAATGAAACAAACCAGAAGCACCAAAACAATCAACCAATAATTGAATTTATTCTCATAGAACCTTTCCACCGTTTGTCTATGTATTGAGAAGCTCATTCCCATAGGATAGCATAACACCGTATTATAAAACTGTGCATCATTATATCTAACAGACATCATAACAATTATATATAGTACCGTAAGTAGTGTTACGATGAGAGGAACATACTTATAATTACCTCTAACCAACATTGCAGATACCCATGAAAATATATATAAGACAAGAATGGCAAATATATACCAGTTGCTATTACCAACACCCTTCCAGGCCAGCAAAGCTTCACAAATACGCAAAGGAGTATAAAAATTGCCAAATAATGCTTGTACAACAAGAAATACGCATACTGCCATGTCGAATTTAAGAAGCGTAACCAAGACCCTATGTCTCGGAATGGCACTGATGTAGGATTGCCCTTTGTTCTTAATAGACTCCATCACTCCGTACCCAGAATAAAACAAGAACATGGAGACCATCATCTGTCCAACCAGTACAATCCCATAGTTGTAAACCTTATCTCCTAATGTGTTAAACTCAACATATGAATTGAAATGACTGAAAAATACTAGAAGTATAAATATACCTTTTACTATTTGTGTATATTCTTTAGAAATATACCCCCCCAGACTGTTCGCTATTTATTTTAAAACGTATTCCTTGGATACATCCAACAATAATAATGAACAAACATACATAAAAATCTTGGATTTTTACGCCAGTGGGGATAAAAATCAAGAC
>ERZ842401.1663-NODE-1663-length-31278-cov-13.108510_pt1 | contig 31278 bp, 24 predicted proteins | sample MGYA00521270_ERZ842401 | MGnify/ENA primary metagenome ERZ842401 (study PRJEB31892, sample SAMEA3878208) | bioreactor metagenome | biome: Moose rumen | place: Sweden | collected 2011-10 | study: EMG produced TPA metagenomics assembly of the PRJEB12797 data set...
GGCTGCTGTCTTTTGGAGAGGGGGCGCGGCACGGAGGTCTTTCACTTACTCAACGGAGTTGAGTGGGGTGACCGAGTGCCGATGAACCCGACGCGACACAATCGCCTATCGAACGCTCACTTTCCGCAAAAGTAAAAGAATAGGGGGAGGATATAGAGTTACTATTGCCGATGCCGGATGGGTTTGACTTTAAAGCCGGCGGCACGGAGTTGGGCAATCAGCCCGTCGTCACCTCCTAAGTATTCTGCTTTCAGTGTGATGAAAGCGTGCCCCTCCCGTAAGTAAGGCGTTAAACGTTTAACCCATGTGATATTGCGCTCAGACCATATCCTATAGTCTGAATAGGAGATAGAAGCCTTGTTGTCGGGGGCTTCTATAGAGTAGGCTATGTCGTTGATGAAACCATTGCGATAGAGGGTTTGGATAGTCTTGGCTTGCTGCACCTCCCGCTCGGGGTATTGCACCATCTTGAGTAGTTCGGCACATTGCCACTCAAAGGGCTCTCGGTCAAAGAGCATAAAGAGCGCTTCGCCGGTATCGTCCAAACCATAGACGGGGATAGATTTGGAGGAAGCAATACTCTGAAAGAACGTCTCGATAGAGACTTCGCTTGGTTCGTAGCCCAACCATCGGGAGAAGAGTGCATCGCGAAAGAGCCCCTGCAAGTAGGCCGGTTTCATGCGGGAGAGTTGGGACATGGGGAACCCTACCTGCACGAGGAACGCGTCACTGAGTTCCAGATACTCTTCGTCGGTATAGAAGTTAGAGAGTTGAACCGAGTCGGGCAATAGAGCCGCTGTACGGAGTGCTGCAAGGGCTTGGTAATCTTCTATAGCAAACTCTGTGATAACCTTATTGCAGGAAGCAAAGGCTGCATAGGTCTTAGGAATAGTATCGACAAAGTCGGGGGCAACAAAAGGATTGGTCGCTAAGAGGTAGGACTTAGCACGAGCACCATTACCCGTTATCTGATAGAGCAATTGGGCATTCAGCGACCCGTGGACAGCCGACAGACAAAAGCAATAAACCAATAGAAAAAAACGTTTCATCGGAATCGGGTTAAGATGTTATAGGCTTGGTAGATACCGAGTTCACCGGCTTTGGAGAGGTCTGCTATACCCAATTCAACTTGGTCGGTGTAAATATAGGTCAGCCCGCGGTTGAAGTAGGCTTCCGCAAAATCAGGGTCAATCTCTATGGCTTGAGAATAAGCCTCTATGGCAGTACTGTACACCTGCATGGCACAGAGCAGATTGGCTTTATTGTAGTACGCGAAACTAAAGTCAGGAGCCATATCTATCGTCATATCGTAATCAAAGATAGCGAGACGGTAATCCTTTCCGGACTGTACCCTCCAGTTGGCACGGCAGAAATAGACGAAGGGTTTAGCAGCATCGATACGAATAGACTGTGTTGCATCTTCGATAGCCGAAGAGTAGTCTTGCACTTCCGCAAACTCAAGGGCACGAGCCAGATAGAGGTCTTTCTTATGAGCCTGTCCTACTGTGCGGAGAGGCGTTGTACCGTCTATCCCCTGCGTCAGATCGGCTATGCGCTGGAAGTGCTCGTTGATAATCTCGGGAGTGAGGGTCACTTCTTGCGCCGAGAAGAAGAGTGGTGCAGGTAAGAGGTGACGCCTGTTATATTCGTCCACCGAAGTGTGGTAATAATTGGTGCGCCGTACCGAGTTCGTGCTCGTGTAGTAGGAGAGGGCTATATTAGGTTCGTTGATGAGCCGTACATGATTATGCTGGACGGCCCCACGCGTCTCGGACGCATAGCGTGAGTTCTGTTCTTCGGTTTTCTCCTGTTGGGTATCGTTTTGGGCAACGGCAGTACTGAACTCCTTGCGGTAATCGCGCTTGGTGGGTTGCTCCTTAGCTATCATTACATCGGTGAGCGGGGTGTTGAGCGAGTCCTGTCGGGCTGCCATAATGGAGTCTTTCTTACTCTCAATCTGCGAAGCGTCCCAACGGTAGCGGAAGGCTGTTTTGCTATGCCCGAGGGCTGTGTGGGCCTGTGCTGCTAAGTAGTATGAGGGCAGGAAGTAGGGGAAGCGGTTGATAAGTGCCTCAAGGTCTTCGAGAGCATCTGTCCATTGGCCTAATTGCAATAAAACGAGTGCCCGCTGATAGCGCATCTCGATGAGGGAGGGCTGTAACTCAATCGCCTTATTGAAATCCTCCAAAGCACGGTTATAATCTCCCACTTCGGAACGGAGCATAGCACGGTTATAGTAAGTCTGCGGGTCTTGCGGAGCCATAGTGACTGCGTGGTCGTAGTCGTTCAGCGCACCGCGGTAATTGTGCTTGTGGTAGTATATGATACCCCTGTTGATATAATCGCCTGCCCAGTGCGAGCCGAGATTGATAGCCTTACTGATTTGGATAAAGGCTTCATCCTCATTGGCACTAATGAGGTAAGTCATACCTAATGCCGAGAAATTAGATGGGTTCTGCGAGTCGTAGAAAGTGGCATTCTTGAAGGACTCAATAGCAGTGAGAGTATCTTTTCGCTCAAGAGAGATAACCCCTTTCTCGAAGTAGAGCGAAGCGTTTTTAGACTCTCGTGAGATGAGATAGTCGATATCAGCTAAAGCTTCGTCCAAACGATGCAGATGGGCATATACATCGGCTCTTAGGAGGAGGTAGGTTTTGTGCTCGGGGGAGAGTCGGAGTGCCTTCGAGAAATCCTGTTCCGCTTCTTCCCAACGCTCTAATGCCCGATACGCATATCCTCGGGTGTAGTAGAACTGCGGTTGGAAAGGATTGAGCTCTATCGCCCTATTGCAGTCCTCCAGCGCTCCGGCATAATCGCTCAGTTGCAACTTTGCGATAGCCCGCAGTTGGTAGGGCTCGGGCAGGTATGGCTTGAGCTTAATAACCTGATTGAAGTACTGAATGGATAGTACATAATCCTCGAAATACAGGGCATTGCGACCAATGGCCGTCAAACGCTCGGTATTCATCTGAGCACTACTTACAGCCGGCAGTAGGATCAAACCAAGTAGGAATATCAAACGTCTCATTTTCCTCATAAGGGAGATTCTTGTCAGCATAAACTTTCTGCATATAGAGCGCAAAGATGGGCAGTGCCATAGATGCTCCTTGACCATCTGTCATACGGTCGAAGTGGATAGCTCTGTCCTCACCACCTACCCAGCAACCGCTTACGAGTGAGGGCGTAAAACCTACGAACCACCCATCGGAGTTGTTCTGGGAAGTACCTGTTTTACCTCCCATCGGTGCCCGCAGGTTGTACTTAAAGCGCGCACGAACACCTGTACCATGATCCATTACATTTTGGAGCATGTAAATCATCTTATAGGATGTGGTCTCAGCAATAATCTCGTGGGTCTTAGGCTGGAAGGAAGCAATGACATTGCCGTTATTATCCTCAATACGGGTAACGAGTAGCGGTTCTGTACGAATGCCCTTACAGGGGAACGTAGTGTACGCGTCTACCATTTCGCGGACAGATACTTCGCAGGGACCCAGACACAGCGCCACTACAGGATCAATCTGCCCGCTGATACCGAAGGAACGCATGAGCTTAGCTAACTGCTCGGGAGTAAAGAGGGACATAAGGTAAGCAGCGATCCAGTTACTGGACTTCATCAAGCCCCAAGTGAGCGTGACCGTATCTCCGACTTGCTCTGCGTGCGTATCTTTCGGAGTCCAAGCAATCCCATTACCATCAATGAGTGTCACCTCAACATTATGTACCTTATCGCATGGCCACATCCCTTCGTCCATAGCAAGGGTGTAGAGGTAGGGCTTAACGGTAGAACCGACTTGCCGCCGCCCCACAGAAACCATGTCGTACTGGAAATGCGCGAAGTCAGGTCCACCGACATATGCCTTAACATGTCCTGAATGTGGGTCCATGGACATGAAGCCGCACCGGAGGAAGTGCTTGAGCCATTTGATGGAGTCCATCGGGCTCATGAGGGTATCAATCATACCGTCGTAGGAGAAGATGGACATCTCAACGGGTGTATCAAAGACCTCACGAATTTCCTTGTCGGAGAGCCCTTGTTTCTTAAGAGCACGATAGCGGTCGGTCTGTTTCATGGAGCGGGTCATGATATCGTTGATTTCCTCTTTAGAAAGGTCTCTTGAGAAGGGTGCGTAGGACTTACCCTTCTTCTCTCGGTTGAACTTGAGCTGCTGCTCGTGCATGTGTTCTGCGACTGCTTCCTCAGCATAGCGTTGCATGCGGGAATCCAGCGTTGTGTATATCTTCAAACCGTCTTGATAGAGGTCGTAAGGTGTGCCGTCGGCTTTATGGTTCTTATTGCAGAAGCCGTAGAGGGGATTATTTTCCCACTCGGCTTTGTCCAACTCGTACTGTTGCATGTTCCACTCGGAATAGTTGGAGCGGACCGGCTCTTTAGCCGTCAGAACAAGGCGCAGATGCTCCCTAAAGTAGGGGGCTAAGCCTTGTTTATGGTCAACGGAAGAGTATTTGATTTCCAAGGGTAGTGCCTTGAGTGAATCTGCGGCTGCCTTCGTGATAAAATCATACTTCTCCATCTGGTTAAGAACCGTGTTGCGACGATTGAGTGCTCGCTCCGGATGACGGATGGGATTATAGAGGGAAGGGTTCTTGCAGAGTCCGATGAGCATTGCTGCATCCTCAAGAGAAATATCGGTCGGGGTAGTCGAAAAATACACCTGCGTAGCGGAGCGAATTCCGACTGCGTTGTACAGAAAATCAAACTGGTTAAGGTACATGGTCATAATCTCCTCTTTGGAGTATAAACGCTCAATCTTAGAAGCGATGACCCATTCAACGGGTTTCTGCAGAGCCCTCTCGAAGATGTTATTAGCTCGTGGCGACCAAATCTGCTTGACGAGTTGCTGGGTGAGGGTCGAGCCACCACCGCTTCGTCCCAAAAGGAAGATTGCACGGGCTAAACTCTTAGCATCCACTCCTGTATGGTCGTAGAACCGCACATCCTCTGTCGCAACAAGGGCATTAACAAGGTAAGGACTGAGATCGGAATAATCCACTCCGACACGGTTCTCCTTCCGGTAATAACGCCCGATAGACACCATATCGGAGGTGTATATCTCTGAAGCATAGCGGTTCTTAGGGTTCTGCAACTCCTCTAAGGGCGGTAGATAACCTATCTTACCATTGGCGATCAATGCAAAAATGAGTACCACGAGCGAAACTCCTACAAGGAAGATGCCCCAAAACCATAGGGCAAACTTAGCTTTAAATCCCATTTTCATATCAACTTAGTTATTATCGAGTTTAATATATGTAAGCCCTTTTGGGTTACGACGATACGCGAGCCCTTAAGGTCAATCAATTCTCTTCTGTACAAATCTTGTACCACATGTGGTTTGGAAGCCACCCGTTCTGCTTCAATACCCTGTGCGGTACGCAAGCCGAGCATGATAGCCTCGAGCCGTAATTGCTCATCGGTAAGGTGCTCCTCATCGCGTGGTGCACCCTGTATGTAAGCGTCTACATCTGCGACATTCCAACTCCTTGTCCTACCGTCATAACTATGCGCTGCGGCCCCGAGACCGATGTAAGGTGTGTTGTTCCAATAGTTGCTATTATGGTGCGAATGGCGGGTGGGCAAGCTGAAATTAGATACTTCGTAGTGCTCGTAGCCGCCTTCTTTCAGTTGGGAACAGAGATAATCGTAGAAGGTATTTAGCAGGTCTTCACCGAGTTCTATAACCTCTCCGTGATCCCTCATGAGCACTAAGGGAGTGCCTTCCTCATAACTGAGACAATAGGTGGAGATATGTTCCGGACAGAAGGAGAGCAGGGTCTCTATATCCTCCTGCCACTGGCGGAGCGTCTGGGTGGGCAGACCGTACATAAGGTCGACGGAGAGATTGTCAAAGCCTGCTTCGCGTGCTAAACGGATAGCATTACGGGCTTGGGCACTATCATGCCGACGACCGATGAGTTGCAGCAGGTTGTCCTGAAAAGACTGCACACCGATACTGAGCCGATTGATACCTATAGCACGCAGCGCCGTGAGATAGGGCAGGGTGAGGTCTCCCGGGTTCGCTTCGAGGGTTATCTCCGTAGCAGTGGATGTGCCGATAGCCGTTAGGAGACGCCCAATCTGTTCCGGTGTCAGTAAAGAGGGGGTGCCCCCACCAAAATAGATTGTTTCAATAGGTTCGGATAGTTCTTCCTGACGGGTCTCCCATTCACGCAGTAGGGCTATGACATACTCCTCACGACGCGCCAAGAAGGTCGTCGAATAGAAGTCGCAGTACTTACACCGTGACTGACAAAAGGGAATATGAACATAGACGCCTGCCATCAACTCACAATTTTATCCAACCACTCTTTCATGCGTTGTTCTTGGGGAGAGCCTTGTGGTTGCCAGAAGTGTGTGCCTACCAATTCGTCGGGCAGGTATTGTTGGGCAACATAGTGGTTGGGGTAATCATGCGGAAACTTATAGCCATCCGCGTAGCCCAACTCCTTCATGAGGTCAGTCGGGGCATTGCGGATATGTAAGGGCACTTGCAGATTACCGCTCCGCTTAACCTCTGCGATGGCTGATTCTATAGCCAAGTTAGCAGAGTTGCTCTTTTGGCTCGTAGCGAGATAGATAGTCGCCATGGCTAAGGGTATACGTCCTTCCGGCCACCCAATCTTAGTGAGCGTGTCGAAACACGCATTAGCCACCAACATCGCGTTCGGGTTGGCGAGCCCGATGTCTTCGCTGGCACTGATAACGAGCCGTCGGGCAATGAACGTAGGGTCCTCTCCTGCTTCCACCATCCGTGCGAGCCAGTAGATGGCAGCGTCAGGGTCGGAGCCCCGAATGGATTTGATGTAAGCAGAGATGATGTCGTAGTGCATCTCCCCGTCCTTATCGTAGGCGAGAGGGTTCTGTTGTAACTCTTTGGTGACTGTTTGGTTGTCAATCACTTTAGCTCCGGAATTAGCTACCAGTTCGATTATATTGAGCAGTTTACGGGCATCCCCCCCGCTATACCGCAGGAGGGCGTCACTCTCCACGACTTGCAAACCGGCTTTCCGTATCTCCTCGTCCTCGGTGAGTGCGCGGTTCAGCAGTTCCAAGAGGTCGTCCTTGGTGAGCGATTGAAGGACATAGACCTGACAACGACTCAGGAGCGGATTGATCACCTCAAAAGAGGGGTTCTCTGTTGTGGCACCAATGAGCACAACTGTTCCGTCCTCTACCGCACCGAGCAGGCTATCCTGCTGAGATTTGCTGAAACGGTGAATTTCGTCGATAAAGAGGATAGGGGAGCGCTTGTCGGAAGCAAAGAGCCCATTGTTCATAGAGGCTGTGCGTTTAGCCTTCTCAATAACATCTCGTACCTCTTTAACACCGCTTGTGACGGCGGAAAGGGTGTAGAAGGGTCTATCCAGTTCGTGCGCCACAATACGTGCCAGAGTCGTTTTGCCGACGCCGGCAGGTCCCCACAAGATGAAAGACGACACATTGCCGCTCTCAATCATCGTGCGGATGATAGCTCCCGGACCTACTAAGTGCTTTTGACCTACATATTGGTCCAAGGTCAAGGGACGTAACCTTTCTGCTAAGGGCATCATATAAATGCAAGGTGCAAAATTATAGTTCTATATCTATCATGGCTTTTAGTTCCGACTTTACTTCCTCGGGGAGGAGTGCCCGAACATGGGTCTCCGTGCGAGAAGAAGTGTCTTCCTTATATACTTTAAAGTGGTGGTCAGCTTGTGCTGCAATCTGCGGTAAGTGCGTGATGGTAATTATCTGTCGTGAAACTCCCATCTCGTGCATGATACGTCCCATTTGTGTGGCTGTTTCTCCCCCGACACCGGTATCTATTTCGTCAAAGATGATGGTAGGCAAGGCATTGACAGAAGCGACAAGTGCTTTGAGACAGAGCATCAATCGGGCTATTTCACCCCCTGACGCGACCTCGCTAACGGGTCGGAGAGACTGGTTGAGGTTGGCGGCAAAGAGGAATTGGACATTGTCCAAACCATTCGCCGTAAAGTCCTCTAAAGGTGTGATAGCGATATCTATATTAGCGTGTTTAATATTGAGTTTGGTGAGGTCAGTCATGAGTTGTGCACAGATAGTCGGGCACACGGCTTTGCGGCTCTTGGTGAGCGTTTGGGCGGCTGTGACGAGTTTGGCTCGCGCCTCTTCAAGCCGGAGTTTCAAATCGGCTATATCTTCTTCAAACGAATCGTTGCGGAGCAGTTGTTGCTCAAGTTCTAACTGAATGTTGAGTAGTTCTGCTACTGTGTCTACCTTATGCTTGCGGAGTAACTCGTCAATGGATGCTATACGCTCCTCTACAGCGGCTAATCGAGACGGGTTGACCTCAATCGTTTCGTCTAATGAGTATAGTTCTGCGACAATGTCTTTCAACTCAATGGAGACGCTATCTAAGCGCGTTTGGAGCGACTCGCTAACCTTACCAACCTTGCAGTTCCTGAGCGCAGCCAGTACTCCTCCGTCCTCATTGTCAAGACGTGCGAGAGTCTCTTGTAGTCCGCCTTTTATTTCCTCAGCGTGCGAGAGCCGATAGTGCTCCTTCTCCAACTCCTCCCGTTCACCATCAACGAAATGCATTTGGGCTAATTGGTTGTACTGAAAAGCAATATAATCCGCGTCCCCCTTGCTTTTAGCGGCAAGAGCCTGCAGGTCGGCGAGCTTCTGCTTAGCCTCTAAGAACGCTTCATAACAGCGTGTGTAGGCAGTTTGTTCCGCCTCATTATGTGCAATAGCGTCTACGATACCCAATTGGAATAAATCATCCCGTAGGAGGAGATTCTCGTGCTGGGAGTGAATATCTATTAAACGATGGGCAAGGTCCTTGAGTTCGGTAGCGGTTACTACTTCGTCGTTGACAAACGACCTTGATCGTCCGTTGCTATTCAGCTCACGACGAATCAGTAGTTCGGTGTTGTTCTCGTCCTTAAAGGTTGCTTCAATGACGCAGCGCTCCTCGCCTTCCATAATCGTTTTGGAATCCGCTCGAGCTCCCATGACGAGGGCTAAAGCCCCTAAGATAATGGACTTACCGGCACCTGTTTCACCGATAAGAACACTCATGCCTTGCTCAAAATCAATGTCTAAACTATTGATGAGTGCATAATGTTGTATATATAGGTGTGTGAGCATTATTTCGTAATCTGTGAATAAGTATCATCTCTGGTTGGGTCAATGGCGGTAAGTATCTCATAAGCAGAGGCTTTCTCCTGAGCCGTGCCTTGTTTAAAGATCTGTGTCAGTTCATCGTTCTTAGCGTCTAAGAATGTGTTGATGAGGTAGGTGGCAGGGCGTGCGCGGTATGCATCGCGGAGGGTGGGTAGCCCTTCTGCTATGCGAGCACGAGCATTGGAAGCGTTCTGCGCCATTTGGTCTAAACCCAAACGGTGGTAGGTGTAGAAGTAGTTCCGATAATCGGCAAAAGCATTGTCCATAATATTATTAATCAGGGCATAGCGGTTGCGGTTGGAATCAAAGGCTTTCCAGCCCGCCATTTCGGTTGTAGTGAGCGGTGCGGACTGAGACGCTTGAACAATCTCCTCGCAGATTCTGAAACACGATGTGCCGCCCTGACGCTCAAAACTATCTAAGTCATAGCCGATAATGAGGTAAGCGTAGTACTCCAACAGGGCAGACAGATTGGAGGATAGTTGGTTGGGCTGCATGAACTCGATGCGGTCATACTCTTGGTAGGTGAAATTGAAGTCCTTGTCGCTGATATTGATGAGGGGTGTCATGTAGGAAGCACCATACACGGGGCGAGAAGACTGCAGGGTCAGCGCACAAGAGTACAGATTATCCTCCACTTTATTGACGAGAATGAGCATTGTGCACTCTATCCGCTCCTTGTCGGTGATGGTCATCCGGGTAAACTTATTCTGGTTCATGAAGTCCGAGATGGCATTCTGGAGCGTGTTATAGACGGACTTATTAGTACCCTCAATCTGTTGGCTATTGATGGTCACTTTGCAGTTCAACTCCTGTGCACTGAGGCCGAGAGAGAAGAGGACAATAAATAGGACAAGTATTTTTCTCATTTGTAAATGGTCTTAATGTTCCCTGTTCGGGTGTCAAATAACATATGTACCGGCTCTTTGAAGATATCTATGGTCAGAGGTATAGCCACACCTAATTGTGCCACTTGTTCTGTGCCGGAAGCCAGCAGATTGTCTTGGTAGATAAGGCTATAGTTTACTGCCCCCGGGAGGTTGTAGTAAATCTGAGAAGGTTGTGGTGTCTTCTTGTTAACAGGTTCTGTCGTGGCAGCTTTGACTTGTTTGGTTGCCGCCACGGTGAGCATCAGGCTCTCGCCCTCTCCAAAGCCTGTGGAAGCATTGAAGTTAGCCAATACCACTTCCTCACTGTACATGGGGGTGTAGGTTAATTGCTGATGAAGGTGCTTTACTTCCGTTCTGCCGCTAAAGAGTGAGACGAGGAAGTTCTCTTGCTCGTGTAGCTCGCTGAGAACTTTCTCCATGGCTTTGCCATCTGCAGGATAGTGGTCGACCTCGCCTGCAAGAATGAACATCCTCGTTTCGCGGAGTTGGAAGATCTGTTGCGCAATGCGCTCTGCTTGTGCTTGGGGCGTAGAAGCCTTCATGTCGGCTTCCATAAACGGAATGACTAACGGAGTGTCTTGGGTCGCTTGGCGGCGCTGATGGTCAGGCGCAGACGGCTTGCTGTCGTGTGATTTAGCACTTGAAGCAGGCATGGCATTTTCTACATTATAGCCCATCAGAATCCCTTGCGGCGTAAGTGCAAGCAATTGGGTGTTCAGCCCCTGAGAAGCCACGACCTTATACGCACGGTCGGTGTCTGGTACAACACGAGTAGTAACTTTTACCGACTGCAGACTATAGGTTGTATCTAACTCTGTGACAGGGTCTGTTATGCCCAGTAGGTCGGCATATTCCGCGTATATTCCTGCCTCACGAATCGTTTGGTCATAGTGGATGGTGAAAACGAATTGTGTCTTCGGCATGTAGTAGATGAGTGCCGGTTCGTTGTCCTGCACGAGTTGGGCGGGCAGCAACATGACCGTTAATAGAGTTACAGCCAATGTAGTTAAGCGTTGATAATGTACTTTCATATTGCGTTATTCCATATTTTCCAAGCTTGTTCGGCTTGTGTGATAAACATTGTTAAGCCATTCATCGTTTGAGCACCTTGCGCCTTGCCGCGTCTGAGGAACTCTGTTTCGACAGGGTTATAAATGCAGTCAAAGAGGACATGTTCTTTCCCGATGGCGGAGTAGGGGATGTCAATACATGCTTTTTCGTCTGCTCCGTGCATTCCTACGGGTGTGCAGTTGATGAGGAGTTGGTGGGCAGTTATCACGTCAGGACTTATCTGCTCATATGTTAGGTTCCCCCGCTCCTTCACCCTGCTGACAAGCGAGTAAGAGATGCCTCTTTGCCGCAGGGCATAAGTTACGGCTTTGGCCGCTCCTCCCGTACCGAAGATCAAAGCCTGCGCGGCATGGCAACTCTTCGCACCAATCACCTTGTCCAATGTCGCTAAAACACCGATATAGTCGGTGTTATAGCCCTTGGTTCCTGCGACACAATTGACGGCACCGATAGAGGCAGCAATCGGGTCAATAGAGGTCAGTAAAGGGATGATGGCTTCCTTGTAAGGAATAGTGACACTAAAGCCGTCAAGACCCTCGGGTATCGTCAATATCGGCATCTCATAGAGCCGATAATCGGCGTCAATATGTTCCTCCCTAAACTTATGGGAGAAATAGACGGCCGATTGTGATTGGGCAAGCGGGTATCCTATTAATCCGTAGTGTCGCATAATAGTTGTATTCGTTCTGCCAGTCGGGCGACATGTTCTATCTCTGCTTTAGACCACTGAGCGAGTTCAGCACGCACGGCATTGCGCTTAAAACGTGTATCGGTATTGGTCGAGTCTTCCACCCATTGGAGAGAGCGTATGTCGCGTAAATAGTGGCATATATAATCGTGTGTCGTACAAAGGAATGGCCTGATAATAGGAATCTCTCCACCGACAGGATTCTTGCTCTTAGGTCGCATACCGCAAAGTCCGTTCAGCCCACATCCTCGGCGAATATGCATGAGGACAGTCTCAGCCTGGTCATTCATGTGATGTGCCACGGCTATTGCTTCACAGCCTTCTGTCTGCGCCAGTTCCTCAAACCATTGGTACCGCAACTCGCGAGCGGCAAGCTCCATACTCATCTTGTGCTCAAGGGCGTATTCGTGCGTTGCGAAATCCTTTACATAGAGCGGAATAGCCTTACTATTATGATAGACCTTCTCCTCCATAATGGGAATCAGTGCCCTCACGAACGCTTCATCGCGCATGCTTTCTTCACCCCTTAGATGAAAATTGCAGTGCGCCACAACACACGCATAGCCTCCCCGCAGCAAATTATCCAATAACGCAACGCTATCTGCACCGCCACTTAGACACACTAAGACCTTTCCTCCCTCAGAGAGCAAGTCGTTATCCCTTATATATTTTTTAACTCGTCTAAGCAAACCAAATTGTTACTAATAGCATAAATGGTAAGTCCTGCCGCAGAGTGAATGTTGAGCTTCTTGGCTATATTCTTGCGGTGGGACATTACAGTATGGGTGGATATGTTGAGGACATCGGCTATCTCCTTATTGCTCAGTCCATTAACGACTTGGACGAGCACTTCCTTCTCGCGGCTTGATAGGGGCTCTTCTTCCGTTGTATGAGAGCGTTTGAGGGCAGGCAAGAGAATATCGTCCTCTATGGCGCAATGCAATGCCATTTCTTTCTCCAGCTCAAAGATGTCCTGCAGGGCAGCATAAATCATAATAACATCCGAGGCAATGGGGAAGTACTTAGTGATGAGTTGCTTAAGTTCGTCAAGACTACTCTTCATCGCCCTGTCGTCTACAGGGTGTAGTGCATAGTCGTTGGCATTCTCATGCTCTATATGGTGCCTAATCTCTGCTACATACTCATCGAAGAAGCGGATGATGAGCATCGGTATCTGCTGGCTACGGGTGTCTGTGAGTTGTGATGTATTGACCTGACTCACCGCACTAATGAGTTCCTCACGGATGCGGGGAATCTGGAAGTCCAGAAAATAGATGTGCGCATTGCGGAGATAAACCTGTAGGGTCGCAAGATCCACTTTTGTGTTTGTGGTGTGATTGACGACTGCCAAGAAGGTGTCTGTATCTATATGGTGCTCATGGCACACCTCGTCAATAGTTTTGTCACCGACGCCCATCTTGATGCCGAATTGGCTGATAATGTGGAGCAACTGATGTTCCTCAGACATCAGGCGGTACATTCTGTCTAAAGGACTATACATGGTTTTATTTCAGATTATAGCTAATGGTTGTCACTACGCGTACATGCTTCTTCCAAGGCTGTTGGTCGTCGCTGCTGATAGTGAACTGACCTTGGTTGGCATTACGAATACCGCCCAGTTTAGAGCGGCTGTCGGCTGCAAACTTCTCGGCTACCTCGCGAGCGTTCTTAGTTGCCTCTTCTATCATCTCGGGTTTGAGGTCATTAAGCCCGTTGAACTGATAATCGGTGGACCAAGAGTTGCTGGAGAGGACTATCCCCTGTGCGAGCAAATCGCTGATGGCACCTTGATTGGCTACCACGCGTTCTACATCGTTGGTGGCAATGATAATGCTTGTACGCAGTGTGTAATGGTACTCAGGACGATGCTCGTAATAGCCTTGCCAGTTGTTGTCAAGGTCGATATTACCTAAACTGATCTCTTCGGCTTTAAAGCCTTTACTGACGAAATAATCCGTCACCTTGCTCTGAAGACGGCTCAATTCTGAAGAGAGCGTGGATAGCTCATTGGCATTAATATCCAGCCTTAACGGCCAAACGACGAAATCGGCCTGCACATCGCGTGTAGAAAGCCCCTTGACGGTCACAATGCGGTCTTTAGTCGCCAGTTGGTGAATACCGCAATAAACGAACACTCCCGCGAGTGTAATCCCTGCTGCAATCAATGCAGCGCTAACAACATTTCTCATACGCTATAAATTTATAATTCCAAAATTAGCGCGCAAATTTACACAAAAAAAACGATTTAAGCAAATTTATTTGCAGTTTTGTGCCACTTTTAGCCAAAATCAGCCTAATTACCTCTTAATCTCAACCACAATGAGGGTGCTATCCTCTACGCGGAAGGAGACTGTGCGGCCCTTATAGTCCAATTTATAGATTCTCTCAGGGTCGTTCTGGTAGGCAGGTCGCGGATCTTGCTCTAATATTTCGCGGAGTTCACGCTCGCCCTCGTTCAGTCCTGTCACTTGCAACTTCGGAAAATCCACCTCATCCACAAAGCCCGAGACCGCTTCGGGATGAGAGTCTGCGTAGCGGACATAGGGTTTAATGTCATAAATAGGTGTGCCGTCCAGCAGATCCGCACCGGTGACGACTAAAACAAGTCCCTCCTTCGTATTCTCCACGCGAAGGAGTTGGACCGCTGATAGTCCGATAGGATTGGGGCGATAGGGTGAGCGTGTTGCTAACACCCCGACGCGCTTATTGCCGCCAAGACGAGGCGGACGGACGGTGGGAGACCAAGTGGTTTTATTGGCAGAAAAACCCCATAGCAACCATAGGTGAGAGAAGCCCTCTATACCTCTCAGCATATCGGGATTGCGATACTCGGGTTCAAAAACAATGCGGGTCTCAAGAGCGGAGTTCTGTATCGGCTGACGAGGGATGCCGAACTTGTCCGAAAAACCATTTCCGGCGCGAGCAATGACTGTGATGGATTCTATATTCGTGGACATAAAACCTATTTTTGTGCAAAAATACAACAAAAAATCTACAAAATCAAATTTTTTTTGCTTTTGTCCAAAAAAAATACTACTTTTGCGGGCTTAATTGTGAATTATGCGTATAAGTGAAATAAAAAAAGTGTTAGAACCGATTGCTCCCGTTGAGGTAGTCGGTACGGAGGACCGAGAGATTCGTTACCTTTTGACGGACTCAAGGCAGTTAGGTATTCATGCGTCTGAAACCCTTTTCTTTGCTATTCAAACGGAACATGACGACGGGGCTCGGTATATTGATGTCCTTAAGCGAAAAGGCGTGTGTTGTTTTGTCCCGCAGAATGGGCTTAACGCTCTACAAGCGTTGGCCAAGTATGTCCGCGACCGGTATGATGGTCCGGTCATTGGTATTACCGGTAGTAATGGTAAAACAGTAGTGAAGGAATGGCTCTATGAACTGCTTAGGGAGGATTACAATGTCATCCGTAGCCCTAAATCCTACAATTCTCAGATTGGTGTGCCTCTTTCTGTTTGGGAGCTAACAAGGCTCGATGAGGCATCTAAAACAACGACAGACGGGGCAGGGAAGAAGCCGTTGGCTATCTTCGAAGCTGGTATCTCGCAACCTGGGGAGATGGTGAAACTTGAACCGATGATCAGACCTACCTTAGGTGTGTTGACTTATATCGGTCAGGAGCATGGTGAGAACTTTAGTTCTTTGGAGCAAAAGCGCAGGGAGAAGATGCTGCTTTTCGCCCATTGTGAGAAGGTTGTGGAAGACCCCACCCACCAGAATGCCCGAACGTGTGCTGCCGTGATGCGGACGCTCGGCTATGACGAGGAAACGATTGCTCACCGCCTCCTCCATCAGACCCACGAAACGGTGCTGCAAGTCAATCTGAGCGCACTGGTCGATAATGTGCGTTTCTTCAAGAGCAAGATGGAGCCTGAAGCGAAGCTCATGTGTATGGTAAAGGCCTTTGCTTACGGCACAGGCAGCGTTGAAGTGGCTAAAGCCCTGCAAGACAGCGGTGAAGTGGCGTATCTCGCGGTGGCTGTCGCAGACGAGGGTGTTGAACTGCGTAAAGCCGGTATAACCCTGCCTATTGTCGTGATGGACCCCGAAGAGAGTGCTATGGACCTCATTATAGAGAACAACTTAGAGCCTAATGTCTATAGTTTCCAGAGCCTACATATGGTGCAAGAGGCTGTTGAAGCCAAAGGGCTTGAGAATTATCCTATTCACATTAAGATTGACAGCGGCATGCACCGGTTGGGCTTCTATGAGGAGGAGGTGACCAAACTCTGTGGGCGTCTTAGGGACCAAAAAGCTCTCCATGTTGTCTCTATCTTCAGCCACTTTGCTTGCAGCGACGAGAAGCAGTTTGATGACTTCACCAAAGGTCAAGCCAAGTACTTCCGCCGTTCCGCTACGACGCTCCAAAACGGATTAGGCTATAAGGTTATTCGTCATATTAGCAATAGTGCCGCCATTGAGCGCTTCTCGCAGTACAACTTTGAGATGTGCCGTTTGGGCATCGGTATGTATGGCCTAAGCGCTGCGCGGAATACCTTACGGAATGTTTGTTCGCTCAAGACTACTATCCTCTCCATCAAAATGGTGAAGAAGGGTGAGGCCATCGGTTATGGTCGTCATACGACCTTAGAGAGTGACCGACAGATAGCGGTTATCCCCATCGGCTATGCAGACGGGTTCGACCGGCGATTCGGCAATTATGGCGGGTCTGTCCTCGTACGCGGTATGCGGTGTCCCATAGTCGGCAATGTCTGTATGGACCAAGCCATGGTGGATGTCAGCGGGGCTGATGCACGAGTGGGGGATTATGTAGAGGTCTTCGGGGACCATATAACCTTGGATGAACTTGCTAACCAATTAGAGACTATACCGTACGAAATATTAACCTCTATCAGTCGCCGTGTCACGCGTCAGTATATATACTAATCAGCTCTCTATCGGCTATGGTCAGCATGTTGTCCAGAGAGCGTTAAGTTTTGAGCTCTTTAGTGGCGAGTTAGTGTGTATGTTGGGCACCAATGGTTGCGGCAAGTCAACCTTGCTCCAGACCTTATCGGGGCTCATACTGCCTCTCTCGGGGAGTTTTAAGTCCGAGGAACCGGCTGTAGTGCTAACGGAGCGGACGAGCCTTGAGAATACGACTGTCCACGATGTCGTGGCTCTCGGGCGGTATCCGTACACGGATTACTTAGGGACGCTCAAGCAGGAGGACGAACGCTTGATTGATGAGAGCCTTATGGCGGTCGGCATGACGGAGGTTGAGCGGTGGAAGAACGGTTTCTTCAATGCTCTCTCTGACGGTGAGAAACAGCGGGTGCTGATTGCTAAGGCCTTGGCGCAAGCAACGCCTGTTATTCTGTTAGATGAACCGACAGCGCACTTGGACTTGCCCAATAGAATCCTTGTCCTCAAGCTCCTTCGCGAGCTGGCACATGAGCAGGACAAAACGATACTGCTATCGACCCACGAGCTTGACCTCGCCTTGCAGATGAGTGACCGCATTCTACTTATGACACCCGAGAAGGGAATAGAGTTGGACACGGCGGAGAACTTGAAACAAAAAGGTGCCTTCCAAAAGGCGTTTAAGATGAATATATTTGAACCACTTCAATCCAATTGATATGAATATAAGTGTTATTGTACCCCTCTTTAACGAAGAAGAATCGCTGCCCAAACTGCATGAGTGGCTTGTGCGGGTGATGAAAGAGCATACATTCAGTTACGAGATTATCTTTGTCAATGACGGTTCGACCGACTCGTCATGGTCAGTTATACAGGCTCTTGCGAAGGCGGATAAGAATGTGCACGGCATTTGTTTCCGCCGTAATTATGGTAAGTCTGCGGCACTGCATTGCGGTTTTCAGAAGGCGCAAGGCGATGTGGTTATCACGATGGATGCTGACTTGCAGGATAGTCCTGACGAGATACCCGAGCTCTATCGTATGATTACGGAGGAGGATTATGACCTCGTCAGTGGATGGAAGCAGAAACGCTATGACAATAAGTTTACCAAGAACCTGCCCTCTAAACTCTTTAATGCTACTGCTCGTAGGGTGACAGGCTTGCAGCTCCACGACATGAACTGCGGGCTGAAGGCTTATCGCTTAGAAGTCGTCAAGAATATCGAGGTTTTCTCCGAGATGCACCGCTACATTCCTTATTTAGCTAAGAGTGCAGGTTTCACCAAGATTGGTGAGAAGGTAGTGCAGCATCGTAAGCGCGAGTTTGGAACCTCTAAGTTCGGCATCAACCGTTTTGTCAACGGCTATTTAGATCTCATGACCTTGTGGTTCCTCAATAAGTTCGGCAAGCAGCCTATGCACTTCTTCGGTCTGATGGGGAGTTTGATGTTCTTCATCGGTTTTGTCGCTATCTGTATTGTGATTGGCTTGAAGATACATGCTCTCTGCACGGTAGGAACGTCGATGCTTTTAGGTCAAAATGCTTACTTCCAAGTGAGCATGCTTATGATGATTTTAGGTACGGTGTTATTCTTGGCGGGTTTCATCGGCGAGTTAGTGCTCCGCAATAGCGAGAGGCGTAATGAATATCAAATTAAGGAGACCCTATAATGACTTTACAAGAACAATACAACACGGCAGATAGTGCTTTGGCGCAGTGCATGATTCATCATGCTGCAGCCATCATGACCCAATGGGCAAAGGAGGTTGGTTATGACGAATATGCGGCGCGTTTAGAGGAGTTAGAGGCGAACTATAAACCTATTGTTGAGTGGTTCCTTGTGCAGGACGATGATGAAGGGCGTGACGAGCAACTTGACCGCTTGACCGGCAAGGCCTATATTCTTTTGGACGAACTATTCGGGAAAGTCTGTGCCAAACGCGGCATACCGTATGCTCCTGACCCTGATTGGGAGGATATGATTGAGGCTATCGAGCTGGAAGCGGAGTCGCCTCATGCCGTACAGGCGTACGCGGATCTCATCCATCGTCTCATCATACGGGATAACCGTATTGACTTCTTCCCTGATGTCCAGAAGAGGATAGAGGAGCTCTTTGGTGACGGGTCGGTTGCTTTTGCGACGCTCTGTGGCATGATTGAGTCCTCGGCTATTGTGAAGAAGATCATTGGCCCCACCGTTCCCTCTATGGTCGATGACCGCATTGTCGATGAGTTGCCTAACACATGGCTCTACGATATCTTGGTCGGTGAGGATGAGGAACGCTTGAAACGGCTTGCTATAGTTTATCTGGAGATTGGGCGCTTGGACTTGCTATGGGATAACTTGGAGTTGGCAGACCGTTGGCTCGTGAAGCGTCTGAGGAGCAAAAAGGCGACAGCCCACGATTACCTCAATTACGGGCACTGTTGCTGGCTCTTAAGGGATGACAGGATGATGGCGTATGAGAATTATCGGACAGCCCGTCAGATGTTCGGTAGCGCGAAGGAATTCTTCTCCTTCTTTAGACCGGACCGCAGCGAGTTAGCCGCACGAGGAGTGCCGTTGGAGCATATTTATCTAATAGAAGATCAACTTTTAACAGCAGAATAACATGTTTGACAATTTATCAGAACGATTAGAACGGAGTTTTAAGATTCTCAAGGGCGAAGGTCGTATCACGGAGATTAACATTGCCGAGACGGTGAAGGATATCCGTAAAGCTTTGCTCGAAGCTGATGTCAGTTATAAGGTAGCTAAGCAGTTCACCGACCGAGTCAAGGAGAAAGCCTTGGGTCAAAACGTCATGACCGCTATTCGTCCCGGACAGTTGATGGTCAAGATTACGCACGATGAACTGGCGGAGTTGATGGGTGGTGAAGCTGTTGAGATGAACCTCAAGGGCAATCCTGCTATTATCTTGATGGCAGGTCTGCAAGGTTCTGGTAAAACGACCCATGCTGCCAAGCTTGCCCATTTCTTACAGACCAAGAAGAATAAGAGGGTTCTCCTTGCTGCCTGTGATGTCTATCGTCCTGCGGCTATTGAGCAGTTAAGGGTGCTCGGGGAGCAGATAAATGCCAAGGTCTATGACGAACAGGAGGAGAAAGACCCTGTTGCTAAGGCGAAGAAAGCCGTTCAGTACGCCAAGACCTACGGTTATGATGTTGTGATTATAGATACTGCCGGTCGTTTGGCTATAGATGAGCAGATGATGCAGGAGATAGCGGCTATTAAGGCTGCCGTTCAGCCCTCTGAGACGCTCTTTGTGGTTGATGCCATGACGGGTCAAGACGCCGTCAATACGGCTAAGGAGTTCAACGACCGTTTGGACTTTGACGGCGTTATACTCACCAAACTCGATGGCGACTCGCGTGGTGGTGCTGCTCTCTCGATCAGAAGCGTGGTGGATAAGCCTATTAAGTTCATCGGTACGGGTGAAAAAATGGAAGCCCTTGATGTGTTCCATCCGTCTCGTATGGCAGACCGTATATTAGGTATGGGTGATGTGGTGAGCCTGGTCGAGCGCGCCCAACAGCAGTACGATGAGCAAGAGGCACGGCGCATCAGCAAGAAGCTTGCCCATAACCAATTCGACTTCAACGATTTCATCTCCCAACTCCAGCAGATTAAGAAGATGGGCTCGATGAAGGAACTCATGGGTATGATTCCCGGTATGGACAAGGCGATTAAGGACATGGATATCTCTGATGACGCGTTCAAGCCCATTGAAGCGATGATAGGTTCCATGACGCCCTATGAGCGTGCTAACCCGGGTTGCCTCAACGGCTCTCGCAAGGAACGTATTGCGAAAGGTAGCGGTCGCTCTATTGTCGAACTCAACCGCTTCCTCAAGCAGTTCGAGCAGACTTCTAAGATGATGCGTAAAGTACAACAAATGCGTAGAAAATGATATTAGACGGTAAACAAATAGCAGCCGATATTCGTTGTGAGTTGAAAGCGGAGGTGGCAGCTCTCGTTCGTGAGGGCAAGCACCCTCCCCGTTTAGGTATCATCATTGTTGGTCACGACCCTGCTTCGGAGACTTATGTACGCAACAAACTCAAGGCTTGTGCCGAAGTGGGTATACGGGCAGATAAGATTGCTTTCGAGGAAACAATCACCTCCTCCGAGTTGCTCAATCAGATTGAGATACTCAATCGCGATGATGCCTTGGACGGTTTTATCGTCCAACTGCCTCTTCCTGCCCATTTAGACGAGCAGATGATTACCTCGGCTATCAATTATCAGAAGGATGTGGACGGTTTGACGCCCGAGAATGTCGGTCGTGCTGCCAAGGGGCTACCCTGTATCGTGAGTGCGACACCTAAGGGCATACGCGAATTACTCTCCCGCTATCATATCTCCACGGACGGCAAGCATGTAGTCGTTATCGGTCGCTCGAATATCGTGGGCAAACCTATGGCGACGCTCCTTATGCAGAAGCACGAGCGCGGCAACGCTACGGTCACCCTCTGTCATAGTCATACCCGTAATCTCAAGCAGATTTGCCTCTCGGCGGATATCATTATCGTTGCAGTCGGTCAGCCCGGGCTGTTGACGGCAGATATGGTCGCTGAAGGCGCAACCGTCATTGATGTCGGCATTACCCGTGTGGACGCTCCTGATACACCTAAGGGCTATAAACTGCTGGGCGATGTCGATTACGAGCATGTCGCACCCAAGTGCGCGTATATATCGCCTGTCCCGGGTGGGGTGGGACCGATGACGATTGTCAGTCTGCTCCAGAATACCTTACAAGCATATCGTTTTAATAACTCAATAACACTATGAACAAGAAGAACTTAACTATTGCCCTTTCTGTCCTCGTTGTTTTGGCGTTGGGCATTATTGCTGTCGGCATTTGGGTGCCCAAGCACGCTCGTTCCTACGAGATTGTCAATAACGACCCTATGAAGGCGCGTATCTACACGCTGCCTAATGGGTTGAAGGTCTATCTCTCACGCAATGCCGAGAAACCTGAGATTCAAACCTTTATCGTGGTTCGTGCCGGTGGTCAGAACGACCCGCTTGAGTCCACCGGCTTGGCGCACTACGAGGAGCACTTGATGTTCAAGGGCACCACCAGTTACGGTACTACCGATTATCAGGCAGAGAAGCACAATCTGGATGCTATTGACAGTCTTTATGAGGTCTATGGTCAGACCGCTGACCCTGCTGCCCGTAAAGCCATCTATCATCAGATAGACTCCTTCAGTTATGAAGGCTCTAAGATTGCCATCGCCAATGAGTTTGACAAGCTCATGCAGGCCATTGGTGCTACCCACCTCAACGCCTATACATCCAATGATCGCACCTGTTACCACGAGGTTATTCCTGCCGGCGAACTGCGCCGCTGGGCAATGATCGAGTCAGGGCGTTTTAAGGACATGGTCGTTCGGGAGTTCCACACCGAGTTAGAGGCCGTTTATGAGGAGTTCAATATGCGCTCTGTCAACGATAATGGTAAGGTGCTACTTGCAATGAACAATATCCTGTACCCCTCTATCCCGTATCGTCAGCATGAAGTTATCGGTACGCCAGAGCACCTTAAGAATCCTTCTCTCAAGAACATCAAGGAGTTCTACAAGACCTATTACTGCCCCAATAATGTGGCTATCTGTCTCTCCGGAGACTTGGATTTTGACCACACGATGGACATCATTGAGGAGTACTTCGGCGATTGGGAACCCAACGACGAACTGCCTGCTTTCGAGGCACCAGTCCAAGAGCCGCTTGCTGCTCATAAGGACACGGTCGTTTATGGTCAAGAGTCTCCGATGGTATGGTTAGGCTGGATGATGCCTAAAGCTGCAGACCCCGACATGGATATCATCTCTGTTATCTCTGAGGTGCTTCAAAACGGCAAGTGCGGTCTCTTGGACGAACTGCAACAGTCGCAGCAACTGCTTGATGTCGGCTCTTTCCCCTATGTCGGCAATGACTACACCACCTACCTCCTTATTGCTATCCCGAAAGAAGGTCAGACCCTAGCTCAAGCCAAGGACTTGTTGCTCGGACAAATAGAGCGTCTTAAGGCGGGAGATTTCTCCGAAGATATCTTGCAGGCGATTATCAACAATCTTCGCCGCGACGAGATGCAGAGGCTGCAGTCGAACGGTGCACGCACCAATGTCTTCCTGCAGTCCTTCATTTACGGTATTCCCTATGGCGATTTGGTTCATGAGACCGACCGTCTTGCAGAGGTAACTAAGGACGATGTTATCCGCGTTGCTAATAAGTATTTCACGGACGCGTACGCGTGTGTATATAAGGAGCAGTCTGACCGCATGAACGCTCCCGCAGTCGAAAAGCCCCTCATCACCCCTATCGTTATGAACCGCGACTCGTCATCGGCTTTTGCACGCAACCTGCTCGCTATGGAAGCCGAACACCTCAACCCGCAGTTCCTCGATTTCAAGAAGGACCTCTCTATCACCACTATCGGACAGGATATACAGTTACTCTCTCGTGTCAATACGGAGAATGACCTTTTCACCCTCTCCTTCATCATTGAGCAAGGGTCCAATCAGATTCCCGCTCTTCAGCTCTTGCCGGATTACATGCACTATCTTGGTACCGACGAGATGAGTGCGCCTGACCTGCAGGTGGCTCTTTACGCCCTTGCTTCGGATATGTCTATTGCTCCGCAAGGTGACGATACCCGTCTCACTATCTCGGGCTTGCAGGAGAACCTGCCTGCTACGCTTGCGCTCTTGGAGCAATGGGTACTGACTGCCCAAGCCGACGAGGATATTTACTTGGAATTAGTGCGTGACGCTATTCATGCACACACGATTGCTAAGACCGACCAATCGGCGTGCTTTGATGCTCTGACCGATTGTGGTATGGACGGTTTTGAGGCAGTGCGCCGTATGACCTTGACGCCCGATAAGATGGCAGCCTTAGACGGTGAGCAACTGTTAGGGCTCCTTCGCTCCCTCTTGCCGCAGATTAGCCGTATCGTCTATTACGGTCCTGCTTCTGAAAAGGCGATAACGAAGGTGCTTGCCACCTCGCAGTTCGTGCAAATGGCTGACCCTGCTGCCCGCGTGAAACCCGAACTTATAGCCCACGAGGTTGTTGCTACACCCGAGGTGTGGGTGGCTCCCTATGACGCTCCCGCGCTCTACCTCATGTCCTATGCTAACTGGGGCGAGACCTATGATGTGAAGGACGAGGCTATCATCCGTCTCTTCAACGAGTATTTCTCGGGTTCGATGGGCTCGGTAGTCTTCCAAGAGATGCGCGAGGCGCGCTCGCTTGCTTATCATGCTTCGGCGCGTTACTCCATGCCGGCTTATGAGGGGCAGAACAATATCTTCTATACCTTCATCATCAGCCAGAACGATAAACTCAAGGACTGTGTTGCTACCTTTGACGAGATTTGCAACACGCTGCCTATTTCCGAATCGGCATTCGAGCAGGCTAAAGCCTCTCTGATGAAGAACATCGAGCAGCGGCGTTATGTTCGCTCGGCGGCTATCTACGCGTATATCGGCTTTGAGAAGAAAGGTTGGGACCACGACTACTACGAGGATATCTACCGTATTGTGCCGACGCTCACGATGGACGATATGGTCGCTTTCCAGCAGAAGCATGTTGCCTCTCGCACCTATCGTCACTTGCTGCTTGGTAATCCGAAAGCATTGGACTTGAACTACCTCAAGACCCTCGGTGAGGTGAAACAATATACTTTGGACGACATCTTCATTTACTAATGGATTTATTATCTAAAATAGAAGGCCTTGAAGCCAAGTTCTATGAGGTTTCTCTGCTCATCACCGACCCCTCGGTGATAGCAGACCAACCTCGTTATGTGCGCCTTAATAGGGAGTACCACGACCTTGAGCGGGTCTTACAGGCGGCAGAGGAGTACAAACACATCCGGCAGCAGTTCAATGACGCCAAAGACCTCTTCTTTTCCGAGTCTGACCCTGAGTTGAAAGCCATGGCGAAAGCCGAGATGGACGAGCTTGAGCCCCGACTGCCCGAGGTAGAGGAGAGGGTCAAACTTATGCTCCTCCCGCAAGACCCCGAGGACGGGAAGAATGTCGTCATGGAGATTCGTGGCGGCACAGGCGGGGATGAAGCTGCACTCTTTGCCGGTGACCTCTTCCGTATGTACGTCAAGTACTTTGAGCGCAAGGGCTTTAAGTACACCGTTTCGTCCTTCTCGGAAGGGGCTGTCGGAGGCTATAAGGAGATTATCTTCAATGTATCGGGTGAGCAGGTCTATGGTACACTTAAGTACGAATCAGGTGTTCACCGCGTGCAACGCATACCTGTTACCGAAACGCAGGGTAGGGTACACACTTCTGCGGCAACGGTAGCGGTACTGCCCGAAGCTGACGAGTTCGATGTGCATATCAACGAAGGCGACATCCGGTGGGACTACTTCCGCTCCGGTGGTGCCGGGGGGCAGAATGTCAACAAGGTCAACTCCGGCGTAAGACTGCGGTATAATTGGAAAAACCCCAATACAGGCGAAGTGCAGGAGATCCTCATCGAATGTACCGAAACGCGAGACCAACCCAAGAACAAGGAACGCGCGCTGGCACGACTAAGAACCAAGATCTACGACTCCGAGCACCAGAAGTACATTGACGATATTGCTGCACGCCGTAAAACCATGGTCTCTACGGGCGACAGGTCGGCTAAGATTAGGACCTATAACTACCCGCAAGGGCGCATTACCGACCACCGTATTGGCTATACGATCTATAACCTACAAGCGTTCATGGACGGAGATATACAAGGCGTCATTGATGCCCTGACCGTGGCTGAGAACGCGGAACGACTGAAAGAAAGTGAACTATGATATGCAGGACTTTTGGAACCAACTGATTGCGACGGACATTATGCCCCTCAATGCTACTTTCCGCTTGCTGTTGAGCATGGTGCTTGGCGGCATGGTAGGTTATGAGCGACTCAAAAAAGGTCAGATAGCCGGTATCCGCACGTTTTCCCTTATCGCTATGGGAGCAACGCTTGCGATGTTGGTCAGTATCTATATTCCGCAGGAGTACTTGGGTCTCAAGAATGGTGACCCGGGGCGTATTGCCGCGCAGGTCGTGAGCGGTATAGGTTTTTTAGGTGCGGGAGCTATTATTCAGATGAAAGGCTCTGTACGTGGCTTAACAACTGCTGCGGGGATTTGGATAACCGCGATGATCGGTCTTGCTGTCGGAGCAGGAATGTACCTCGTTGCCGTCATAACCACACTCTTCATCATCTTTATCTTGGTCATCATTGACCGCTACGAGCATTTCGCCAATATCGTCGGGGAGTCTAAGATCGTGCGTATCCGTGTCCATAAGGTTATTACCCAAGAGGATATACAATTGGTCAAGGACATTTTTAAGCAGCACAATATCCACATTACCGATGTCTTCTTTAAGTACGAGTATGACGGTGGGGATACTCTTCTCAACCTCATGACCCGTTCCAAAGCCAGCACCTCTTATGTCCCACTCTGCGAGGCTATCGCCGCGCTTTTCCCGACTGCCTCCATCACCCTCTCCAATGAGGTAAATATCTAAGCACAAGAAACATGTCAATGATACCCTAAATGTCTATGGTCGAGGTAAGGAAATATCTTTTATGCGTATTACTTTTTGCGTGCGTTCCTGCGCAGGCAACGTTTACGTTGCAACACGTAGTGGGTCGGGCGGAGGCTACCGCCGAGACACCCGCAGGCACGCTGAAAGAAGGGCAGCAAATCGTCCATACCGACTCCATAGTTGTTTATGCCAATCAAGGGGATTCCATCCTTTTAAGCCGTCCGGATCATAAGGCGTTTAGAACATATTTGCGGTGGTACAACTATGACACAGATGGTGGCGCTGAACATATCGTCGGTACAAGTAATTCTTTTACCAAAAATAACAGGGGGTGGTTTCAGCTTAACCCGTGGGAAGGAGCAGAGAAATTAGCTGTAAAATATGAGATGCAGAACGCGGTCTATCGTATTGCTCTTGACCAGTCAGCGTATGCGGATTATTCAGGGGAAATCGGAAGTGAAAGTAGCAATAAAACATTTACCGAGCCGACGCTGTCCAAACGATTGATATATGTGATGCGCCCTGCTTCGGAAATGGCGGCGCGTATGGACACTTGCACAGGGGACAAATGGTTGGAAATACATGAGATGATGGCTCCTGTCGGTCGCCAACTTTATATCGGTCCGGATTATGTGATTACCAATTATCATTACAACGAGTCCAGTCCGGAGCAGATGAATGTGGACGCGAACTGGCAATGGTCGGTAGTTGGCGGCTCGACCACTCAACCTACATTTACCTCCTACCAATATGTCGCTGTATCCTCGTCCACCCCCGGTACGGTGACTTATACGCTGCAATATACGGCAGGCGAAACAACCTACAACGTGGCGAAGTTTCATGTCACCTATATGGCTGCTAACGAGGTAGGTCCGCATGCTTCCTTGCCCGCGCCGACGAATAGGATGGATTTGATTTACGAGCAGACCTTCAATTACAATCGTCCGGGCAGATCGGATACCCTTATCTATTACACGGCAAAACATCTTCCGGTAGAAGAATCATCCTACGGCTGTTATTATCCCGACATAGCTTTTGCTGGTGGTGCCTCTCGTCCCGGTTCGGGCAAGACAGACCTTACCTCCGGTGAGTATGGCATTTGTAATATGCAGGATAAGGGCTCAACATTCACACTTTTTAACCATGTGGATGGTAGCACTAATGCTGCTGCTAATGCGGCGGAAGGCTATTTTCTCTATGTGGACGGTTCGGACAGGCAGGGAGAGGTTTTTAGTTTGGAGGTGGATGCCGACCTATGCCCAGGTTCTACTATGTATTTCTCCGCATGGCTGATTGACGGCACTAATTGGTATGGTAGTGCCCCGAATATGGACTTTGTGGTGATTGGTGAAGATGCAGACGGCACGGAACATATCTTAACAACGTTTACAACCGGTGAGTTCGGTTGCCAAGCAGTGGATATTGTGGGGAACAGCACGAAAATGAAGAATGACACATGGTATCAAATCATGTTCCCCATTCGGTTTGAGGCAACGAATATCTATCCGCGCTACGAACTGAAAATATACAACAAGGCATCTTCGGTCAATGGTAACGACTTCGCGATAGACGACATCCGTATCTATGTACAGAAGCCGCCCGTTATGCCTATTCAGGCTTCCACATCCGGCTGCGTGGACAAGCAGATAGATACCATCCGCGCCTACTTCCGCATTGACTATCAGACGATGGAATATGAAGATGGTGGTAGCGGCACATTACCGCTTTATTTCCAGTGGCGCGATGCAAACGATACAATCCTGCACACCCATTACTACAACAAAGACAGCGCGGACAATGTATCGAATACGTTTGGCTGCCTGTCGGTGAAATTGAACGAGTCGGATATTACAGCCGCCGACACCTGCCTCTCATTGCTCTCCTTCGACTCTAAGTTCAAAGAGACCCACACAACCGAGTGGCGGTATATCAAAGAGACTATCGACAACACTACCGAGCGATATGTCTTGTACATCGCCCTGCCTATTGAGGTGCGCCCCAACTATACTTATACGGGCTTTGTGACCCTGCAATCGGGTTCGTTGGGCAAGCGCGAAAACCAATGCGGGAACTACGCCGACCTGTTGGTGGCAGGCGGCACGCGTATTACCATCAACGATGAGGTCACCTACGGTGAGATTGTCGGCATCTGCGGACACCGCTCCTACACCCTTAATATCGTACTAACCCAGATTGTGCAAGACGTGAGCAGCGGCGAACTCGTCTTGGACACCACCCATTGCAAGGCGGACTGGCTCGTGGGTGACTCCGCCTACGTCAATGCCCATCCCGAGGTCTATCTGCACACCTTCAGCGAGATACACGATATATTAGGTTTCTACAATCAAGATGTTTCTTCTTCAGATGTAACCGATGCTGTCAATTACCTCCTGCGTCAAGGCTTGCTGACATTGGACACGGCAGGCATCAGCATGACGGCGGAGCAGTCGCTCAGTTATACCGCTTTCCCGCACGGCGAGGTGAACGGTAAATTGGTTTGCGCCCAGCCGCGTTTCCTGAATATCACGCCCGCTGTACCGGCATCGAACATGATGGTAGTGGGCAATCCGACAGAGACCGAAGAATCGCTGCCCGACATCGTCAAAGACCGGCCCCGCGTAGTCCGTATCTCCAATGCGCAGAAAGAAACAGGTATATTCGGACTGCGGCTATACCTCAAAGGCGACGAGAATGAAGTGTATGAAATAGACAGTGTGTATATGATTTCGTCCACGCATCCCCATCAGGAATCCATTAAACTGACTCCCGACCATACCACGATGCTTGCACAGGATACGCTTACTTTGACCGGCGCAGAGCTCAAGACCCTTGAGGCCGGTTATGACTATACCTTCCATGTCGCTTTTGCGGGTGAGAACGATGAAGATAAATGCGATCGCGGTTATACCTATTTCACTATCCGTATTGTGCCGGATGTGGTGGTTTGGCAAGGTGGAGACTGGAATACGGACGCAGGCTGGAGTTCCTTCCTGCCTACTGACACCACGGATGTCGTTCTCATAAGCGGAGGGAATTACAATATCTCTTTCCAAGAATCGCCTACGGAGTCGTATGATTTCAATTACACTCGGAATAAATGCCGCAATATATACATCCCTGTGGGCGCAACGATAGCGGGACAGGAGAATTTAGATATCACCGGTATTGCCTATGTGGATATACCTGCTCCCGCTGCCGAATGGGCTTTGACCGCTATTCCTATTCAGGGTATCGTCTCCGGTGACCTCTTTGCTCACCAAGCAGAAAGCGAGGAGGCGTTCACGGTAGCAGCCATCCGCCAAGACGTAGGCGACGATGCACACGACCGCTATACCTACGAGGTCTATCAGCGACCATTTATAGACGGAAGTTGGATTGTACCGACCAACGACCTCGACCGTCCCATCACCCCGGGTGAAGCACTTTGGGTAGGGTTCGACTATGCCGAAGGAGCCGCTGACCCCGTTATCCGGTTCCCCAAACCCGATAATAGTTATCGTTACTACAGCAGTACGACCGCTCAGTGGTTAGGGGATGAGGCGGTGACCATCACGCGCCCCGAGAACTACGGCAAACCCGCCTATGATGCCGACCACACCTCCGTGACGATGAAGGAAACGGTTTCCGGCATCTATATGCTCGGCAACCCCACCTTCGGATACATCGATATAACGGCTTTGGTCGGCGCGCACACCGATATTCTGACCGGTGAGTATTCGTCTGACCCGTTCTCTGACAACATGACCAATGCTTCCGCTGCCGACCCGCATATTCTGCTGCCGCCGTACAAGGGTGTGCTGCTGAAAGCCCAGAGCGGTGTATCGGGCGATCAGACGATAACGATTACCACTGTACCTGCCCCCGAAACATCAGCCTCAAGCCCTGCTCGCGGTATTGCCATCCGTCCGTCGAAAAACATTGAACTACCCGCAGGCAGCGTCGCTACAGGTGCCAAGAACTCGAGTACCCCGCAGATCAGCGAGACCGATTATACCATAGCCTCTTTCTTCGAGGCGCTAAACGGCTCTACCGTATCAACCCTTATCATCGACCGCACATTGGTCAAGAATGGCTATTTCAATACGCTCTGTCTGCCGTTCGATTTGGCGACATTGGAGGGCACAGACTTGGCAGGCGGCGAATTGTTTGCCTTCACCGGTGCGACTAAGAATGACGGAGTGTTGGATTGTGAGATAACTACAACCACAAGCATCGAAGCCGGCAAGCCCTATTTGATACGCTGGGCTTCTGGAGAGAACATCACCAGACTGACTTTCAATAATGTGGAGATAAAGGATGCCATGGGCGAGTCCGTCGGTACAGGAACGCAGTTCATCGGGTTTGTGCCCAGAACGCACATTGACGACGATGCCAACCACAGCAGCCTCTTCCTTGGGCAGAACAATACCCTCTACTGGCCTTCAACCGGCGATACAGGCTATATGAAAGGCTTCCGAGCCTATTTCAGTGTTCCCACCGCCGGTCAGGAAGAAGTGGCTTCACAAGGCACACCTGCCCGCCTTGTCATCCGTTCCAACATCACAACTCCTATCAATAAGGTGGGGGAAATGCCCAACTGTACCAAGATGATGAAAAATGGTTGTCTCTATATCCTGCGGGGACAACATATCTATAACGCGCAGGGAGTGATACTGAAATAAGGAAAGAAACCATGAAAAGAGACTATACCACCCCCGAAGTAGCCATCATACGCGGCTGTGCACCTCTCATGGTGGACTTCCTAATTGCTACAAGCGGTCAATCTCAGGTGAATGCCATGTCTCCCGAGCGTGAAACACCCGCGGCAGGCTTGTAATGCCTTTCATTTGTGCATCTTGCATAGCCCTTGGGCGTTGCATCTTGCATTTCATCTTACTCCTCCCCTCCCATTATGGGGAGGGGCTGGGGGTGGGGCTCTTTTCAAAATTCTGTCAATTTTCCGTCACGGTTACATTTACTACACGCAGGCTACTGCCATTAACCCAAAAGACATAGCGCGTTAGCGCGGGCTGCTGTCTTTT
>ERZ842401.1664-NODE-1664-length-31270-cov-35.646036_pt1 | contig 31270 bp, 34 predicted proteins | sample MGYA00521270_ERZ842401 | MGnify/ENA primary metagenome ERZ842401 (study PRJEB31892, sample SAMEA3878208) | bioreactor metagenome | biome: Moose rumen | place: Sweden | collected 2011-10 | study: EMG produced TPA metagenomics assembly of the PRJEB12797 data set...
AAAATGCGTTTCATTTGAACCTTTAAGTTGTGTCCAACTTTCTGGGTTCACTTCATTTCTTGTCCCCCTGCGGTCTGTCGCCCTGCTCGCGCTCATGCTCACGCTGCTGCTTTTTGAAACGCTCCTTCATTTCGGGAGTTATCTCCTGATACTCTGGCGTGATTTTCGAGTCGGTGCCGATGCAGACGTGGTCGATGCCCACGATGTCGATCATGGCGCGGATGTTGGAGGCATACTCCTCCGGCGAAGAAGCCAGATGCGGCCAGATGCCGATGACTCCGCCCTTGGCTGCCACCATCCGAGCCTGGGCAGGGGTAATCAGCCTCGGACGCATCATCTTGCCCATAAATTCGTTGCTGCCCAGACGTGTGCTCAATCCTGTGTGTGAGATGAGCACAGGTTTCGTAGCCACCTGCAGAGCCATCGCTATGGTGGCGCTGTCACAGTGGGCCAGATCGACGAGCATTCCCAGACGCTCGCACTCACGGATGGCATCGGCTCCGAGCCTTGTCAGTCCGCCGTGCCTGGGCTGGTTCGTATAGACATCGCCCAACGGGTGGTTGGCGTCGTTGTCGTGCAACAGGCAGAACACGCGCAAACCACGGTCGTAGGCCTCCTGCAGCCGCGCCACGTCGCCCTCCAGGAAATGGCCGCCCTCCACGCACTGTATGACGACAGGCTCGCCCTCCCTGAACCGCTGCTGCATCTCCCTGCCGCTCAGTGTCAGGCGCAGACCGCTCCAGTGCAGGATGCTGTCCTGTGCCGTCATCGCGTTGACGAACCGCTCATACTCCTGCCCCTCGGCCAGCGGCTGCACATAGTCGACAGCGAAAGTCATGCCCACGGCCGACATGCCGGCTTTGCTCATCGCCGTACGCAAGTCAACCCTCGGGCCGGGCAGTTTCTCTTTTGTCATCGGCACGTCGATGTGGTTATGCGTGTCCATCGTCAGCAACTTGGCGCAGAGCGAGTCTGCCTGCACCCAATACTGGTCTCTCTCCTGTGCCGTCATCGTGGCTGCGAGGGCGCAGAGCAGCGTTGTAAACATTACCTTTTTCATCTTCTTCTGTTTTTAAGTTGTTTGCAATGTCAGTGCAAACCGAAGGCAGAGAACTCGTTCTATGCTGAGGTGCAGCCTGACTTCGCAAATGCTTTTGCAAAGATAAGAAAAATATTCCATATTCCCGTAGATGTGGATATGCATTTTTAGGATATATTATGATTCCCCGACCGATTACTCGCAAGTTAATGTTTCTTAATAATCGGCGATATATAGGTTACAACTTATCGAAATAATTAGTACCTTTGCAGCCGATTTTGAAGAAATAGGTATATATGAACATGAGATTTTTGGCGCTCATGTTGGTTGTAGCCACTGTGACGGTGGCCAAGGCTCAGAGTGAGCGCAGGATGACAGTTGACGACTTGTTTCAACTGGTGGAAAGCAACAGCAAGACTCTTCAGGAAACGAAGATAAGCGTAGAATTTGCTCAGAAAGGGATTGAGGCGGCCCGCGCACAGCGGTTGCCTGACGTGAATGCCACGTTGTCGGCTTCGTATAACGGCAATGTGGTGGTGATGGATCGTGACTTCACGAATGCCAACGGCTATTCGTCGCCGCACTTCGGTAACTCGTTTGCGTTGGAGGCGCAGCAGGTGGTGTATGCCGGAGGGGCTATCGATGCTGGCATCAGGATGGCCGAGTTGCAGCGAGATATGGCGGTCGCTGGACAGCGGCAGTCATCGAACGCCCAGCGGTTCGTGGCGCTCGGCCAGTATCTGGATCTCTACAAGATTCAGAACCGTATGCAGGTGGTGGAGCAGAACATCGAGCTGACGAGGCGGCTGATAGACGACATCCGGGCGAAGCACGAACAGGGCATGGCGCTTAAAAATGACGTGACGCGCTACGAACTGCAGATGGAGAACCTGCGGCTGTCGCTGCGTAAGTTGCAAGACCAACAGGTGGTGCTGAACCATCAACTGTGCAACACTTTAGGGCTGACGGACGTCACTATTCTGCCCGATACGACGATTGTTGCTCAGGCACTCGGCAGCGACAATGAGGCTGTCTGGCAGCAGACGGCTCTAACCTCGTCGCCTCTGATGGAGCAGTCGCAGCTGTCTACACAGATAGCAGAACAACAACTGAAACTTGCCAAGAGCGAACTGCTGCCGAAGGTTGCGGTGGTGGCTGCCGACAACTTCTCGGGACCTTTCACCTACGACATCCCGCCCATCGACAAGAACATCAACTATTGGTATGTGGGCGTGGGCGTGAAATACCCCATCAGCGGGCTTTTCAAGCAGAACAAGAAGGTGCAGCAGGCCAGGATTGACATCCGGCGCAGCGAGGAGCACCAGCGCGTGACGGCTGAGACGCTCGACAATCAGGTGCAGCAGGCTTATACGCTCTACCGGCAGTCGTATGCCGACCTCGACACCCAGCGGAAGAGCGTCGAACTGGCCCGCCAGAACTATCAGGTAGTGAGTGACCGCTATCTGAATCAACTAGCACTGATTACCGACATGCTCGATGCCTCGAACATCCGCCTGAATGCAGAACTGCAGGAGGTGGACGCACGCATCAACATCGTCTATGCCTATTACAAAATGAAATATATTACCGGGGTTCTTTGACCACGAATTTAACGAATTACACGAATTATGAACAAGAAACAGATTAAGAGATTATATAATGTAGCGATTATCGCAGTGATGGGTTTGGCCCTGGGCTATGTGTGCAGCCGTTTTGTGCACTGGGGCAACGTGGAATATACCGACGATGCACAGGTATGGCGCCACATCACGCCGTTGAATGCCCGTGTGGGCGGATTCATCAAGGAGATTCGCTTTGAGGATTACAGCCGAGTGAAGGCGGGTGACACGCTCGTCATCATCGAAGACGCCGAGTATCAGTTGCAGTTGGCACAAGCCGAGGCGCAGCTGAAGGGCTCGCGCTCTGGCTCGTCGGCAGTGAGTGCCGGCATGAACACCACCGCCTCGAATGTGCGTGTGGCTTCGGCTGGCATCGAGGAGGCCAGAGTAAATATGGAGAATGCCCGTGCTGACTACGAGCGTTACGCCGCCCTGTTGGAGAAGGACGCCGTCACCCGTCAGCAGTACGACAATGCCCGTGCCCGCTACGAAGCAGCCAAGGCCCGCTACGAACAGGCCTCGCAGCAACGACAATCAACAGCCCTCATCCAGAGCGAACAGGCACAGCGTCTGTCGCAGACCCATGCAGGAACCTCTGTAGCAGAGGCTTCGGTGAACCTCGCCCGTCTGAACCTCAGTTATACCGTCATCGTGGCCACCTGCGACGGCGTGATGTCACGCAAGGACATCCACGTAGGTCAACTGGTGCAGCCCGGCCAACAGCTTGCCAGCATTGTCGATGACCATCAAGTCTGGGTCGTCGCCAACTACCGCGAGACGCAGATGAAGCACATCGCCGTGGGCAACAAGGTGAGCATCGAGGCTGACGCCATCCCCGGTGTGAAATACGTGGGCGAGGTGGAGGCGATATCCGGCGGCACGGGTTCCGCCTTCTCGCATATTCCTGTCGATAATGCCACGGGCAACTTTGTGAAGGTAGAACAGCGTGTGCCTGTCCGCATCCGTCTGACCGACGATAACAATGCTGAGGATATTCAAAAACTCCTCGCTGGTCTGAATGTGGAAACGGAGGTGATGTACTGATGGCTGGCTGGAATCCTAATCAGAAGTTTTCGATGCCGATGTTCAATCCCTGGGTGCCTGAGAAGGTGCGCCCGTGGATTTACATGCTCTTCGCGCTCTTCTTCCAGTTGTCGGGAGGCATCTACTTCTCCAGCCTGTCGCAGATGGTGGGGGCTACGAGTCTGATGCGCGAGGACATCCAGTTTGTGGCCATGTGCGGCGTAGTAGGAGTAAACATGCCCTTCCCGTTCTTGTTCCGCTACAAACTACGATTCACCAACCAGCAGTTGCTTATCAATGCTGCCGTCGTCATTGCAGTGTGCAACCTGCTTTGCCTGTGGCTCCTCGACGGTGACTTTGGCGAGTGGCGGTTGCCTGTGCTCTGCGTCATCAGTTACGTCGCGGGCTTCTTCAAACTCTGCGGCACGTTCGAGTGCTTTTCCAACATCCGTCTGTGGCTCTCGCCCAAACAGGACTTCGGTATCTTCCTGCCCTCCATGTACATTATTATATTAGGAGCCATGCCGGGTAGCAACTGGATAGCCCAGCAACTGACCATCGCCTTCGACTCTTGGCAGATGATGCACTGGTTCATGGTGGGGCTGATGCTCATTGTCGTGCTGGTCATCTACACCTGCACCCATCCTTGGCGCATGATGCCCTTCCGACTGCCGTTGGTGTCGCTCGACTGGCTCGGCTGCATCCTGTGGTCAGCGCTGATGCTTCAAGTCATCTGGCTCTTTACATACGGCGAATATTACAATTGGTTCGACGCTCAGGTATGGCAATCCGTCCTCGTCAGTTTCCCGATTACGCTTGTTATCTGCATCGGACGTATGCGCCACATCCGCCATCCCTATATCGACCCGAGTGTATGGCCCCATGCACGGCTGATTCCCATCTTGGGCATGTTCTTCGTGGCGGAGGTGATGAACGCCACGCCTCATGCCCTGCAGAATACGCTGACGGGGGGTGTGCTCCACTGGGGCTTTACGACCACCGGCCAGTTCTATGTGTTCGAAACCTTCGGCTATGCCCTCGGTTGCATCTTTACGATTCTCTGGGGCAAGGGCTGTCCTAACTGGGGACGTCTGCCGCGTCTGGGGTTCAAATACACACGATTGCTGACCGTGGGCTTCGCTGCCTTGCTAATGTATCAGGTGCTGATGTATTTCTACGTCTCGCCCACACTGAATGTCGAGCGGTTGTGGCTGCCTACGTTCCTGCGTACCTTCGGCTATGGCATCTTCTTCTCCACGATGACCATTTACCTGAAAGACCTTATCGAGTTCCCTACGTTCTTCATGGCTCTCACCGTCAGTGGCTTCATCCGCAACGGAGTAGCAGAGAGTGTCTGCACCGGACTCTACAGTTACGGACTCCGCCACCAGATAGCCGACGCCCTCAGCCGTGGCATCCACTCCGACTACGTGCAGGTGCTCATGGTAGCCGTCAAGGAGATGTTCGGCCTCATGTGTCTCATCGGCACCTTCACCCTCCTGCTTATGCTCCTCTACGACGTCCAGCCCGTCCGCTCCACCATGCGTCGCATGATGCCCCTCAAAACAATCGGTCAACTCATCCGCCGTCGGATGAAAATGGAGGTCATGAGGAAGTGAAATAATCGTTAAATAACATGCTGCTGCGAAGTTAAAAAACGACAAAAAGCAGGCTCTCCTATGTTCGTAAAATCGACTTTTTTTGTTAACTTTGCAACGTAATCAAGTTACAAAAGTATCATTAACAACGTAATTTTCAAACATTATGTCAAAGACAACAGAAATTCAGATTGAAAAGAGTCGCAACCTCATTGAGGGCCTGCGCCGACACGTGAGAGAAATGGGTGAGCGTGGCGTATCCAACAATGAAATCAACGAGATGGAGAAGACCGTAGCAATGCTCTCGGAAGCCAATGCCGAGGTTGACCGTCTGCGTGAGGAACTGTCGCCCAAGGTGAAGAAGATGAACGACCTGATGACTCTTGTAAAAGCATCCTATGCCGAGTCAAAGAAGACCCTTAAGGGTTATTATCCCCAGGAGCGCTGGCAAGACTACGGCATCCCCGACAAGCGATAAAAAATCGTCCGTGCCATTCATTTTGTGACACGGACGATTTAATATGTGACAATCCTTTTACCCAGAAATCCATTACCCTTGTTCTTCATATTATTATTTTATTCCTATACTCTGATGTTGTCACCTCGACCTCCTTCTTGAACAGCCGCATGAAAAAGGCCGAGCTTGTAGGCCTCCTGATTGATGGTCAGTTCGCGGTCCATGACATACTGCTTCGAGAGGTCGATGACCTTGTTCTGGATGTAGCGTATCGAGCAGCCCTCGCCCTGCTTCAGGAACAGCGCATACTAGCCGTAGTTCAGGCACGAGTGATTGATTTCAGTTTGTGGCGCACTATCGTGGCTGGTCACCGTCACTAACGAATGCAGGGGCTCCCATCCGTACAGCTTGTTAAACGCATCGACCGTATCGATTTGGATAATCTTATCTGACATATTATTTGAGATTGGTCTTGAAAAACTCTTCCAGTTTGTCCCAAGGAATCATATTCTTAGGCTCGCCCTTGCCTACGAGTTCCGTATATCCGCCATCGTAGAGGTCGCAATGTGAAGCATCTGGAATGATGAGCAACCGTTTGTTCTCTGGCACGGGATTGGGCTTGCCTACGAAATTGAAGCCTTCTGCTTTGCCCTCCACCATATACTTATAAGCTGCCTCGCCAAAGTAACGAGAATGGGCCTTCTCACCGTGCATGATCATCACGGCAGAGCGAATCTCGTTGATGTAGTAGAGGAAGCGAGAGTTGGCGTAGGCCTGAGTACCAATGACGCGCCAGCCATCGTTAGAGTTGCCTGAGCGGGCATGATAGCCGCGAGTTCGGGTACCCTCCGCGATGTTATCAACATCGTGGACTCCTCCCTTATAATAGTCGTAGTAATCCTTCACGAACTGGGGTGCGTCATCAGGCAGCGGGTCGATGACACCGCCGGCCATTGCCTTGGGGTCTGCCGCCAGCGTCAAGCCGTACTGTGTCTCAAACGTCACCTTGCGGTGGTTCACCTTCTCGCTTAGCGGGAACACCTTATCCCATTCTTGGGTTAATTGCAATTCCTGTTTCATATTGTTCTCTTTAGTTTGTTTGTTACTATTGCATGCCGTCAGCACTCCCACTGCGAGCATAGCCATTATCATTACTTTCTTCATCTTAATTTACTATTATCACTTCGTCACCTGGTATCTCATCCATACGATGCCATCCTGCTCTTCCACGCTTTGAACGTGAGGCGGACGGGCTTGCGGTCCATCGGTCTGCCGTCGAAGGCCGCTGCCATGCCCTCGCGTCCATCGATGCCGTAGCCGTAAATCATGCTCACCTCGTCGATAAGACCTTGGTCAAGCAGCGAGCCGTTGATGTGTCCGCCGCCCACTACGGCCAAGCGCTCCACGCCGAACACCGTGCGCAGTGTCTCGAAGGCAGAAGCGAAATCGATGCCGCCCTGTCCAGCGGTGATAAAAGAGATGTGTTTGCCTTTTAGGTAGTCCAAATACTCCTGACTGGCTCGTTCCGAGAGTATCATCAGCAGCGGACGGCCAAAGAGCTCCGTGGTGTCGTCATCCCAGAGCAGCGTGCCGTGAGTATCAACGCCGATGGCATAGCCCTGGGCTTCCACCGCCTGATACAACTGCTTTCCCGCATCCTGGTGCGCCTTTGTCGGCTGGAACTCCCCGTCCTGTGCATAGTGCATGGCCATCGTGGTCTTTCCCTCTAATGTCGAGGGACATCCGAGCTGTGCCAGTGCATCGTAGTAGTGGTGAGTGTCGTCAATCTGCTCGGTCATCGCGCAGTCTATCTTGCCGTCGAGCGAAGCCATCATGTGGCAAATCGTGTAGGGTCTCATTGTCATATTGTTTATTTGTTTTGAAAATAGCCGGGCGACAGGCACAGTTCGCTGGCGCAGAATTTCACGCTGGGAAGCCCCTCGGTGCGCTGCCGTTCCCGGTCGTAGTAGTCGATGAGCAGTTGCTGGAAGCGGGCCAGGATGTCGCTGCCGCCCGCCGTCATCTCCCGGAACTGACGGGCATAGAAGCGACGGCAGTAGTCGAGTATCAGCAGGATATAGTCCTTGGCGATGCCGTCCTGACCTGTCATTCCGTGCTTCATCAGTTCTGCACGGAGGTTGGCCATCAGTCCCGCCAGCGTTTCCTTCTCGTCGGAGTGGAGAAACAGGGCCTCGTTGCTGTTGTAGGAGAAGTAATGGTAGCCAGCGATGCGCCGCTCAATCTCCGTTCCCTGTATGAACGCCGCGTCGAACAGCAGCACCCATCCGTAGTACTGCCGCCGTGTGCCGTCGTCGACCTTGCCGCCAATCTGGCCGGGCGAGTAGGCCATCAGCGAGCCGTCGCCCTCGTGGTAGGTGCCAATGCCATAGGTCAGACCCTCGGGGAACTCATCCTGAAGGAACACCCCATAGACGTTGAAGCGGTTCAGCGAGTGGCGTATCTCGCCAACCTCGTCATAGTGGATGACCGCGACGTGGGGATGCAGAACCGGCACGCCGATGTCGCGTGCGTAGTCGTTAGCCTCGTTGATGTAAAGATCCAGTTTCATTGCGGGTGATTTGTAGTGCCGATGTGAATTATACCGTTACTGAATGAAACTCATTCTTCTACGTCGCAATGAATAAAACCCATTTCCTAGGCCTTCTCTTGGTTCATCAAAAGGTTTATTATCTTCTTCATAAACTGCTATTCTCATAAATACACTTAATATTATTTACAAAGATATAGATAATCAGAGAATTTTCGCTAAATTTGCATCCGAATTTAACAAAAGTTATTTATGGCATACACAGGACGTTTCGGACAGTCAGACGATTTCCGTCGTGAAAAACTCAGAGGATGGTAGAAGATAAGATGCCCTGTCCGTCGGCTATCGGAGTATCAACACAGCAGCTATGTACTACAATGAGAAAGGTGTCGGCGATGCTGATTGGCCGTCTCAAAATCGATGCCAATAAAGTATCTAAGCATCGTCAGGTATCTGTGAAAAGCGAATGAATTCGAGCGGACTTGGATAACTGTTATGTCAGTTATGAGAGGGTCTTCAGGCCAGACAAAAAAGGGAGTAACGTGTGTGCTTTAAACTAAAATGACGATATGGATAACCTGCAAGAGATATTCCCGATAGTGGACGAAAGTGGAAAGGTAATTGGCTCTGCAACAAGGGGTGAATGCCACAGCGGTTCCAAGCTGCTGCACCCTGTGGTGCATCTTCATGTGTTCAACTCCAAGGGTAACATCTATCTACAGAAAAGACCTGATTGGAAAGACATTCAGCCAGGAAAATGGGACACCGCTGTTGGTGGACATCTGGACTATGGTGAGACTCCAGAAGATGCTCTGCGGCGTGAAGTTCGTGAGGAATTGGGTATCACAGACTTCATCCCGGAGTTTGTAGATAAGTATGTGTTTGAGAGCAAGCGGGAGCGTGAACTGGTATACGTGAGCCGGACTATCTATGATGGCGAGATACATCCTTCGAGAGACGAACTGGACGGTGGTCGTTTCTGGACGATGCAGGAGATTCGGGATGCAATGGGAAAAGATGTACTGACTCCCAACTTCGAGAGTGAATTCAAACGCTGCTTCGGGAACCCTATGAAGCATCAAGTATTATAGGCTACGTCTGCTATGATATCACCTACGACGATAATCTGGATGGCCTTGCAGTCAGGGCAGTACATGGCTGGACGATTGGTGCTCACCATCGTCTTCTACTGGCGGAACAAACCTCTTCCGTCATACACCTCGGCCTCATATCCACAAGCCTTACATTGATATTTCAGTTTCCAAGCTATCAGTCAAAGAATAGATTTTCCACTCCGCGTCCCACATAAATCTTCAAATCTCTTCTCCATATTCTACTTGATGTACTTTACCTTGCCTGCATCACGGGGTTTTGCCTCTGGCTGTTCGTCTGGATAACCAATAGCAATAATGTAGTTCAACTGGTAGTCCTCTGGAATTTCGAGGCTGTCAAGGAAGAACTTGGCTTCCGGCTCTGTCTTGATGAAGTGGACAGGCCCGCCAAGGCAACAGGTTCCCAAACCCAATGACTGTGCAGCAAGCATCATGTTCTCGCCTAATAATCCTGCGTCTATCTCTCCACCGCCTCTTGCTGGAGTGCAGACGCAGATGATATTCGGCGCATTGCGAAACATGTTTTTGAAATTTGGGTCACGCCATTCCCGAGCAGAGCTCGCCGACCCGTTGCCTTTCACCATATCGGGGTTCTTTGCTTTGAACACCTCCGTCACATCGGCAATAAGTTTCTGATTCTCAACGACACGGACGACCCACGGCTGGCGGTTCATGCCGCTTGGTGCATTGATGCCACATTTCACGACAACCTCCAATTTCTCATGCTCTACAGGCTTGTCAAGATACTTGCGGATAGAGCGACGTGCCATAATACTGCTTAGAACAGGATTTACTTCCATACAGATGTCTGCCTCGATGTCGTTCATTTTATCCGTTGGCTCATAGCGCTTCAACAAACGTCCGTCGCGCGAAACGAGGAACTTGGTGAAGTTCCATTTGATGTCGCTACCAGCCTTCAGCAAAGTGTAAAGCGGATGTTCATTAGCACCGTTCACCTCGATCTTATCAAACTGCGGGAACTGGATGTCGAAGTTGGCCAAGCAGAAGTGGTGAATCTCCTGAATCGTGCCAGGAGCCTGCTCTCCGAACTGGTTGCAGGGGAAATCAAGAATCTCCAGTCCCTCACTGCGGTACTTCTCATACAGTGCCTCCAGTTCCTTGTATTGAGGCGTGAATCCGCAGCGGGTGGCGGTGTTCACGATGAGCAGCACCTTACCCTTGTAGTCAGAGAGCGACACATCCTGGCCTACATCGTCCTTCACCTTGAAATCATAGATACTCTGTGCCGAAAGCGTCAGCACACAAACCATTGCCATGAGGCTAAAAAGCATTCTATTCATAATCGTCTATTTTAGTTCTCATTCTTAATATCCAAGGTTCTCCCCAACAAGTACAACGATATGACGGCCTTTGGGAGAGTTTCTGAGGAAGTGAACATAGTTGCAGATGGATTCCGGGGAGTTGCAATTGTGGCATACACCGTCCACCTGACAGGGGGTCTTGATGTCGAACCGGGCTGCATTGACGGGCGATGCCGTTCCTCTTGCCCTTGAGAGAGCAGCCTCTACCGTCTGGGCTACTTTGTTCATGCCAATCACGAAGATGACCTTTTTCGGTCCCCAGGTGATAGCAGCCACACGATTGCCGTTACCATCGATGTTCACGATGACGCCATCCTCCGAGATAGCGTTGGCACTGGTCAGATAGACGTCGGTTGAGAACGCCCTGAGATACATGGTCTGCTTTTCCTCTGGTGTCTCTACCAGGTCACGGTCAAGCACCTCCAGGGTTCCCCTGGTTCTCAGCGCATCGGGAACACCCAGATCACGGACAGTCATGGTGCCGCCCCATGTCACGGAGCTACCATCGGGTATGAGCTCCAATACCTTCTTCACAGCCTCTTTACCCGTCGGACAATAGAATCCCTCTATGTGACGGCGTTTGAGGTTCTTGATAATTGTTTGAGCCAAATGCTCGTTTCTTTTTTCCTTTGGTGTCATTTCATTTGATAATTGAAGATTGATAATTATGATTTATCGATAGACAATATCGATGCAAAGATAGATAAAATAATTTGTTTGTCTGTAAAAAAGCACTACCTTTGCAGCAAATTTAAGAATAAATAAGGATTTATGGAACAGAAGTGATTTATTAAGAGAACTATCCCATCACCACGTCGAGCACCATCATCAGAACGAAACCGATGGCAAAGCCGATAGTGCTGAGGTTAGAGTGCTGACCACTGGAGGCTTCGGGAATGAGTTCCTCTACAACCACATAGAACATGGCACCAGCGGCAAAGGCCAGCATATATGGCAAGACTGGCATCAGTAGCGAGGCCAACAGCAATACGGCAAGTGCGCCCACAGGTTCGACGGCACCGCTTAATGAACCGATGACGAATGACTTCCACTTGGAATTGCCTGCGGCTCGCATCGGCATGGAGATGATGGCACCCTCGGGCACGTTCTGGATGGCGATACCCAAGGACACGGCGATGGCACTGGCCAGCGAGATATTTGAGATGCCACTCTCGGCTCCAGCGAAGACCACACCCACAGCCATACCTTCAGGCAGGTTGTGGATGGTGACTGCGAGGGCAAGCATAGCGGTCTTGGAAAGATGCGACCGCATACCCTCGGGCTTGTCGGTTCCGATATGCAAGTGTGGTGTCAGTTCGTCAATCAGCAGCAGGAAACCCATGCCCAACAGGAATCCTACGGCAGCAGGCACTACTGACCATCGTTCACTGTCGGCTATCATCTCCATCGACGGAATCAGCAGCGACCATACCGATGCCGCCACCATCACGCCTGATGCAAAGCCGAGCAACAGCTTTTGCAGTCGGGGCGACATCTCGTCTCGCATAAAAAAGACGAATGCCGCTCCGAGCATAGTCCCTAACAAGGGAATCAATAATCCTACTACCAATGTTACCATCTCTTATTATATTTAGGGTGTAAAGATACTAAATATCCAATTTGTAACACACACAATCCTCATCGCGGTAAAACTCCTTTGCACCCCAGCGTTGCCAGTATTGATGAGTCTTGAGGCGATGCAGCACAGGGATGAAGATGAAATCGTAGTGGGCTTTCAAGTCGGGCATGACGGACATCAGCATGTCGTAGTTCAATCGGGTGCCACGATATTCCTCAGCCACAATGAACGAGAAGACAGCGATATAACGCTGGGTGTTCAGGCTTCTTATCAGCTCCGGCTCGTCTTTCAAGATCTGCGGCGTTTCCTCCTCAATTCGATAGTCACTCATGTTGAGCAACCCTATTACCTGGCCGTTTTCATCCAAGGCCTTGACACTCAACTGCCAGTTGAAATGCAGGTCCTGTACCCACGACTCCACCTCGGCGCGGTCAAAACCGTATTGTCGCACCATCCAACGGACGGTCAACGGCACGTCGTCTTCAGTCATTCTTTGTAATATGCACGACATTGTAGGTCAATAGTATTTCGGGATGATACGACAATTTTGCTTGGCGAAGACCTGGGATTCCCATATCTTCTTCGCGGTTCAGATAGATATATTGCTCAGGCAGATGCTCGGCGAACTGCTGGTTGATGATGGCAAAGGCGCCCTCCACGTGACGGTCGGCTTTCTCCACGCAGACGTCAAAGGTGTCGGTGGTGACAGCCGCGCCGTAGGTGAAAGCCACCATACGACCGTCCACGAAGATGCTGCCGCCCATCATGCCGAGAGCGTCCCAACTGGAAAAAATGGTCTCCATCACCTGATGTTCGGCATCGATAGTCTCATTCTCATTCCCGTTTTCGTGTTCGTGTTGGCTTTTCTCTTCCTGCCATATTTCCGTCAGTCGGCGACACTCGTCAAACAATTCCGGCGTTAGAGGACGATATTCAAAGTCGGGATGCTCCGCGCGGAAACGACGGATGTGATTACGCTTGGCGTCCAGATGTTTGCCATGAAGCGTTACGAGATCCGTGCGACGATAGATGTAATCGTATTGGTTGCGAACGGGCTCTATATTAGTTGAGAGTTTAGAGTTTAGAGTTGAGAGCTTTTCAACTTGCGAGTCTTCGAGCCCAATCAAGGTTAAATCTCCATTGCTGTCATTCAGTAATGCCTTAATCAGTTCCAGCGACAACGCTTCTGAAGTACAAACCATATACGCTCGCCGGCCATCGAAGGTGTAGCGCAGCACCACGGCGTTTCCCAGCACGCACACCTCGGTGCCGAACAGAAATTGCCATCCCACAAGATTGGCAAAGTTGTAATTGCAGTTACGCCTCCCCGAAGGAAGCGTAACTGCTTGCATGGTCTCGCGGTCAGAAAGAGACAACTGATGAAATGTCATTATGCCTTGTTGAATTTCTCCTTGGACTGTTTGCAGCGGGGACAGCGCCAGTCGTCGGGCAGGTCTTCGAAGGCTACACCGTCGTGCTCGGCGGGGTCATAGACGTAGCCACAGACGGAGCAGACATACTTGCCGCTGGCTTCCTGCTGGGTGAAATCCACTTCGGCAAGAACTGTCGGCACGGGATTGTCGAGGTCCATCACGCGCTTGGCCTCCAGATTCTCATAGCCCTGCGGGGTGTGGGTGCCCATATAAACAGTGGGGTTGTTGCGGACGAACTCACGCACTCGGTCCAGCGTCTCGCGGGCTGCGGGCAGGTCGTCATAAACCACCGACAGTTTGTTCTCATGCAAGGCCTCGTCCACGTAGGTGATGTCGGCCTGGAACATATAGTAGAGTCCGTCGCTCTCGGCAATCACAAGACTGTTTCCATTGGTGTGACCTTTAGCCTTGACGAACCACACGCCGTCGCAAATCTTCTGACACTCGGGGAAATTGTAGTACGGCCCGTCGGTGTAGGTCACGGGCACCACGTTCGGGAGTCCCTTCAGTTCTTCAGCCTGCGTCTCATCGGCTCCTACATAAATCTTCGCGTTGGGGAAGGAGCGCAGTTCGCCCGAGTGGTCGGCATGGCGGTGGGTCAGCAGAATCTTCGTCACTTGCTCTGGCTTGTAGCCAAGGGCGGCGAATGCCTCCATGTAGGTGCAGATGTCCTTTCCGGTGAAGATCTTTGAATTTTCGTCGGGTGCCTCTTCCGGCGTACCGGCGGGGAGGCCCGTATCTACCAAGATTACCTCAGAACCTGTGTCGATGAGGTAATTCTGCAGACTGCCGCGATAGCGGATGTTCTTCTCGAATTTGTCCGGGCCTTCCTCACCGCCGAAGACGAAGGGTTGGGTATAGAACCCGTCACGTCTGAATTTTACTGCTTTAATTTCCATATTGCTGTCATTTATTGAAGTGATTACTCCTCTACGGGCACGAATTTCTCCTTCTTGCGCTTGCAACGGGGGCAGCGCCACGTTTCGGGCAGGTCTTCAAACTGTGTTCCGGGAGGTATTCCCTGCTTGGGGTCACCTTTCTCTGGGTCGTAAGTATACTTACAGGGGCATTTCATCTTTGCCATAATCGTAAATGTTTTAGGTGATTTGATAATGAAGGGACGGCTTTGCGTGGTGTCTGAATCCGTAGAACAGTCACTCCGGCTACGCCGTCCCGTTTTGAAGAAAAAATTTATTTGCGTCGTGGTGCAGAAGCACCATGCGATGCCGCGAGAAACAACTTACAGCTGCAGCAACAGCCAGTTCTGAGTGCCAATCTTCTCGATGAGCTCCACTGCGCCCTGGCTCCAGTACAGGTCTTCCTCCTCGTCCTTCAGGTAGTCCTTCAGCAGGTCATATGTGGTGGGATCGTCCTTCACGCCCTCCATGCACTTCATCAGCAACTCAACGCCGGGCTCCTGAATGGCGAGGTCGGCCTTGACATACTCGATGGGGTCGCCAATAAGGTCGCGGCTCTTCATGCCCTCGAACTTAACTTCTCCGCCCAGATCGAGGATGCGCTCTGTGAACTTCTCTACCCAGCCCATCTCCTCACCGAAGTGGCCGATGTACTTCTCTCCAAGTTTGGTGAAGCCCTGTGCCTTGAAGATCATACCCTGCTGCTTGTGAACGATGGCACCTTCTGCCAGATGGGTTACGAAAAACTGTAATGACTCAATTGATTTCTGCTTGTCCATAATGCTTTTACTTTAATTGTTAAACGATTTTTTTATATGTTTACTATTTCTGCTGCAAAATTACGATAATAATCCTATCAATCCAAATCTGAAACAATACAAAATTTGTCTGAAACGATACAACTATAAAAGTTATTTCGCATACAAATACTCTTTTGCCATAATTTATTTGTTTTTAACTGCCTTTGTTTTTAAGTGTATCGATAATAGCATCCAGTTCCTGAGCCAGACGCGGATAGTCCTCCTGCTTCAGCGGACAGGCAGAAAGTTGGTCGTTCATGCCAGAGGGAATCGTAGCAAATGCTTCTTCCTCCAGTGCCTTGCCCTTCTTCGTCAGGCTTACAATCTGCTGGCGCTTGTCCTGCTCGCCCTTTTTACGGTTGACGAGTCCGAGTTTCTCCATGCGCTGAAGCAGGGGAGTGACGGTGTTTGTCTCTAACAACAGGCGGTGTGCTATGTCGTTCACCGGTTGGTTGTCATTCTCCCAGAGCACCATCAGCACCAGGTACTGCGGATAGGTGATGCCCAGTTCCGTCAGCATTGGCGTATAGGCCTGCGTCACCAGTCGTGAAGCCGTATAGAGACGGAAGCAAATCTGATTGTCGAGTTGTAATTCTCCGTGCATTCTTTCTTAACTCTTAATTCTTAACTCTTAATCATGCCAGCATGGCTTCTATGTCTTTCTCGAAGTCCTTTGGCTCAGTCGTGGGAGCGTAGCGTTTGATGGTCTCACCATCTTTTGAGATCAAAAACTTAGTGAAGTTCCACTTGATGTCGCTGTCTTTCTCCACACTCTTGCTGATAGCCTTGAAGAGTGTCTTGGCAGCCTTTGCCTTCAGACCGTTATACTCCTCGGTGGGAGCCTGTGTCTTCAGATACTCGAAGATGGGTTCTGCGGCAGGACCATTGACATCCCCCTTTTTCATAATCTGGAAAGTAACACCGTAGTTCAACTGGCAGAACTCCTCTATCTGTCCGTCAGAGCCTGGGTCCTGCTCCTTGAACTGGTTGCAGGGGAAGCCGATGATGACCAGTCCCTTGTCCTTGTACTTCTGGTTCAGTTCCTCCAGTCCTGCGAACTGAGGGGTGAAACCGCACTTGCTGGCTGTGTTGACAATCAGCAATACCTTACTTTCAAACTGAGAGAAATCAATCTCCTTGCCTTTGCTCGTGAGAGCCTTGAAATCATAAATCTTTGCCATTTTTATTTTTTATTTATTAATCCCTGCATTATAGCCGTCCCTTATCAAGGGACTCTGAATATATCGTTCACGATGTTTCTGGGTGCAAAGATAGGAACTTTATTTTATATCGCAAGCGATTTATTTAAAACTTTAAGATTGTTTAATAATAAATCGTAAACGATATAGTTGTAGGTGCAGCATGTTTTTGGAAAATTTATTTGCAAAGATAGTGATAATCAGAGAATTTTCGCTAAATTTGCACCCAAAAATATGATTTTATGAAAGTTCTATTGATCAACGGAAGTCCACGCGAGAATGGAAACACGTTTACGGCTCTCGCAGAAGTGGCCAATACCCTGAATGTCGAGGGTGTAGAAACTGAGATCATCAGCATTGGCAAGCAGGCCGTTCAGGGTTGTATCGCCTGTGGCATGTGTGGAAGGAATGGTGCAAGATGTACGTTCCATGATGACTTATATTATAAGGTATGGAGAGTTATAAAAGATGGCATTGACGGACTTGTTGTTGGTTCGCCCGTCTATTATGGTGGCCCGAATGGTTCGCTATGTGCCTTGCTTGATCGTGTATTCTATTCGCTGAGCGCTGAACTGCGCTTCAAGCCTGCAGCCAGTGTGGTGGTATGCAGAAGAGGTGGGGCGTCGGCAGCCTTCGACCGTTTGAACAAGTACTTCACGATGTCGAACATGCCCCTCGTCAGTTCGCAGTACTGGAATATGGTTTATGGCCAGACACCAGGACAGGCAGCGCAGGATGAAGAAGGACTGCAGACCATGCGGACGCTTGCCCGAAACATGGCCTGGATGATTCGCAAACTCAATGTCAGCGAGGATGGACATCCAGAGTTGGAGAGTCCTATGAGAACTAATTTCATTCGATGATCTGGAATTGATACCCCCGATATGTACACGTTGAATGAATATTTGCCGATATTTGTGGGAGACGGACTGCCGGAGAAGGGCTGGGACACAGGGATGTACTGCTTAGAAATAGATGCGGTGAAAATCCTTCGTAGCAACCTGCAGCGCGGATTCGTTTCCTGCTTCGCCTTTGTGGTAGTTGACAAAGGCTGGATGACGATTTACTACAATGGCCGTGAATTGACGTTTCACCCCAACGACCTGTACACCTATTCGCCGGGCCTCCCCATCGACGTCATCGCCACTTCCCGCGATTTTCACGGCTACTGCCTGATGGCCGACGAGCACGTTACTATCGAGGCACCGTCCGTCCACGACCTCGTGCACCTGGCCTACATGCCCATCGTACAGTTGCATGAACCCAAACAGACACTAGCCTCAGATGCCGCACAGCATCTGATAGCAAAAATGCAAGAAATAATCAGCTATCTTCACTCCGACCATATCTATAAAGGTGAGGTGTTGCGCATGCTCTATTCCATCTTCTTGCTCGACTTGGAGAACGCCCAGCAGCGCGCCATCCGGCACCGCCAGACGCCCCAGCGCGTCGAGGAAATCTTCATCGGCTTCATCCGCCTGCTGCCCCGCCACTTCGCCGAGCACCACGACATCCCGTTCTACGCCTCCAAACTAAATATCACTCCCGTCTATCTCTCCCGCGTCGTCCGTCAGGTCACGGGCCGTACCGTCATCGACTATATCTACCAGATGCTACTGATGGAGGCCTCTTTCTTGTTGCAAACCTCCACGATGAGCATCACCCAGATAGCCGACCGCCTACATTTTGCTGACACCCCGTCGTTCAGCAAGTTCTTCTCAAGGCTGAAAGGCGTGAGTCCGAAGGAGTTTCGGAAGGGGTAGGCAATTCACGTACTTCCTTTCTACAGCAACGATAGAATAAGATACCAAACGACGGGCACCAGCAGCGAGGGCAGCAGGTTGAGCGTCTTGCAGTCCTTTAGGTTCAGCAGTCCCAGTCCGCTGCCGGTAATCATCAGTCCACCGACAATCAGCAACTCCGACATCAAACTATCGCTGATGGCAGTGCTGCTTATTTCGGCTACGACGTAGAACATGCCCTGCCAGAGAAACAAGACGGGTGCTGCCAGTACCATGCCCACCCCGTATGTAGAGGCAAAGACGGTACTGCTGACTAAGTCGAGCGTGGCATTGGTGAAGAGAAATGTGTGGTCGCCCTTCAATGCCGAAATGACAGGCCCCAGCATCGAGAGCGGTCCGATGCAGTAGAGCAGGATGGCGGTACTCAGGCCGTCGCCAAGTTTGTTGGCATTGCCCGACTGGGAACGTCTGTTTACAAGCCGCTTGAAGCGCCCGTCGATGTCGAGTTTGGTGCCGCATACGCCACCTATTGCCAGCGACAGGATGAAGAGTACGGGGTATTCGCTCTTGGGCAGATGGGTGATAGTGGCATTCAGGCCGATGGCCAGCGACGCAAGTCCCAGGCCCGTGTATAGCACTTCCTTGTATTTCTCCTTAATACCCCGGTTCAAAAGCGCTCCCAACAGTGAACCGGCTATAATCGCACAGGTGTTGACAATGGTTCCTATCATAAATGTCTCTTTTCGGTCTTTTCAAAGATTAAGCCACAATGCCCGGCAAAGGGAGCCTTCCTGTAAAGATATGCTACAACAGCCCCCGACAGGTTATGCCACACGCTGAAGATGGCACCAGGGATAGAGGCCAGCGGATAGGCTGCGAAATGTATGGTTGCCAGACTACTTGCCAGTCCTGAGTTCTGCATGCCCACCTCTATGGAGACGGCCCGTTTCTTGGGTTCAGCAAGCCCCAACAGCCGACCAATCAGATAGCCAAGACTCAGCCCGAAGACGTTGTGTAGCATAACCACCAAGACGATCATCATTCCACCAGCCAACAGCTTGTCGGCATTGGCTGCGATGATGATGGCTACGATGAAGGCAATGGCGATGGAAGAGAAGGCCGGGAGATAGTCGGTGGCTTTCTCTGTGAACTTGGGCCACCTCCATTTGACCACCAAGCCTACGACGATAGGCAGTATCACCACCCACAGAATACTGAGAAACATGCTGACCACATCGACATTCACGCTCTTACCAGCCAATGCCCATGTCAGCAGAGGCGTTAAGAAGGGTGCAAGCAGGGTCGAGACTCCTGTCATACCCACAGAGAGCGCCAGGTCGCCCTTAGCCAGATAGGTTATCACGTTGGAAGCAGTGCCGCCAGGACAACAGCCTACCAGCACCACGCCAAGCGCCAAGGCTTCGTCGAGCTGGAACAGCCGGGCCAAGCCCCAGGCAAGCAGGGGCATGACGGTGAACTGCGCCAGACAGCCGATGACGACATCTTTCGGACGGCTGAATACGATCTTGAAGTCCTGGAGGTTCAGCGTCAAGCCCATGCCGAACATCACCACCCCGAGCAGATAGTTGATGATCGTAGGGCGTATTTGTTGCAGCACGCTTGGGAATGCCAGTGCCAGCAATGCAGCGCCCAGCACCAGCAAGCCCATGTATTCCGATATGTAATGACAGAGTTTCTTCATTGTTTTGCTGATTATATGTCTTCTTGTTAAATCATTTGGCAAAGGTACTCATTTTGTTTGATTTTTCGTAATTTTTCATAGATTATTAGGAATGTTTATGAAGAAATGATGATTCAGCAAGTAGAAACCAGACGTGGTTGTGATGTTGATTGATGATTGACAAAAAACCTCCTACGAGCCGTCACGGTAAGCAGGAGGGGTAGTGCCAAAGGCACTTAGTGTTCTAAAAATTATAATTTTGTATTGAAACAAAAATCACTCTCCTTTCAGAGAGCGGACGCCTGGCATCTCGCGACGCGAGGCATCCTTTTTCACTTGTCTTTTATCATCAAAAGTCGATATCGCCCCAGTAGCCGCCCTCGCGACTCAAGGCATCGCCCTGGGCTTCAGTGTTTGAGACGCCTGTACCTACTGGGCTACTTTCCAGTATTCCCATCGCCTTAATGGCTACCACCTGCACACAGGGCTTCATATATGCTTGTTTTTTCATCATTTTGTCCTCCTATGCTTTATTTGATGATTACTTTCTTACCATTCTTGCCTTGCAAGCGTCCTTCGGCCGAGCGCACAATATACAGACCCTTTGTCGGGTTCTCTACGCGGCGACCGCTCAAGTCGTAGTAACTCTTAACTTTCAACTCTTCACTCTTAACTGCATCTTCGATGCCCGTGGGCTCGTCATCGAATACGATAGACAGGCCGCGAGCTGCTGAAACATTTGTAGCAGTCAAGTAGGCGCGGTATTTGTTGACGTTGATGCCATTTGCTGCTTTATAGAACCCCACATTGTCACCAATCTTGTTCAAAACGTAAGCATTGCTGTAGGTGCTGGCAATATTTTCTGTAGTGAATGCCAATGTTTCGTACTGACCAGTCAGAGCACCGCTGGTTACTGATGTCTCAGACATGTCAATGCCCGTTGTAGCAGCGTTGAAGGTATAGTTGCCAGCCGCTGTAGCGTTAATCAGCACCGGCGTATTGGCTGGAATAATTCCAGTGGTAATCTGCGTTGCCGTCACTGTACTTGAACCATCGGTGTGCGTCAGTGTATAAGCCGTGATACCCGAAGGAATCTGAGCCTGGAAAGGCAGGCACAGCGTAGCTGCAAGAGCATCGCCGACGGTCAACGTGTAGCCGACAGTGTAGTTTACGGTGAGCTGGGGAGCGAGGTCGGCCTGTGTATAGGTGTTGCTGACCGTGGGATTCTCTGCTGCATCCTGAATGGTCTTGGATGCAAACTCCTTCGAGAAGAAGTTCATCTCTGAGTTATTTCTTGACGAAGCGACTGAAGTTTGACCTGCCAAAACATTTATCCGTGTTTGCGAAGCAGCAAGAGCACTATTAACATAGCTGGTAATGTCAAGTGTGTTTGTCCAAGCGTCTATGGTTTGGTATTCGGCATTAGTTACAACAGCTACAGCTCCGTCATCTCCCAACGAACTCGCACCATTTGATTTGGCTGTGAAACTTCCCAAGGCCGTTGCCGCTAAGGCTGTCGTTACATATGAAGTTTCTGTGTTCCAAGTTGCAGTGCTTTCGGTAAAGTCATTGGTGTATGGGTAAACAGTAATGGTTTTAACAGCATCTGCAGTTGATTTCACCTGTCTCGTTACAAGTCTTAGAGTAGCACTGGATACAGTCGTCAAGTCACTATAGTTGACAACATCCGTAGGAATGTTAAAGCCAAAAAGTCCATAACTCTGGGTTGCAACATTATCTGCATCTGATGGCAGGTTCCACAGCGTTACATACTTGTTGCTATTAAAATTGTTAGTGGCACTACTGGAACGGATAAAGACATCGGCAGTTGCTATCGATGAAGACGATGCGGCATTGCTGGGTTCGGCAAGCGTGATGGTAAGCTGTGGACACAGCACTGTTGTCACATCGGCATCGGTTAGTCCGAAGTACCTCTTGATGAGTGCGAAGCGGTTCGTGGTGGTTCCCTCAGCATCCTGTACCCATGCGCTGGTTCCTGAGTCCCATGAATATCCGCGGATTGCAGCGGCATTGAGGATGCTCTCCGACATATCCTTTGACACCATCGTGATAGCGTTCGTTTCAGCAGTAAGGGCAAAGCTGACAGTGCTGTTCGCTGCACCAGTAACGACGGCATTATAGAAGGCAGCGTTTGAGGTCGGCGTAGCCGTCAGCGTACTCTGATAGAGCGTGATGTCCAGCGGATTGGTTTTTGCGCTGTTGGAACTTCCTGCTCCAAAAAGTGATTGGCCATATCCTTTTGTCATTGACAAGGTGGCAAGCGACGCACCCATATTATTTTCGTAGTCGGCACTTGTCCACGTCACCGTGCCTTCTGCCCATGTATCATCAGCAAAAGAATGGATATAGAGATTGCCAGTTTCTACACCATTGTTTGTCAGTCGTAGGGTAATGTTGGTGATAACCTTCCCCTCGTCAAGCTTTGTCTTTACGGAAGTGAGGTCAAAGCCTATCAGCCCGATAAAACCAGCATCTCCGGTGAAAGCAGAAGAAGCACTTGCCTGAATCCAGCCATTGGCAGTGTTGCTGTTGGCATTGTAGTTTTTACTGGCATTTGCACCACTCCTGACGTAGCCGTCCTTGCTTGGTGTCAGCGTAATCACATCATCCGCCCACGCCCCCGACGTTCCATCAGCAGTGCAGCGAGTACTAACAAAGATTTAAGACTGTGTAATTTCGTGGTATTGAGGAGATTACTAAGTCTTACCCCCCCCCCACGAGGCTCTGCCGCAACTGCGGCGCAGGCCGTCAATGAAAGTAATTGTTTTCATCATAAACATATTGGTTCGTTTAATATAAACACTATTTCCCTTTTGTGCTTATAATACGCATAGCCTGCTGGATTTACTTAATGGCTATACTGATTAATTTGGGAAATGCACCTATTCATAGCTGATGTAGGGATGCAGGCGGGCGATGGACTCCTCGGAGAATTCTGGCAGGAGGTGGAGGTCGTGCAGACTGCGTATAGGGCCATGCAGACGACGGTAGTCAGTGATGGCACGCGCCTGATAGTAGTTGATATAAGGATGCCGCTTCAACTCGTTGAGCGTCAGCTGGTTGATGCGGATTTTTCGCACGGAGCCTGTCGATACCGTAAAAAAGGCTTTTGCCTCTGGCGGGAAGTTCTCTATATCGTCCAGTTGGTCGACGCTTACATAGCCGCCCAGCCGCTGTCCGTAGTCGGCAATCCTACGCGCATAGTAGCTGCCTATGCCCGGCACCTTCCTATAGAGAGCGGTGTCGGCAACGTTCAGGTCAATGGTCTCGCCCTCGGACATTTTTTCCGGAAAGCCCCCGGACATCTTCTCCGAATGGTGAAGGGTGTCGCGATGCCGCGGTGCGTCGTCGTGAACGAGGGTAGAGGCAGGCAGGTAGTCGGCAGAAATCTGGATGTACGGTTCCAGTTCGCGATACTGCTTTACGGTGAGACCGTAGAGCCGGGCAAAATCGCTCTTCTTCCTATAGATGCCTCCCGCCGCCCTGAACTTATAGATATTGAGCACCTGCCAGGGTTGCAGTCCTAGTCGAAGCAACTGGGTGCTGTCGGCCGTATTGGGGTCGAAGGCGAAGCGCTCGACCACATGCTCCGGCTGCTGATAATACGGCTGCCGCGACGGCTGGCTGCGAGACACGCTGTCGGCAGCAACACGGGCCTGCAGGCTGTCGGCAGCCACATCGTCTACAGGCTCCACGTGGCGCCCTACGAAGAACAGCAGCGCAAAGGCGATGGCAGCCACTGTGAGCAGCACAAGCATGATACGGCGGTCGTGCCGGTTGAGATAGTAGAGGTGACTGAGCCTCATATCGCACCAAACTGATGGAGGAAGATGAGCAGGATGCAGATCGGGCAGACATAGCGAACTGCAAACAGATAGACGGAAAAGAAGCGTCCGCGCAGTCTGCCGCCATTGGTAAACTCGTCCTTGATGAGGCGCTTGGGCACATACCATCCCAGGAACAAGCAGGTGAGCAGTCCGCCCGTGGGCAGGAATATCTGTCCTGTCAGGAAGTCGAACCAGTTGAATAGCGACTTACCGCCAATCACCAGCCACTCTCGGGTGTCGCCAAACGACAGAGAGCAGAAGACGGCAATGACAGCACATGTCAGCGTAACTATCAAGGCCCCCCATCGGCGCGAGATGTGCAGCTCCTCGTGGAAGAAAGCGGTGCTCACCTCGTGGAGCGACATGAGCGATGTCAAGGCAGCCAGCGACAGCAGAGCATAGAACAGCAAGGCCACCACCTGGCCCATGAGGGGTATGCCGGCAAAAGCCTGCTGGAACACGCTGGGCAGCGTGATGAATACCAGTCCCGGTCCACAATACTGACTTGCCAGGGCGGGGTCGGACATCAGCTCCGACGCATTGGAATGGATGGCAAAGAAAGCGGGGAAGATCATGAGTCCCGCCAGGATAGCGATGAACGAGTCGATGCTGACAATCTGTACGGCCGCCTTCGCCAGGTGTGTGTCTTTCTTGAAATAGCTGGCATAGGTGCACAGGCAACCCATGCCCACGCTGAGCGAGAAGAAGGCCTGTCCCAGTCCGCCCAGGAACACGTCGCGGGTGACCTTGGAGAAGTCGGGATAAAACAGGAACGAGATGCCCCTGCGGGCACCTGGGAGCAGACACGAGGCTACGACGATGACTACCAGCAGCACAAAGAGCATGGGCATCATCAGCTTGGATCCCTTCTCGATACCTTTCTCCACCCCGCGCGAGATGATGAAATGGCTCATCAGCATGAAAAGCAGCATGCATACGATGGGTTTCCACGGATGTACGGAGTAGTTGTCAAAATAAGCCTTCACAGAGTCGGCATCGCCCGACAGATGACCAGCCACCGATGCATAGATATACTGCAGGCACCAGCCCGATACCACCACATAGTAGCCCATGATCAAGAAACCCGTGAAGACGCCGAACAGTCCGATGAGCCGCCAGGGGGTGCCGCCAGCCAGTCGGGCATAGGCCCGTGCAGCATTGGCCTGTGCCCTGCGTCCGATGATAAACTCATTGAGCATGCACGGTATGCCCAGAACAAAGACACACGCAATATAGACCAGGATAAAGGCTGCGCCGCCGTTCTGTCCTGTCATATAAGGGAAGCGCCACACGTTGCCCAGTCCCACTGCCGATCCTGCCGTTGCCAGGATGATTCCCAGTTTCGTTCCGAAGTTTGCTCTCTCTGTTGTCATTATCTTAGCCTCAAAATCTTAATCCTTTCATTCGCAAATCAATGTTTCGCTTGCAAAATTACAAATTATTTCGTACTTTTGCACCCAATTCGTCAGTAAAAATAAGAATCATGGTGCAATTTATCAAGAAATACCCCCTCTCGCTGCTATGCCTGATGCTGATTTGGTATCTGTCCATCTGGTTTATGCCGCCAGAGGATATGGAGTTGCCCGACATTAACTTCCTGGACAAATGGACACACTTTGCCATGTACGGCGGCACCTGCTCTGTAATATGGTACGAATACCTGCGACACCACGACACACTCGATAAGCAGAAACTGCTGATATGGGCCTGGCTGGCACCCACGCTGATGGGCGGACTCATAGAACTGGTGCAGGCCTACTGCACCACCAACCGCTCTGGCGAATGGCTGGACTTCCTGGCCGACGCCGTGGGCGTCACCCTGGGCGCCACCGTGGGGCTGCTTATTAAAAAGATGTGGAAGCGCGCTTAGGGCTCGTGCTTCCACATCTTGTAGGGGTTCAGGCGCAGGTGTGCGTTGTAGTAGCGCTTGTCGCCCGTCACCTCGTCGGCAATGAAATCGGGCTTCTCGTAAGCCTCGTCGGGCGACGACAGTTCCACCTCAGCCATCACCAAGCCTTCGTTGTCGCCATAGAACTCGTCGACTTCGAACGTATGACTGCCGCTGTCTACCAGATAGCGGGTCTTGTCGATGATGCCGGGTTCGCACAGGCGAAAGAGGTGCATCGCCTCGTCGGCGGTTATCTCCTTCTCGAACTCATAGCGGCTCAGTCCGCCGTCGAGTGAAGGTCCCTTGATGGTCAGGAACGCCTGTTCGTCGCGCAACCGCACCCTGACGGTGCGTCCGCTGCCGCTGCATATATAGCCTTGCTTGATGCGGTAGCTCTTGCGTGCCCGGCGTTTGAAGTCGTCACCGCACACCAAGAATTTCCGCTCTATCTCCATGCCGCTCATGCCTTAAGCGTAGTTGTAGATAGAATAGGCGCAGAACGCGATGGCCAGCAGGATAAAGATGCCAAAGATCCAGTTCACTACTTTTCTGCCTTCCTGTTCCTGTTTCTCAGCGTAAGCCTTCTGCTTCGCATTGAGTTTCTTTTCTTTTTGTTTAGCCATAATATTTAAGTTTAATGTTAATGATCAGTCTTCATCAGCAACGGGGAACTCCATCAGGTAGGCCTTGATGAAACCGTCGAGTTTGCCGTTCATGACGCTGTCTACGTCGCGGGTCTCGAAATTGGTGCGGTGATCTTTTACACGCTTATCGTCGAAGACGTACGAGCGGATTTGGCTGCCCCATTCTATCTTCTTCTTTCCAGCCTCAATCTTGGCCTGAGCCTCCAGACGCTTCTGCATGGCACGGTCGTAGAGCTGCGAACGCAGCAGGGCCATGGCGCGCTCCTTGTTTTTGGGCTGGTCGCGCGTCTCGGTATTCTCAATGAGTATTTCCTCTTCCTCGCCGGTATCAGGGTCGGTGTACCAGTAGCGCAGGCGCACGCCCGACTCCACCTTGTTGACGTTCTGTCCGCCGGCACCACTGGAGCGGAAGGTGTCCCACGAGAGTTTGGCAGGGTCGACATAGACCTCAATGGTATCATCGACCAGCGGGCTCACAAACACCGAAGCGAACGACGTCATGCGCTTACCCTGGGCATTGAAGGGGCTGACGCGCACCAGGCGGTGCACACCGTTCTCGCTCTTCAGGTAGCCATAGGCATACTCTCCCCCCTCTATCTGCATGGTCACGCTCTTGATGCCAGCCTCATCGCCGTCGAGCAAGTTGGCGATGGTGACCTTATAGCCATGAGCCTCGGCCCAGCGCATATACATACGCATCAGCATCGAAGCCCAGTCCTGTGCCTCGGTGCCGCCGGCTCCCGAGTTAATCTTCAGCACGGCATCCATGGGGTCTTCCTTCTGCCGCAGCATGTTCATCAGTTCAAGGCTCTCAATGGCTTCCACGGCCTGCCGATAGTCATCGTCGACCTCGGCTTCAGTGACCATCTCGTCCTTGTAGAAGTCGAAAGCCAGCTGCAGCTCGTCGGCCTTCATGCGCACATCGTTATAGCCATCAATCCATTTCTTGATGCCTTTCACTTTCTTCATCTGCTCCTCGGCACGCTTGGGGTCTTCCCAGAAGTCGGGAGCCTGGGTACGGAGATCCTCCTCCTCCCACTCCACCTGTTTCTGGTCGATTTTCAGGTAATGGTACAGTTTGTCTGCCCTGTCCAGAATATCCTTTAATTGGTCTTGTGTGATCATCTGTTACTCTTGGTACATTTTGTCTATCTGTTCCTTGTAGTTCTCGTTCAGCACGCGGCGCTTGATCTTCAGCGTGTTGGTAAGTTCGCCACGCTCCATGGAGAAAGGTTTGGGAAGGAGGACAAAGCGCTTCACCTGCTCATAGTGGGCCAGCTGTTGCTGCAGCGTCTCAATGCGTTCGGTCAGCATGCACACGATGCGTTTGTCGTTGCACAGGTCCTCGCGGCTGTTGAAGGCGATGTCGTGTGTACGGGCATACTCTTCGAGCAACTTGTATTCCGGCACAATAAGCGCCGACACGAACTTGCGCTGGTCGGCAATGACGGCTATCTGGTCGATAAACTTGTCGACCAGCAGCTTCGACTCAATCATCTGCGGCGCGATATACTTGCCGTTCGAGGTCTTGAAGAGGTCTTTGATGCGGTCCTTCAAGAAAAGCTCGCCGTCTTTCATATAGCCTGAGTCGCCTGTCTTGAAATAGCCGTCGGCAGTGAACGACTGGCGGGTGATGTCATCGCGGTTGTAGTAGCCACGGGTAATGGTGGGACCCTTCAGCAGTATTTCGCCCTCCTCGCTGATCTTCAGGTCGATGCCCTGGATAGGATGTCCCACGCTGCCCACCTGGTACGGCTTGCCCAGATGGTCGCACGACACGGTGGCAAGACTCTCTGTGAGGCCGTAGCCCACCACCATGTTCAGACCGATGGAGTGGACAAACTCCTCCACATGAGCCGACACCGTGGCACCTGCTGTGGGGAAGAAATGGGCATTCTCCAGACCCAGCTCCTTACGGACGAGCGAGAATACCGTCTTGTTGAGCACCTCGTACTCCAGATGCAAGGCCATCGGCGGCTGCTTGCCTGCAGCGAGATACTCGATATTGTGACGGCGACCGACATCCAAGGCATGCCTGAACAGCGTGCGCTGCACACTACCGCTGGTCTCTATCTTCTCCTGTACGCCCTGATAAACCTTCTCCCAGAAGCGCGGCACCGACGACATGCAGGTGGGATGCTGCTCGCGCATGGACTTCTGCACCTCCTGCGGATAGGTGTTGACAATGAGTCGTGCACCCACGGTCATGCACAGCAGTGCCCATCCGCGTTCGAAGATATGGGTGAAAGGCAGGAAGTTCATCACCCGGTCATGCTCGTCGACAGGCACATCCTTATGGTTTGCCTCGAAGGCGGCATGGTACTGTCCCATGGTAAGGATGACACCCTTCGAATCGCCCGTAGTACCACTGGTATAGAGTATATTGGCCACATCGTCCATCGTGGCTTCCTGCTGGCGACGCTCCACCTCAGCCTGACGGTGCAGTCCTTCGCCCATTTTCAGGAATTCGGAGAACGACATCACCGTAGCATCGCCCTCGGGCATCTGCACGGCAGGGTCGTAAACGATGATACGCTCCAGCGAGCTGCAGGTAGGAAACACACGACGTGCCTTCTCAAACTGCTCCTGCTCGCCCACAAAGAGGAAGCGGATGCGGGCATCGTTGACCATAAACTGTATCTGCTGCTCACTGCTGGTGGCATAGAAAGGAATGGTGACGGCACGGATGCCCCACGCGCCAAAATCGGTGAACAGATACTGCACCGAGTTCTGCGAGAAGATTCCCACATTTTCCTGTTCCTCCACACCCAATGCCAACATGGCATTGGACACCTGCTTGACGATGCCTGCAAACTGGTTCCACGAGCACGACTTCCACTGCTTTCCGCCGTAGTTTTTGTAAATCAGCGCCTCGCGGTCGCCCAACTCTGCTGCCACATCGGCCACCAGTCGGGATAGATGACTGTTTATCTGCCTCATAGGTCTACACTTTTTAATGCGAGTGCAAAGGTACGTAATTTTCCACTGAATGCAAAACTTTTTCATTGAAAACCTGCGCGCGCGGACCAAAAAGTGTGGAAAAGAGACGCGCAGGCTGCCAATGACTCTGGCAGAAAAGGCCTACACCTCCGGTTCGGGAATCAGACGGCCCTGGCAGTAGCGGGCTACAATATGACGGTCGTCGCCAATATAGACAAAGCGCTCCAGACGCTGCAAGAGTGTGTAGTCGCCGTCGGAGGCAAGCTGGCTGTCGTCGATGACCAGCGCGTCGAAGTCATAGCCCGGCTCAAAACTGCCTACCTTTCCGAAGAAGCGGCCTGCCGACTTGGTGGCTATCCAGAACACCTCGGGCAATGACAGAAACGCGCACGAGTTGTCCTGCTGGTAGCGCAACTTGCTCATCTGTACGGCATAGACCATCATGCGGAAGATGCTGAAGTCGTGACCGCCGCTGACGTCGCTGCCCAGACCCACGGGGACGCCAGCCTCGAGGAAGCGGCGTATGGGGGCTATGCCCGATGCCAGGTTGACGTTGGATGTCGGACAGTGAGCCACCATCACCCCACGCTCTCGCAACAGTTCCAGTTCCTCGCCTTCAGTCCATACGCAGTGAGCCATCACCGTAGGCGTCTGCCCCAACAGTCCGTAGCGGTCGTAGGCATCGGCATAGTGCCTACTGACGGGCTCCAGTTCCCTGACCAGTGCTATCTCACCGTGGTTCTCGGAGAGGTGCGACTGTACTGGCAGTCCGTAGCGACGGACCATCGTGCCACAGGCCTCCAGCAGTTCGGGCGTACACGAGGGGATGAAGCGCGGTGTGACGATGGGGCGCACGCGGGCATCCTCGCGTTCGAACTCGCTGACAAGAACCTCGCAGGCCTGCATGGCATCGTCGATGGTCTCCTGCAAGCCCTCGGGACAGTTGCAGTTCATGTTCACCTTTCCCACGCGTCCGCCCATGCCGGCCTTGTCGAGCAAGTGCATCAGCAGGCGGGTGCTCTGAAGGTGTACCGAGGCAAAGGCCACCACGCGCATGGTGCCCCATCGCCACAAGTCGTGTACGAAGTGGCGATACATGCGCTCGGCATAGGCCGTGTCGGCAAACTTCAGTTCCTCGGGGAAGGTGTAGTTCTGAAGCCAAGGCAACAGTTCCAGATCCATCGCGATGCCCTGGTTGCGATACTGCGGGGCATGAACGTGCATATCGTTCATGGCAGGGATGAGCAGGCGGTCGCCCAGTTCGGTCACCTCGCAACCCGCCAGACGGTCAGGCAGTTCCGGATAGACGCCCTCCACCCTGCCTTCATTCACAGCGATGTACCCATGAGGGACAACCTCGAAGCGGCTACTCTCAGACGTAAAGATGATATTGGCATGATAGATATCCATAATCGTGCATGGTTTTGGTAGTTCTTTCTCTTCAATAAAGGCATGAGAGGCGCATCAATCTGTTTGACGCGCCTCTCTGTCCATTACAATATGGTCGTTCCTAATCAGAAGTCCATGTGATCCAGCGCATCGCTGAAGTCCTTAGGCTCGCGTTTCTCGGCGGGATCGCGGTAGGGCTCACCCTCAGACTGCTCAGGACGCGGACGGCGCTCGGGACGCTCATGACGGTCACCACGCTCACGACGGTCGCCACGGTCAGGACGGCGATCGCGACGCTCACCGCGCTCAGGACGCTCGCGGCGCTCACCACGGGCAGGACGCTCCACATAGCCCTCGGGCTTGTCGATGAGCACACGGTGCGAGAGTTTGTACTTACCTGTCTTGGGGTCAATCTCAAGGAGCTTCACCTGGATGTGGTCGCCCTCCTTGATGCCAGCCTCCTCGACGGTCTCCAGGCGCTTCCAGTCAATC
>ERZ842401.1665-NODE-1665-length-31270-cov-6.210284_pt1 | contig 31270 bp, 11 predicted proteins | sample MGYA00521270_ERZ842401 | MGnify/ENA primary metagenome ERZ842401 (study PRJEB31892, sample SAMEA3878208) | bioreactor metagenome | biome: Moose rumen | place: Sweden | collected 2011-10 | study: EMG produced TPA metagenomics assembly of the PRJEB12797 data set...
ATGTAGCCGTGACTGGAGTTCAGACGTGTGCTCTTCCGATCTCCTGCACCCAGACAACATGGCTGCCGGTCCCGCCTCTTACGGTATGACCGACACCATGGGCCGCATGCACTCTGACGCTCAGTTCGCAGGTTCTTCTTCTGTTCCTGCTCACGTAGAGATGATGGGCTTCCTCGGCATTGGTAACAACCCCATGGTGGGTGCCACCGTCGCCATCGCCGTTGCCATCGACCTGGCACTGAATAAGAAGTAAAAAAAACAACTATTAAAAAAACTGCGTACCACTTAAACTGTGGTGCGCAGTTTTTTTTGTACACAGGTTTGCCCAGTCAGATTAAATCTCAAAATCCAAGCAGCTGCGCTGGACAGTGTAGGGACGCACTTTTGTGCTGGCCACTGCCACGTGGGCAGGGTGCTTGGAGTAGGCTTTCAGGGCCTCTTCGCTCTCCAGCGTACTGTCGAGCATGACATCAGCCGTCGACGAGGCCAGACGTCCGTCAATGTGAACATGGACTTCAAGGAGTCCGGGAACCTTGCCAACCAGACCTTCCAGCCCTTCTTTAATACCAGCCTTGACGGCCTGCTTCTCCTCCTCGGAGAGTTCTGGATTTAATGTCCAGAGAATCATGTGTTTTACCATAACTTTAACTTTTAGTATTTAACAAATCATCATTTATTACTGAGTGAAAAGGGAAGGGGCGATTCGAGATGCATCTGTTCACCTGTGATGGGATGGCGGAACCATATCTCGGCGGCATGCAGCATGAGCCGCTCGCCCTTGGTGCCGTATAGTTCATCGCCCACGATAGGACGGCCCAGACCATCGGGGTGGGCACAGTGGATGCGTAGCTGATGGGTGCGCCCCGTGTGTGGATAGAGGGCTACCAAAAGACCCGTCCTCTGCCCCTTGCGAGGAGAGGGGAGAGGCATTTCCTGAAGCACTTCATAGTCGGTGACGGCCCGCTTGCCATGCTCCATGTCTACCAGTTGACGCGGACGGTTCATCGGGTCGGGACGGAGGGGGAGACAAATTCGGCCAGCTCTTGCCCTTTCCGGGGGTAATAGGGTGCGGCCCTCTAACACCGCCAGATATTTTTTCCTGACCTCGCGCTTGACAAACTGTTCCTGCAAGGAGCGGTAGGCCTCTAACGACTTGGCCACGATGAGCAGGCCGGAAGTGCCCATGTCTAACCGATGGGCTATCACGCTGTCGGGATAGCGCAACTGCATGATGGTCTCTACCGAATACTCCTCGATGCGCCCGGGTGTAGACAGCAGGCCGCTGGGCTTATTGACGACCACGATATGGTCGTCCTCATAGAGATAGGGCAGGTCAAGGTGCTTGAAACCAAGCGACTCTGGGTCAGGGTCTACCTCTAACCCTTGCAGCATCCATGTCAGCAGAGGCTTGCACTTGCCGCGGCAGGCCGGATAGTAGTTTAGGTGCTGGCGCAACTCTGTCTTGGTGGGCTGGCCCCACCAGAACTCAGCCATGCACAAAGGCTTTAGTCCCTGTTCGTAGGCATACTGCAGGAGCTTGGGTGCACAACAGTCGCCTGTGCCGCCGGGTGGCAGTGGGTATTTGCGTTGCAGCTTGGGCCGTGAGTAGTAGGACTGCCACAGGTCCACCAGATCGCGCCGTTCTCCTTTGCCGTTCAGCAGCTGGTACTGATGGAACAGCCAGAGCTGCAGGTCTTGCGACATCTTTTTAGCGGTGAGCGGTGAGTGGTTAGAGATGTGCGAGATGACTTGCTCCTGTTGCTTGAAGTGTCCGTCGGGTTGCTGCGCATCGAAGACGGGGGGCACGAAGTATTCCCAGTCATTGCGTCCAGCCAACAGCCCGCTATACGCCGCCAGAAAGCCCAGTCCGTCTTGTGACATTTCCACCTCCCCTTCCCTCCGAGTGGTGGCTACCACCAGCACACCAAACATTTTTCCATGGTCAGCATCTTGTCGCAACTCATCGTGTGCGGCAATGTACTGCTGTACAGCGGCAGCAGCCTGCTGGCACAGCGGGTGTGGTTCGTAGGCAAAAGGATAGGTGAATCGCTCGGGAGGAGTGATGTCTGTGTGGAGCAGATGCAGTCCCATGAATGAGAAATAAGGAATTATTGGTTCGCTAAGTAGCGATTCAACAGGTCAAGACTGGTGTTCCGCAGCAGCACTCGCTTGTCGGGGGTCAGCACATAGAGGGCGGGCAATGTGCGCAGGTCGTAGAGCGCATTGCCAATGACATCGCTGACATCCAGCACGTTCAGCCAAGAGTCGGGATGGTCCTTGTGGGTCTTCTTGAACCGGCGGGGTGTGCCGCCCGTGTAGATGGCCACCACTTGTATGTGTTGTTCTTGGATGACGCGATTCAGATGCTCCAGCTTGCGAAGCTTGGCGCGCATGACATAGCAGTCGGGGCAGTCGGGATCGTAGAAGAACAGCAGTGTCAGCCGGTCGTTAGGCAGTTCTGACAATTTCTTGGTCTGGCCGTCTTTCATGCGGAAAGTGAAGTCCTCGGCTTTGCGGCCGGGCATGTTGCGCTCGGTGAGCTTGATTTCTAATCGGGCACGCTCGCGTACGGCTTCAGTGGCCATCATGTCGTAGGCTGCATAGCGTGCCACCTGCATGTACAGGTTCAGGTCGCGCACAGGTGACTTCGACGATTGCAGATAGTCGCTGGCCAGATTGTAGAAATAGATATAGGAAGACTCGCAGCGGGAGACCCCTGACAACCAGACGTGGAGGGCATTGCCCTTGACCATGTCCGATGCATGCTTCATCAGCTCGAAAAACTCGACAAAGGCCTGCTCGCCATAGTCTGGGCGTTGGAGTGAAGTGTCGCAGAAATCGTATTTTTCCCAGAAGTGCATAACCGCATAATCTGCGCGTTCCCTCTCTCCTTTCAGTGAGTCTGGAACGTTCGGCATTGCGTAACCTTGAGCCGTAGCTGCTAAGGTCCATAGCCACCCTAATATCAGCATGCACACTCTCATTCGCTGCAAAGATAGTAAGATTATCTCAATATACCAAAAGAAATTGACAAAAAAGTGTTATCAAATGTGTAAATTTTGTAGAAAGGTCATTCTGGGGCTTTCCCTACAACGACATAAGTGTTGCCTGTCACTTCGGCAGCATTGCCACCGCCATAGACGTTGCCCCAGATGTCGGCGCCTTTAACGATGTGGGTATGGTCGCTCTCAGTGTCATTGAGTGGTGACTCGAAGACTTCCTTGGTAGTCGTGCCAATGCGGACATTGGTATTACCATCCACCTTGGCGGCATTACCGCCGCCGTAGACATTATTGATAGCCCCGACACGCCCCATTGTGCGTGGGGGAAGATATAGCTCAACCCTGACCGTGTCGACAACTCGTGTGCCGTCAGCGGCCATTTCGAATTCACCATTGGCAGTACGTCGGTATTCGTAGAACTCTATCTTACGGTTACCTGTTAGGCTGTCGACAGAATGTTGCTCTGCATCCGTCAGAACCTTGCCTTCGCAGGCATTGACATTTACATAGGTATCGCCCGTCACCACAGCAGTTGCACCATAACCGCCGCCATATACCTCGCCAATACTGGAGAAAGAGCGGACGTTTAGGGTTGGACCATGCATACGGACCTTCTTGACCGTATCCATAGGTGCAGTGTAGGGAGCCTGATTGCCGCCGCCGTAGAGTTGGCCGATGATAATAGGGTGACAACCTGTTTCCTCGATATTTACCGTGATGGTGCCACTGATGGTACCGCTCACATTGTTGCCACCGAACACGCGATCGAAATTACCGTTGGTGATGGTCAGGTTGACGTTGCCCTGCACGTTGGCAGCCTCAGCACCGCCGTAAGCTGCTTTCAGTCCGGGTATGCAGGCCATCTCTAACCGCGAGGCACCGTCCATAGGTGCACTCTTGCCACCGCCGTAAGCCTCGTCAACGTCGAACGGACAGCCGCTCTCGTCTTCAAGCATGGTCACGGCCACAATGCGCACGTTACCCTTGGTGTTCGAGCCGCCATAGACGCGGTGAATCTTTCCACCGTGAATGTTCACGCGGGCCTGACCGGAACCATAGCCGTAATTTTGGGCACGGTTCTCTGGTGTGTCGGTCTCACCTACAATGCTGTCCGTATAGGCATAGAATCCGACGTTAGCACCGGGATTGGCCTGCAACACACCATTCACTTTGATGCTGTCCTTACCGTTACCGCCACCGAATACCTCCTCTATCTCGTAGGTGCCGTTGATGTCTACCTGTGTGGCTGGTGTAGAGGCAGCGTTGCCACCACCATAGACCTGTCGGATGCTGGTGAGGTCACAACCATAGATATTGACATGGGTAGATCCATTGGCTAAGTCCGTTGGCTTATAAGCTGCTAAATCGCCACCACCATAGACTGCCTTTAGGTGGTAGCTGTGCTTCGTGTCATCAATATTGTCCAAATTTTCAGAGGCTGTGCGCGAGTTGCCCCAAGTCTTCCAAATGTTCACAGTCGCGTTGCCTTTTGGCGTACCGTTTAGATTGTTGCAACCAAAGATACTGCCCTTTACGATACATTTGTCAGGATAAAATACGGAGCCGTCGGCATTAATTGTTGCTGTTGGATTCAGGTTCACGTTAGTATTGCCCACTGTCGGTGCAGTTGTCTCATTGCCACGTGCGCCACCATAGACGCTGCCATTGATGGTACCACCTTTAAGGTTAATAGTTGTAGATCCAGTGACATTACTCTCATCGCCGCCGCCATAAACATCGCCGCCAATCTCACATGTACCTTCTATAGATAAGTTGACATCACCCGAAACAGTGCCGAGGTTGTTCAGAGGCACTTCGGTAAAGAGATAGTTGCCTTTCGGACCTGTATAGTCAGGACTGGATTTGGACAATGTGGTTTCACCGATTGTTGTTTCATTTGTCCAAGTATAGGTCGTTGGAGTAGGATAAACTGGTGGGGTGATGACAGTAGTGTTCACATCACGTTGGGGTTTTGTATATTCTTTTGAATAAATATCAACTGTAGGTATTTGAGCCGAGAAACCTGCGCCAAAGACGTTGCCTAACACTTTTGTTGTTCCTTGTAGTAAAGAAGTGACATCGCCGTTGACCCCCCCAAGATTACCAGCTCCATAGAAGTTGTCCGTTACAGTGCAGTCTGTGAGCGTGGAGCTGACAGCACCCGTGTTGGTTGTGGCAAACTGTGCAGCGTACAGGTAGGTTCGGTTTACAGCATTGTCCTGCGTACCTGCTGATGAGTTAATCATCTCTAATTCATATTTAGCGTGGTAGCCCGTTGCCTTATTGCGATACGTTAGAGGAGTGTAGCTTTTTAGATTTCCATTTTCTTCCCAATCATATGTATTATAATCAGTTCCATTTTCTTCATCCACGTTTATAGTCGCGTCCGTACTAGCATACTGCATGTAGTTAGTGCCGCCATTACCTGCACCATAGAATACACCGAAAGTGGTACCCGTGGCTTGGGTAGTGACGCCCATATTTGTCGCCATATCACCAAACATCGGTCCACCACAGAACTTTCTGACGCGGCTTCTGTCGATAGTGATATTGATTTTTCCCGTTACGACTTTATCGGCCGTGATGCCACCGCCATAGAATTCGCCGATGTAGGCATGGTCTATCTTCCAATAGACACTGCCGTTGATGCCCTCTTTGGCAGCAGCGGCTACCATGTCCATCTTGCCACCACTAATATAGCAGTGGGGGTCGTCTACATTGGGAGTGACATTACTATTATAGTTTCCCGTGAGGAAGAACTTCTCAAACTCGCCACCAAGTACACTAACCGCACAGTGGCGGCTTTTCCATTTCTGACCTGCATTAGGATGAGCTCCTGGAGAGAAACACGGCATCTGAACATGTCCGCCAAGAAGCCAGTAGGTGACATGTTGGTCATCACTTCCATCAGTTCCTCTATAAACTTGTATAAACTTGCCATTATTGAGGATAATTGGACCTTCCCCTCTGCCTTTATTCTCATAGTCGAATTGACCCATGTTGAGGAATGCAGTCTCTGTCACTTCAAAGTGGTTGTAAGGAGTCATCTTACCTATGGTGTAGAGGTTCTTGCTCCCATCCTCCTTCATGGCATAGCCCAAAGGCACTATTGGCAGAAAATCGAAACGAACAGGACTAATCATGGCACGAGTAGTGTTTTGTCCCAATTGCCACTCCAGACAATAATCAGGCTCGTTGTCGAAGTCCAAATCAACTGACATCAGTGTGAATGGCTTACCGTCTTTCTCCCCAATGTTATTACTACTATTTTTGTGTTGATAGTTGCCTGTCAGTACAAGCGCACAATCGTACACAGTGGCACCTTTGGTTACAGTCGCGTTGGCTATCAACTCATGTATAGGCATGTTGTGTACTGCCTGTCCGCCAAAGGTTATAGCTCTGGTTCCTGCAGGAGCAAAACTTATATCTCCGCTACCAGGCTTGTCGTAATCGAGTGTGCTACCATTACCCATGTAGTAGGCTTTACCCCAATATGCTTTAATACTAATGGCTGTGACACCATAAGGAACATTGTAGAAACCACCCTGAGCGAACACACGTTTGCTATTGGCATAGAGGTCCTTGGCATAAGTGTTGCGGTCGGCAAAGTTGAAGCCTGTGATGGTATCGGTCGAGAAGGAACCTAACTCCCCATTGGTCACTTCTGTTATCATCCATCCTGTTACAACATATTCTCCATAATTATCACCATATTTCTCGCCCCAGTCGGAAGCGTTAGGATTGCCAAACACTTCATTATAGTAAGGTAGCTGGATTTTGCCATAGCAAAAATCATTGTTATCAATGTCCATCGCAGTGATAGTGATATCGCGAGAGTCTGTGCCGCTGTGATGGCTGCCTGCATTGATGTTGACGGTGATAGAGCCCAACTTTTCTCCCTGAGTGTCTGGTTCGGCATTCGTCTTAATGGTATTGACTGAAGCACTGCGGCTGACCCATACCTTTGTTTTCGGGTCTATTCGTTTGTTAGGGTCAGGATTGATAACCGACGAATATTTGCCGAAAGGTTTTAAAATAGGGTATGGGGCAATGCTGGGGTCGAGCACCCACTTTTTTATCAACGAGGCATCCTTTTCAATAGCCTGTACCTCTGCAGTTGTTAAAATGCTGGGAGCCACGTCCGACTTAACCCACCAACCACATAGCTCACGGTTGGCATTGAGCAGACTGCGATAGTATTCAAAACGTGTCAGGTTTTCTTCTAACGCAGGCCATGAGCAGTTGTAGTCTGTCGGGCTGAGTGAAGCTTCGGCACGATAGAAATCATAATTGTTGATGCTATTATTGCCTTTATTCAGCATTTTAGCACCGCCATAAACGGGATAGACGTTTGTGCCGCCTGTGATGTCGCCATAGAACATGCAGTTCACCACAGCTGTTTTCAAGTTGGTATACTTGCCGTCGCTCACCTTTGTATTTGATGCCACATTGTTGTGTCCTACGATGCCTGCCACGTCCTTTCCTCCCTTAATGCTTGCAAAGCTGAAGCAGTTAATGACGCGCGAGTCATCCTTCAGCCAGCCCACCAGTCCACCGACATAGTTACTGCCGGTAAGGGAGGAAATCTCATTCTCAAACTTATTGTTGGAAGGTAGGATGCCGCAGTTGTAGATGCGTGAGTAGCCCGATGCCTCGCCACAGATGGCACCGACATTCATGCCACTGTTGATATTGACATTTTTGAACATCACGTTTTTCACCACGGCATTCTTTACTGTCTCGAAAAGGGGATTCTTGAGACCGTTGATAGTGTGCATGCCGCCATCAAACACACCCTCGAATGCGGCAGAAGGAGTTTCTTGGCTATAACTTACATCACCTTTCAGTTCAAAATGGATACCAGTCGTCATTTCTGCGTTAACCATCTCGAAGAATGTTTCCATTTCATCATCATTGGCAATGAGGTATGGCGAGGCCTCAGTGCCAGAACCTGAGAGTTCAGCCATTTCAAGCGCGAACTCTTTGGTGGTTACAGCAGAATTGTTATAACCATCGGCCATGACGATGGCTTTGACAGTGATTCCGTGGTCGAAAGTGATGGGGGAACCGGGGTATGGGGTACTACTTTCCGATGGTGTGGTGCCATTGATGGTGTAGTAGATTGTATAACCCTCTGTGGGGTAGGTACATCGAATGCCAAACGTGGAAGTACTGATGCGATAGATTACAGGTGTAGCACAGGTAAACGTTGGAAGGTCAAGTGTAGCTATCTCAGAATTCAGCATGTTTTTCTTCACGGCAATGGTCTTGATGGTTTTGCCAGAGATGTATGCTGAAATTGGCTCAGTGTATAGGGTAGAACTGGTGGTGGGAATGCTGCCGTCGGTAGTGTAGTAGATGGTTGCATCTTCGGTAGCCGTTTCCAAGACCACGCGTTGCGCTTCGCTTACCGTAATGGTAGGCGTTTTTACTGCATCTATAAAGTAAGTACACACTTCTGTCTGTCCGTCAGTTGTAACAGCTATGACCTTAATGGTTGTCGGTTGGCTGAGGTTGAAAGGGGCTGTGTATTTATATTGGTCTGTAGCTGTGGGAATGGTTTCGCCATCGGTGGTATAATAAATTGTAGCAACTTTAGAGTCACCAGTGTCAAGACCATAGAAACTGAGACTTACCGTATTGCCGTCGAGTGCATATTGGGGTACAGCCGCAAGAAGATCCCACCGATCGTTATTGGTTGTATTATTCCAGAGACCTATTGTTCCGTTTATAGGTATTTTTACTTTTGAATTGTCTGGATCGGTTGGCCCGTCAGATTTAGCACCTTCCACAATCGCAGTTGCTGTTCCTTGAAGAGAGGGAGTGTTTCCTGAAGTTGGATTAAGTTTAAAACCGCTATTCCCTTTTGGCTCAATCTGATAATAACCATTTGCAGTCAGTGTAATTTTAAAAAGGGCAAGGTCACTGGGGGTATCCATTGTTTCGAGATGAACGCGAAGACGATTGCCACCACCACTGGATAATGATAGATTGGTAGTTAGGTATTTGCCATCTTTGACATGCTTAATGTAGTAAAAGTCTTGCTCGTTGTGCTTGATGACCTGCCATATCGCCTTGCCTGAATCGTAATCGGCATCGTTCAGACACTGATAGGTCGTCATAAATGGCATGCCATTGTTTGGTGTTTTTTGATAATTGTTGTTGGCAACGAAATAAAGATAATCCTGAGTAGGACATAGGTAATAGTTGGTTATTGGTGTGTCGGCATCATACTGATTTGGATTCTTATTAGGGAGAAAGTAAATACCGCTATAGTCCTCTGCCCGTGCAACATGAGATCCTATAAGTAGAAAGAGAGAGGCAGTGAATAGACTACGCGTCAGCAGACTTGACGTGGCATCCCCACGCACCGAACAATGTAGGCTCCTCGTCCGGACGGCGCAAACTCCCCGTCCGCTCTTACACCTCTTTAATATCATGTGAAATATTTTGTTTGTCATTTTTTGAGCTATTTATAGTGTTTCTTATACTGCCTTTAGCGTATGGCCAGTTTCTTGACGTAGCGGCCACCAGCGGCATGGACCACATAGATGCCGCCATTAGATAGTGGCCACTCAATGGTCTGCTCTGGCTCGATGGTGAAATTGGCGACACAAAGACCGCTGACGCTGAAAATGCGGACATCGGTAGTGGTGCGGAGATGAGAGGTAACGACAATCTTATGACGCTGAGTACGGATGGTCAAGCTTTCGCCCATTTCTTCCTTTGAGGGGTCGTGGTCACCAATGGCGAAGGATGAATCGTCGCGGTCGAATTTAATGTGTTGTACCACACCACGCGTTGGGGCTTGCTGTCCCGTTGCGGCAACAAAGTACGGACGGAATGGGACTGCCACCGTGTCAGTACTGGACAAATCAAAACTATTGCCAGCGGTATTGAGCACATAGCCTTTTACTTTGCCCTCCAGATAGTTGGGCTTGAAGCGGTAGCCATCGTGGGTAATACCCTTGTCATCGTCGCTGACGCCAATTGTGTCTCCTGTCTCGGAAGCGAAGGTGATGATTTGCTTGAAAACTTGTCCGGGTGCTGATGCCGTGTTACTTGCTGTCCACTCACCGCTGAGGTCAAACTCGTAATAGGTCTTACCAGGGAACCCGATAATATATGGCTTTGCAGCTTGCAGCAAAGGATATTCATCATATGTGCGGGACTTGTCGTAGTAGGTCTGGAAGGTGTCTCTATTGGCATCCAATTGATTGGCATGACTATAATAATGGTCCCAAAGGAACGTGTTGTCTACGGTCTTGGTTTTACCTGTGGCTTGGGGATAGTTGAATGTAGCCACATAAGTGTCGGCATCGGCCGACTTCTTGCCTGTAAACTCGCGTAGCCAGTACTCATGGCCTACCTTCGTGCCGTCTTCATCCACCGAGTGGCTGCCACTATAGAAGTGGGTAATCTCTCCCTTGTCATTGGTGGTGACCAGTTCGGCGGTGAATGGCAAGCTAACGGTCTCCCAGCCATTGCTCATGTCAACGTAGCGGTCTGGGATGCGTTGGTGCCACATGCGGCTACTGCCATTGAACCGATATCCTATCGGGGCATTGAAGTCACGCTTGTCAACCAACAAGTGGTCGTTGATGGCTGTGAGATTGCTCTGCACCAGGTGGCCTAACACTGAGGCCTGTGGGGCTTGGGCAACACAGCGGTAGTCTCCGCCTTGATAGTAGTTCTTATATGCAGGCTCGTCCGTAAAGTATTCGTTCAGCACGTCGTAAGTCTTCTTGTTGATAGAATTAGCTGGAGCATAGACCAACAGGTTAGGCGTCTCGTCGTGGTTGACAATGCCGAGTAGTCCGTCATCATCGAGCAAGGGAGGATAGAACCAGCCAATACTGTCGTGAGGTGCTTCTGGCTCAAAGCCCTTGTAATAGCTAATGTCGTGATGACCGGCAAAGTCAATGGCGGTCATGTAGGGGTAAGCATTGCGGGTCTGGTCTGCAGACTTCATGGCCAGATGGGCCCAAAGATTGAAGTGGGCAACATCCATCAGACTGTCGCGGAAGTAGGCAGGTGCACGGTAGACACGATTGCTGAGGTCACTGACGGGCAGACGCTCATTGTTCTTGATGATATGGGTAGGCAGTGAGTCGTGTGCGCTATTGTAGTCGTAAGTAAGCTTCTGTCCGAAGAAGATGTAATCGTCAGGCCAGATGGGGGCGTAGACGGTGACTTCCCTGCCGTTTACGGAGTCTGTGCGCTGGCGAATGTCGTTCGATGTAGGAATCCATCCGCCTGCATAGCGGAAGTCGACATTCGCGAATCGGTTCTCGACATAGTAGCCAAGAGGTGCATTTTCTGACGGATAGGCTGGATAGACGGCATTGGCTGCCGGGTAGTAGCCTGTCAGCATGGAGTCGGGCAGTGCGCCATTAGCATCTGGTTGCAGGTATTGATATTTCTGCGGCGTGCCCGTCCATGTCGTGCTGCCTGAGTAGTAACGCTTGTTCAAATAGAAACCATTCAGGTTGTAAGCTACCGTTCCATTATAGAAAGCTCGCTCTGGCATTGGGGTTGCACTACTTGCTGCATAAGCTTTTGTAACGGGATAATAGCAGTTAACTACCTGCTTCCTGTCTGCTGTCTCATCAATAGGATTGCCAAAGACTGCCTTGACGGTTCCTGTAGGCGTGCCTGTGGTCTTAATCCAGCAGTTTTCTACATAGCCACTGCCCTCGTCGGCAATGCCTGCCCCTGTGAATGTACCTGTCACGCCAAGGTTGTAAACTTCACCGCACAGATGCCCGAACAGTGAATGGCTGAGTCCACTGATGGTGTAGCCATCGCCGTGCAGGGTGCCGTCGAAGCACTGACCTGTATTGCCAGTGGTGTTGTCGTTGCCAATAGGCACCCACGTTGTGTACTTCTTCGGACTGATATCGCTGTGCAGGAAGAACTCAAGATTGCGGGATGCACGTATATGGTTGTCTAACAGGGCATGGCCTTTCAGCTTATGTCCTTCGGTGGTAATGCTGTCACCTGCAATGGTAATGCCTTCCGTGGTCTTGGTGATGAGGCTTAGGTCGAAGAAGTCCTTCAGCAGGTCAAGTTCACTCTTGGTGGGGTCTGAGACACAGTTGCGGTTGTCGATGTAAATCTTGCTGGGACGGTCGACGTTTGCCTTGTCCACATAGAGGTGGTGGCCCTTGTCTGCCATCACGCGGTCCAGATCGTGGTAGTTGGCCACGCTGAGAGGCACAGAGTTGGAATAGGTCTTACCCAAGTAGGTCTTAGAGTAGAAGGCCACGTAGTTTTTCTGGTTCTGATACCAGTAGAGTGGCGTGTTGTTGTTGGTGAATGGCACACCATTGCGGTGGTGGTCGGCATCGTCGCTGTTGGTGTACAGTTCCCATCCGCTGGTGAGCACTTCGTAGAGGCCTGGTATGACATCGGGAGCCTTCAAACCGACAGTATTACCTGGCAGCACGGTAGAGGGTGGATTAAGCATGCCAATCTGAGGCACACCGCTCTCTAACTGCAAGTGGACGTTGATGACATGCAGTTCGTTGGTCATCTTGACACTGCCATCGTCATCATCCTCATAGTAAGTGTACTGATAGACCACGGTGTAGACGCGCTCTTTAGACAGGTCATTGATATTGCTTTCGCGGCTGACGTAGAGCGTGGTGGTCTCTGTAGGCTCTTTACCTTGAATAACGAAGTACCTCTGGTCATTGGGGAGGCCAGAATAACCAGTGGCATCAATCACCGTGCCTTTCTTGATGCTATCGCCCGTAGCCGGTTTGTATGACTCGTAGCAATAGTATTTGATAATGGCACTCGTTTGATTGGTATTAGTGAAATCCACAGCCTCTACTTTAGAGTGAGTGGCATCAGTATTGGCATTATATACATCGGCATCGACAATCTGCCCCTTGCCATATGGCACTCCACTATAGATGAAGTTGCTGGTGGCCAGATATATCTTCTCACCGCCTGCCTTCACCGACACACGGGTGTAGTGGCGCTGGTCGTTACGAATCTTGGTTTCGAAGACATCGTTGGAAATGTAATCTCCATCGTGTAACGTGACGCCTTCATATTTCAGTTCATTCTTTTCAGAGGTAGCCTTGAATACGGCTTGATATTCTACGGGCATCTGGTCGCTATAAGGCGAATGGTATGCTTGCTCAGTTGTCTTCTCTTTCAGATAGTCTGGGTCTGCCAGCAGGTCAAGTGCATCGTAGTTGAACTTGAACTTGTCGCGATCGTTAGGCAGAGAGCACCATGTCTTCAAGGCACTGTAGTTGGTGCCAGCATCGAACTGCTGGCCACCATAGTAGCCTGCCTTGCTGCAGATGTAGGCTGGTTTCAGTGCATTTTCTATTTCGTCTGCTAAAGTGGGATAGTGCTTCTTCAGGGTGTCCTTGTCCGCTTTGGTCTTCAGTTCACCATAGAGCAGGAAGGTTTCATCGGCAAGTTTTACTGTGGCGATACAAGTATATGCTCTGGCGAAGGAACTTTGGAGTGCTCCAAGTTCTTTGTACTCTGATTGCGGTATGGCTATTTCACGGGGGTTGATAGTCTTTGACAAACCTTGATATTCATAGCTTACCTCCTCAAAGGAAATATAGGCAGGCTCTACAGTGGCGGTGTCTGTGCCTACGGTCTTGTTACTGAGATAGACATCCTCGGTAATGAGGTCGCCCACTTGTATGCTATCCTGACCATAGACGCCTCCCTCTCCAATGGGTGTGAAGGTGGGGCCCTCACGCCAATTGTCCAGAACGACTTGCTTGTCAGCATCGCTTTCGGCATCACTGAGTTTCTTCTCATACGCTGCCTTTCTGATTTTCCCAGTACTGCTTTCACCAGTGGTTGGCGAATAGTATTTGTCCCAGATGGCAGGGCTGTTCATGTCAAAGGTCAGAACATAGCCCGTGTTGTGGCTGATATTGTTTGACGGACGGAACACGTCAGTAATCTCTGTTACTGTTTCGCCTTTCGCGTCTTTGATGACATGGCTGGCTTTCTTGAAGTTTGCAAAGCTCAGAGAATCCATTACGCATTCGCCAGGAGCATACTCCGTGGTGTCAACAGTACAGGTGACGCAATTGACATAAGTCTCGTTAACGAACAGTCTCTGCTCTGAATATGTCAAACGGTTCCAGTCCCACCAGGTGATGACATCGTTCAGCTTGTAGCTCTCGCTTTCATTGTTCACCGTGACCTTGTCGTATTTCTTTCCGTTGCTGTCCTTTTCACCTATTTTGATGGTGTTGCCTGCATCGTCGAGAGTATAGTAGGCATAGAGGTTAGGCTTCACATTGATGAGCTCCAGCTTACCATGCGACGCTGCGGTAATGGTGAGTGGCAAATGTACTTGCTTGGAGTAGGCCGTCGCAGATCCCGTGTAGGCTGACACTTTCTGATCATAGATATAGACATCACCCTTGACATACCAATAGTGGGCCTCTGAGTAGGGGTCTTGCCCAAGGGTGTAAGCGTTGTTAATGGGATAGCAGTCGTCAACGATACGCTTCTTGGGATGGATGAAGTTTCCTGAGGTTTGATAGGTAACGGTCTCGAACGACGAGTATTCCGGGTCGATTACTTCCACCTTATCGGTTGGCCATTCCTCTGAGTTGCTATTATCATATCGGTATCGCTTAAAGGTACACGCCTCATCGCGTAGCTCTACACCGTTTATAGAGTCTATATGGTTGTATTCAGACAGAATCACATTCTTCTTTGTGGGATAGTATTTGGGCACACGGTGCTCGTTCTTGGCATAGACGAAACCACCACCCACTTGGTCCTGCTTCACATTGATGAGGTCCAGTTCTACGATACCAGTCACATAGCCGTAGTCTTTGTGCGTGGCCGTGCTGTTTTCTGTTGTTAGTTCCAGGAACACGCCAGATGCCAATGCTACCTGATTGTAGCTTTGCCCGTAGTTGCGTTGGCTGTTTGACTTGTTCGCTTTTTTGTAGCTGTAGAAAGTAGAGTCTTTTGCCGTCTTTCCGTCTTTGTCAATATAGTTATCCCCAAAGTGTACGTCACTGGTCAGGTTACCCATATAATTGACTAAGCTATAGATGCCGAAGTAGTTGCCATGCAGTGCGTCATTGCCAGTGTCTGTAGGTATGATAGAACGTTGCTGGTTAAGTGACAGCTCACCAACGCGGTTGATGGTGTAGTCAATATTTTCACCCACCTCGGCCACGCGGTCCTTGGCACCTTGCAGCACCATGCGACTGCCATATACGCCGCAGAGGTCAGCACGCTGAATCGTGTTCAGCAGGCGGCCTGCATAGATGGAGCAGAAGCCGAAAGGCTCCCAGTATTGGGCAACGCTCTGGGGGTCATCCTTGTGTCTTTCTAACATTTTCAGGTATTTCTCCTCAGTCAAATGCTGACCAGTCTGGTAGAATTCGCCGTCTATCGTCTTGCCCGTCACAACTGCGCCATCTACTGTCTTGGTCTCGGTGCTGTCTTTGCAGATATACTCTAACTGGAAATAGGCACGCTCGCGGTTGGAAAGAGCACGGTACTCCTGCAAGGTAATGCGGGCATCAAGTCCATAGTAGTCTGTACCATAGTTGGTGATGTTCAACTCACGGTAACCGTCGGCCACAGAAAGGTTGCCGCCACCATAGAGACCTCCGGTGTGCTCAGTTCCCACGGTTATGAAGTCACGATGATAGACATCGAAAAGGGTAGCCGTGGCATTGCCGAATACTGTTGTGGCATTAGCATAGGTCTTATCACTGTTTGATGACACATTGCCTCCTGCAAACACGGCATTGTGGATGGTGACACCACGTTCGTTGTCGTCTGTTCCCGTATCCAGATTTTCCCATCCAGACCAAATGCCTAATGAGTCTTTTTTCGGAAGGATATTAAGGTCTTCAGTCTTTACGTACTCACCTCGCATGTACTTATTGCCATTGATGGTTGTATCTGTCTTAGCTTGCAGGCGGGGTGAAATGACAACTTTACAATCCTCTGTCAAATTGCCATCGTCGTCATAATAGTACCAGTGGTTAGGCGAGCCTGTGTGTCCGGTTTTGTATCTGTCTTTTTCATCAAGCGTTTTGTCGCTGAAGAATCCTTTGCTATAAATGTAACCGATGTCGCCACCTCCGAAGACGTTGCCATAGCCATCGTCCAAGCCCTCGTCAGTGCCTATCTCGCCACCGTAGATGCGGACATCAGTCTGACCAAAGACATAGCCATCGGTATAGAGGTTTCCATTTTGGGTGTTCCAAGTGTTATAGCCACGTCCACCACCGAACACATGGCGCATGACCAGACCGTTATACATCCTAATGTTTGTCTTGCCTGCTTTGTAGAAGCCTTTCAGCGTACGCTTCACACCATTTTCCATGGTCTCGCCGCGTCCAACGGCAGCAATCTCGCCGCCACCGAAAAGACAGCCGCGAATCTGGCCGCCCCACATGGTGACGTTGGTGGAATCTACGTTTCCGCCCTCATCATAACCACCACCGAAAGCATTGCCATTGCTGTCTAATTCATGATCCTTGGCAACTTTGTCATCCAGATTCTCATTATATACTTCATAGGTAATCACGGAATCCCTGTCCTCATCAACCGATATCGTCTTAGTAGCTTTTCCTCCGTAGTTGTAGCCAATATAGCCATTGTTGATGGTAAGATGGGTGGAGCCATAGACGGCGCCTCTTTCGCCACCGCCGTAGACACTACGTTGGATAGCAGGTATACCGTTATAGAAACCATAGTCAGATACCACGTCAGGCAAGTCTCCACGCAAACCGACGGTGACATGGGTCTGTGCCGCAATGTCTTTGTCGATGGTGGCTGTGTAGATGTCCCCCACAGGGGTCTTGGTCATCTCTGTGTGGCCTACGATGCCCAGCCAGCCGCCTCCATAGACGTTGCGTACCGTTCCACCTTGAATGTTGACATTGGTACTTGCAATGAATGTCTTGTCTTCATACTCGTCCAATACGGCACCGACAGTACCGCCGCCATAGATGTCCTTCATAACAGTACCGCCGAGTAACTCGATATGGGTGGTACCGCATACGTTGCCACTACTGGGAATGGTATCGGCCCCAAGGCCGCCGCCATAAGCATATTTTTCCACGACGGCACCAGGATGGATGCGGACGTTGGTGTTGTATTTGTATCTGGCTTGGCTGCCTGCTAAACCATTGTCAATATAGCCAGCTCCCAAGACCATATATAAAGAATCTCCTTGTGTGCGCAATTTTGCATCCCACTTTGCAACCGACTGCTTGTTAAGCACCCTGCCGTTCTTGCCACCGCCATAGATGCTGTCCACTCGTGCACTATCTGTCAAGTTCACCTCTGTGTATTGCGACCAGGTATTTTCGCCAAAGCCTGCTCCATAAATGTTTGCAAGCTGTTTCCTTTCGCTGTCCTTCCACACTGGCACGCTGACGTTTACTGTACCATAGAGCGTGCGGCGGCAATTGTTGTTGCCACCATAGATGGCACCAGACACATAGGCGCTGTCACTATGGAAATTCACGGTGGCCTCATAGGCATCGCATGGTGCTTCATTGGTCACGCCGAAGCCGCCTCCGAAGATGTTGTTTGCCCGGATGGTAGAGCCCTTGGGCACGTTGACGACGGTGCGGCGTGTAAAGCCTTCTTTATAGCTGGCTCCATAGACATTTTTTACCTTTCCGCACATCAGGTCGATGACGGCTGACACAGAATCGGGATTTTGCTCTGCCCTGATGGGGTCTATGCCCATGCCGATGCCGCCATAGGCTCCCGAACCGAAGATTTCTGTATTTTGGAAAGTGCTTACGTTCAGCGGAGCGTCAACAAGGACATAGCTCCGTACCTGCATAGAGTCCTTACCCATTTCGCCTGGGTAGCCTTGACCGGCACCATAGACTTTGGAAACCTTGTTGTTAGAGTAATTTCCATTCGCAGGTCTGAGGTTGACGAAAGCATTATGCAGACGAGGCTTCGTGAACCCTGACCTGGCCTGGCCGAGGTTGCTGGCCGTGGCACCACTGGAATACGAGGTGACATGGCCATCCTCGTCCTTAACCGCTGTATAGGTGAAGTTGTTATAGATGGGGTCACTGTAGTCATAGTAGCCATAGCAACCGCCAAAGATAGTGTCTACACGGCCTTTGATGTACTCCACATAGGCAGAGGCATTCAGCACATCGGCACCGTCTGGGGTTTTCACTGTTCCGTCTTCGTTTTTGGTTGCTGGCTTGTACTTATAGACCTTGCTGAGGATTTCGGGGCGTACGCGACTCTTGAAATTGCCTTCGCCTAAGATGCTTCCACCTAAGTCGTTACCGCCATAGATGTTATCGCGGATATAGGGGAAACCGTCGCGTCCCACATAGGTCTCGGTGTGGCCGTAGATGTCAGCATTACAAGAACCTGCAAACGAGTCGAAGATGCGCCCGTTGCCCAGGTTCACCACCGTGTTGCCGGCAATGGGGCCCATGAAGCCGCCACCGTAGATGAACTCACACTCAGCTATATCTGGGTTATCATTGTTATCACCGCGGCGTACGCCGGCGATAGTACTTTCCTTGCCTAAGTTGATGTAAGCACTGTATTTGGGATCATAGGAGTATTTGCCGTCAGCATCCTTTTTGCCGATGGCTCCGTTCTCACCACCTCCGAAAATCTGGAAGGTATAGCCTTTGTTCAAGTTGATGGTGGTGCTGCCCCATATTTCCGAACCTGCACCGTAGCCACCGCCGAACACATTAAGTGCCACACCTAATACGTCCATGCCCTGCTCGTCAAGCAGGACGCCTGATTGGCGCTTCAGGATAGTATAAGATGAATATTCGTTCAGTTTGGCCTCACCGTTCTCCTCATCTTCTTTCACTCGGTCGAAGATGCTGTCACGGTCAATGATGGATGCATTCAGGTTGATCACCACGTTACCGTTCACATGGCCTGTATTGTAGCATCCGCCGTAGATGTTGCCACCTTTCAGTCGGCGGTCCAAGTCATTGTCATCACTTGTGTAGTCTTCTCCTCCGCCTGTGGTGATAGGGGGTGTGTTTTCCCCTGTACTGGCATAGATGGTGTTCCATTCCAACTCAGGATATCCCAAGGCGTTTTTGTATTGGGTGTTGTCTGGGTTCAGTTTCCATCGCTTCGGCTGGATTTTTAAGCCGTTAAAATTAAGGATCAGTTTGTTGCCTGTCTTCTTGCTGGCACTGCCAAGCAGACCGCCATAGTAGGCCGCATTATAATTCGTTCCCTCTACATTGGCATTGTTGCAACCGCCCACTACTTTGTTGTAGATGATGATTTTATGAGTGAAATCAATGACGGTGGAGTCTTCTTTGTTCATACTGCCCACATTACCGCCACAGAAGATGGAGCCAAAATAGCTGCTATATTCCTCGTAGGTGTCTGGGTCGTTGCGTTCTTCTTTGCTGTCAAACACTACGCTGGGCATCAGGTTCAAGGCAGCTCCCTCCATATACTGGGCAAAAGTGGCCGAGTCGGTCAGGGTCATGCTGCTGTATTGGACACTGTCTTGGCCGTTCCAGACCTTGCTGGCCAAGACACGGAGCACGTCGGTTTTCGTGTCGCTTTTCACCATGTTTGCACCGTTATTGCCTAAGAACACATTTTCTGCAATGACGTGCGATCCGATTTTCAGTTCTACCATCGGATTAGCTTTTGTCGTGCTCAGCGTTGCACTGTTTCCACCTACATATACCGAGCCGCCAATGATGGTGGGGTGGTCTTGGTCTTTTCCTTTTAGGCGGACAGAGACTTGTTCGGCATTGGGGCGGAAGCTGTTTAAGGCTGCTACAGCGGTGGTGTCGCCCTTGTCGTAATAATAGTCGCCATAGTGGAGCGTATTCTTTAAGGATTCGTTGTCGGTATAGGCGTATGAACCGTTGCCGCCGCCATAGACATCGCCTCTTATGCTGGTGTAGACACCTACGGCATTGCCGCCATAGACACGTCCGGAAACATCGTTGCCGCCATAGACATTGTTGATGTCGCCGCCACGGACCAGCACACGGGCAGACAATCCGGCGGGGAAATTATAAATTTGATTGTCACTCGCGTCGTGCAGCTGGATTTTATCATTTGCCACATCAACGATGGTGTCTGTTAATTGTTCCAGGGGGCGCACGTCGGCTTTACGGCAGCCGCCATACACATTGTTGACCATCACCTCTGAGGTGTCTGCAATCTCTAACAGCAATCCCTCCTTGTGGGTCATGCGTCCCTCGTTACCGCCTGAATACAGGTTCTCAATGTTACCCTTTCTCAGATTCCATGTGGGGTGGATGCTCATGTCTGCCTTGTTGTTGCCGCCAAAGATGCGTGAGAAGTGGTAGGTGGGTCTTAAAATGACGTCACCTAAGATGGCGATGCCCATGCTTTCCAGTCGGCCGCTGTCCAGCAACAGGTTTTTATTGTTGGCATCCAATATCTCCGTGGTCACAATACTGCTGTCGTTGACGTAGATATTGGTGGCAGAGGTCACGGTGGCGTTGTTGCCGCCGCCATAGACATAGGCAATGGTGCCGCCTGTTATCTCAAGGTATGTCTTGCCCAGTTCTGGGCGTTGCATGTTTTTATATGCAGGTAAACTGTAGTTATAGTCACCATTTCCACCGCCAAAGAGGTTGCCGATGAAAAGGTGCTTGCCTTCTGACTCCCTGCTGGTGCGGACAAAGGCATTGTAGGTGGTGTCGATACCGTTCTCCAAGGTGTCTTTCAGCCCTACCGGCAACGACTTGGAGGTGCCGATGGTACCTGCTATGTCGTTACCGCCATAAACGCTGTTAATGAGGACGTTGGCCGAGTCTGCACCAATGTTGACAAAGGTGTGTCCTTTGACGTCAGCCTGACGGGCACCGCCGAACACCTTGCCGCCAATGACAACTTGTGCCTGCACCAATGATGCCGACAAGCAAAGCAGTACTATGGACAATATTTTGCGCATCTCTGTTTCTTATGCTCCTATTTTTAGCCTTGGATTGTCAAGGTCTGGGTCTGACAGCACATTGAGGTAGGTGGGTACCACCGTCACCTTGACGGTGTATCGCTCGCCAGGTCGCAGGCTGCCTCTTGATATTCTGATGGTATTGATGGCCGTTTCGCCCTGTCGTATCAGGTGGTCGTAGCGGTCATACACATCGTAATTGAATTCTAACTGGAAATCCGTGTCGCTGCTGGTCATGGGTGCAGCGCATATTGAGAAGTGGAGTTCTTCACCTTGTCTGTGGCTCAGCAGAGTGCCGTCGTTCTGCTCGTTGAGCTCTAACTGTTCCGTCTCGCCAGTCTGGCCTGCAAACGAGATGGGGACGGTGCCGCTGCTGCCGGCAGTCAGTGTGGCGGTCATCGTGGCCGTGCCATAGGTCAGTCCTTTCAGCTTAAACGAGCGGACACGAATGGTGCGTAACTGGTTATATGCAGAGTCGATTTTCAGCGTGAAATGCAGGTTGGCATACAAGTGATCTATCAAAAGGTAGGCGTAGTTGTTGCCTTCGTTAGCCATGTAGGTGAAGTTCCCTCGTTGCATGCCTATTTCTGCTATGTTGCCAGCATTGGACGTTGTGCCTTTCACACCGACAACCACACATGGGTCGTCGGTAGTCAGGGTGGGGATGGCCGTCTGCGTCAATACGGCTCCATTGGCATAGTCCTTCTCGGTTTCGCCAGTGCCTGCATTGGTCACGCCAAGCGGACTGATGCGGCTCTTGCTGGCGTATGACGAGGGCAAGAAGCCATAGATATAATATGTACCGTCGTCAAGGGGAACCTTTGACTTCCAGGCACCGTCGCTATAGACAAAATCGCCATAGAAGTCGACACGGGCATCGCGCGTGATGTAGGTTCGGATGCGAGTGTCGGCTCCGCTGTATTCGTCGTACTCGAAGCCGTTCACCGTGAAGCTGCGCGTAGGTTCTGTTTGGACGTCGGTATAGCGTTGGGTAACTGGCAGCAGTGTCAATTCCCGTTCCTGTGCAGGAGCATCATAGCCATCGTCCGTGGAGCAGGCACCTAACAGCAGTGTGAGGACTGCTGCCATGCAGGCGCCCGCCATCATCCTGCGGTGCAGGGCGATGCTGTTGGTGGTGTGTATGTTGTGCATGATGCTCATATTGCGTTGTTATTTTTTGTCTTACCAGTTATAGACCTTGTTGGATTGTTCCGTTCCTTCCCGCCATTTGCTGATGGCCACGCTGGTGGGTCTCAGCTCATGTTCGGCGGTCTTCAGGGCAGGTATCACATTGTATGCAGACCTCAGACTGCCAATGTTCATGTTCAGCGTGGTCTTGTGGTCTTTGGTGAACACGCGCTGCTCGTAGTCTTGGGCATCGGCGGGCCGTAGCATTTCCGGTGTCACCACGCCGGCTAAGTAGAAACGGGTGCCTGGCCAGACCCTGCCGCCGCTGGCTCCGGCAAATTCCTTGCCGCAGTTGTTTTCAAACTCCAGCACGATGTCGATGGGCTTGTCTACCTTGGTTTGCAACACCAGCGTATAGGTTGGCTGGGACTTCGTGGTGGTCAGGTAGATGCCGGCAACGGGCTTTTCATCATAGATAATGCTCTCCGGTGCATCGGCTTCATCGGTTGGCGTAAAGTCGAAGCGTTGGGGGAACTGGCCGGATACGAAGACGCCTTTCAGCGGGAAGCTTGTGCTTGTGAGGTTGACGGCTTCGTCATCGGAGTCGAACAGCCTTGTTGCGTCAGCTTGGATGGTCAGCACCAGACAGCACACTGCATAGTCGAGCGAGTCGCGGATGGCCACCGACTTAGTCTGGGCCGTCACCACATCGCTTCCCTTGTAGTTTTGGCAGACCTTATACCATTGTGGTTCTGTGTAGTGAGCCCGCTGGCTTTCGTCTGATGTCATGATGCGGCTGTTGGCGTAGTAGTAGAGCTCAGCCGGATAGGTAAAGCGCGAGGGGTCGTTCATGTCCTGATTGCCGTCGGCGTTGGTGTGGGGGACAAACCGGTTGTCGTCGTTTTCCCATATCATGGCTGCTGCGCCTGCTGGCAGGTGGACGTTTTCAGGATAGTCGTCCATTTCCTCGCCAAGGGAAGTGACCTCAGTGCCATTCACCACGACACCCTCCTGCTGGATGCTGTCTAAGATGGCCATCAGCACAGGATCGGTGTCCTCTATGTTATAGCCCTCTTTCATTTCTGTCCAGAGTTGGCTGACTATCGCTCTCACGTTGGCACTGGAGCCAGCCACCAATCCGTCGATGAAGCGCTCTCTGAGCTTCTTCAGCGTCGGGTTGGTCGTTGCCACCCATTTCTCTGCGTTGGCAATGTTGGTCAGATAGTCGGCCAGTTTCTGCGCCTTGCCGCCATCGTCCGTGTAGTCATCCGTGATGGGATGCAACTGGAAGGCGATGTCGGCAGGGGTCAGTCCGCTGTTGGGGAATGTGGTGTCTATCAGACCGTTGTCAATCCGCTTGGCAGTGGCATTGTCCGCGTTGGCACGGGCATAGCAGAGGAAGGAAGACATGCCGATATGCAGGGGCACCGGCGAATTGCTGAGATAGTTGGAAACGGAAGTCGCGGCACGCTCGAAGGTCGTGTATAGGCTGTCCATCTCATAGGGTGTGTCATCGTCGGCTATCGGCTCGTCGGCCGCAGCTTTGTCGAATGGGATGAGGTGAATGCCCTGAATACCGCGAAACCGGGTGGTAGTCGATTGTACCGTGTCGGCTGCCATGCGGGTAGCCGCAGAAGACGCTCCGTCAGGGGCCACGCTGAATGCGAGGTCAACCATAACATAGTCCGTCCCCGGAGCGACTTCAAAGCCGTCGGAGGACGAACAGCCCCATGCGCTGGCCAAGGCCAGCAGGGCTAACGCGCGCGCGTATATAATATAAGGTATAGAGTGTCTTCTCAATGTTGTTTGTTTACAATTGAAATCACAGTTCCGGGTTGTACTGACCACCATTGTTCCAGTTGAGTACTACGCTGACGCCCACTGTATGGTCGTGCGACTCCACCTCGCCGTTGGGCCGCACGCGGGCCTTGATGACCTTCAGCTGTCCGGCTCTGAGCGGCTTGAGCACGTAGAGCTTCGACTCGGTGATGCTGCCGTCGGCCGTCGTGGCATAGACGTGCAGTTCCCACAGGGCGTCGGTTGCGTCAGACGAAATGAAGGGCTCGTCGGTGTCGATGATGGTGCGCGTGCCCTTTCTGCTCCGGGCGGAGATGTTCTGCGCTCCGGGCGCGGGAGTTTCTTGCGAGGGGAACGTCACTGAGCAGAATGCCATCAGGCCTCCCTCTTGGTCGTTCGATATCCGTTCTGTGCGGACGATGGGCGAAGTCTGGCCAAAGACGAATGTGCTGTCGGCAATGTTGAAGCCTGTGGCGAACCCCGTGGTGTAGACCTGCAGGTCGCGGATGCCGCTGCCTAAGGTGTCTACCACCAAGGAGGCGGCGCAGTTGACCATGTACAGGTGCACGTTGAATGTCTGGTCGATGCCTGACAGCACTTCCATGTGCTGGCGGGCGGTGAAGATGCCGGTGGTGTGGCTGTTGATGGTGTCTGGCTGCTGTTGTTGCTGCGATGGTATCGCAGCCTCTTTGGCGAGTGACAGTTGTGCGGTGTGGCACAGCGTGTCGTCAGTCAGGCTGACTATCGGGTTGTCCACCACGTTGGCTACGGCTAAGTGCATGTACTGGCGCATGGGCAGGTAGAGTGCATAGGAGGCCTGGTTGGCATCCATCACGTGCTCGTCGTGCTGCAACCGTGCGGAGTCACCCTGTGTGTCGTAGAACGAGAGGTCTACGTCGTGGGCGTAGTCTGTGAAGATGTTGCCAAGGTGCGCACGCAGGGCGTTGGCCACGTTGACCTCCGTGCTGAGCTCGGTTTGTAGTTCCGTGCGCAGTTCGGTGTTCATGTTGGTGACCAGCCGCAGCTCGTAGTCGAGCTCGAAGCTTGTACCACAGTCGTCCAAGTTGTCGTCGATGGTGGAACATGACGACAACAGGACCAGTGTGGTGTATAGCAACGGTTTTCTCACGTGCGTTTCCTTAGTGAAGAAAATACAATCTAAAGGGATTATTCGCCCAAGATAATGTCGTTGAACTCAATGCCCGTCTCCCACTTCAGGTCAACAGAAAGACCCAGTGAAATCTGGCTGGAGCGCAGGTCTGGCACCGTGACGTAGGCGTTGTGGAGAGACTCAGAGCCGATGACGAAATCAGCCGTTGTCATGTAGTCCTGCATGAATACGCGGACAGCCTCACGGGTAGAGCCGTCAGCCAAGTAGGGTGGCAAGTTGTAGTTGACTTGCGAACGGTTGGGGAATGTGTACTTGGCGTTGTTTGAGGCATCCTTCTCGCTGGGGTCCAGCTTACCGATGAGGTAGAACGTACCGTTGGCACGCACCAGATTGCCCTTGCCCCAGAAGTCCTTGCCGTTGTTCTTGAACTCCAGTGCCACATAGACAGGTGCCTGTGCGTTGTCATCCAGCGAGGCATCCCAGTTGTCCCAAAGCAGCGTGTAGTTGGGAGCCGACTTGTCGGTGTTGGCGATACCCGTGTACTTTTTCATGACGCCGCTCGTCACATAGCTGTCATAGACCATGTAGTTGTACGAGTTGTCAGAGCTGTTGCGATAGACATAGTCCCAGCCTACCTCTCGGCACTGGCCACCGACAATGATACCCGTCAACTGGAAAGTAGGACCTGTCTCATCGGTATTGACCTCGATGTCGTTGTCATTCTCGGTAGGATGGATAGCCTTGTTGTTGTCCTTCAGCGTGGCAGCACCATAGCGAACGGTGGTTTTCAGCAAAGCAGTGCCATAGTTGACATCCTTTTGCATGGCCACGCTGCGGGTGTTGGAGGTGACGATGGAGTTCTTGGTCCAGTCAGCCGTCCAGTTGGCATCAGCATCCCATTTTGCTACGCTCACAGGATAGTCGGTAGTAGAGTGCGAGGCATCGGACACGCGTATAGGGCTATTGCCAAAGTAGCACAGCTCAGCAGGATAGGTGAACTTGTCAGGCGTGGTCATGGTACCACCAAGGTGAGTACCCATCTGGAAATAATTCTGATAGCCGAAAGTGTGAGTGTCGGCATCGTAGGTCATCTGAGCTGCACCGAAAGGCAGGTTCAGACCTGCGGGGAAGTTGTTGATACGGGTGACGTGGTTGTAGGCGCCGCTCTTTCCCTTGACATATTGAGCCAGATTGGTCTTGATCTCCGAAACGTCCAGATAGCTGACATTAGCGCTACCGTCACGTGTGAAGTAGGTGCCGAAGCGGGTGGCTATGCGCATGGCCAACAGCTTGGCAATGTGCTCCTGCCAGCCTGTAGGCTCAGCATCCTTCACCTTGTCGGTGACGGTCCAGAGGTCGTGGACCAGACGGAGTACGGCATCAGCGGAACCGGCACGAATCTCGCCGCCGGCAGTATTGATAGACGTGAAGGTGTAGAAAGCAGAGGCAAGGATTTCCTCCAAAGGTTTCAGTGCCACGTCGTTGCTGGGGTCAGTGTCGTTGTTCTTCACGTAGGCATCACCATACTCATACCACTCCTTCACACCCGTATAGTGGGTATAGGTGGTACCATTGGCATTGGTGTAGGTGCCGACAGCCACGGCGGCAGCCAGCTCCTCGCCCGTCAGGGTCACCAGGTTACCGTCGACCAACTTCTGGGGTTTGTCGTTGGTAATCTCGTAGACACCCGTCTCGTTCACGTTCTTGTAGGTGACAGGCCACCAGAAGTCGTAGCGCAGGTCGCGGTCCACATTGTTGTTAGAGCCATCAGTAGACGACTCCACGTGCAGACCGTTCTGGGCGATGCGGGTCATGATGGTGGCCAGCATGTCGCACGACTCATTGAATGCCTGGATGTCACTCAGGCGTGACTTCAGTTTGAACGACGTGTTGGTGGCATTGGTAGACACGGTGTAATCGATGCTACCCTGCTCGTCGCTGCCATTGGTCTTGGGAGCCTTGCCGTAGAACATCAGCGTGTTGGTACCCACAGGCAGTGCCAGCTCCACCACGCGGCGCGAGTTGTTCTCGCTGATCTCGCCCGACTTCAGCAGTACACCAAGGTCATAGTCGTGGAAAGCGGTAGCCAGTGCAGAGGTAGAGACGTCATAGATGTGCTGTCCGTTGGCAGCATTCTTGTAGGCCATAATGTGGACTCCCTCCATACCGCGGAAATTGTTGTCCATCTGGACGATGCCCGATGGCATGCGGGTCTGGTTGGCAGTGGCCACATTAAACACGAACTGGGTGTTCACCGTGTTCGTCTGAGGATTGTAATTGGGATTCACCTCCTGCTGGATCTCATCGTTGCTTGACGAGCAGGCCGTCAATCCGGCTGTGCCAGTTGCTGCTATCGCGAGCAACATGGCGAGTTGCTGAATCTTTTTCATTCTAATAAAATTCTTTTATCCAAAATTGCTTAATCAATTGTAATATCTTGGGTAAGACCGTTTTTCCACGTTAAGTCAACGGAGAGGCCCATCTCCAGTTTGGGTACCGAGAGGTCGGGTAACGATGCGTATGCAGACGAAAGACCGCTGACGGTCAGGTTAGCCGTCGTGGTGTAGTCCTGCTCCAGTGCTTTTAATCTGTCGGGCTGGGCTTCTTCTTTCCATGGATTCAGGGTTCCTATAAGGTAGAACTTGCAGCCGGGGTAGATTAAGCAACCGCCTTGACCTACAATTGTCTGTGTGCCATTGTTCAAAAACTCAACGGCTATTTTCACCTGAGAGTTCGCATCGTCTTTCGCTGTGGCTGCTGCCGTCTCCAACAGCATGGTGTGGATGGCACCGCCTTCTCCAAAGCCGATGCTATTCAAATAGCGTGAACTGCCATTGTCATTTTGGACCTGATTGTCGTAGACGGTATAGAGTTTGGTCGAGTCAGTACGCTGCTGGAAGTTGTAGCCAACAGCTTTCTGGCCACCCACCAGCAGACCTGTGATGGGAAAAGTAGTAGCCCTCACTGCAATATTCTGTGCAGGACTGCTATTGTCCGGCAATGTTTCGGCATTAGCTTTCACTATTACGTCCAGACGAGCGACAGCATACTGTACAGGCCGTAACACTGCAACGGAACGGGTTGTATATTTCACCTCATTGCCGGAATGGTAGGTATTGGTGATTGTTGTCCAGGTGTCATCGTCGTTATACGCATTTTTCTCTTGATCTGAAGTCGTGATATTGCTCAGCACGTAGTAATAGAGCGAAGCGGGGTAGGCAAAAGACGAGAGGTCAGAGACATCAAGACCTGTGCTGCCGGGGCCTACCTTGGCTACGAAGCGATTAGCCGACTCGCCCGTGGGCGTCTCCCACGCCACGATGGCTGCGCCGTCAGGCAGCTTGATGCTGGCGGGATAGCTTCTGTAGGTCTTGCTGAATGTCAGCTGGAGGGTGTCTTCGCCTGAGTCGCCCTTACGGTTGACACCATATCCCGACTGGGCGATGGAGTTGCGGATGGCCACTTTCATGGCTTTGGTCTCGTCGTTGTCCTCCACGCGAGTCTGCAGGTTTTTATACATCTGCCCGACAACGGCTTTCACGTTGGCCCACGAGCCGGTGGTCAGCAAAATGTAGTTCTGGTAGAGTTGCTGAAGCCCCACGTTCTTCGTGTCAGCCCACGTCTTTGTCTCACCACGATAGGTGATTTCCGTGTTGGCGATAGAGGTCAGGTATTCGGCAATGGAGTCGCCGCTCTCCCCCACCGAGGTTGCAGCGGAGCTGAAGATGGGCTGAGGGCTGAAGGCAATATCCTTTAGCGTAGCCGTACCCGTAGGCGTAGTGGTCCTCAAGGCTCCTACCGAATCAGCCGTCGATGTAGCGGCTGCGGCTGCCTCGCCGTAGAAGATGAACGACTTGGTGCCGGTGGGGATGTCGACGTTCTGATAGAGGTGCGACACGCTATTCTTGTAAAATGGCGTGCTGGTGACCGTAGTGCCACTGACGGTCTGGCTCGCTATCTCATTCGTGCCGCCACTGTAGCCTGCAGGGTTGACCGTCCCGCTTCCATAGAGGTTGATGCGGTTCAACTCGTTGTAGGTAGAATTGGAACTGACGTTGGCAGAATCCGCCTCGAACGGGTAGAGCCTGATGTTCTTAATGCCGCGGAATTTCACCAAATTGCCACTGGCTGCAACCTGCACAACGTCTGAGCTGAGACGGGTGAGGTTAGCCAGATTCTGTGGGAACGAGATGGTGAACTCCGTCTTCACCACTCCTCGCTCTTGCGTCTCCGTGTTCACCATGTCACTGTCGCTGCTGCACGCTACCAATAGCAGGGCGGCCAGTGTTGCGAAAAGTTTAACTTTCATTGTTTTCATATTCTTCATCGCTTTTGTGTTATTTCTCGTTGATGATGTTTGAATTCTCTTTATTAATTTTCTTACTATATAGTTTAATTGTATTTATTACAATCAATCGTTACGTTCATTAGTTAGTCAAGGAAGCGGCTGGCCGAGCTGCCTGAGGTTCTCTTGGGCGTCGGCATTGCCTTGGGCGGCAGCACGGCGGAAGCAGCTGATGGCCTCGTCGTGACGGCCCGTCTGCCAGAGTGCTACGCCAAGGGCATTCTGGGCGCGCTCGTCATGTCGCACGGTGTTGAGCATGGCAAGGGCCTCGTCGTAGTGGCCGTCGGCCAACAGCTCGCTGGCGCGGTTGATGGTGGCAGCGGCGTGGTCGGGCACGTAGTCGAAGAAGATGCGCACATAGCCGGAGTTGCGCTGGTCTTGGAGGATGTGTTCGCGGATGTACTGCCAGGTGAGGCCGCCGTTCAGCTTGCGCAGGCGCTGCTCGCGACGGTTCAGGTCCGGCTCGTTGTCGATGACGGCAATGGCCTCGCGCAGGTTATGGTCGGCCAAATAGTCGCGGAACTCGGCCCAGGCTTCACCACCGCCCACGGCCTCGTAGAGGGAGTCGGGTGTCTGCACGCGCTGCTGCACATACTGCTTCAGGGCTTCGGCACGGGCCTTGGCCAAGCGCTCGTTGGAGGCTATGTTGCCCTCGATGGAGGCAAGGCCCACGATCTGTATCTTCTGCACGCTGCTGGTGGAGTCGGCCATGATCTGGCGGGTGATGTCCACGATGCGGTCCAGAGTGGCGGCATTGTCGCGGAAGTCGTCACGCAGGATGGACTTGCCCACGGGGAAGTGGACGTAGAGGGCGCCCTTCTCCTTGCGCAGGATGCGCGAGCGGTCGTAGGGGCGGTATTGGGAGATGTGCTGCAAGACGGGGTTGTCCTTCTGCAGCTGACCGGCACGGCCCGTGAAGTCGGGCACGGGGCTGATGGCGGGGCAGAAGGGCTCTTGCTCTGCCACGGCGGCGGTGGCCGGTTGCTGTGGCTGCTGTTGAAGCGGCTGCGATACTATCGCAGCCTCTACGACCTCAGGCTCGGCGGGACGGGGACGGCCCGGCAGGTCGTAAACCAGCGAGAGGGCGGCCTGCGGCATCAGGAACACTTTGCGCTCGGTGCCGAGCTTGGTGCCGCAGTGGCGGCATTCGTAGCGGTCGTACTGGGTGTAGCCCACGGCGGCGCCGATGAGGGCCTCGATGTGCCAGTGGCGGCCTAACGGCCAGGAGTAGCCATAGAAGGCACCGAGTGCGCCGAGGTCACCCTGGCGGCGCTCGTCGCGCACGGACTTATAGAGGCCGAAGGGGAAGCGGATGTCGCCCACGTTGTAGTGAATGTAGATGAGGTTGAGGCCGAAGAAATGATGTACATTGACGGAGTCGGTCCAGTAGCGCAGGTCGGGCGACACGAGCATGTGGCGCCACTTGCGTGTCGTCGTGTCGTCAGTCGGCCAGGGACGGTAGCCGCCGGTCACGCCCATCGACCAGTGGGGCGACAGCCGGAGGCCGAGCCGCAGGTTGGGCGTGAGCCAAGCATCATAGAGCAGGTTGTTACCGATGGTAACCTGCTGGGCTCCTGATTCCTGTATCGAAAGGCAGAAGATAAGGAGTGTGATGATGCTATAAACAATCTTTTTTCTGTACATTTATGTCTTTTATTTCGGGCGCTTTGCGCCTTGTTTTCTTGTTTTTTTGACTTCGTGACTGTTGCGGTTACAAGTGTTTGCTTAGTTTGCGTGTCTCTACGAATGGGCTTATGGATGCGCATGCGCGCGTTAGTTTATGTATAGTCGGTGCAAAGTTAGTGATAATTTTCATATCCTATACTTTGTTAAGTAATTTTAACATCGGGGGGGTAAAAAAGGCACTTTTCTTGACATACATCAAACATGTTCTGTTAAACATCTATCTTTGAGGGGTCCGAGTGTATATTCTTGAGGGGTCCAAGAATATA
>ERZ842401.1666-NODE-1666-length-31270-cov-5.423610_pt1 | contig 31270 bp, 27 predicted proteins | sample MGYA00521270_ERZ842401 | MGnify/ENA primary metagenome ERZ842401 (study PRJEB31892, sample SAMEA3878208) | bioreactor metagenome | biome: Moose rumen | place: Sweden | collected 2011-10 | study: EMG produced TPA metagenomics assembly of the PRJEB12797 data set...
CTTATGGCGGCATCGGAAAAAAGCGGAAGACCACTTTTCTGTGGATCTTATCCCATTACTCCTGCCACCGCAATCCTCGAAGAACTCGCTTTCTATAAGAATCTCGGAGTCAAGACTATGCAGACCGAGGACGAGATTGCCGGGATATGTACGGCAATAGGAGCATCCTTTGCCGGCAATTTGGCCGTTACAACGACTTCCGGACCGGGTTTGTCCCTCAAATCTGAGGCCCTGGGGCTTGCAGTGATGACAGAACTTCCTCTCGTTGTCATTGACGTTCAGCGCTCCGGCCCATGTACGGGTATGCCTACCAAGACGGAGCAAACAGACCTCAATGAGGCCTTGTATGGTCGTAACGGGGAGAGTCCGATGGTCGTCATCTCGTCCCATTCTCCGGCCCATTGTTTCGACGCGGCTTTTACGGCCGCCAAGATAGCCCTTGAACACATGACTCCGGTTCTTCTTCTTTCCGAAGGCTTCCTCGGCAATGGCTCTGAACCCTGGAGAGTGCCGTCAATGGCTGATTATCCGACGATTACCCCTCGTTTTGCCGAAGGGAAGGAAGGCTCTTTCAAGCCTTTCGTGCGAGATGAGGCGACTTTGGCCCGCGAATGGGCAATTCCTGGCTCCGCCGGATATGAGCACCGTGTCGGCGGTCTTGAGAAGACCCATATGGGCGTACTCTCTACCGACCCTGAGAATCATGAACAGATGGTACGCGAAAGGGCTGAAAAGGTCGCCCGCGTGGCTTTGGATATTCCTCTTCTCGAGGTGGATGGCCCTTCTGAAGGAAAGGTTCTCGTAGTCGGATGGGGCGGCACCTATGGACATATCCTTACGGCTGTCGAAGAGATTCGCTCAGAAGGAAAGGAGGTCAGCTTTGCTCATTTCGATTTCATCAATCCTCTCCCGTCCAATACGGAGAAGGTCCTTTCGGGATTTGACAAGATTCTCGTATGCGAACTCAACTCCGGACAATTTGCGGCCTATCTGAGGGCAAAGCATCCGGATCATAAATACTTGCAGTGCAATAAAATTCAGGGCCAGACTTTCCTTGTCAGAGATATTGTCGGTGCTCTCTATAAAGCAATGGAGGAGTAGGATATATGGCAACACAGTATACACTCAAGGATTTTAAGAGCGACCAGGAAGTTCGCTGGTGTCCGGGATGCGGTGATTATTCTGTTCTCGCCGCCCTCCAGAGAGTCCTTCCCAAGGTATGTATGGAGAAGGGAATAGAAAAGGAGAAAGTTGTCGTGGTATCCGGTATCGGATGCTCTTCCCGTCTTCCTTATTATATGAATACTTTTGGCTTCCATAGCATTCATGGAAGAGCGACGGCGGTAGCAACCGGCATTAAGGTAGCAAACCCCGACCTCTGCGTATGGCAGGCCAGCGGCGACGGCGATGCCCTCGCTATCGGGGGTAATCATTTCATCCATGCGATAAGACGAAATGTTGACATCAATATCATGCTGTTCAACAACCGTATTTACGGGATGACTAAAGGCCAGTATTCACCTACATCGAAGCTAGGTGCTGTGACCAAGACATCTCCTTATGGAACAGTCGAGAATCCTTTCAATCCAGGCAGTCTCGTACTGGCTTCCAAGGGGACTTTTTTTGCTCGTAGTCTCGATGTGGAACTATCTCTCAGTGAAGAGATTATGCTCGAAGCATCCCGTCATAAAGGCACCTCGGTCATGGAGTTTCTGACCAACTGCGTAATTTTCAATAACGGCACCCATGCCGAAATTTCTGACCGTGAGTGGAGAGCGGACAGGACTGTTGTCCTTCGCGCAGGTGAGAAAATGATCTTTGGAAAGAACCGCGACAAGGGCTTGGTCCTCGACGGATGGCGTCTGAAAGTAGTCACAATAGGGGAGAATGGCATTACTGAGGATGATATCCTTACCCATGATCCCCATTCTGACAATCTTGGACTCCAGATACAGCTTGCAGATATGAAGTATCCTGAGTATCCAGTGGCCCTTGGCGTTATCAGAGATGTCGCCGATGCGACCTACGACGAAAGGGTGGCTGGTCAAGTTGAAGAGGTCTCTGCAAAAGCTAAATTCCATAGCGTAGATGCCCTTATTAGGAGCGGATCCACTTGGGAAGTGAAGTAGTAACCATTTTAATAACATATTTTTTAATGAAAACCACAGAAATAATGGCCCGTCTTAAGGCCAAGTATCCTCTGGAGAACGAGTATCTCCAGGCTGTTCAGGAAGTTCTTGAGTCCATCGAAGATGTATACAACCAACATCCCGAGTTTGAGGAGGCGAAGATCGTCGAAAGAATGGTTGAGCCCGATCGTATTTTTACATTCAGGGTGACTTGGGTTGACGACAGGGGCGAGGTCCAGACAAATCTCGGATACCGTATCCAGTTCAACAGTGCGATCGGTCCCTATAAGGGAGGGCTCCGTTTCCATAGGGCTGTAACTCCCTCTATGCTTAAGTTCCTCGGCTTTGAGCAGACATTCAAAAATGCTCTTACAACCCTTCCGATGGGTGGAGCCAAGGGCGGTTCTGATTTCGATCCTGCCGGGAAGTCCGATGCTGAAATCATGCGTTTCTGCCAGGCGTTCATGCTTGAACTCTGGAACTGCATAGGCCCCGACCAGGATATTCCTGCAGGTGACGTGGGTGTCGGCGGGCGTGAAATAGGCTTCCTCGATGGAATGTATCGCAAGCTCGCAAGAGAGTACAATACGGGTGTCCTCACTGGAAAGGGAGCGACTTGGGGAGGCTCTATTCTTCGTCCTGAGGCTACAGGATATGGCGCTCTCTATTTTACAGAGCACCTCCTCCACAAGGCAGGTCACGATATCAAAGGGAAGACTGTCGCTGTTTCGGGCTTTGGCAATGTGGCGTGGGGAGCAGCCAAGAAGGCTACCCAGCTTGGTGCAAAGGTCATTGCTATCTCAGGACCGGATGGTGTCTGCCACATCCCCGATGGCATTACCGATGAAATGATCGATTATATGCTCGTTATGAGGGCTTCGAACCGCAATAAGGTCGAAGATATGGCTGTCAAGTTCCCCGACAAGGCCAAGTTTACTGCAGGTAAGAAATCTTGGAGCATCCCTGTTGACATCGCTCTTCCGAGCGCGTTCCAGAACGAGCTTTCCGAGGATGATGCGAAGGAACTTGTTGCCAACGGTTGCTGGTGCTGCTGCGAAATCTCCAATATGGGATGCCAGCCCGGAGCTATCCACTATTTCCAGCATAATGGTGTTCTCTTTGCTCCAGGGAAGGCTGTCAATGCCGGCGGAGTAGCCACTTCCGGCCTTGAAATGACCCAGAATGCCAGCCATATCAGCTGGTCGGCGGAAGAGGTGGATGAAAAGCTCCACTATATCATGAAATCCATCCATGAGCAGTGCGTCAAGTTCGGCACTCAACCCGATGGCTCCGTCGACTATGTCAAGGGCGCCAATATCGCCGGCTTTATGAAAGTTGCGACTGCAATGCTTGAACAAGGCATTGTCTAAGCCTTGAGGGAAAACCACTTAGAGTATTTTTCTTAATTCCTTAATTGCTTTTAGAATTGGATATTGCTAAATAATATGTAAATTTGCAAACTATTTTTGGAAAGAAAAAAGTATCATAATGTCAACCAAAAAGCTTAATGTGAAGTATTGTGTCCTTCTGCCGATCGTGCTTCTGGTCACAATTTTTCTCTGTGCTGTTCCGACTTCTTTCTTCGGTATATCGGCACTTACGGTAGTACAGCAAAGGGTTATCGCCCTTTTTGTGTTTGCGGCCCTCATGTGGATTTTCGAGATTATTCCCAACTGGACCACTTCTCTTCTAGTCATAGTAATATCCCTTCTGACCGTATCTGACAAGGGAATCGGCTTCATTTGTGATCCTAAGTTCGGCCAGCTTGTTGGTTATAAGAGCATCATGTCCGCATTTGCCGATCCGGTTGTCATGCTCTTCCTCGGAGGTTTTGTGCTTGCTATCATGGCCGAGAAATATGGGCTCGACGTGACCCTTGCACGTTTCCTTCTCAAGCCTTTCGGAACCAACCCAAAGATGGTTCTCCTCGGCTTCCTTCTCGTGATTGCTGTTTTCTCGATGTTTATGTCAAATACAGCGACTGCGGCGATGATGCTTGCCTTCCTTGCACCTGTCCTCTCGGCTCTCCCTGCCGATGATAAAGGAAAGATAGGCTTGGCTCTCTCCATCCCTGTCGCTGCCAACCTCGGAGGTATTGGCACTCCGATAGGTACTCCTCCTAATGCAACAGCTGTCAAGTTCCTTGCAGAGGCTGGCGCAGATGTCACTTTCGGCGAGTGGGCAATCAGGATGATTCCTTTTGTCCTTATAATGCTTCTTGTGGCTTGGGTCCTTCTCCAGCTTTTCTTCCCATTTAAGGCAAAGGAGATAAAGCTTGAGATTCCAAAGAACAACAGGAAGTCGGATTGGAAAACTATCGTTGTTTGGGTTACATTCATTGGGACAATCCTCCTTTGGGCCACGGAGCAGTGGACAAAGATCAACTCCAATGTCGTCGCTCTTATTCCTCTCGGCGTGTTGACCGCTTGCGGAATCTTTACCAAAGAAGACATAAAAGAGATTAACTGGAGTGTCCTCTGGCTCGTAGCAGGAGGATTCGCCCTAGGTACATGCCTCCAAGGCACGGGTCTTGCGAAAGTCCTCATCCAGGCTATCCCGTTCGGGTCCATGTCTGTTATTCTTGTACTCGTTGTGGCCGGCCTTGTCTGCTACTTCCTGTCTAATTTTATTTCCAACTCCGCAACGGCAGCGCTCCTTATCCCTATCCTTATCGTTGTAGCCGAGGGTATGGCTGATCCAGAAGCGGCCAATAACGCTTCCTTCGTTGCTCTCGGAGGTACTCAGGCGATGATCTCCTTCATTGCAGTCTGCGCTTCTATCGCAATGCTCTTCCCTATCTCTACGCCTCCTAATGCCATTGCGTCCTCTACCGGCCTGGTTGAGACAAAGGATATGGCGAAGGTGGGTATTATAATCGGTGTAGTCGGTTTCATTCTCGGCTATTTCTGGCTGACAAAATTATTCCCCTTTATATAATGAAAAAATTTATTCTTATTTCCATCGCTCTTGGTCTTGGCTTTTCTGCTATTGCCCAGGAAGCTGCCAAGAACTCAGTTCCAGAGCAGACTATGAAGGTCGGCGGATTTGTAATGACACAGGCCGCCTATACCTCTAACGCCACTCCTTCTTCAACGATGAACATACGACTTGCCAGGGTCCAGGTGACAGGCAAGATTCTCGGAGACTTCGATTATAGACTCCAGCTTCAGGTAAATGGTACTTCAGGCAACATCAGCGGCCCCCGTATCGTTGACGCCTATGTCGAGTGGCAGAAGTATAAACCTTTCTATATCAAAGTTGGACAGTTCAAGAGGGCATTTACTTTTGAGAACCCGATGCATCCTATAGAGCAGGGCTTCTATGGCTACAGTATGCCTATCAGCTATCTTGCAGGCATGAATGACCGTGTCAAAGAGCACGCATGCAACGGCCGTGACCTTGGTCTTCAGTTCCAGGGTGACCTTTTCGAACTTGACAATCATCCGCTCATGCACTACCAGATCGGCCTCTACAATGGTCAGGGTATCAATGTCAAGGATGTAGACAATAACAAGGACCTCATCGGCGGACTCTGGTTCATCCCTGTAAAGGGTATGAGAATCGGTGCTTTCGGCTGGTATGGTACATATTCCAGGAACGGCTATCTTAGCACAGGTGGGACAACAGCCAAATCCATCGTTACCCTTCCCCGCAGGAGATATGCAATCAGCGGCGAGTATGTTGTCAACGACTGGACTTTCCGCAGTGAGTTTGTTCACAGTTATGGCCCCGCCTTTAAGTATGCGTATGGCTCAGATTATACCGACGTTGACGAGACTCTCGGCAACTTCTCTGATGCCGCCTATGCTCTCGTAATTGCTCCTATTATTGAGAAGAAGTTCCATGCGAAGGCTCGTTACGACCTCTATCGTGACAATATGACTTGGGACCGCTCATGCGCCCACTACGATGTCGGTCTCGACTACTGGTTTACAAAGAACCTCATCCTCTCCGGCATCTACTCCTTTGTAAGCGATAAGCGCCTTGCCAATCCTAACTACAGCATGTTCGACCTCGAGCTCAGTTTCCGCTTCTAAGGGATATTGTAATTAATAACCTGCATCATTTGATCATCTAGCCCCGTGCCAGAAAAATCCTTTTCTGTGGCACGGGGCTATGGAATTTAGCCTGCCGTACCACTAAACACCCTTCCGGCGGCACGGGAGTGCCGAGAAGTCCGCTGAACTGTCTTCGGGTCCATCCCTCTTACGTGCTCGTAGGCGGGAGCGGCAAATAATGATGGTGGCCTCAAGTCCAAGACTATTAGCCATCCTCCATGATTATTCAGCTTGTTCCCTATTTCACAGAGACGAAAGGCTGATCGGGCTCTCCGGTGAAGCGGTAGAGGCGGAGGGTTGTTTGCTGGAGTTTCTCGGGGGTTTTTGAATTTTCGGAGATGTAGAAAAGACCGTCGCCGAGAGAGTTGATACCGGTAGCTCCGTATTTGAAATTCCAGCCGCGGATCCCTGTGGCTTCGTCTTTAAGTCCTGATTCTGCAAGGGGCACGACGAGGCCTTTCTTGACATAGGGCACACCTGAGAGTTTTTGCTTTACAGGCTTTGAAGACCCGTCAACTGCGAAGAGAGTATAGTTGGGATATTGTTTCTTCTGCCCCTTGTAGGCAGCCATGAACCAATATCCGGTAGAAGGGTCATATTCGAGGTTCTGAATGCCCCAGTTGGTGTTGCCCGTAAAAGCATAGAATACTTTGCGGGGCTTTGCGGGACCATCCCTGTGAAGAGAACCGACTTCGAGAGGTTTTGCCCACTTCTTAATCCATTTCGAGGTGTCGAATTCAAGGATTACCTGATAGTCGTTGTCTGTCCTTTCGGTGTCTCCATATATGCCGTAACACACCATTAGATAATTCTTTCCGCCTTTCTTGCCGAATTCAGGACCAAAGCTGACGCCGTCGATCCCGCTGCATCCGAGCCTATGCTCGATAGTCTTTCCTCCGACCTCGACCTTGGCTTCATAGTCAGCAACGACGGAGGGGAGATTGACGCAGGTAACTATCCCATCCTTGAGAGCGTCCATGTCGCGGCGGACTATCTTCTTGCCGTCAATGATGGCGATGTAGAAAGTATTCTCATACTTGAGATCGGATTTGTTCCTCTTGAGGATTCCTTGTCCGATGACGTCATCCTTGTATTCGAGGGAACCATAGATGAGACCGTCTTCTTCATTGAAATCAAGACAACCGAGGTGTCCGAGAAGGCCGGTTACAGTGCCGATTACATTGCCTTGAAAGTCGGTCTTTACAATGACGTCAGTGTAAGAGAAGTATACTGCTCCTTCCGCTTTGTCGACGGCAATCCCCTGGACATGTCCGGAATTCCAAGCTCCCGAATAAATCTCTGACGGGAAGCCCTGAGCGGCAGCAGAGAATATGGCTCCGGCTGCTGCAAATAAGGTGATTATCAATTTTTTCATCGTACTCGTAGTTTCCTTCCAATTTGGAGAGTCGTGGTCTCCTTGATACCGTTCAGACGGCAGAGATTCTTAACTGTTGTGTGGTACTTGGCCGCAATCTTGGAGAGGGTGTCTCCGGATCGTACCGTATGGTATTTAATGGCAGCCTGTGCCGCCCTCTCACGTTCCTGGGCAAGCTGCTTTGCCTTCTCTTCTGCTTCAAGACGCGCTTTTTCGTCTCCTTCCCATATTGCATCCTCATCGTCCACAGACTGGACATATTTCTGGGAGGGATTGAAATACCATCCGCGGATGTGGAGCATCCGGTGGCGCAGAGTCCCTGTCTGGAAGTCGATGAGCCATGCAGGATCAATAGCATATCCGCGATACCTTGTCTCGAAATGGAGATGAGGCCCTGTAGAGCGTCCTGTCGAGCCGCCAAGTCCTATGACTTCCCCTGCCTGGACCCATTGTCCTGGAGTTACCTTTCTTTCGGAAAGATGGCCATAGAATGTCTCTAGGCCGTTTGCATGACGTATTATGATAAGGTTGCCGTAGCCGCCCACATAGTCGGAAAGGCGGACTTTCCCGTCGAATGCAGCGTAGACAGGGGTTCCCTTTGGGTATGGAAGGTCAATGCCCGTATGCCTCCTTCCATGACGGTATCCGTATCCGGAGGATGGGTTTGTCTTATTTGGGCAGCAGTACGAGTCGAGTGTGTCTACAATCCAAAGGTGGACATCTTCGGGGGCCTTTGTCTCGTCGCGGTATGGGTTGGTCAGATTTGTGTCCCAATACTCATTGAAAACGTTTTCCTTCGCCAACACGGACGGGTCTCGTTTGTATGCCCATGTTCCATTGTTATAAAGTACGACCTTGACTCCGGGATTGCCGGTGTCAAGGGTGTCGGCGTAAGGCGTTCCTATGCTTTTGGAAGAGTTGACACTCTCCCTCCCGAAGGCATGCCTAAGCGAGTCTACCTCAGAAAAAGGGGCGGCAGATAGTGAAATACTGGAAATTAAAATGATGGTTGAGGTAAGTATCGTCTTTATTCTCATGAGTCTATCTCTTTGCGCCGAATCTCTCTGCTAGGATCTTTTCTGTGTCGGAAATCTTCTCCTGGAGGAGTTCGTCCGAGGTAGCTTCGCAGAGGAAGCGGAGGTAAGGTTCTGTGTTTGAAGGGCGGATATTGAACCACCACTCAGGGAATTCGACCCTGTATCCGTCGAAGTCCATGAATGCGGTGGGCTCTTCTTTTGAAGTGAAATACTCTTTGACAGCGTCCATTGCTCCCTGCTTGTCCTCAAGACGGAAATTGATTTCTCCGGAGTTTTTGTAGCGGACAATCTTTGCAATGGCTTGGCTGAGAGTTATGCCTTTCTTTTTCAGATCAGCGACAATCCTGAGTATAATCAAGGAGGCAAGGAGGCCGCTGTCGGAATAGAAGAAGTCGCGGAAATAATAGTGACCGGCAAGTTCTCCACCCCATACGCCGTCGAGCTCGCGGAGCTTGAGAGCGGCATTTGCACGGCCGACCTTCCATGTGTGCATGGTGCATCCCATCGGCTCAAGATATTCGCCTATTGCCTTGGAACTACGGATATCCTGAAGAACTATGCCCTTAAGGCCTCTTTCTTCGATGAAATAGTGTCCCATCAGTGCAATCATCAGGTCCGGGGAGATGAACTGGGCTTTCTCGTCAACGAACATGACCCTGTCAGCGTCTCCGTCGTATATGACCCCGATGTCGGATTTCTTCTCTAGGACGAGCTTCTGGAGATCTTCAACATTCTTGGGAATGAGCGGATTGGGCTCATGGTTGGGGAAGCGGCCGTCGATGGTGTCATAAATATATGAGGGCTTCTCTCCGAAAATCTCGTGGGCGTATAGGCAGGCCATTCCGTTGGATAGGTCGAATGAGACATTCAGATCCGTAAGGTCGCCTTTATACTTAAGGAGGAAGTTGAGATAGTCCTCATGGATATCCATTTTATGGACTTTCCCTTTCTTTTCTGCCTCGGGTGTGGGCTTTCCTTCCTCAATCCATTCCTTAATAGTCCCGAGACCTGTCTCGAGACCGACCGGGAGTGCATTCTCCCTTGAGACTTTCATACCGTTGTACTCGGCGGGATTGTGGGAAGCGGTGATTTGGACCGAAGCCTTGAATCCATAGTTTGCCGTACCGAAATAGACCATAGGAGTGGTTGCAAGACCTACATCATAGACGTCGGCACCAGCATCTGTGATGCCCTTTAGAAGATATTCGTGTATTTCGTCGGAAGACACTCTTCCGTCTCGTCCTACCAGTACTTTGTCTGCTCCGAGAAGCTCAGGTAGGAAGAAACCTACTTTGTAGGCGGTATTCTTATCGAAGTCAACATTGTAGATGCCTCGTATGTCATATGCGTGAAATGCTCCCATGGTGTTATTTGATTTTAGCGTTATAGTGTGGATGAACTTTTCCTTTTGAGATATTCTGTAACTTCTTTTGTATCATTTTCTTCCGAATCGGGGCGACATTGTCCGTGAAGAGGTTGCCGTCGAGGTGGGAGAGCTCATGCTGAATCATCCTGCAAGAGAATTTGTCGAAGGTCTCGACCACCTTTTCGAGGTTTTCATTATAGTACTCGACTTTTATTGACGAAGGGCGGATGACGTCGGCGTAGATGCCGGGAATGCTCAGGCAGCCTTCCTGGTATGTGCATTTTTCATTGCTCTCTTCGATAATGACAGGGTTGATGAGGGTGCGGGTGAAATCTTTCAGATAGGGATAGGCATCGACCATTTCGCGGCCGTCAACAATGACTACTCGTTTGCTTACGCCAATCTGGGGAGCGGCGAGCCCGCATCCGTCTGCGACCTTCAAAGTGTCTTTCAAGTCTTGCACCAGAGCCATGACCCCTTCTTTGTCTTCAAGATTTACGGGCTCTGCCTTTTTCCGGAGCACTTCCGACCCATATAGATATATTGGTTGAATCATTTGTTTCTTTTGTTTTTGGTGACATTCCTGGACCTTGACTCAGGAACGGCAGCGGGATTTACTGCAAAAGATATTCCTTCGTCGCTTGTGCGGTCAAGAAAACTTTGTAGTATAATGGCTGCGCTGATTTTATCTACTGATTTTTTATCTTTTCTCTCCTTTGCTTTCATTCCTCCGTCAATCATTATCCTATGAGCCAGAACAGAGGTGAATCTCTCGTCTTCGAGGGTGACGGGGATTTGGGGAAACTCCTTTGAGAGAGTCTTCAGGAAGACATCAACATCGGCCGCGGCTTCCGAAGGATTTCCGTCCATATTAACAGGATATCCGACCACAAAATGGATAATTGTTTCCTTTTTAGCATAATTTTTGAGGAAATCAATTAACTTTGGAGTATCGACTGTATCAAGGGCTGATGCAAAGATACGGAGAGGATCACTGACAGCAATGCCGGTGCGTCTTTTTCCGTAGTCTATCCCAAGAATTCGGTCCATTGTGCAAAGTTAGTAAAAATATGGATAAAAAAACCGGCGCAGACAAAGCCCCCGAGAATTTACTCATTCAGATTTCCGATGAGACCAAGGGAAGCAAAGTCCGCACTTTAAAGATACCGAAAAAATCGGCCGTCCTCTATACGGTCGCGGCTGTTCTTTTAGCCTTGCTCTTGGCATTTTGCATTATTGCATTTACTCCGGTAAAGCACTTGATTCCCGGCTATCCGAATGCGGCTTCCCGCCAGCAGGCTGTACGTAGCGCGATGAAGCTTGACTCGCTGGAAAACCGGGTCCTTCAGTGGGAATTGTATACTGAAAATCTCAAGAGAGTCGTCCTAGGCGAAGAGCCGGTAAGGCTAGACAGCCTTATAAGGCGCATTGCCGTAGAGAGGGAAAAGGCCGACTCGGCAGTCTCTGCCAAGGCTGACTCAACGCTGAGAAGTGAAGTTGAGGCTGCCGACAGGTTCGTCATTTATGGTCAGAGGAGAAATCTCCCTATAGAGGGAGTCCATTTCTTCTCTCCCCTTAAAGGAATTGTCTCCAAGGGATTCGAGGCGGCTCATCCATTTGTTGATATCTCTGCACCTTCCGGCACTGTCATCATGTCCGTTCTCGACGGGACAGTCATCATCACCGACCGTGACGAGGATGAAGGATATTCTATGGTGATACAGCACGAGGGCGACATCGTTTCGGTGTATAGGCATTTGCAGAAACTGATGAAGAATCCCGGCGACAGGGTGACGGCTGGTACTCCGATTGGCCTTCTTGGCGAGGAGTATCTCCAGTTTGAACTCTGGTCCCGTGGGAATGCCGTGGATCCGACGGAGTACATAGGTTTTTAGAATGAAAAAAAGAATAGCAATACTTGGTTCGACCGGGTCGATTGGGAGACAGACGCTTGATGTGGTCCGTGAGCACCCGGACCTTTTCAGCGTTGAGCTACTGACAGCCAATAACAGTGTGGAACTACTTGAGGAGCAGGCGCGTGAGTTCAATGTCCCTCATGCCGTCATCTGTAATCCCGAGAGATTCCCCAGTCTTCGCGACGGCCTTTCCGGGACCAGAACAAAAGTGTATTCCGGGATGGATGCGGTCTGTGAATTGGTGACCGCTCCAGAGGTCGATGCAGTTGTTGCCGCAATGGTCGGGTTTAGCGGCTTGAGGCCTACTCTTTCCGCTATCGGTGCGGGCAAGACAATTGCCCTTGCAAACAAAGAGACCCTCGTCGCTGCCGGGTCCATAGTGATGGCGGCGGCACAAAAGAATGGAGTCGATATCCTTCCCGTAGATTCGGAACACTCGGCGATCTTCCAATGCCTTCTCGGCGCTGGCCCCAATAAATTAGAAAAGATACATTTGACGGCTTCCGGAGGCCCTTTCCGTACATGGGAGAAGAGAGAAATTGAGAAGGCTACGAAGGATATGGCCCTTAGGCACCCAAACTGGAACATGGGGGCCAAGATTACAATCGATTCTGCCACTATGATGAACAAAGGTTTCGAGGTGATCGAGGCCAGATGGCTTTTCGACACCCCGGCCTCGAGGATAAACGTCGTTGTCCATCCCGAATCCATTATCCATTCCATGGTTGAATTCGCAGACGGATCTGTGCTCGCACAGATGGGCTGGCCCGATATGAGAGAACCTATCCAACTGGCCCTCTCTTTCCCTGAAAGGCTGACTCTGAGTAACCGGAAGCTCGATTTTCCATCTCTTGCAAAGTTGACCTTCTATAAACCGGACATGGAGAAATTTCCTTGCCTTTCCCTTGCATTCGAAGCTATAGGAAGGGGAGGAAATGTCCCGGCCGCCCTCAACGCTGCCAACGAAGCTGCGGTTGCGGCTTTTCTCCATGACAAAATCGGCTTCTATGACATATCCGGGATAGTTTCCGACAGCATCTCTTCGGTAGGGTTTATAGCCGAGCCGACGATTGAGGACATATTCTCGACCAACGATGAGGTGTTTGAAAAAGCAAAGGAGAGGATAGGAAGATGGTAGCGCTCATAAAAACTCTCCAAGTCATCCTGGCGCTCTCGATACTGATCGTCATTCACGAGGCAGGCCATTTCACATTCGCAAAGATTTTCGGCATCAGGGTGGATAAATTCTTCCTCTTTTTCGATGTCGGCGACAAGAAGCTTTTTTCGACGAAGGCTCCATGGTTTTTGAAACTCTTCCCCAAGGCAGCGTCTTGGGAGACTGAGTATGGAATCGGGTGGCTTCCTCTCGGCGGTTATTGCAAGATCAGCGGCATGATTGACGAGTCCATGGATCTTGAGACCATGAGAGAAGAACCCAAGAAATGGGAATTCCGCACAAAGCCGGCCTGGCAGAGGCTCCTTGTGATGTCCGGCGGTGTGCTCTATAATTTTATCTTTGCTATCCTCGCCTATATCGCGATAATGGATATATTCGGAGATGCATACGTAAAGAACGAGAATACAGCTATTTATGTCAATCAGCTAGCTTATGATATGGGATTTCGTACGGGTGACAGGATTCTGGCGTTCGACGATTATGTCCCGGACGATTTCGGTATGCTCCAAGCTGACCTTGCAAGGAGGAACGTGCGGAAAGCGACGGTATTGAGAGGAACTGATACTCTCGATCTTTATATCGACCAGAGCATGATAGGGGATGTCCTTAATACTCCCGGAATGTTCGATATCGCGGTCCCGTTCGCTATTGACAGGGTGATGGAAGATTCCCCCAATGCGGGAGCGGATCTTCGCCATGGAGATAGAATCCTCAGCGTCTCGGGAGTGGAAGTCCCGTATGTTCAGGACTCCAGGCCTGTCCTTATTGATCATAAGGGAGAGATGGTTGATGCAGTGATTTTAAGGGATGGGGATACCCTCACGACTACTGTCCAGGTGGACTCGCTCGGAAGGATAGGCGTATACACTATTCTCCCTGGGTATGAGAGGAGAGAATACTCTTTCGTTGAGGCAGTGCCGGCGGGTCTGGAGACCGCGTGGAAGACAGTAAGAGGTTATCTTATGGACCTTCGTCTCCTTGCTTCCCCGAGGACAGAAGCATATAAGTCTGTTGGTAGCTTTATTGCTATAGGTCAAGTATTTCCGTCGGCATGGGACTGGTATAGCTTTGTCAATATACTGGCACTTCTGTCCATAATGCTAGGAGTTATGAACCTTCTTCCAATCCCAGCCCTTGACGGAGGACACATTGTCTTTTGCCTTTTTGAGATGATAACAGGAAGGAAGCCCTCTGACAAGTTCATGATAGGCGCCCAAATGGTGGGGATGTTCCTTCTTATCCTCCTTATGATGCTTGCTTTTGGAAATGATATTGCACGATTAATCAGATAGTTACATATATGAAAAAGTTTTCATTTTTCGCGATTAAGCTCATCTTTCTCCTCTCTTCCCTTGCGGTTATTTCGGGATGTAAAGGGAACAAGAATACCAAGGTCCTGTTGCCTAATGTCAGTGGCAAGGCCGGAGAAATCGTTGTTGTAATTGAGAGGGGAGAGTGGGAAGGAAATCTCGGCAATACCCTTCGCGACATCCTCGCTGGTGACTGTCCATATCTTGCCCAGAGAGAGCCTCTCTTTACCCTTGCCAATGTGCCTCCGTCCGCATTCAATAATATGTTCAAGGTCCACAGAAATATTATCATTGTCAATGTGAACCCGCAAAATGTCAAGGAGGGCATGCTCTATACCGAGAATAAATGGGCAAGGCCCCAGTCGGTTGCCCAGATAAGTGCATTTACAGAAGAGAACGCCGTCAATATTCTAAATGAAAACGCTGCGATTCTTCCCGAGTTCTTTGAGCAGGCCGAGCGCAACCGCGTCATCGCTAATTCTATCCTATATGAGGAATCCACACTGAGGCCCGTAGTCCGTCAGCTGACCGGCGGAATCATGCATTTCCCTTCCGGTTATAAGCTCAAGAAGGCTACAGATGATTTTGTATGGATAGCCGACGAAAAGCAGTATGTGGACCACCATGTCGTCATCTATAAATATCCGGTTCCCGAAGAAGATCCCTTTTCCGCGGAGAGTATCGTTTCTAAACACAACGAATTCATGAAAAACAATGTCCCCGGCATGTTTGAGAATACCTGGATGACCACTTCCACTGCTTTTCCGGTCACGACTTTGTCCAAGAGATACCATGGGATTGATTTTATGGAGACCAGAGGAATGTGGGAAGTTTACAACGATTTCATGGGAGGGCCGTTTGTGTCCCATTCTATGTATAGCAAAGACGGCAAGGATATAATTGTGGTTGAGGCTTTTGTATACGCCCCGAAATTTGACAAGCGACAGATTCTTCGCGAAGTAGAGTCGCTCCTCTATTCGTTTGAGTGGGTGAAGTAGTCAAAGCTTTGGAAAAAAATATACAAATTTTATTTGTTCAGAATAAAATTATTGCTATCTTTGCAGTCCCTTTCGGGCTTTAGGCAAGTCTTATACCTGAAATAGGGTGATCCGGTGGGTTCGTATAACGGTTAGTACTCGGGATTTTCATTCCCGCAATAGGAGTTCGATTCTCCTACCCACTACCAAATATTAAAAAAAATAACAATGGCAAATACAAAATCTGCTCAAAAGGCCGCTCGCCAGAGCGAGAGGCACAGATTGCATAACAAATATTATGCAAAGACTACGAGGAACGCGATTCGCGACCTCCGTAACACAACAGACAAGAAGGCGGCTGAAGAAAACGCGCCGAAGGTCTATGCAATGATCGACAAGCTCGCCAAGATAGGAGTTATCCACAAGAATAAGGCGGCAAACCTCAAGTCCGGTCTTGCAGTCTATGTCAACAAGCTTTCCTAAGCTCCGATTGACAAAAAGATAAAGGAGCTGCGTTTTTAGCGGCTCTTTTTTATCGGGATGTAGCGCAGTTGGTAGCGCACTACGTTCGGGACGTAGGGGTCGCTCGTTCGAGTCGAGTCATCCCGACAGAAAGACAGCTGAATGGCTGTCTTTTTTCATAATAATCGATATCTTTGCAGCTATGAAGATAGTTTTTTTGGATGCCGCGACATTGGGGGATACCTCCCTAAAACCCATAGAGGATCTTGGGGAACTCTTCACATATCCCGTTTCATCGCCAGAGGAGGCCATTGAGAGGGTCGGGGATTGCGATGTTCTGATTGTCAATAAGGTGAAGGTGACAGATAAGATTCTCGATAAAGCCACAAAACTCCGGCTTGTCTGTGAGGCCGCAACGGGCGTGAACAATATAGATCTTGATGCTTGCAAGGCAAGGGGGATAGCGGTCAAAAATGTTGCCGGCTACTCGACGGAATCCGTAGTGCAGGAAACATGGATGCATATCCTCTCCCTCTCCGGCAACGGCCCACATTTCGACGAAAGGGTAAAGTCGGGAGAGTATTCCCAAAGCGGTCTTTTTACTGACCTGAGTAAGCCCTTTATAGAGCTTGCCGGAAAGACCATCGGCATCATCGGAATGGGAACTATCGGCAGCCGTGTCGCGGAGGTCGCAAAATGCTTTGGCATGAAGGTCATATATTATTCAACATCAGGAACTTCCCATTGCAAGAAGTACCCATCCGTATCTCTCGAAGAGTTGATGTGTTCATCCGATGTGATTTCTATTCATGCCCCTCTTAATGACCGCACAAATGGCCTTGTCGGATCTGATGAACTCGCCATGATGAAGCCTACGGCCTTTATTGTCAATATGGGCCGCGGGGGAATTATTGACGAGAATGCCTTAGCCAATGCGATAGACAGAGAGGCAATTGGCGGTGCCGCACTCGATGTTTTTGTCAACGAGCCGCTCCCCGCTGATAATCCTCTTCTGAACACTTCCCATCCTGAAAAACTCCGCTTTACCCCGCACACCGCCTGGGCCTCCGTAGAGGCCCGAAGGAGACTCGTTGAGGCAATTGCTAAGAATATCTACTCCCATTCGATGGTTGCCGGGGGTTTGGAGGAGATGTCATAAACGACGCGGTTGATTCCCCGGACCTTGTTTATGATATCGGAACTGACTCTTTCCATGAGGTCGTAGGGCAGGTGGAACCAGTCTGCCGTCATTGCATCGGTAGAGACCACGGCGCGGAGGGCAACCGGGCACTCGTATGTCCTTTCATCTCCCATGACCCCGACACTCTTGACGGGAAGGAGAATTACTCCGGCCTGCCAGATGGCCTCGTAGAGGGTTTTCGCCTGGAGGAGTGGATCGGAAGCGCTTCGAAGTTCAAGGGCAGAGCAGTCATAAGCTTTTAGTGCCGAAATGAATATGTCATCGGCCTCCCTAAGGATGTCGAGTTTTTCTTCCGTTACTTCGCCTATGATGCGGATAGCAAGGGATGGTCCCGGGAAGGGATGGCGCCCGATGAGCTCCTCTTTTATGCCGAGTGAGCGGCCGACTCTACGGACTTCATCTTTGAACAGCATCCTGAGCGGCTCAACAATCTTCAGGTTCATTTTATCCGGAAGGCCTCCGACATTATGGTGGGACTTGATTTTGGCAGCGACGCCCCCAATCCCGGCAGATTCTATGACATCGGGATAAATCGTGCCCTGAGCAAGCCAGGAAGCTCCTTCAATCTCCCTGGCATACTTGTCAAAGGTCTCGATAAAGATTCTTCCTATGGTCTTTCTCTTAAGCTCCGGCTCTGTTATGCCCTTTAGCCCTTCGAGAAACTCTGCGGAAGCGTCGGCCCCGATTACATTAAGACCCATATCCTTGTAAGAGGCAAGGACTGAGGAGAATTCGTTCTTTCGAAGAAGTCCGTTGTTGACGAAAATGCAAGTAAGGTTATTGCCGATAGCCCTGTCGAGTAGAACAGCTGCAACCGTAGAATCAACCCCTCCGCTAAGTCCCAGGATTACTTTACCCTCACCAATCTGCTCTCTTAGAGCGGCAACGGTGCCTTCAATGAAGGAGGCGGGGGTCCAATCTCCTTTGCAGCAGCAAATACCCTTTGCGAAATTAGATAGAATCTTCGAGCCTTGAGCGGTATGGAATACTTCCGGGTGGAACTGGACAGCGTATGTGTCCTCGCCGACAATATGGTAGGCGGCGTTGATGACGTCTTCAGTAGAAGCTATAACCTCACCTCCTTCGGGGAGAACAGAGATAGTGTCTCCATGGGACATCCATACCTGCGAAACCTCTTCAATTCCTTTGAAAAGAGGCGAGTCCGCAAGGGTGACCTTTAGCACAGCGCGGCCGTACTCACGGGCGATAGACCCTTCTACTTTGCCGCCGAAATGCTCAGCAATGAATTGGGCTCCGTAGCAAATCCCGAGGATGGGAAGATGGCCTTTTATCGCACTCAAGTCTATCCAAGGGGCATTCTTGTCCCTCACAGAACAGGGACTTCCTGAAAGGATGACTCCCTTTACAGACTCATCAAGAGAGGGAATCTTGTTGTAAGGATATATCTCGCAGTATACGCCGATTTCCCTGAGTCGCCGTCCGATGAGTTGGGTCACCTGTGAGCCTGAGTCAAGGATGAGTATTCTTTCTGTCATCTTGAGGAATAATTAGGAATACAAAAATATGAAAAATTTTGCGAGATTGTCGGCTGAAATCAGTACTTTTGCAAGTTTTTAATAGTTAGTGTATGGAAATCAGGAATATAGCAATCATCGCTCATGTCGACCACGGTAAAACCACCCTTGTCGACAGGATGATCTATCAGGCTAATTTGGTCCGCCGCCCCGAGGATCTGGGCAATCTAATTCTCGACAGCAACGACTTGGAGCGAGAGAGAGGTATCACTATACTTGCAAAAAATGTATCAGTTACATATAAAGGGGTTAAAATCAATATCATCGACACTCCCGGACATAGCGACTTTGGAGGTGAAGTGGAAAGGGTCCTCAACATGGCGGACGGAGTCCTCCTTCTTGTCGATGCCTTTGAAGGCTGTATGCCTCAGACTCGTTTCGTCCTCCAGAAGGCCATCGAAATGGGCAAGAAACCTATCGTGGTTATAAACAAAGTTGACAAGCCGAATTGCCGTCCTGACGAAGTCCAGGAAGAGGTTTTTGATCTTATGTTCAACCTCGGAGCAACAGAAGACCAGCTTGACTTCAAGACCGTTTACGGCAGCGCCAAGCAAGGCTGGATGAGTCTTGACTGGAAGAATCCAACGGGAGATATCACTCCTCTTCTCGATACTATTCTCGAAGAGATTCCGGCTCCTCAAATGAACGAAGGAACGCCCCAGATGCTGATTTCTTCTCTCGAATATTCTCCCTATGTCGGTCGTATTGCAGTCGGCCGTGTAACCCGCGGAGCCCTCCGTACAGGAATGCAGATCAGCCTTTGCAAGCGCTACGATGTGGTTGAGAAGTCAAAGATTAAGCAGCTGATGGTTTTCGAAGGACTTGGGAAGTCCAGTGTGGAGGAGGTTGAGTGTGGCGATATATGTGCAGTTGTAGGCGTTGAGGGTTTTGAGATAGGTGACACTATCGCTGACTTCGAAAATCCGGAGGCTCTTCCGCCTATTGCAGTAGACGAGCCGACGATGTCCATGCTCTTTATGATTAATAATTCTCCTTTCTTCGGAAAGGATGGCAAATATGTAACATCCCGCCATATAAAGGAGCGCCTTGAGAGGGAACTGGAGAAGAATCTTGCCCTGAGAGTGAAACCCGGAGTAAATGCTGATTCCTTCGTTGTCTATGGCCGTGGAGTCCTCCACCTCTCTGTCCTTATCGAGACCATGCGCCGCGAGGGGTTCGAGCTTCAAGTCGGTCAGCCAAAGGTCCTCGACAAGACAATCGGGGGCCAGAGGTGCGAGCCTATCGAGGAGCTATCAATCGAGGTGCCGGAGGAATTTGTCGGCGCGGCGATTGAAATCTCCACAAGGAGGAAAGGAGCACTTGTCCGCATGGAGCCGAGAGGGGATCGTACCCTCCTCGAATTTGAGATTCCCACAAGAGGCCTCATGGGCCTCAGGAGCAACCTGCTCACTGCGACTCAAGGAGAGGCAGTAGTAGCTCACAGATTCAAGGATTACCAGCCCTACAAGGGAGATATTGATATGAGAAACAACGGCTCCCTTGTATCTCTAGAGACAGGAGAAGCCATAGCTTATTCCATGAACAAGCTTCTCGACCGAGGTCGCTTCTTTGTTGAGCCGGGAGAGGAAATTTATGGCGGTCAGGTTGTCGGTGAGCACACCAGGGAGAGGGACCTCAATATCAATATCTGCAAGACAAAGAAGCTTACCAATGTCCGTGCTTCCGGAAGCGACGACAAGGTTATTCTTCCTCCTGCCATCAAATTCTCCCTCGAGGAAGCCTTGGAGTATATCCAGGAGGACGAGCTTGTCGAAATCACTCCTAACCATATGAGGATGCGTAAAATACTCCTTGATCCCCTTGAGAGAAAAAGAAATTCGGGCGCGGAGGATTGACATTAGAAAAATTTTTATTACCTTTGCATCCCTTAATCTGTTCTCAGCCGGTTATGAAAGAAGATTTTATAATTCCCCTGAATGGATTGGCAGAAGGCCGAAGCTGTTTTTCGGTCCATGCCGGGAAAGAGTTCTTTGAAGCTTTTGGCAATTCGGAAATAGTTGATGCAGACGTAGATGTCAAGGTTTCTGTCGAGAAATCGGGTCGTTATACAGGTCTTGACCTGGTGCTCTCAGGCACGTTGACAGTACCATGCGACAGATGTCTTGAAGACCTGGTCCTTCCGGTTGAGGCCGCGCCGCGATTTAGTGTAAAGTTCGGTGCAGCGCCAGAGTCCGAGGACAGTCTCGAGGAAGGCGAAAGAGAGATACTCTTCCTTCCAGAGAGTGATTCTGAGTTTGATCTCAGCCAGATAATCTATGACTTCTCCTGCATTTCCCTTCCGGTAAAGAGAGTCCATCCCGATGGGCTTTGCAATCCGGATACGGTACGTTTTCTGAATGCTGGGCCTGAAGAGCCTCAGAAGGGTGAAAATAGCCCTTTCACGGCCCTTAAAGAGCTTTTTGACAAGAAAAATAATAATATTTAAAATAATACACCATGGCACATCCGAAACATAAGCTTTCAAAGCAGAGACGTGACAAAAGAAGAACTCACGACTTCGCACCTGTCCCTACTCTTGCGACATGCCCTAACTGCGGTGCTACCGTTATGTACCACAGAGTATGTCCCGAGTGCGGTTACTATAGAGGCCGTCAGATCGTTGTCAAGAACGCTGAATAGTCAGCGTCATCTTTAAAGTAAGATTATCTGCGGCTCCGTAGTTCAACGGATAGAATGGAGGTTTCCTAAACCTTAGATAGCAGTTCGATTCTGCTCGGAGCTACATTTTCTTTACGCCCATCCTAACTTAGGATGTTTTTTTTATGTCGTCTTCAAATATTTATGTATATTTGCATATTTGAGTTTCACCCCATATTGGGCGATTTTACCACTCAAATGCAAGTTGGATGAACAAGAAGACGATTATAGCGGCAGTTTCGGCCCTCTCAATTCTTGCGGCAGTCACAATCTGGCTGATGCTGAGTTTATTCTCTGACAAGAAACCAGAGTCCGGACTTGAGTCGTCCCCGAAGGGCAATACTCCCGCCGCTCTTGCGGCAGTGCCCTCAGACGCTGTTGTTGTTTTCTCTTTCGACGGGTCCTCCAAAGCAGTCAAATTACTTTCCGATTCGACAGGTGTTCTGAGAGCCGTGATGGCTCCGGATTCTCCTACCTCGTTTATGCGGTATCTTTCTTCTGTCAGCAATAAGCCGACAGTGGTTTCTCTCCATAACAGCGGATCCCTGACCCCTCTTGTAGTGACAGAGATCCTTAGGGCTGATTCCCTGACAATAGCTACTCTCGCTCAGACAGCGGCGTCAGCAGGACTCGGGACGAGGTTTTTTGAAAATAAGGGCCTTCTTTTGGCCTCCAAATCTGAAACCCTGCTGAGTACCTCCCTCCGCCACCTCGAATCCGATATGTCCGTTCTCGATTCGGAAGGATTTGTGGAGGCATTTTCGAGAGTCGGTTCATATTGCAATATTATGGTTTCGGGCCTCTATGCCGGTAAGATATTTCAGGTCTATGCCCCTTCCAAAAGAAAAGACTGGGCTGATTTTTTCAAGGCATTCTCGGTTTGGACTTCCCTGGGTCTTGAGAATCTTTCCTCCGACGGCTTTACCCTAAAGGGCTCAGCTTCCCTAAGGGATGACAAGTATCTCAGTTCTTTCTCCTCGCAAAGCGACGTGGAACCTTCTTTCTCAGAGATACTTCCTTCTTCTGTCAAGAATTGTGTTTGTGTCGCCGTATCTTCTCCAAAGTCATATTTTGACGACCATTCGGTATATTATTCAGCCAGCTACGGCAAGGTTAATATACCGACAGAGTCGCTGGAAAGATCAGGTGTCAAAGAAGTGGCGTATGCTGTCTTCCCGTCAGGAGAGATGGATAGGAGGATTACCCTCATGAAGACCGATAAGGATCTCAACATTAAAGGCATTGTTAAAAACACCCACACAGATGAGCTGAGAGTGCTTTTCGGCGACCTCTTTGCATCGGACGCAGATTCTCTGATGTCTTCTATTAAGGGTGGCTGGACAGTCTTTGGCGACTCTCCCTCTTTGAATGCGTTCTTGTCCAGACCTTCTTCTGGGGGGACGCTGAAAGAGAGACTCTCTTCAGCGGGTGCAAAACCGCTTAAGCAGAGCGGGGCCGTTGCCTGTGTCCAGGCTGATGGATCCACGCTTTCTGAAGTGTTCTCCAAGCAACTTGCAGATGCGCTCAAGACTTATTCGGGAGGTGTACCTCTTTCTCCTGTTGTCATCTCGGCGGGCATGAGCGGCGGCGCTCCTTCGATTTCCATTGTTGTGAGGAAAGCCAAGACAGACGGGCCTTTGGATGCTGTCCCGGTAGGTGGCAGCCTCGTGATTCCGGAAGGACCGTTCAAGGTAACGAACTCTTCGACAGGGAAGCAAAACACCCTATATCAGAATTCCCATCTCTCAATCTGCCTGCAGGATGAAAACGGGAAAGACCAATGGGGAATCCCGTTCAAGGAAAAGATTTGCGGGATGGTCCGGGAAGTCGATTTCTATAATAATGGCCGTATACAATTTCTATTCGCCGCCGGTTCAAAACTATATCTTCTTGACAGGCTTGGTAGAATAGTGACAGGATTTCCTGTAGATACTGGTAAAAATATCGTTCTGGGTCCGGAAGTCTATGATTTTACCGGAGCCAAGGGGTACCGGGCAATGGTGATTCACGACGATAATACAATCGAACTCTACAACCTCCATGGCCAAAAGCCAGAGGGTTGGAAAGGAATTGCTCCGGAGGGCAGCATTGCAATGATGCCGCAGCTTCAGGAGGTTGATTCCGTCAAATACTGGTTTGTTCCGACCTCGGCCGGAATTAAAATCTACGGCTTCCTCGGAGGAAATCCTCTATCTGAAAAAGAGGCAGCCAAGATCATGAAGCGAACTAAAACCAAATAAATCCTTTTATGGAATTCAAATCTGTCAATAAAATCCTTGAAAACAGCCTCAGAACCAACTGGGACCGTCAGGCTCTTTCCAATTATCAAGGTACAACCTTGACATATAGGGATGTTGCAAGAAGGATTGCCAAACTTCATATAGCTTTCGCCCAGTGTGGGCTCCAAAAGGGCGACAAAGTGGCTATCTGTTCACGCAATCAGGCTAACTGGGGAGTTAGTTTCCTCTCGGCCATTACCTACGGAGCAGTAGCAGTTCCTATTCTCCATGAGTTCAAGGCTGGAAATATACATTATCTTGTCAATCACTGCGAGGCGCAGGTTCTTTTTGTCGACGAGGTCATTTGGGAAGACCTTTCTGTGGAAGAGATGCCTCTTCTGAAGGTGGTTGTCCAGATCAATACTTTCAGGTTCCTTTTCGCCCAGAGCGAGGCTTATGCCAAGGTCAGGGAGCATCTTAACGAGTCCTTCGGTCGTAATTATCCCAACAACTTCGGACCGGACGACTTGAACTATTATGAGGATAAACCCGATGAACTTGCGGTAATTAACTATACATCAGGTACTTCCGGATTTTCAAAGGGCGTAATGATCCCTTATAGGGCGCTTTATTCTAATATAGAATTTGCGGTACGTGATGCGGAGCCTCAGTTGAAGGCCGGTATGAATGTAGTCTCCATGCTCCCTTCTGCCCATATGTACGGAATGATGTTCGAGTTCCTCTTTGAGATTGCTATCGGTATGCATGTCCATTTCCTCAGCCGTGTGCCGAGCCCGAAAGTCATTATGAACGCTTTCGCGGAGATTCATCCGGACATCATCATCGCAGTCCCTCTTATTATCGAAAAGGTCTACAAGTCCAAGTTGAAACCGGTTATTGACCGCAGCAAGATAGCGATGGGTCTGCCGGTCTTGGACCATATGATCAACAAGAAGTTCCTCACCGAACTTACCAATTCCTTCGGAGGCCAGTTCGAAGAGGTTATTCTCGGTGGGGCGGCATTCAATCCTGAAGTCGAGAAGTTCTTTCATAGGATAGGTTTCCATTATACGGTAGGTTACGGGATGACCGAGTGTGCCCCGATTATCTGCTATGCCCACTGGGATAAGGTAAAAGTGGGCTCCTGCGGCCGTCCGGCCATGAATATGCAGATCAGGATTGATTCGGAAGACCCTCGGCATGTCCCCGGCGAGGTTCAGGTTTTCGGGCCCAATGTGTGCCTTGGTTATTTCAAGAACGAGGCGGCGACTAGGGATCTTTTTACTGAGGATGGCTGGATGAAGACCGGAGATATGGGAATCGTCGACGAGGACGGATATCTTTTCCTCCGCGGCCGCTCCAAGTGCATGATTCTTGGTCCTTCAGGCCAGAATATTTATCCTGAGGAGATTGAGGCTATAATTAATAGTTACAACTATATTATCGACTCCCTCGTAGTCGAGGAGGATGGGGCTCTGACCGCCCTTGTATATCCAGACTACCAGCTTGCAGAACTTGACGGAATGGACCGGGCAGCTCTCGAGAGCAAACTGGAAGCTGCTCTTCCGGAGCTCAACCGGGTACTTCCGAATTATTCCCACGTCAAGAAAGTCGAGTTCATGCCGGAAGACTTTGAGAGGACGCCGAAAAAGAGTATTAAACGCTATCTATATCAGAGAAATTAATGGAAAAATTCGATCAGAGATACATAGAGATGGCGCAAGTGTGGTCTCAAAATTCCTACTGTAAGCGCCGCAAGGTTGGAGCTCTACTCGTCAAGGACAGGATGATTATATCGGACGGATACAATGGTACGCCGTCCGGTTTTGAAAACGTATGCGAAGAGGATGGAGTGACAAAGCCTTATGTCCTCCATGCTGAGGCTAACGCCATTACCAAGGTTGCAAAAAGCGGCAATAGCAGCGACGGGGCGACCCTTTATGTTACCGCATCACCATGTCTGGAGTGCTCCAAACTCATTATTCAGGCAGGAATAAAGCGTGTAGTCTATCGAGATGAGTATAGGCTCACAGATGGAATTGACCTTCTTCTCCGTGCAGGTGTCGAGGTTGAAAAAGTTGATTAGAAATGTCCGAAAACAAACACGACGCGCTTGTCAGGCTCATCCAAGTCCTCTTGGGAGTTGTTCTGGGTGTGCTTTTGACTCTTTCATATAATAAATATCGGGAGAGCACCCGCGGCATCAAAGTGATGGACGGAGAGTGGAGAAAGCTCAATCTTATTCTCGATGTTGTAGAGAAGAATTATGTTGATACAATCAATGCCGGCGAGATGACGGAAGCCGCCGTAGCAGCCGCTCTGCATAAGCTCGATCCCCACTCCTTTTATATGCCTCCAGTGGAAAAGAAGGAATCCGAAAGCCAACTGGCTGGCAATTTTGAGGGTATCGGTATACAGTTCAATGTCCCTAACGATACTGCAATCGTTCTCGAAGTGATCGCCGGAGGCCCTTCTGAGAAGGCTGGTCTCATGGTAGGAGACCGCCTCCTGAAGGTGGATGACAAGGTGATAGCCGGAGTGGGTTTCCCTCAGGACAGTATGGTTCGAAGAATGAAAGGTCCTGCGGGAACTAAAGTCAATATCACTGTAAAGCGCGGTCATGACGAGGTCCCCTTCGAGATTACAAGGGGCAAAATCCCCCTACATAGTGTTGACGCTCATTTCATGGTCAACGATACAACGGGCTACATCCGCCTTTCGAAGTTCTCTGCGACCACTTACCCTGAATTTATGGAAGCGGCCCTCGACCTCCGAAAAAATGGCATGAAGAGCATTATACTTGATCTTAGGGACAATTCCGGTGGTTTTCTCGAGCAGGCTGCCTCCATTGCCAATGAATTCCTCTACAAGGGAGAGAAGATAGTCTATATTGAGGGCCTTCATAGAAAAAGACGCGATATCAATGCAGACGGAAATGGTTCAATGCAGAAATACGGCATTATAGTTCTAATCAACGAAAGCAGCGCATCTGCCTCTGAGATTCTTGCCGGGGCAATTCAGGACAATGACAGGGGAGTTATTATCGGCCGCCGCTCCTTCGGCAAGGGTCTTGTCCAGGAGCCCGTGGATTTCTCGGACGGAAGCGGTCTGAGACTTACGGTCGCAAGATATTATACTCCTTCCGGAAGGTGTATCCAGAAGCCTTACTCCGATTATGACCATGACATATATAACCGCTATACCGGAGGCGAAGTATTCTCTGCTGATAGCGCCAAGCTCAATAAGGACGATCTCCATGTTACTCTCGGAGGACGCAAAGTCTACGGTGGCGGAGGTATAATGCCTGACGTCTTCGTCCCTATAGATACCACAAGGGCCTCTTCGTTCTTTGTCTCATGCAATAAGAAGGCTACCCAGATGAGATATGCTTCATCCGTCTTCGACAAGTATTATAAATCGCTGTCGGAAATAGATGATTACAAGGTACTTGATCAGTTCCTTAAGAGGGTGGACATTCCTTCCGGATTTCGGAAGTTCGCTTCTTCAAAAGACGGAATAGTCTGCTCTGACGAGGAGTATTACCGGACTCTCCAATATCTGGAGCCTCAGTTGAACGCCCTTGTCGCGAGATATTCAAAGCTTGGAGACAACGCTTTCTACAAGTATTATCTTCCTGTGGATGAGACAGTAAAGATAGCAATGGAGACATCCCCAAATCCCGTTTTTGAAAATGGAGGAAAATAGCTCAAAAAGCGGCTTCCGGGTAGCTGCAATCGGTTTTCTTGTCCTATGCGCCCTTCTTATCTGCTATGGTGCGCTAAGGAAGAGTTTAAAAAGCCATAACGCGACTCCGCAGTACGTGTTTCTTTTCATAGGAGACGGCATGGGCAACAGCCACATCGCCGCTGCCGAATCTTACCTTTCCTATAAGTCTGGGAGGCTTGGGGGAGAGCAACTTCTTTTTACACAGTTTCCGTGTCTTGGCCTCATGACCACTTATTCGGCGGACCATCAAGTGACCTGTTCATCTGCCTCTGCCACAGCTTTTTCCAGCGGTGTCAAGACAAATAACGAATATATAGGGGTTGCTCCTGACGGCTCGCCGACAAGGCCGTTCTCGCTTGATTTGAAAGAGGACGGCTATAAGATTGGTATCATCAGCTCAGTTCCTGTCAATCATGCAACCCCGGCCGCTTTCTATTCCCATCAGACCGATCGTTGGGGCTATTATGAGATTTCTATGCAGCTGCCCGCTTCCGGTTATGATTACTTTGCCTCTCCCGGGTTCATCGATTTTTACGGACGGGACGGAAAGCAGAGGAGTACCTCTGAGTATCTTGAGGATAATGGCTATGCAGTATGCTGGGGAGAGCAGGAATTTCTTTCCCGGAAAAATACTTCAGAGAGGATAATCCTTTGCCATGAGTCGATGAAAGATAGGTCCGCCTCAGATTATTCTTTCGATTATGACAGCACACAGGTCAGCCTCTCAAGGATGCTGGAGCTCGGCCTTGGCTATGTTGGCGACAAGGATCCCTTCTTCTTCATGGTTGAAGGCGGAGATATCGATTGGTGTGCCCATGGCAACACTGTTTTCCCCATGGTACGCGCTATCCGTCATATGGATGACGCAGTTTCGGTCGCGTATGAGTTCTATAAAAAGCATCCTGATGAGACGCTGATTGTCGTCACTGCCGACCATGAGACCGGAGGCCTTGCGCTTGGATACAACTATAATTGGGCCTACTCTGTCCAGGATTGGGCGAAGCTCGAAAAGGAGTGGGCCGCGGAGAATTACAGAGATACGATGGACTTCTATACCCGGGAAGCTTTCCAGCGTTCGTGCGGTTTCGGATGGACTACTAATGAGCATACCGGAGCCCCTGTTCCTGTGTATGCAATAGGCAAAGGTGCTGAGAGATTCAGGGGCAGGATAGATAATGCAGATATTCCGGAACTTATTCTCGGGAAATCCCGTAAAAAATAGCTATATTTGCGTGATATATTAAAGATTTTCTATGGAAGCTGTTGTCAAAAGAACCAAGATCAAGGACTTGCTCAGGAGCGAGCCCGGGCAAGAGGTACTCGCCAAAGGTTGGGTGAGGACCAAAAGAGGTAATAAACAGGTGAAATTCATCGCCCTCAATGATGGTTCTACGATAAATAACATACAAATAGTAGCTGATACTTCGCTCTTTGAGGAGGACCTTATCCGCCGTATTACGACAGGCTCTTCCCTTGCAGTGCGCGGCGATCTTGTCGAATCCCTCGGAAGCGGTCAGGCTGTCGAGATTCAGGCAAAAGAGATTGAGATTTATGGTGAATGCGATCCTATGCGCTATCCTCTCCAGAAGAAGGATACTTCCCTCGAGTATCTGAGGACTGTAGCCCATATGCGCCTTAGGACCAACACCTTCGGCGCTGTCCTCAGGGTTCGAAACGCAATGGCTTTCGCTATCCATAAGTTCTTCAATGAGAAGGGTTTTGTCTATCTCCATACCCCCCTTATCACCGAGTCTGATGCAGAAGGAGCAGGCGACATGTTCCAGGTCACAACGCTCGACCTCGCCAATGTACCGGTAGATCACGGCAAGGTAGACTTCTCCAAGGATTTCTTCGGAAAGAAGACTTCCCTCACTGTTTCAGGCCAGCTTGAAGGCGAGCTCGGAGCGACCGCTGTAGGAGAGATATATACTTTCGGGCCGACCTTTAGGGCGGAGAATTCCAATACCCCTCGCCACCTTGCCGAGTTCTGGATGATAGAGCCTGAGATGGCTTTCTATGACATAGAAGACAATATGGAACTCGCGGAGGAATTCGTAAAATATCTTGTCCAATATGCCCTGGATAACTGTATGGACGACCTGAAGTTCCTCAATGACAAATATGATGATGGCCTTATCGAGAGGCTTCGCAGCGTGGTCGGAATCTCCTTTGAGAGAGTTACTTACACCAAGGCCGTCGAGATACTCGAGGCTGCTATCTCTTCCGGAGTACAGTTCGAATATCCGGTCCATTGGGGTACGGACTTCCAGAGCGAGCACGAACGCTATCTTGTTGAAAAATATTTCGGAAAGCCGGTCATCCTCATTGATTTCCCGAAGGATATCAAGGCCTTCTATATGAAGCAGAATGAAGATGGGAAGACGGTTCGCGGCATGGATGTCCTCTTCCCCAAGATAGGGGAGATCATCGGTGGCTCAGAGAGGGAAGCTTCCCTTGAAAAACTTGAGACGCGTATCGATGAACTCGGAATGTCGAGGAAGAACCTCGAATGGTATATTGATACCCGCCGTTATGGTACGGTTCCCCACAGCGGATTCGGTCTCGGTTTTGAGAGACTTCTTCTCTTTGTTACCGGTATGGCCAATATCCGTGACGTCATTCCTTTCCCAAGAACACCAAAGAACGCAGAATTCTAGAGTATCATGTTAGTTATCGGTATCGCAGGTGGTTCAGGATCCGGCAAGACCACCGTAGTCAAGGCAATAACCAAGCAACTTTCCGGGAAGGTTGTTGTTGTCCCTCAAGATTCATATTATAAGGATTCTTCCCATCTTCCGATGGAGGAGCGTCATAAGATCAATTTCGACCATCCGGATGCAATCGACTGGAAGCTAATGTGCCAGCAGATTCGGGAGCTTCGTCAAGGAAAGACTATTGAACAGCCAGTCTATTCTTATATCACCTGCTCGCGGTCAAAGACTGAGACGGTAACCGTAGAGCCTGCGGAAGTAATTATCATTGAGGGGATTCTGATCTTTACTTGCAAGGAGCTCAGAGATCAGATGAATATCAAGATATTTGTCGATGCCGATGATGACGACCGTCTAATGAGAATTATTGTCAGGGACATAGCAGAGCGTGGAAGGACTGTCTCTTCGGCAATTGACCATTATACCGATACAGTGAAGCCGATGCACCTTCAGTTCATCGAGCCATCCAAGCGTTATGCCGATATTATAGTCCCGCAGGGTGGCCATAATCAGGTTGCAATCGACATCATAGCTGCCACGCTGGAAAAGGCCATGTCAAAGATTAAGTAGATTATGAAAAAGCTGACGCCCGATCAGAAAGCAGGACTCTACATCACCGCGATTATTCATCTCGCGGTGATTATTGTTTTGCTTATAGGCGGCATTGGGTATCAGCTTAAAAACGAGAATACCTTCGTCCTCGACTTCACCAAGCAAGAAGAGAAGGAAGAAATCGAGAGAATAGAGGAACTTAAACTCTCGGCTGCTCAAAAACTTGAGGCGCTTATAGCCGCCTCATCAGGAGTCCCGATTAGAAATGTCTCCGTCAACCGCAGCGGTCAGCTAAAGGATGACCGTGGGACTAATGCGGAAGAACTCTACCGCGAGGCCGAGCGTCTCGCTCAGGAACTGAAAGATGGTCAGAATAGGACACAAGAATCGTCTGAAGATTTTGCCGACCTCAATAAACCGGACAAAAAGCCCAAAGAAGAAAAGGCGAAACCAAAGCCCTACAGCGGCCCTTCAGTCCTTTCATGGTCTCTCCCGGGACGTAATGCCAGCCGTCTCCCGATTCCTGCTTACCGCTGTATCGGATCCGGCGAAGTAACCGTTATCATTGCTGTAAATAATCAGGGGCAGGTTATCAATGCCAAAGTGGACGAGGGCATCTCTTCCTCCGACGGTTGTCTTCGCGCCTTTGCTATCCGCGCAGCCCGCCTTTCCCGCTTCTCCGCCTCCACCACGGCTCCTTCCCGCCAAATGGGCACAATCACCTACGCGTTCATTGCTCAGTAGATTTTTTTATACCAAGGCAAGGACCCTATACGGGAATGATATTTGCGGCAGATGATCGCATCGTCATGAGGCAGGATGGCAATATGAGGTCTCGTCGAGAGTGGCAGGCATGGCATT
>ERZ842401.1668-NODE-1668-length-31247-cov-5.426808_pt1 | contig 31247 bp, 34 predicted proteins | sample MGYA00521270_ERZ842401 | MGnify/ENA primary metagenome ERZ842401 (study PRJEB31892, sample SAMEA3878208) | bioreactor metagenome | biome: Moose rumen | place: Sweden | collected 2011-10 | study: EMG produced TPA metagenomics assembly of the PRJEB12797 data set...
CCCCCCCCCCTATCTTTAACGGGGCACGCTTTATTTCTTTGTCCTGAAACTTGTCAACTATTCCGCAGAAAACAAAATCATTATTGCTGATTGCATTATATAAGCTCGATAAAAAATTTTTCTTTAATAAGTCATCGCTGTCAGTAAAGCACAAAAATTCACCTGACGCATTTTTGATCCCGGTATTACGCGAGCCGCCGGGACCTTTATTAACTTCGTGATGAATTATTTTAAATTTGCGCCCGGAATTTTTTAAAACATCTTCAGCGATTTTCATCGTGTTATCCGTACAAACATCATCAATTAAAATTATTTCGAGATTTTCATAATCTTGATTGATGACGCTTTCAAGAGTATTTTTTATAAATTTTTCCACATTATACGCCGGGATAATAACGCTAATTAAATCAGACATGGCGCAACGTCACTCCTTGTAAAAACTAAATTTCTAAGTGGGAAGATTATACCCCCCCCTCTTCATCATTAAATTCTGCTTCATTGACAACGTGAGAAAGCTCGTAAAATTTTGCAAATTTCAAAAATCTTAAATATGAAAGATTAACGCAATGTATAAAACCCCACCAGCCAAGCAAAAAAAATCTGCCTAAAACATAATATTTAAAAAATTCAAGCGTCATGCAACCGAATAATCTCCAGTTTGAATAATTTTTATTTTGAATTATTGCGCGTTCTGCTAATTTGTCCGAAGATTTGTTAAATTTATCTACTGTTTGGGATATGCTCAAAAATGAATAATGATCTATAAAATTTTTACATTTTCCGAAAGTCGCGGAAGGATTTATTTTTATAACGTCATCGTGGTCTAATTTTCCGCTCATAACCCAATAATCCCGATTATATAATCTTATTTCGCGAGAATAATGTTTAACCCATTTATTTGCGTGTTTCATTCCCGGATAAATATCACCTATCGGCAAAATATAACCGTTTTTATTTCCATCGAGCTTAATTTTTAAAATTTCTTCATGCAGTTCCGGCGAAATAACTTCATCACCATCGAGACGCAAAACCCATTTATATTTACACTGTTCCTCTGCAAATTTAACCTGTTCGCCGACGTTATTCCATTTGTGAAAAATAATTTTAGCTCCGTAAGATTCTGCAATTTTAATTGTGTCATCAGTGCTTCCGGAATCAACAATTACAATTTCATCAACTAAATCTCTCGCAGACTTTAAAACTTTTGGCAGCCTTTTTTCCTCGTTTAACGTAATCATATAAAGCGATAATTTATCGATGTACATTTTTTTATTTACTCCTGTAATAATCTGCGTACCATTTTACAAAATTTTTCAAGCCTTCGCACAAATTAATTTTAGGTTTGAAATTAAAATTTTTTTCGAGTTCCGACGTATCAGCGTAAGTGATCGGAACATCTCCGGCCTGCATCGGTAATAATTCGATGTGATCATTTAAATTAAAATTTTCGTCTAATAAATTCGCGTTCAACATTTCATCACATAAAATTTTCACGAACTCCATTAAATTTTCCGGCTTGCCTCGTCCGATGTTATAAATTTTAAAATTTTCCGGCTGATGCTTCATTACTAAAAATATGCCGTTCACTATATCGTCTATATATGTAAAATCTCTTTCGCAGTTTCCATAATTGAAAATTTGAATTTTTTTGCCTGAGATTAATTTATCAGCGAATTTAAAATAAGCCATGTCGGGCCGTCCGGAAGGTCCGTAAACAGTGAAAAATCTTAAACCAGTCATTTGAATTTTATATAAATTATTATATGCGTATGCTAATAACTCATTGCTTTTTTTTGTAGCTGCATATAACGAAACTGGATGATCTGTCATGTCACTCGTTGAAAATGGGATTTTGCTGTCAGCACCGTAAACAGAAGATGACGAAGCAAATATTAAATGCCTTAAATTTTTTGAATGTCTGCACGCTTCGAGAATATTATAAAAGCCCATTATATTAGAATTTATATAAGCGTCCGGGTTTTCAATTGAATATCTTACGCCGGCTTGGGCTGCCAAATTCACGACGATAAACGGATTAATTTCGTTAAAAATATTTTGAGTTAAAATTTTATCTGAAATGTCGCATTTTATGAATTTGAAATTATTATATTTTTTGAGCGTTTCAAGCCTCGATAATTTTAAATTTACATCATAATATTCGTTTAAATTATCAATTCCGATAACGTTAAAGCCCTCTGATAATAATTTCTGCGTCAATGCCGAGCCAATAAAGCCAGCTGAACCAGTAATTAAAATATTTTCGCCAAATAAATTTATTTCACTCACAAAAAAATCCCCTTTTATGCGTTAAATCAAACCAGCGCATTTTAAAATTTTACAGAATAATAATATAATCGCACTGAAAAATTTTTTAAATCTTTAAAGTAGAAAGGGTAATAAAATAAATTGCGTAACAAGAATTTAGAAAAATCATATTCACCCGATAACATTGAACAGAAATTATATTCAGAATGGATTAATAACGGACTTTTTAACGCTGAAATTAATCCGGAAGCTGAAGCGTTTTCTATCGTTATCCCTCCGCCTAATATTACGGGGTCGTTACATGTTGGTCACGCATTCGATCATACTTTTCAGGATATTATGGCGCGTACTAAACGCATGGAAGGTTATAGCGTTTTATGGCTGCCTGGAACTGATCACGCTGGGATCGCCACTCAAAACGTTGTAGAAAAAGATCTCGCTAAAAAAAATATTTCACGTTACGATTTGGGACGCGAAGAATTTATAAAAAAGGTTTGGGAATGGCGCGAGCTTTACGGCTCAAGAATTATAAACCAGATGAAACGGCTCGGAAATTCCTGTGATTGGCGGCGCGAAAGATTTACGCTCGATGAAGGATTATCGCGTGCAGTCAGGACGGTATTTGCGAGATTATACAAAAAGGGTTTAATTTATCGCGGAAAATATATCGTTAATTGGTGTCCGAGATGTTGTACAGCTATTTCAGATTTAGAAGTCGAGTACGAAGACCAGCAGGGAAATTTTTATTATGTTAAATATCCATTGGTTGAGGATTGCGAAGAAAAATATATTACAGTCGCAACGACAAGGCCAGAAACTATAATCGGAGATGTAGCGATCGCAGTTCATCCGAGATCAGAGAAATTTAAAAATTTAATCGGTAAACATGTCCGCGTGCCTTTAGGTGGCAGAGAAATTCCAATAATTGAGGACAATATGGTCGACCCTGAATTTGGAACGGGCTGCGTGAAAATTACTCCAGCTCACGACCCAAATGATTTTTTAGTCGGCTTAAATCATAATTTAGAACAAATTCAAGTGATCAACGCTGATGGAATTATGAACGATAACGCCGGAAAATATAAGGGCATGACAATTATTGAAGCTCGTAAAAAATCCGCTGAAGATTTAGAGGCCGAAGGATATTTATTGAAGGTTGAAATTATTAATCATTCCGTTGGACATTGTCAAAGATGCGGGACGACCGTTGAGCCTTATTTATCTGAGCAGTGGTTCGTAAAAACTAAACCGTTAGCACAAAAAGGAATCGAAGCAGTTAAATCAGGTCGCATTAAATGGATTCCGGAACAATGGGAAAAAACTTATTTTAACTGGATGGAAAATATTAGGGATTGGTGTATCTCTCGTCAATTATGGTGGGGGCATCGTATACCTGCTTGGACTTGTTCGGACTGCGGACATATTACAGTTTCGGAAAATGATCCGGCTGAATGCGAAAATTGTAAGAGTAAAAATATTTCTCAGGACAGCGATGTATTAGATACTTGGTTCAGTTCTGCTTTATGGCCCTTTTCAACGATGGGATGGCCCGATCAAACTCCGGAATTAAAATATTTTTATCCCACTTCGTTAATGGTGACGGGATTTGACATTATATTTTTCTGGGTCGCTCGTATGATAATGATGGGGCTTGAATTTATGGGGGATGTTCCGTTCAGAGATGTATACATACATTCATTAATACGTGACGAGCACGGCAAAAAGATGAGCAAAACTAAAGGCAACGTAATAGATCCGTTAATTATGATCGACAAATACGGAGCTGATGCGCTGCGCATGACTTTAGCAGCTTTATCGGTTCAAGGACGAGACATTTTATTATCTTCGACAAGAATCGAGACGTATAGATTTTTCATGAATAAATTATGGAACGCTGCACGCTTCGCCCTGATGAATCTCGATGATGAAGAAAATAAAATTATTCCCGAAAATTTAAGACTGCACGACAAATTTATTTTAAATCGAGTAAACGAAATGGCAGGGAATATTAAAAATTTAATTGACACTTATGACATTGGGACGGCCGCAAGAAATTTATATGATTTTGTTTGGGGAGATTTATGCGACTGGTATTTAGAAATGTCGAAGCCCGCCCTAAAAGGTGACGAAGGTGAAGAGAGGCGTAAAACTTCCGCCGGAGTTCTGGAATATGTTTTTAAAAATACTCTCAAAATGCTTCACCCGTTTATACCGTTCATAACTGAAGAATTATGGCGCGCATTCGGTTACGAAGGATTTATAATGCGTTCATCATGGCCGGAAGTTGAGAATAAATATATTTTTGTCGGCGTTAATGATTCAATGAAAATTTTTCAGGATGTCGTGAGGAATTTAAGAAATTTACGCGCTGAAGCCCATGTAAATCCGCAGCAATGGTTAAATAATGCAGTGATTCGCGTTGATGAAAAAATAAATTCTCATGAGATTTTAAAAAATTCTCTGGATCAAATTAAAAATTTATGCCGCATTCACGAAATTATTTTAACGAGTTCTGAAACAAATTGCGGGCCTTCGCTTTCGTCCGTAACGGGAGACATTGAAATTAAATTACCAGTTGGTGATATTTTGGATGTCGATAAGGAAATTTTAAGGCTCGAACAGGAAATTAAAAACATCGAGAAAAATATAAACATGAGCAAAAATAAATTAAGTAAACCCGATTTTATTTCACGCGCACCGGCTGAAGTTGTAGAAAAAGAGCGCGGAAGAGTTTCAGAGGGTGAAGCTCAAATTAAAAGGTTGCACGAAAATTTAAAGAGTCTGGGAAAATAAAAAATATTATCTGCACGTCCTGTTTAAAAATAAATTTTGGGATGTGCAAATTTTTTTTTGAGTATAAATTTGTGATAGAATTTCTAAAATTTTAAGCCCTTGCATTTACGGGGCAATTTTAATTTTTAATTTGTAAAGGAGTCCTTAATTCTTAATCATGAGAACAGAATTGCTGGGGCAGGAGAAAAATATTGTAAAAATAAAACTTGAAATCGAAGCGAATGAATTTCAAAAAGCAATTAACAAGTCAGTAAACGAATTATCTAATCAAGTGCGTATACCCGGATTCCGCAGAGGTAAAGTGTCAAGAAATATCCTTGAAATGAGATTTGGCCGTGCTGCAATTTATGAGGATGCTCTCGAAAGATTAATGCCTGAAAATATTCAGAAGATCGTCGAAGATTATGACCTTGAACCTTTAGACAATCCGAAATTAAATATTACTGAAAAAATCGAAGAAGGCAAAAATATTATTTGCGAGCTAGTTTTTGAAGTTAAGCCGGAAGTAAATTTACCTGAGATCGAAAATTTAGAGCTTGAAAAGGTTACGCCAAAAGTTTCAGATGATGACGTAAAAAATTTATCTAAAAGATTACGCGTACAAAATGCAAAAGTTAACGCGGTCGACCGTCCAGTAAAAGACGAAGATTTAATCGATGTTGAATTAACGATCAGAACTTTAAATGAAGACGGTTCAGAAAGCTCAGAGCAACCAAAACAGGAAGTTACTCACGAAAAAATTAATTTAGCTGATCAAACTGTGCGCGTTGCTGTTCGTGATGCTTTAATCGGACATTCAAAGGGCGATACATGCGAAGCAGTTTTTAACGTTGAAAATAATCACGCAGATAAATTATTAGCCGGCAAAAAAGTAAAATACATAATGAAAATTGAAGGCGTTTCAGAATACGAGATGCCCGAATTAAATCAGGATTTCTATAAAAAATTATTTGGCGATAATACAGAAATCGATGACGAAAATAAATTTAATGAAAGATTGCGCAATGATATTAACGAAGAAGTTACGCGCGAAACTGAAACGGATTTAAGAAACCGCGCTGTTGATTTAGTTGCGAAAAATTCCAGCGTTGAAGTCCCGGAAGATTTAATCATCCGTCAAAGAATGAATATGCGCGCCTCCGATGAAGAGTGGGCAAAATCTAACGGAGTCGACGTTAAAACAGCTTTTGGACTTGACACAAAAGAAGGCCGCGAAGGTTACGAAAAATTATTACAGACCCGCGCTGAAAATGGAGTCAGAACAGCTCTAATAATTGATGCTGTAGAAAAAAAATATGATATTAAAATCGAGTCCGAAGATTTAGAAGCAGCTTTTGAAGCTCAGGCCAAACAATTCGGAATTACAAAGCCCGTTATAGCAGATTATTTTTACAAGAACAGGAAAGCCCTCGAAAGATTGACGGACGAAATAAGATTTAACAAGATCGCCGATGCTTTGATCGCAAACATGAAAATTAAAGAAGTCGAAAATTTAAGCGATGAAAATAATAATAATAATGAAAATAACGAAAATAATTCCGGGAGCAATTAAATAGATGTCGTATTATATTCCCTATGTAATAGAACAGACCGGACGCGGTGAACGCAGTTATGATATTTATAGCCGGTTATTAAAGGATCGAATAATATTTTTAGGCTCTGAAATTGTCGATGATGTAGCAAACTCTGTTGTTGCGCAGTTATTATTTTTGGAGAGCGAAGACCCCGACAAAGATATTAATTTATATATAAACAGTCCCGGCGGAAGTGTAACAGCAGGACTTGCGATTTATGACACGATGCAATATATAAAAAGTCCAGTCTCAACGATTTGCGTGGGGTTGGCTGCGTCGATGGCTGCGGTTTTATTGGCCGGAGGTGCTAAAGGTAAAAGGCTCGCGCTTCCAAATGCAGAAGTTATGATCCATCAACCTTTAGGCGGTGCACGCGGTCAAGCCAGCGATATAGAAATTCAGGCGAAAAATATTTTAAAAGTTAAAGAGCGCATGAATAAAATTTTAGCTTCACACACCGGCCAGGAACTTAAAAGGATCGCAAAAGATACTGACAGAGATAATTACATGACTGCTGAAGAGGCTTTAAAATACGGCCTGATTGATAAAATAATCGAAGCGAGAAATTAAATGCCAGATAAAAAAAATTCTAACAACAACAATAATAATAATACTGAAGACAGGTGCTCATTTTGCGGAAAGCCCAGAAGCGCGGTTGAAGAATTATTTGACGGGCCGGGCGGACAAATTCATATTTGTGATGAGTGCGTGACGGTCTGTAATATCATGATGGACGGCAATAGAGCAGCAGCGAGAAATTTAGAAAACGGCGTATATGATTCAGGCTCGCAATATAATAACAATTCTGCGATAAGACCGAAAGATTTAGCCGAATATTTAGATCAATACGTTATCGGGCAGTCTCATGCAAAAAAAATTGTTTCGGTTGCCGTTTATAATCATTATCAGCGAGTAAAAAATAATTTGGGAATCAAAAACCCTGAAGTTGAATTACAAAAAAGTAATGTTTTATTGCTCGGTCCGACTGGTTCGGGAAAAACTTTAATTGCTCAGACGCTGGCAAAAAAATTAAATGTTCCGTTCGCGATCGCTGATGCTACAACTTTAACAGAAGCCGGATACGTCGGCGAAGATGTAGAAAATATTTTAGTGAGATTATTGCAGGCAGCTGATTACGATTTGAAGGCGGCTGAACGCGGAATAATTTATTTAGATGAGATCGACAAGATTGCGCGTAAATCTGAATCAACTTCAATCACTCGCGATGTTTCAGGCGAAGGAGTTCAGCAGGCTTTATTAAAAATTTTGGAGGGAACAATTTCAAATATTCCGCCTAAAGGTGGCCGCAAACATCCTCACCAAGAATTTATACAGGTTAATACGGAAAATATTTTATTTATATGCGGTGGAGCTTTTGACGGATTAGAGCCGATAATTGCGCGGAGAACTTTACAAAAGTCTATGGGCTTCGGCAGTGAATTAGCAAAGAAAAACGGAGCTTATGAAATTTTGAGCAAAGTCCAGCCGGAAGATTTAATAACGTTCGGATTTATTCCGGAATTAGTTGGGCGTATACCAGTTTTAGCGACGCTCGAAGAATTGGACAAAGCAGCATTTATAAAAATTTTACAAGAACCTAAAAACGCACTCGTTAAACAGTACGCAAAAATTTTTGAAATGGAGAATGTTAATTTAGAATTTACTCCGGAAGCTCTTGACAGGATCGCAGACCTTGCAGTCGAGAAAAAAACGGGCGCACGCGGTTTGCGTTCGATTATGGAGAATTTAATGTTAGATGTAGAATTTGAATTACCTTCAATGAGCGAGGAAGAGAAATCAGGGAAAAAATTAATTATTACTCCGGAATTTGTCGACGGTAAAATAAATTTTGGTGAATTATTGAAATGAGTAATAATAAAATTCGGCTTGAGGCTACATGTTTCAGGCCGGATCAAGTTTCTATTATTTCGACTGACCTCCCTGAAATTGCAATCGCTGGACGTTCAAACGTTGGAAAATCTTCGCTTATAAATTCGTTATTGGGAATAAAGCTCGCAAAAACCGGGCAGACTCCGGGAAAAACAAGAAGCATAAATTTTTATAACGTTGATGAAAAATTCAGGCTTGTAGATTTGCCGGGATATGGTTACGCAGCAAGAAGCAAGGACGAGCGCAATAAATGGCTTAAACTTGTTGAGAAATATATTTCAGAACGAAAAAATTTAAAATTTGTCTGCCACCTCGTAGATTTTCGGCACGGACTTTTAAAAAATGACCGCGAGCTTCAAGAATGGTTAAACAGTTTTGAAATAAATATTTTTGTAGTATTCACGAAAGCTGATAAAATTTCAAAAGGAAAATGGAAATTAACACGCGACAATTATATTAAAGAGGGATTATTTTCGATTGATGTGCCGTTGATTACTTCAGCTGAAAATAAATCAGGCATCGATGAACTGAAAAAATTTATTAATATTAATTTGAAAATTACGGAGGAGAAAAAATGAAAAATAAAAATAAAAATTCAACTGACGGGAATATTTATATACCTTATGAAAAACGTTCCGGAAATGAATCAATTGTATATTTTACTCGTGATTTGTCAGCAGAAGGCTTAAAAAAAATTTACGACACTATAAACAAAAATTTAACCGGCAAAATTGCAATTAAATTACATACCGGCGAACCAAAAGGCCCAAATATTATCCCCCGCGAATGGGTTAAGGATTTAATAAATAATAAAATTCCCGGAGCGCATATCGTCGAAACAAATGCATATTACGAGGGCGGACGCTACACGACTGAAGATCACAGAAAAACTATTGAGATTAACGGCTGGAATTTTGCGCCAGTCGACATAATGGACGAATTTGGCTGCGCTACTATACCAATTAAGAACGGCAATCATTTTCACGGGATGTCAGTCGGGAAAAATATGTTAAATTATGATTCAATGCTCGTATTAACGCATTTTAAAGGGCACGTGATGGCAGGCTTCGGAGGCTCAAATAAAAATATTGGGATCGGCTGCGCTGATGGCAGAATCGGTAAAGCAATGATCCACACAACTCCCGGACAAAATAATCAATGGGACATCGCTAACGAAGAATTAATGGAAAGGATCGCGGAGTCTGCAAAATCTACGGTCGATTATTTTAAAAATAAAATTTCGTTTATAAATGTTCTGCGCAACATGTCAGTTTCATGCGATTGCGAGGGCGTAGCGGCTCAACCTGTTGTAACTCCAAATATTGGTATTTTGGCTTCGCTTGATATTTTAGCGATCGATCAGGCTTCTGTTGATTTGGTGTACGCATTGCCGAAAAATTTTAACGCTGATTTAGTCGAGCGAATGGAATCACGTCACGGCCTTCGCCAATTAACTTACATGAAAGAACTAGGAATGGGAAACGACAAATATATTTTAACGGACATTGACAACGGAAATAAAAAAATTTCACTGGCTGAAGCAGTCTCAGGAGTAAAAGCATTTAAAGGCTAAATAAAATTTTGCGCGGGGGATTTTAAATTTTTATCATTATTATTATTATTTCCCGCGTCCTTTAAATAAATTTTTCCGGGCAGTTACATTCAGCATTTAAATTTAAATTTTTTGAGTTCAGCCAGTCGCTTCCAGGATGAAAATTTAACGCCAGATATGAAGCTGTTTGCAAATGTAAGCATTTAATATTTATATTTATATTTGTTCCTGATTTAGATTTATAATTTATTCCGCCGATCCCTTTTAATCTGAGCGAGTTAAAAATTTTAGGTTTATATTTTCTTAAAAATTTACGCGTATTCAAATCAATTAAATTAATTCTTATAACCTGATGCAAATAATTAAATTTGTTCCAGTCATGTAATTTATTATTATCGATTAAATATTTTTTTAAATCATGTACGCCCCCGCAAGCTTCAATTTTTGACGCAAGTTTAATCAAATACGGACATGTCAGCCAAAAATTATTTGGGAACGGCTTTAATTTTGAATTTAGAGACTTGCAAAATATAACTTGAATTTTTCCGTGTGAACAAATTTTTACAGGATTTATTATTAAATTTTGATCCAGGTCATTATTATATTTCAGAGCATGACACAAATAAGGAGACCAATTAAAAACGATCTCCCGATTAAAATTTTTAAAATTAAAATTAAATTTAAAATTAATTATCTCTGTCAATATTATTATTATTTCTGTCGCGCGAATAATTATTATTATTATTATTTCCGTTAGATCTTCGGCCATGTCCTGAGCGTGCGGAATTTCTGGCATTTAAATCCGTAATTTTTGCTTCACTTGTTTTCATGAAGGCGGCCATTTTCTTTTCAAAGCTGTCAACCTCATCGGATGCATTTTGATTTTGGTTCTGATTCTGCAAAATTTTTTTTGGCTGAGGTCTCGGAGCAGGTGCAGGGCGTTCAATGGCTTGTTTAATTGAAAGATCGATGCGACCTTTTTCGTCAATTTTTACGATTTTAGCTTTTACTTTATCCTGAACAGAAATAACATCAGAAATATTTTTAACGAAATTATAAGACAATTCAGAAATATGTATCATGCCTTTACGTCCGGACGGAAGAATTTTAACGAAAGCTCCATAAGGCATTAACTGCTCGACCGTACAATTTACTATTTCACCGACGCTAATATTATTTAATGCGTCATCTGACATTTTGAAATTCTCCTTTAAAAATTTTATAGCTTAAACAAAAAATATTTTATTACATCCATCGCCATTCTGGACGCGATCCCGATTCGAGCCTGCGACATAAAAATAAACCTTTTGATTTAAAATGCCTGCTTCTCGCATCGTACCAGATCATTAAAGTTCCAGGTTGTTTATTAAGCACCAATTTTAACACGGCACCATCAACAATAGGTCCGTACCATGCTATAACCATTTCGCCGGGTGCGAGCGTTGGGCGTAATTTCTGCCATTTTAATTTATTTGGACGTTCCTGCGGAAATTGGAGCATTATTTTCAGGGCGTTGCGTGCGCTTTTAAAATTTAACAGTGATGATTTACTGATTTTTATATCTTGAATGTTATAAAATTTTATTCTGCTTCCATGAACGTTTAAATATTTATCCTGAAATTTTATGCCTTTTGTATTGCAGATTAAATTATTAAAATTTATCAACCCTGAAGATTTTATTTTTATATCTGGAACGAGCGAATATATTTTTATTTCGTTATTATTTCCCCGTGCTGCATGAACTTCTGGAAATGATTTTGTGAAATCCATGCCGGAATATACTCGAACATGTTTTTTAAATAGCCTGCTAAATAATTTAGATAGAGCTTTCATGTTTAATAAATATTTTTAAATTTCTGCGCCGGAAACCAACGAGCTTAAAGCCTTCTGGATTCTCGTAAACGGTTCTGGTAAATCCATCGTCCGGGCTGCTTCAACTAATAACGCGGCCGCCTGTTGAATTTCATCAGAGCGTGTATTGTCAGGAAAAATTAACCGTAAAGGTGCGCTAACTCCATCAGCCTGCAATAAAAATACGTTATCTTCTGCAGTGCTTTCGACGTGTCCAATTGCTTCAAGCGGCTGGTGATTTGATTGAGCAATTAATACAGCTTTCACTCTTCCGAAATTTTTTAAAGGGTTTAAAATATCCATATCGTTACAGATCCATAAGGCCGGATTAACTTCAACTGAATCAAGTAAGCTCTGTAAAATTAATTCTTCGCGTAAATAAGTATCGAGAGCGTTACCATATAAAATTTTTTCGAGTCTCGTAGGTCTTACAGGATCGGTATATCTAAAATCTAAAGGAATACCCCGAACATCTACAACTAAAGAAGAACCTCGCACAGAATTTTCGCTACCTTCGATATAAATATAACCGAGTCCGCTGCTGTTAGCCATTTTTAATTTATATGCTCCTTCCGTGAAAATTTTAATATTTCATAATATATTATATTCGGCCATGAAATTAAAAAAAATAAAATTCCGCGCTGAAAATTGACAAAAAATTTTAACATGATATATTTTTCACGCCAAAAATTTGCGGGCTTGTAGCTCAGTGGATAGAGCGACAGCCTCCTAAGCTGTAGGTCGGCAGTTCGAATCTGCCCAAGCTCGCCATATTTATTATTTATTATTTAAATGTTCTCGATGTCGGGTATTTTATTTTTGCGGAGTCTACTGCTTTCACAAGATTTTCACGGATATTTTTAAGCGGTGTATTAACATCATTTGAATTTAAAATTAATTTATTCTTGATCTTCAAATTTTCGCCGATTATATTAATTTCATATGGAGCTGTTTCCATCTGTAAAAAATTGTCGAGATTTGATTTAATATTTTTCAGCGAGTTTACATTTTTCGCATTTAAAATAATATTTCCGTCGATCAACAAATTATTATTTTTTTCGTCAATTGCTGTCCTCAAAATATTTAATGAGTATTTACGATTGACCGGGATATTTTTTTCGCGCAACGTCTTTAAAGTTGTTTCGAGCCTTTTATTTGTTTCGGGGTGATTCATGTAAATCCCAGCGTTAATAATTGGCTTCGTGAAATCGTCATATAAAAATTTTTCAAATAATACAACCATTCCGGCAGGGTTATAACCGGATTCGATTAGCGCTTCAAGCCCTAAGCTGTCCGCCTCTTTTTCAAATTCTATCGTGTAACCGCTAGTAATAGCAACCTGCGCAACTTGTGCCAAAATTATAGGGGCTGCTGCTCCTCCGCTCGCTAACATTACGGCCAAAGCTCCGAGAGTAACTTTATTTGATTTTGCCATCATTCGTAAACTATGACTGCGGTCGGCGTGAATCATTTCGTGAGCCATTACGGCAGCTATTTCAGAATCATGATGTAAAATATTTAAAATTCCAGTCGTGAAAAATATAAAGCCTCCCGGCAAGCAGAAGGCATTTATAACATCAGATTTAATTAAATAAATATTCCAGTCGATCCGCCGGGACATATGAGGCTCAAGCCTGTTTAAAATCATATCTAATCTCGCTGTTATAACTGGATCGGAAATTATTTCAAAATGTTTTTTTATTTCGGGCAATGCTTTTTTTCCAATTTCGACCTCGCGCTTTAAATTTTTGTCGCCCTTATCATCGCAAAATCCAAAACCCAAATTTAAATTTAAACTCAACGCCGAAATAATTATAAAAATTAAAACCCGGCGCATAAATTAAATTAATGATCCTCCCATACGGGCATAACTCGCAGCAACGTTTTTACCTTTTGCGCGCCCGACAAGCTGCGTCCTCAAACCTGAAGAATGTTTTTTTAACTCGTTTATTGCTTCATCTTCTGCGTTCATGATGCTCCCTGCTAATTCATGCGTCTGGTTGATTAAGTCCTGTAATTCTTTATCGTCCGGGAACATTTCCAAAACGTGACCGCTAAAATTTAATTTTATGTCGTCCGAAGCATTCCCTAATAATTCGCGCCACTCAAAAATTAACGCTTGAATTTGCGTCACGATATTATCTTTTTTTTCAATAATCCGGCTTAATTCGTCCATATCTCCATCGAGAATTATAGTTTCAAGTTCCCGCGAGATCATTGCGCGTAAAGTTCTGCATAATTTCAACTCGCGAGCTATTAAATCTTTTGCGCCAGATAATATTTTTTTATCCTGCAAGCGTAAAACTTCCTGATTTAGCATTTTTATTCACGGCCGCATTAACTGTTTTTAATTCGCGCGGAGCTGGTTGGACTTTTGGTTTTTCGCCTTTTAATTCGGACATTGCGCTTGCAAATTCTGCATCGTCCGGGTGTTCTTTTTGATAATCCTGCAACAATTTCATTAAAGCTTCTTCCCAAGTTGCTTTTAATTCTTCGAGCATACTTTTAACGACTCTGATATTTTCGGGATCTTTTTTAATATTCGCGTCAATTAATAAATTATGCATGTAATCATAAAGGCCGTTTAATTTTTGTCCCATCTCGCCGGCTTTTTCTACATTTAGCGTCACCATTAATTCACGTAAAACACCCTGAGCGCGTAAAATTTCTTTATTGGCAAGTTCATAATCCGGAACTCCGCCGTTAATTTTGCCGATCATAGCATTTTCAGCGATATTACACGCTTTTATACCAATATCATAAGTGATCAATAATAATTGTTCTTTCGTAGCAGTTTGAATACGTGTAGCCTGATAAGTAAATTGCGCGTTATTGTTATACATTAAATTCCAACCCCCTGAAATTCTTTATCATTCGTTGTTTTATTTATCGGTTAATAATTTGAAATGTTTAAAATAAAATGCGTTTATATTACCAGATTTTTTATATTTTTCACGCTAAATTTTTTTATTTCACGGCCGAATGTCAAGCGAGAATAAAATTTTTTAAGCACAGTCCCAAAACTGCACCGAATAATATTATTAACTGCGGAAATTTTTTAAATAATTCAAATCTCGAAATAACATAACATATTACGAATATAAAAATTAAAATTATTCCGGGCATTAAATTATTTAAATCCGGAATTAGCGGACGTGTCAGCGTGATAAATGCCGACATCAATAAACCAGCTACAGCCGGACGTAAAATTTTTTGAAACGCCGCAAATTTTTTCTGCAAATTCTCAGAACCCCGCGAAACTATATATAACAAGATCGCTATTATTAAAATTGGAGTTCCGATTAATGCAACCGTTGCAAATAACGAGCCGGCAAAATTTCCAAACCTATACCCCACAAATGTAGCAGCGTTTAAAGCCACCGGGCCGGGTGTCATTTGAGCAAGCGCGATCGTCTGCTGAAATAATTTTTCTGTCAGCCATTGAGAATTTATTACAAGTTCTCGATGTATAAAAGGTATCGTCGCTAATCCTCCGCCGAAAGCTCCGAGCGCAATTTTTGAAAACACCAGCATTAATTTTAAAATCACGTTCATTTTTTTAAATACATCCCTAAACCTGAAATTATTCCGCCGATTGCTAAAGCCAAAAACGGATGAACTCCCAAAAATGTAACGCTCAACGCAGTAATAATAAACGCAATAAAATTTATTACGCCGGACGCAGAATTTTTTATCATTTTGTATAACGAGTTCCAGACCACTACGGCGACACCTGCTCCAGCTCCTGAAAAAAATGCGTTTAAATATGGGTTCGATAAATTTGCGATGATTATTCCGGATAATAATAATATCGTTAAAAATGGCGCTGTTGCTGTCCCTAAAACTGCCGCGACCGCTCCAAAAGTTCCACCCATTGCGCGACCTGCAACATATGAAAGATTTGTAGCAATTGGGCCGGGCACTGCTGTAGCCAATACGATCATGTCTGAAATTTCTTCATCCGAAAAAATTTTTAATGCCCGAAGTTCAGATTCAATAACTCCGAGCATGACAATCCCTCCGCCAATAGTAAAAGCTCCAAGCCTAAGAAATCTAAAATAAATTTCTTTACACGTCAATATTTTTTGCTTCATGTGCGTTTGCTACTATAAATTCCCGTCTCGGTTCGACCTTATCTCCCATCAAAATATCAAAATATTCATCGGCTAAAAAATTATCGTCGACTTCAACCTGTTTTAAAATTCTGTTAGCCGGGTCCATTGTCGTTTCCCATAATTGTTCGGGATTCATTTCGCCTAAACCTTTATAACGCTGAACGCTGACTCTTGATGCATCCGGAGCGTTGTCGACGTGTGCGCGTAATTCTTTATCAGTGTAACAATAATTTACATTTTTGCCCGACTGCACTCGATATAAAGGCGGCTGGGCTAAATATAAATATCCGCTCGTCAATAATTCCGGCATATGTCTGTAAAAAAATGTTAGAAGCAATGTGCTAATATGTGCGCCGTCAACATCAGCATCAGTCATTATAATAATTTTATGGTAGCGCAGTTTATTCGCATCAAATTCATTTCCGATCCCGCAGCCTAGAGCCGTTATAATCGTTTGAATTTCGCGGTTAGCTAACATTTTGTCCATGTGAGCTTTCTCGACGTTTAAAATTTTTCCTCTCAACGGTAATATAGCCTGAAAAGTTCTGTCGCGTCCCTGTTTCGCTGAACCTCCTGCGCTGTCTCCTTCAACAATATATAATTCTGTTCGTTCTGGAGTTCTTGATGAACAGTCAGCTAATTTTCCCGGCAAATTCATCCCGGACATTGCGCCCTTTCTAACTAGTTCACGAGCTTTTTTTGCGGCTTCTCTTGCGTGTCGTGCGCGTATAGCTTTTTCGACGATTGGTTTTACAATTTCCGGACGGGCTTCAAATTCTGCCATTAATTTTTCATACACAAATGAATCTACTGCCCTGCGGACTTCGCTATTCCCCAATTTAGTTTTAGTTTGTCCTTCAAATTGCGGCTCACTTAATTTTACAGATAACACGCACGTTAAACCTTCTTTCAAGTCATCTCCGGTTAAATTTTCTTCTTTGTCGCGTAAAATTTTCCCGTTTCTAGCAGCCTCATTAACAGCACGCGTTAAAGCTGTTCGAAATCCTACGAGATGGGTTCCGCCTTCTGCTGTGTGAATTAAATTCGCGTAAGTATAAATATGTTCTTGATAACCATCGTTATAAATTAATCCTGCATCTATTGCAACATTATCGCGGCTTCCGGAAAATATGATCGGTTTATCGAACAATAAATTTTTATCGCGGTCAATATATTTTATAAATGCTTCAATTCCGCCCTTGTAAAAATATTCTCTGTGATCTCCTGTTCTTTCGTCTGTAACGGAAATTTTTAAACCAGGATTCAAGAACGCTAATTCTTTAAATCTGCCCTTCAACGTGTCCAAAGAGTGATGAACGTCCTCAAAAATTTTTTTATCCGGCATATAATCAATTTTAGTTCCGCGCCAAGAAGCTGGAATGCCGAGACTTAAATCACTTACTGGAACTCCGCGTTCAAATTTTTGTGATCTTTCTATTCCGTCGCGAGCCACCGTTAAAATAAGCCATTCGGATAAAGCGTTCACGACCGAAACTCCAACGCCGTGTAAACCTCCAGAAACTTTATAAGCACCATCGCCAAATTTTCCGCCGGCATGTAAAACCGTTAAAACTACTTCGCAAGTTGGACGGCCATTATATGGATGTGGATCGGTTGGGATTCCGCGACCGTTATCTTGGACGGTTATGCTTTCATTTTTATGAATTATCACATTTATTTCGTTACAAAATCCTGCCATCGCTTCATCTACGGAATTATCTACAACTTCGTATACTAAATGATGTAAGCCTCTTGAACTTGTATCGCCTATATACATGCCTGGACGTTTTCTGACAGCTTCGAGACCTTCGAGGACTTTTATACTTTCTGCACCGTATTTAATTTCTTCTGGCATTATATTAAAAATTACTCCTGAATTAAATTTTATTGAGATTATAACAAATTGCGAACAAAGGGCGATTAAAATATAAATCTTGACTAAAAAAATTTTAACGTTAGAATACTCAATCAGATTTTACGGGACGTAGCGCAGTCTGGCTAGCGCATCTGCATGGGGTGCAGGGGGTCGGAAGTTCGAATCTTCTCGTCCCGACCAAAAATTTTTTTTGAGACTCGGAATTAATTTCAAGAGTCTTTTTTTATAGAGTTAGTAAGATGTAAACCCTGTCTCGATTGCGAATTAAAATTTTAATTATTTAATTAATTGAGACCGTTTAAGTCCAAAGGGAGGTGAAATAAAAAGATGCGTCATTATGAAATGATGGTGATACTTGATGCGGGAATTGAAACGCATTCAGAAGAGATCGCCAAAGTTGAAGAAGTAATAAAAAATCTTGGTGGCAATGTAACAAAAACGGATCAGCTCGGCAAAAAAACTTTAGCATATCCCATTAATAAAAAGACTGAAGGATTTTACACAGTATTTTATTTTGATCTTGATGCTGCGCAGACTTTTGAGTTGCGTAGAATTTTGGGTTTGCGTCAAAATATTTACAGGCAGTTAATGCTCGTGCAGGATGATTAAAATTTTTGGAGGCTATAAAATTTTTTATGAGAGGATTTAACAGAGCTATTATTGCAGGAAATTTAACGCGCGATCCTGATTTGAGATATACTGTGAACAGGCGTGCAGTTTTGTCGTTTACTGTTGCTGTGAATTACAGATACAAAAATAATAATGGCGAGTATCAGGATGGAGCTGATTATATTCCCGTTGTAGTGTGGGGTCCACAAGCTGAATCTTTAGGAAAATTTTTAAAGAAAGGTAGCCCCGTCCTGGTTGAAGGTCAGATCAGAACCAGAAGTTACGAAGCGAAAGATGGCTCAGGCAAAAGATACGTAACTGAATTAATCGCCGGAAATGTTGTGATGTTGGGTTCACGCGAAAAAAATAATAATTCGGATGATCTCCAAAATAATGATTTTCCTTCAATGGATGATTTAAATTTTACGGGAAATGATGGCGATAATTTTGGAAGTTTGAATGAAGGCGGTTTCAATGAACCTAAAGCTAACAGCGTAAATTCAAAATTTGATCAAGTTCCGCCAAATAATGACCCTGAAACTGATATTCCGTTTTAATTTTTGGTGAAATAGTAAAATAAAAATTTAAAAATTTTCGAGAGGAGGATTTAAATAAATTGGACGAACGTGAAGAAATGTCTCGCGGCGCTTCTGCTCCAATGCGCGGAGGTTTGAGGCGTGGAAGTTCGAGACGCAGGCCGAGATTTTGTTATTATTGCGTTGAAAAAAATGAAAAAGTTGATTATAAAGACGTTGAAAAATTACGCAAATATATAAGTGAACGCGGAAAAATAATTCCTCGTCGTGTCACTGGAAATTGTGCAAAACATCAGCGTTTAATCACTGAAGCTATTAAGCGCGCTAGATATATGGCGTTATTGCCGTATTCATTGGACTAAGCAAAATAAAAATTTAATTTTAATAATCATGGGACAGGTAATATTTTTTGCGGTTTTAACTTTAATATTAATTGTCGCTGGGTTTTTTGTACCTGTCGCCGGGTTTTTTGCTTTAATGCTTTGTCCTTTGCCTTTAGCCGTTTGCGCGTGCGGTGAGGGACATAAAAAGGCAGCCTTTGCAGAAATAATTGTGGAGGCTGTTTTATTATTAGCAATTTCGCCGACGATGGCATTATATTTTTTATTGGGCTGTGCACCGTTGAGCGGAACAATTTTAATTTTAAGTGAATCGAAAAAATATAAAAGCTCCGAAAATTATTTAATATGTGTCGCAGTTTCGATCGTTTCAAAATTGTTTGTAATGTTTGTTTTTTGGATGTTTACAGGAAAAAATATTTTATTGCCGGATGCTAACGCAGTTAAAATTTTAATGTCGCAAATTTATGGGAATGATCGCGAAATTAAAAATTTATTGAATCAGGTTTTAATTATTTTCCCTAAAATGATCCCTGCGATTTTAATATTATTTTCGAGTTTGGAAGCTTTTTTAAATTATTCGTTATGTAACGTTCTCGTAAAAAAATTTTATCCTAGTAAAAAACATCCTGAAGATTTTCCGGCTTTCACATCCTGGAGATTTCCAAAATCTTTAATGACAGTATTATTTTTTGCGTTAATGATTGGATATTTTACGGATTTTGATGACCATCCAGACTTAGCAATGTTCGCGATAAACTTGCAGATTTTAATTAATTTTATAATGTACGCTGAAGGCTTCTCGTTAATATTTTGGTTCATGAACAGATATAAATTTAATAAAATTTTTAAGAGTTTGGGCGGGATATTATTATTATTTTTTCCGTTTTTATGGGCATGGGTGATAATTATGGGAATGTGCGATAACGTTTTTAATTTCAGGGAAAAATTATCCGGCAGTTGTAACTTGAAAAAGTAAATATTTTTGTATCTGTAAAATTTTTTCATTTCTAATTTTGTGCTGTTCATTACGTAAAATATTTTTGAATATTTCCATTAAAATAAATCTCAGGTAATTTTTTATTTTTTCACGGAGGCTTTTTTTTAAACATGAAAATTTTAATTGTTGAAGACGAGATTTCAATTTCTGAAGTAGTAGCAGCCTATTTAGAACGCGAAAATTATGAAACAGTTTGCGCAACTGACGGCGAACAAGCTTTAAATTTATTTTTTCACGATTCTTTTAATCTCGTCATTTTAGATCTCATGCTCCCAAAATTAAACGGCATCGAAGTCTGTAAACACATCCGCCAAAAATCTGACGTTCCTATTATTATGCTGACCGCTAAAAATTCAGAATCTGATGTCGTCGCAGGTCTCGATGCAGGGGCAAATGATTACGTCGCCAAACCTTTCAGCCCACGCGTCTTAATGGCCAGAATACGCGCACAATTACGCCCAACAGATTCACGCAAAAAAGTTCCGTCAATAACTTGCGCAAATGGCAGAATTGAAATTGATACTGAACGCGTCGAAATTCGTAAGGACGGCAACGTTATACCAGTCACGAAAAGCGAATTTTTAATTTTTTTAACGCTCGCCTCAAAACCCATCCGCACCTGGTCAAGAGAAGAAATTATTTCAAATGCTCTCGGCGAAAATTATGACGGCTTCGACAGAACTATTGACACTTACATTAAAAATTTACGCAAGAAATTAGCAGAACCTGAACACGAAAACGGCTGGATTAAAACCGTTTATGGATTTGGTTACAGATTTGATGAATAAATTTAAATTGATTTCAATATGAAAAATAAATCTTTACGCGCACATTTTTTATTATTATATATTTTGCTCGCGATTTTCAGCGGTATAGTCGTGCCGGCTTTGGGAGCTTTGTTGAGCCGAAATGCTTTCATGAAATATCAAACCGAAAAATTACAGGCTGACCTCGAAAGTTTAAAAAATTCTCTCGATGAATTATTTAACGAGGATGGAATATGGAAACGCCGGCGGGTTATGGATATTTTACGGCCTGCTCCTCAATGGGGCGGAATGAGAATAATTTTAAGGGATTCAAATAATTATGAAATTTACACGCTTAAACCCCCGAATATTCGATCGGCAATTGTAGAAGGCGTGCAAACTCAACACATAAATATACAACTTGAAAACGGTAGCTTGGAAATTTTTAGGCGCATTCCATCCGGACGTTACGAAGAGAAATTTATATCTTATTTGACATGGTACACTCTCGCAGGTGCTTTAATAATGATCTTGATCGCCTGCGGTTTAGGTTTTGTGATATCCGAAAAGTTAAGCAGACCCGTAATAAATGCAATTAAACGCACTAAAAAAATTAGCAACGGCGATTATAATTTTAATGACGAAAATATAAAACCCTCCGGAATTTCTGAACTTGATGAGCTGTTAAAATCCGTTAATTTATTGGGCAGGTCATTAGCCAATCAGGAAATTTTACGACAAAGATTAATGACGGATATTGCTCACGAATTAAAAACGCCCTTGACTGTAACGAGAACTCAAATTGAAGCGATTGCCGATGGAATTTTACAGCCAACGCCGGAACGTTTAAATTTATGCGTGAACGAAATGGAGCGACTTGGGAGTTTAATCGAGGATGTAGAATCTTTATCAAGGCTCGAAGGCGAAAATATTGAATTGCGTACGGAAAATATAAATTTAAAAAAATTCCTCGAAAATATAATTGAAAGTTTTCAGCCGCTTTTTAAACAGCATAAAATTAAAATTGTTTCGCAGCTCGAAAATAATATTTATTCCGAAATTGATCCCGATAGATTTCGCCACGCAATTGATAATTTATTGTCGAATGCTTTACGTTATACGGATGCCGGCGGAGTTGTGAAAATTAATTTATATCGCGACAAAAGTAAAAATAATATCGTCATCGAAGTTGCTGATAATGGAACAGGAATTAATAAAAATGATTTGCCTCATATATTTGACAGATTTTACAGAACCGATGAATCGCGAACACGAGTAACAGGCGGTAAAGGTGTCGGCCTCTCAATAGTAAAAGCATCTGTCGAAGCTCATGGCGGAAATATAAGCGTTGAAAGTGAAATAAATAAAGGGTCTTGCTTTAAAATAAATTTGCCGGATTAATTTCAAAACTTTAAGGAGAAAAAAATTTTTAATCATGAAAACAATTGCATTATATCCCGGTTCATTTGATCCAATTACTAACGGTCATATTTATATAGCTGAAAGAGCTGCGGCAGTTTTTGACGAAGTTATTTTAAGCGTGCTTTTAAATTCTAATAAAAATTCTACGTTTTCAGTTAAAGAACGTTGCGAAATGGCGGAAGAATCTTTAAAGCATGTGAAAAATATTAAAGTTGATAATTTTGACGGGCTGTTGATTGATTATGCAAAACAAAAAAAAGCAAGCGTCATAATTCGGGGTTTACGCGCAATGTCAGATTTTGAATACGAATTTCAAATGGCTTTGATGAATCGAAAATTAGCTCCGGAAATTGAAACGTTTTTCATTGTGACCGACCCTAAATATTCGTACGTTTCGAGCAGCAGCATACGTGAAATTTTTCATTTTGGTGGCACTGTTGATAATGTTGTGCCCGAATGCGTATTTAAAAAGTTAATCGAACATTTTAAAATAAATAATTAAATTAAAAGTTTGGAGGTAAAAATTTTAATGTCAGTAAATTTAAGAGGCAGGAATTTTTTAAGCTTAATGGATTTTACCCGCGATGAAATAAATTATTTACTTGATCTCGCAAGTGATCTCAAATCTAAAAAACGCGCTGGCATTCGTGGGAACACTTTAGCCGGCAAAAATATCGCGCTGTTATTTGAAAAGGCTTCGACCAGAACCAGGTGCGCTTTTACTGTAGCATGTAACGATGAGGGAGCATTCCCGGAATTTTTGAGCAAAAATGATATACATCTCGGAGCAAAAGAAGACGTAAAGGACACCGCCAGAGTTTTAGGCAGAATGTTCGACGGAATAGAATTCAGAGGATTTAAACAGGAAACAGTCGAGACACTTGCAAAATATTCGGGCGTGCCAGTCTGGAACGGTTTAACCGATACGGATCACCCGACGCAGGTTTTAGCGGATTTTTTGACGCTGCGTGAAAATTTTGGAAAATTGCAGGGCTTGAAGCTCGTATATTTTGGAGATGGCCGTAACAATATGTCAAATGCCTTAATGATAGGTTGCGCAAAAATGGGAATTGAATATATTATCTGTTGTCCTGCAGAACTCAAGCCTGAAAAAAAATTAATGGATTTATGCATATCGATAGGCGGAAATATAAAAATTATTAATGATCCTGTTCAGGCCGTAATCGGAGCGGATGCAATTTATACGGATGTTTGGGTGTCGATGGGCGAAGAGAATTTAAAGGAAGAACGTTATAAATTATTAGCCCCGTGGCAGGTCAACAAAAATTTATTTAATTTAACCGGCAAAAGCTCAACGATATTTTTACATTGTTTACCAGCAGTGAAGGGCGCAGAAGTCACTGAGGAAGTATTTGAGGCAGGGTATTCAAAAGTATTTGACGAAGCTGAGAACCGTATGCACACAATTAAAGCCGTAATGGTTGCAACGCTCGGAGCATGAATAAAACAAGTTTGGACGGAAAAAATTTTATAAGCAAATCGGATTTTAAAATTGAATTTAGAGGCTGTCTCGATGAGTTGAACGCGCAAATAATTTTTATGCAGACGATATTTGACGGCGAAGATAAAGAAGATAAAAATTTTATAAGCGATCTCGAAGAATTGAGAGGCGTAATTTTAAAGCTGCAAAAATGCGAAGTTACGCGCGAAGATTTTGGGGAATTAAATTTATTTGGCTTGTCAGAAAATGAAATACACGAGCGTTCACATAATCCGGAAAAATATTTTAAATTGGGACATGTTATGCCGGATATTTCAATGAAAAAATTTGCAGCCGGTTTAAATTTGTTGCGCACAAAAATACGTCACGCAGAAATAATTTCATGTAGAGCGTTTGAAAATGAGAGTGAAAATAAAAATATTTCACACGTTTTAAACAGGTTGAGCAGTGCAGTATATATATTAATTTATAAATATTTGCCGAAGGATTTCAATAAAATTTTAAAATTTGGGAGATGAATTAAAATGAGAACGCTTCCCGGCATGATAGGAATTTTATTAGCGATAGTATTATGTTTTGTGCTTCATGTTGCGGGAAATGTTTTTATCCCGTTAGTGATTGCGTGGTTTATATTGCAAGTTTTGCGTCCTGCTGTTCAGCTGGGTAAAAAATTAAAATTTCCGCCGCTGTTAAATATAATTTTAGTATTTGGCATATTAATTTGTGCGGGGATATTAGGATTTAAATTTATAGCTTCTCAAGTTGTAGAATTTGGAGATGTATATATTTCGTATTCAGAAAAATTATTTGACTGGTTTAAAGATGTAATGCAAGCTCTGAGCATTCCGCCGGAAAAATTAAACGGAGTAAACTGGTTGGGATTATTGAGGGACAACGCAAAAAATATTTCGGAACTTGTGATCGCGCTGTCAAGTAAATTTGTGATGACTTTAATATTTTTAATGTTCATGATACTTGAAGCACCGTATTTAGATCAAAAAATTGAAAAGGCATTCGGACATAATGCGAACCGTGTAAAAAATATTTTAGATACAATTTCGAGGCAAGTCAGCAGATATTTAGGTGCGTTGACGTTAATAAGTTTTGTGACTGGAGTATTTGCCTGGATAATTTTAACGATTCTGGATGTAAAACTTGCATCGGGCTGGGGTGTTTTGACGTTCCTATTAAATTTTATTCCGACAGTTGGCTCGATAATAGCAACAATTCCGCCGGTTGTTATGGCGATAATACAATATTCACCGGGATTATTTCGGCCGTTTTTAGTTTTAGCATTATTGACGATGACGCAACTGACGATCGGAAATATAATCACGCCTAAAGTAATGGGCGATCGTTTGGGTGTTAGTCCTGTTGTAATATTATTATCGTTATTATTATGGGGAATGATTTGGGGAATACCCGGAGCATTATTATCAGTTCCAATAATTTCAATTATAAAAATTGTATGTGAAAATATTCCGTCATTAAATTCGATAGCTGTATTAATTGGGAGCGGGGAATCAGTTATGAAATTGCCGGCCGTAAAATTTTCGGTAAAAACTCCTGACGTTATAGAAGTCGTGAAAAAAATAACGAGCAAAAATAAAAATTCTGACGAGAATAAAAAATAATAATAAAAATTTAAGCATCACCGACAAAGAGGCCGATTATATCCGATAAATCAACGTTATCATTATTTTCGGCTTCTCTTTTTTCTTCTCTCAATTTTTCCTTTTCGAGTTTTTGCCGGGTTTCAACGATATTCCGAGCTTGATCAATTTGTTTTATAGCGTGGTCGTAATAGCTATTATCGCAAAGTATTAAAGCTGAATTTAAAATAAATCCTCCCAAGAAAGCGCCGAATTTTTTGCCTCTTGAGTCGCCTTCATCAGATTGAAATTTGTGAGCATATTTCTCCGCGAATTTTTCGACCTGCCAAATTAATAAATCTTTGCTGATAGATTGCAATTCATCGAGCATTCGATCAAAATCAGTTTTTTGCGAGACTACATCGACGTAACGTTTACCAGTTTCGACCAAATTATTAATATGTTCGATTTTTTTAACGGCTTCTTCGTGGTCTTCGTGTTTAGTCTGATTTAATTCTGATTCCTTAGCTTTTTCGGCTTCTTCAGCTTTTTCTGCTTTTTCTGCTTCTTCTGCTTCTTCTTCGAGTTCGTCAAGTTCTTCAATTTCTGATTCGATTTCTTCCGGGTTTAATTCCGTAATTGATTCATCTTGCATTAATTCGGACTCGTCATTTAAAATTTCATCTGGATTTTCAGAATTTAAATTATTTTCATCATCAACCGTAACATCTTCATCAATTAAATTATTTTCGTTTTCATTTTCCGGCGTAATATCCTGTTCGTTATTTTGCTCTTCGGTAGTAATAATAATATTTTCGTCACTTGAATTTAAATTTAAATTATTTTGTTCTTCGATTTCTGGCGTAATATTTTCGTCGGCTGTAATTTCGTTTTGTTCCGGAACTTCTTCAAATTCTACATCTTCCAGATCTTCCAATTTTCCCAAAGCCGGTAAATTTTCATCAATTACAACAATTCCCGTTTCGTGTATAAATTCCGGGCGTGAGATGCTTTCAAAATTAATATTATTTTGTTCATCGTTATTTCCGGGATTTTCAGGATTTTCTGTAATTTCCGTGCCTTCTGCTTCCAATTCTGCAGCTGATTCCGGATTAATATCGATTTCCTGTAAATTTTCGGGCTGTAAACTTTCGTTGAGAATTATAATTTTTTCTGGTTCGCCGGCTTCATCGACTCCGTCAATAATAATAACTTCTTCGGGCTGTTCGTTTAAAATTGGTTCTGGAATAATTTCAGGTTCGATGACTTCGTTTAAAATTTCTTCTGTTTGAGATTCTTCATCAATAATTTCCGTTTCAAGCTGGGCATTTAAAATATTTTCGTCCTCAACATCCGGAGCATCCTCATAAATAATATTATCTTGTTCGTTTAAAATATTTTGTTCGTCATCACTAGGATTTAAAATATTTTCGCTTTCATTATCCGGAGAATCTTCAAGAATATTATTTTTTACTTCATGATATCCGCCTAACTCAGATATTTTAAAAATTTCACGGCCGCTCCCGCCATATTCTGCGCTGTACGAATTAGAAGCATTTATTAATTTATGCTCATCTTCTGTAAATTCTATATCTTTCACAGGTTTAATTGTTTTTAGGAACGGCATTTTTATTTTTCTCCTACAATTAATTTAATATTATAAAACTTTTTCCATTAAATTATTTAATCGCTTTACAAATTCGGCGGGGTCGTCAATTCTAGCACCCTCCAAAATTAACGCCTGATCGTAAATTATTGAAATAATATCATTTAAATTTTCGTTATCGTTATTATTTTTAGCGAGTTCCATTAATTTTTTTATAACCGGATGCGACACATTTAACTCTAAAATTCTTTTCTGCACTGGAACATCTTGGCCGGCCATTCGTAAAATATTTTCCATTTGGAGCGACATGGCATTTTTTGGTTCACGTAAACACGCTAAAGAATTAACGAGGCTTAAAGACGGTTTAACATCTTCAAGTTTTTCACCTAAAATTTTTAATACGAGTCCCTTTAAATTTTTAAATTCGGGTTCAATATTTTTTAATTGCTCGTCAATATTTTTAATTTCATCGTCAGTATTTGGAGTTATATCATTTTGAGCGATGTTTAATAATTTTATTTCATCCGGATTTAAAATAAAATTCGCTTGATTCAAAATGACTTCATCAACTGGATCGGTCATTAACAAAACTTCAAAACCTTTTTGCGCAAATAATTCAAGTTTCGGCGAAGCTTTTAACGCTGCTAAATCATCCCGGCCGGCTAAACAATAAATACCTTTTTGATCGGGTTTCATTCGTGATTTATATTCTTCAAGAGTTGTCCAGCCATCGTCATGAGTGCTTCTAAAAATTGAAATTTCCGCAATGTTTTTCGCGTGTTCGCGGTCGTTTATAAATCCTTCTTTAAAAATTTTTCCGAATATTGTCCAGAATTTTATATATTTTTCGCGGTCATTCTCCAACAATTTTTTAAGCTCGTTAAATATTTTCCGTTGAGTGCTTCTGCGAATTACTTTTATAATCGGCTCTTCCTGTAAAATTTCACGCGAAATATTCAGCGATAAATCTTCAGAATCAATTACTCCGCGTATAAATCTCATGTAATCAGGAATTAAATATTTGCAGTCGTTCATTATGAAGACGCGATTTATATATAAACTTATTCCGCCTGATTCGGGATTCATAAATAAATCAAATGGAGCTACACTCGGAATAAATAATAAACCTTTAAAATTCGTCGAGCCTTCCGCGTTAATTCTTATATGCATCAAAGGGTCGCGCCAATCATGCGTTAAATGTTTATAAAATTCTTTGTAATCGTCATCTTTGATTTCTGATTCAGGTTTCTGCCAAATAGCTTTTTGAGAATTTATAACGTTATCGCCAAAAATTACCGGCCATGATATGAAATCAGAATATTTATTTACGATTCCTTTTATTACCCATTCGTCAGCATAATTTTTATTATCGTCTGATACTTCGCGCAAAAATAATTTTACATCTGTACCGCATTCCGGTCGCGTTTCAGTTGTTGCGATCGTATAACTTCCACTGCCGTCAGACGTAAAAATATAAGTTTCATCGCTACCTAATTTTCTGCTTGTTACTTCGACTTTATCAGCTACCATAAAAACAGAATAAAACCCAACTCCGAACTGTCCTATTAAATTTTGGGGATTTTCGCCGGATTTAGCAGCCTGTAAAAATTCTTTTGTGCCGGATTTGGCGATTGTTCCGAGATAATTTATTAAATCATCGTGATCCATTCCGATGCCGTTATCGCTGACCGTTAAAATTTTTTTGTCTTTATCAGCTGTTATTTTTATTTCCGGCTTTAAATTTTCGGCCAGTTCAGTATTTTTTAATGATTCAATTCTACGTTTATCCAGCGCATCAGAAGCATTTGAAATTAATTCACGCAAAAATATATCCCGATTGGAATATACTGAATTAATCATCATTTTTAATAATTCTGCTGCTTCAGTCTGGAAATAAAATTTTTCTTCGCTCATGATAATTTTTGAAAATAAAAATAAAATAAAACCGGGAATTAAAATTAAAATTTAAATTAAAATTAAAAACCTCCCGGCAAAATTATTTTTTTAACCTGCAGCCTCTTCAGACTTAATTTTTATAACTTGTCTGCCTTTATAATATCCGCATGATGTGCAGGCGTGATGTAATAAAATCACTTCTCCGCAATGGGGACAAGCTTTCGTTTCAGGTCCTTTTAACGCTCCAAGCCAATTAGCTTTTCTTTGTGCTGTCCTGGCGTGTGAAGTTTTTCTCTTAGGTGTTGCCATTTCTTTTTAATCCTCCTGTTGTATTACAAAATTGCGCAACGCTTCAAAATTGGGATTTGAATTTAAATTAAAATTTTCATCCTCGATCTTGCACGAGCATTCACCGTAATTTAAATTTTTTCCGCAATTCGGACATAACCCGGCGCAATCTTCTTTACATAAAATTCTCATCGGCAGTAAAGTAAATATAGTCTCGCTGATTTGGGGCATTATATCTAAATTTCTGCCAAAATACTCAAGCTCAACCGGCATAATATTATTTTCGTCATCTGAATCAGAATCAAAAAACCCGGACTCACTCGAAGAATATATATAATTTAATTCGTCATTTATTTCAAATTCCGTTTTGTCCAAACATCTAGAACATTCCGTGCAGGCCAGAGCATTTATTAAAATTTTAACGAGTAATAAATTTTCTCCGAGCCATTTGTATTTTACACCAGCCGAAAAACCAGACTCAAATTTAAAATTTTGTCCGTTAAATTCAATTTCTCCCGGCAGAAAATCGCAATAACATTCAAATTCCGTTTCATAATCGTTTAACGCCGGAAGATTTATTATAAATTTATCGTTATTTAAATTTTTTAAGCTGTGAGACGTTTTGTATCCCTTGCGATCATTAATTCTTCATTCGTGGGAATTACGACGACTTTTACACGCGAATCATCTGCGCTGATAATTGCTTCTTTACCGCGAATATTATTTTTTGCGGGATCGATCTTTACTCCTAAAAATTCGAGACCTTTGCAGACTCCTTCACGAGTTGAAGCGCTGTTCTCTCCAATGCCTGCCGTGAAAACTATTACATCAAGTCCACCCATTGCGGCGGTGTAAGCTCCAATATATTTTTTAATTCCGTATTCCAAAATCTCAACGGCTAATTTTGCGCGGGCATTTCCTTTATTTGCGGCCTCTTCGACATCTCTTAAATCGCTGCTCACTCCGGAAATTCCTAAAAGTCCTGATTTTTTGTTCATAAAATTATTCATTTCATCCGGACCTAAATTTAAAGCTTTCTGCACAAACGGAACAACTGCCGGGTCCATATCACCGGTACGAGTTCCCATTAAGACCCCTGCTAAAGGTGTTAAGCCCATCGAAGTATCGACACATTTACCATTTTGAACGGCTGAAATTGAGCTGCCATTTCCGAGATGGCACGTAATCATTTTTATTTTGCTGATATCGATTCCCAAAAATTCCGCTGCTCTCAATGAAACAAAATGATGGCTCGTCCCGTGCGCTCCGTAACGTCTTACGCGCTGTTTTTCGTAAACATCATACGGAAGCCCGTACATATAAGCATAATCCGGCATAGTCTGATGAAAAGCTGTATCAAATACCACAACGTTAGGCATTTTTGGAAGAGCGTGCTGAATTGCTTCGATTCCCATTAAATGTCCGGGATTATGAAGCGGTGCTAAAGGAATACATTTTTTTATCGCGTCTAAAACTTCGGCGTTAACCAAAACGGATTCTTTAAAATAATCTCCGCCCGAAACTATACGGTGACCAGCTGCAGAAATTTCATCAAGCGACTTTAAAACTCCGTGATCTTTATCAAGCAATAATTTTAAAACGAGATCCATCGCAACTTTATGATCTGGGATCTGCGTCGAAACTTTATGATCTTCTGAACCTGTTTTTTTATGCGTAATATTCGATCCGTCAATTCCAATCCTGTCGACTAAACCTTTTGCTAAAACGCTTTCGTTATCCATATCGAAAAGTTGATATTTTAGTGAAGAGCTTCCGCAGTTGATTACGAGTATTTTCATGGCGTACGTATTTACCTGCTTTCGTATTAAATTTTAG
>ERZ842401.1669-NODE-1669-length-31246-cov-52.236062_pt1 | contig 31246 bp, 31 predicted proteins | sample MGYA00521270_ERZ842401 | MGnify/ENA primary metagenome ERZ842401 (study PRJEB31892, sample SAMEA3878208) | bioreactor metagenome | biome: Moose rumen | place: Sweden | collected 2011-10 | study: EMG produced TPA metagenomics assembly of the PRJEB12797 data set...
TTATACTTAGGCACTTGCTTTCTTCTTAATGGCTACTATCTGCGGATTTCAGGAATATACGAATTAATATGTCACAAATACGAAAAATCCGCTACCGCCTATTTTCATGGCGCTGGTTTCCTAAGCTGAAACCAGCACAAGAACCTATTGATGTTGTCATCCCCTTAGTGGCCAAAGACCTGCGAATCTTTCCCCTCTGCCTCGAAGGCATTCGCAAGTGTGTCCCTCACCCCATAGAGAATATATACATTGTTGCTCCACCACAGGAGGAGGTGATTACTTTCTGTAAAGAGAATGGGCTTGTCTTTGTTGACGAGAGCTCGGTATTCGGCTTCAATCCCAAAGAAATTGGTCTCAAGGTAAAATGGTCCGACGGCACTGTCAGAGACCGCAGCGGCTGGTTTTTCCAACAACTGCTCAAGCTCAGTGGACGTGTGGGAACCTGCCGTTACTATCTCTGTGTCGATGCCGACCATGTGCTCATCCGGCCTCACGTATTCCTGACAGAAGAGCGCAAGACCGTGTTCTACATGACCTACGAATACCACCAGCCCATCATCGACCATCTGCATCGCTTCATGCCTTCGCTGACGCTCGACAGCCTGTCGTATGTAGACCACAAGATGCTCTTCGACAAAGAACAACTGAAGCAGTTGCAAGAGACCATCAGCCGACAGACGGGCAAGCCGTGGTTAGAGGCTGCCATCGAGAGCTATGACCGCAGTCTCTCTACCCCTTCTGCCTTCTCTGAGTTTGAAATCTATGGCAACTTCGTGCAGGACAAGGTGCGTCGCCCCTGGTTGCAGAAACGCCTGTCTTATAAGAAGCTGGCTGACTATGAGACCCTGCGCCGCAAGTGGAGCAAGTCGCGCTGGTCGCTGACCTTCCCTGAATATATGAATAAGTAGGCTGGCGGACTGCTAACGCGACAGCACCAGCCGGAAGCCGACCTCCATGCGGCGGCGCCGCTGGTCGTACATGAAGCGGTTGGTGACGCGGCTCAGCCGGGCGTCGCAGTCGTAGGCTCCGCCGCGGATGACGTGGAAATGGCTGGAGAGCTTCCCTTCAGGCGTCTTGCGATACCAGTCGTCGCAGAACTCCCAGACGTTCCCCGACATGTCGTACAGTCCCAACTCGTTGGGCTTCAGCTGTGCGACAGGCCTGTGGTGGTCGTCAAAGTCGGGCTGCTGCAGCGTATGGGCCACCTCGTCGGGACGGTTGCTGCCGGCATAGAGATAGCCTTTCGACTTCTGTCCGCCACGCGCAGCATACTCCCACTCGGCCTCTGTAGGCAGCCGGAATCGGAAGCCACGCTCTCTGTAAGTACGCCCCATCAACTGGTTCAGACGGGCTATAAATTCCTTGCACTGGTCGTAGGTGACGTATTCTACGGGCATCTGACTGCCCTTTTGCTTGGAGCGGTTCTTAGGCATGACGGCCTCCCAGAGTTCCTGCGTCACCTCGGTCTCACCGATATAGTAATCGGAGAGTGTCACCTGGTGGTGTACCTCATCGGCATCGGCCAGCGTATCGCCAGGCAGCGCTCCCATCACAAACGTTCCTCCCACGACTTTCTTCATGTTGAACACAACACCCCTGACCTTAAAGGTCTTCGTGTCTTGAGCCTTCATGCCAAGCGGCACGAGCAAGAACAATGCGAGAACGACAACCTTTTCGACTTTTAATGCTGTCACCCTTTCACCTGGTCCTTTCACCCCTTCACCTTCACTTGGGCCTACTGCCCACCATACCAGTCGCAGCCAGCAGAAGAAGTAGGTATAGACGTCTAACCAGAACGTGCGATGGACGAAGTTGTGCAGCCATGCCGGACAGAGCACGTCGGTAGGCAGGATGCAGAAGTTGACCACCAACGACCAGAACAGCGTCCAGTCGAGCCATGTCCGCTTATCCTGCAGCCAGAAAGCCATAGCGTAGAAGGGTAGGCATATAATATAGGTATGTGTCTCCGGGCAGTCGCTGAACAGAATCATGAATCCCGTCAGCACCCCCAGCGCCTGTACGCGGAACCGGAAGTCGTCCCAACGCTTGTAACGCCAGAAGAAGAGCAGGGCCAGCAGGGCAAACACCACTATCTGCACCACGCGATAGTTGGGCAGCAGGAAGGGCTTGAGGCCCCGGGCAAAGAGAATGCCGGTGAAGTCGGAGTCGCTATGGTGGCTGGCTATCATGTCGAACATCTGCTGATAGAGCACGAAGACGTTGTCGAAGTTGGTATTGACGGCAGGCAGCAACAGCAGGGCTGCACCGCAGAGCACGGCATAGCCGAAGTTGCGCCACACTCGTGGGTAGCAGAAGAGGATGGCGAGTTCGGCAGCACCATAGACCTTGGTCGTTGCCGACACCATGATGAGCAGCACGGCCCAGAACCCCTTGCCGCGCTCCAGCAGGATGAAGGCAAAGATGTAGATATAGCTGACGATGATGTTGTGCTGGTAGCAGAACACGGTCTGTAGCACTATAGACAATAGGAACACAAAAATATACAACTTATACTTGTCGAGTTGCTGCGGCAGCCATTTAATGGCAAGCGAGAACAACGTGTAGTTGCCGATGTTCCACACATAGGGTCCTAACCACCATGGCAGGTAGAAGATAGGAGCGAAGAGGACGCTGAACACAGGGGAGTAGAGGAAATAAATCTGATGTGCTTGTGCGTATTCTAAGTTATAAGGACTCAGTCCCTCCCAGAACATACGGGTGGAGTCCTGGTAGTCGAAGTAGTTGGTGTTACGTCCACGGAATACCTCTACAGAGGTGGCGATAAGGACGATCAGCAGTCCTAAGCCCCACCAGAAATACTTGTTCGAGAAGATTTTCTTACTCATTCGAAGTTCAGTTTTTCATCAATGATATAGGACGGACGACGTTTCACCTCGTCGAAGATATTACCCACATAGACGGCAACCACGCCGATGACCGTCACTAAAATACCAGCGATAAACCACATGGAGACGAACAGGGTCACCCAACCACTGACCCTCGTGTCCATCACTAATGTCTTGACGACTAAGAACAAGGCAAGGAGAATGGCGATGAAGGTGATGACGACACCGAAATAGACGATCAGTCGTAATGACTTGGTACTGAAGGACACAGCCGTCGTCACGGCAAGGTCAATACGCTTGCGCATGGAGTACGACGACTCCTTGCCGTCCGTCCGCTCGTCATGGCTCACCAGCACTTTTGCCGTCTTGAAGCCCACCCACTGGTTCATCAATGGGTAGTAGCGGCGGTAGTCGCCCATCTGTGCCATCGCATCCACTACCTTCCTGCGGTAGATGGCGAACTCAGCGAGTGACTCGTCCTGTCTGGTGTCTGTCAGGAACCCCATCAGTTTATTGAAGAGATGCGAGCCTTGTGTCATGAAGAAGTTGTCAGGACGGTTCTGCCTACTGGCAAACACAATGTCGTAGCCCTCCTGTATCTTCTCGTAGAGGTCCTTGATCTGGGCAGGCGGGTTCTGCAAGTCACAGTCGAGCGTCACCACATAGTCACCTGTCGACACGTCGAAGCCTGCGTTCAGCGCATACTGCTGTCCGAAGTTACGACTGAGGAAGACACCCTTCACCCGTTTGTTCTTCTGACAGATCTCTGTGATAATCTCACGGCTCTCATCAGGACTATGGTCTTCCACCAAGATAATCTCATAGTCGGAAGTCAACGTACTCACCGTTGCTTCTATTTGCCGTACTAACTCACGTAACAGGGTAGGAGCCCCATATACAGGACTGACAACTGATATTTCCATTTCCAGTACTATTTTGTTTGCAAAGATAGTGAAACTTGAAAGATTTACCAAATATTTGCTAAAACATTTTGTATGTACAAACAAAATCAGTATCTTTGCAAAGTCTATACCCACGCCTATAGGGGCTACGGGGTGGACATGACATCATGGAATAAGCGTCATTGATGCTTTGTTTTTGCCTATCTGAAACTTCCACAATGCAGATAAACCAGTCAAGAACAGTAGCGGAGATGAATGCTACGGGTGTGGTATATACTCCCGGAGTGTGCCGAGGGCTAATTGTATGCCCTCATGCACACTTTAGGGTTATTATATACTGACCGGCGTGGGTATTCAAACTCTGTTTGTTCACTGGTTGGGCTGTGGAAGGCCTCAGATAGCGGGACGGGCAGGTGAGGGTACCCCGCTTTTTGTGTGTCATTTATGAAAATAGCAATCCTCTGACAATTGGGTATCAGTCAGAACAAAAGATGACTGATATGACAGAAAACAGACCTAAAATTTCTTTATTAATATCTACCTACAATTGGGTGGATGCCCTAAAGTGTGTATTAGAAGGAGTTTTAGAACAAACTATCCTTCCTGATGAGATTGTAATAGCAGACGACGGATCACTTTCCGATACCAAAAAGTATATTGATAGCATTCGCAAACATTTCCCCATGCCCATTATCCATGTATGGCATGAAGACAATGGTTTTAGACGTTCTGTCATCCTTAATAAAGCAATAGCAAAGGTAACGGGTGAATACATTATAGAAATTGATGGTGATGTTATTCCTGAACGCCATTTCATCCAAGACCATCTTGAAGTGATGAAACAAGGCTATTTCGTTTGCGGTAGTCGTGTAATGCTCCAAAAAGACGGTACTATTCGATCTTCACATTACATCAATCTTTTACGTATAGGCGTATTACGCAAATTCATTTCAATCTGCCAGACAAAGTTCTCCGTTCGCCATGTACGTGGATGCAATTTTGCTTTCTGGAAAAAAGATTTTATCGCTGTCAACGGCTATAACGAAGACATCATAGGGTGGGGACATGAAGACCGAGAACTTGCTTTTAGACTTCTGTTTAAAGGTATTAAGGAAAAAAGACTCAAATTTGGAGGAGTCATCAGGCATATATATCATGGAGCACCATCGATGGCAAGCAAATCACATAATTACAATCTACAATGCGAGACAGAGAGAAACCAGTCAACATGGTGCGACAATGGCATCTCGAAATATCTTTAACATTTCGATGTATAGTCCTTCGTCAGCATCTCATAGCACAGCTTCAGCCACACCAGCGTCACGGGCAGGGCCTTCAGCGCGTAGGGCTGTACCCACTCTTTGCGCAAGTAGGCCGGGAAGAGGTCGCTGGGCGACATGCTGGACAGGATAAACACAAACACCAGCAGGGCGATGTCCCAGCCTGTACGCTTCCAGGGCGCTGCCGTGTACCAGATGCAGATGCCGATGAACGGCGTGATATAGCCGCTCGACTCGCTGCCCGTCGAGAAGAGGATGATGAACATCAGCACTGAGGCCAGGATGGTCTGCCGGAAGGCGACGTGCTTATACTGGTCGAAGCGCAGGTAGGGCAGTGCAAACAGCACCATGCCGGGCACGATGATCCACAGGTCGCTGAACTGCAGCCCCGTCACGCGATGTATCATACCTATCAATGAGATGTTCTGCATCAGGGCACCGGCATTCTGCGCATTCTTATTCATCAGCGAGATATACCATTCGTGATACTGACTGACAATATAGTCCCATCCGTGGAAGAAAGGCATGGGAGCCACAAACATAACGACAGCCCAGAACACAAGTCCTCCTATCAGTTTCCCCTTATGCTTGGAAAAGAAAAAGAAGGCCAGCCCCACGATGCTATACGCCTTGACAAAGGTGCCCAGCATGATGAAGAAGGCCGCCCAAAAATCCTTCTCGGTCTCAATGAGATAGTAGGCCAGCAGGATGGTAGCAGCGATGGCGATGTTGAACTGCTGCATGAAGAGAGCCGTCAGCATCTCGTGGGCACAGAACCAAAGGATGAACAACTGCTGGTATTTGGTGAACTGCGACTTGCGGATGGCCCAGTATAGAAACAGCGTCAGGGCGATGCCCCACAAGAGCAGACCTATCCACTTCGGTCCTATGGCAAATGGAGCGAAGAGCAGCGAGAAGAAAGGTCCATAATGGTGCATATCACCATACTCCGCAGGATTGGGCAGATAGAGGTTCCAGCCCCTTACGGCATTCCAGAACGAACCGCGATAGATGAGGTAGTTGTTGGCGCGGTTCATCTTCATGACCCACATAATGATGGGCAACAGCATCCACAGGCACCCCAGCACCCGGTAGTCGCGGAAGAACGGCTTTGCCAGAAATTCTTTAATCTGTTTCATACTCGTCTGCAAGTCTGCGTGCAAAGTTACGAATAAGCGAGTAAAATGCAAAAGAAAAGCTCGTTTTTCTTTTGCATTTTCGAGCGAAAGTAACTTCACCAAGGGTAAAAGTTACGAATAAGCGAGCAAAACATCAAAGAAAAACGCTTTTTCTTGTCGTAGTTCCATGATAATCCGCCCGTTTCGGCCCTATTTAGGGGTTATGGCGAGGGTACTACAGTACACTACCTATATAGAAATACACAAAAACTATGCCGGCCGCGCCGCTATTTGTGTATATTGCTGAATGACAGCAGGATAAGGGAGGCTATGTTTGCTAAAAAGTATGCCGGTACCATGCCGATACTGTGCCGCCTACTATGTCGACTACTATGCCGCTGGCGAGTGCCCTTGTAAATTTTTGTCGCAGCATTCGGGCGTACGCGCAAGGTCGTTTGGGCGTACGCAAACGGTTATTCGGGCGTACGCAAACGGTTGGAAACAGCATCCTTCGCCCCTGCCAAGATGCTGCTTAAACCCCGCAGAGACGCCGTTCACACCCTATCAGGACGCTGCTTCCGACCAAGAAGAACGGTACTTTTCTCCAAAGTACGTCAAAAAGGGTAGCAGGAACTCCTTGACCTCTTGGAGATTTTATGGAAATGAATTGGAGTCTTTAGAATCTTGTAAAATCACAAAAACCTTAATTCGTTTTGCACTTTTTACAGTGAAACTGCTTGTAATTCAGAAATAATCAGTATCTTTGCCCCCGTAATGACTTAAACAACAAGCGTATGACCACTATTGAACTCAGAACATCCATCGTGGCAGACCTCGACCAGATGAGCGCCGAGATGCTGGAGAACGTGTCGCGCTATGTCCGCCGCCTCCACCGTCATGCCCGTCCGGCTCGCCGCCCTGCCAGTATGCAAGGCAGACGCGAGGCAGCTATGCTCTTTGTCAAGAACCTGTCCGTACAAGGTGGCAAGCCCGTACCAGCCGATGAGCGAGGTATTGAAGCCCTTGTCAGCGAGAAATACGATAAATGATGCGAGCATATATTGACACAAATTTACTGGTGGACCTGGTGCTTGCACGTCAGGAGTTTCTTCTGAATGCCCAGCGTGTCTTTGCCTTGGGTTATGCAGGCGAGGTGCAACTCGTAGTATCTGCTTTGTCCTTTGTCAACACCGTTTATCTGGGTCGGAAATACAAGTATCCGACGGACGAGGTAAATGCCAAGCTACGCCTTATAGCCGATTTCGTCGACGTAGCAGACTTGAGTGGACAAAACGTGGTTGACATGCTCAGCAGTGATTGGAAAGACTATGAGGACGCTACCCAGTATCGCTCGGCTATTGACGAGCAAGCAGACTGTATCGTTACACGAAATAAGAAGGATTTCAAGGCCAGTTCTCTTCCTGTGTTTACTCCTGAAGAATTATTTGAGCAAATAGACTCAAGTACACACGAGAAATCCTAATATGCACTTTCTTTTATGAAATTCCTTGACTCCTAAACTCCTTAGGGGTTTTGTTTGTTGTGGAGCGTCATTCGTAACACCGTTCCTCTGGCACCGTACTTTTAAAGGGTAGCAGGAAGGTAGCAAGAAGGTAGCAGGTTTAAAACGCAATCTTGCTACCGTTATTTGTTTGGTTATCAGACGTTTACCTCAAAAAGTAGCTAGATAGCGGGTTCTTTTTTTTCACTGCGATCATTTTTTGAGAGTGCAAAAATACGAATAAGTGTGTGAAACACCAAATCCTCTACAATTTATTTAAAAAATTGCCGTTAGAGAAATGTTACATTTAACTATTAAGATGATGAAACATTTATTATTAGGTCTTTTGTTTGTCCTCAGTTACCTGTCGCTGAGTGCTAACACTTTTAATGTTAAAGACTTCGGCGCCACGGGCGACGGAAAGACGTTGGACCACACAGCCATTAATCGCGCTATCGAAGCGGCAGTGGAAACTGGAGGCGGACAGGTGGTGGTACCCGCAGGTACTTATCTCTGTGGTAGTATCCGGTTGAAGAGCAACGTCGATTTACACCTCATGGCGGGTGCCAAGATTCTGGCTGCCCCTGCTGAACTGAAGGCTTACGACAACAGCGAGGTGTTCGGGGGCCCCGAATATCAGGATGGCGGACATACTTACTTCCATAACTCACTGATTTGGGCCGAAGGCCAACAGCATGTCAGCATCACTGGTCGTGGCATGATTGATGGTGAGGGATTGACAAAACGCGACACGGAAAAGGGCGGCCATGTGCAGGGAGGTTCGATAGGAACAGGCGACAAGGCAATAGCCTTGAAGCACTGTCGTCATGTGACTATCCGCGACATCACGATCTTCCGTGGCGGACATTTCGCCATTATTACTACGGGCTGTGACATCGGCACTATCGACAACGTGACCATCGACACCAATCGCGACGGCATCGATATCGACTGCTGCAAGTACTTCACCGTGAGCAATACAAAGGTAAACACACCTAACGATGATGCCATTGTACTGAAAAGTTCGTATGCACTGAAACGACCCGTACTCTGTGAGCACATCCTGATTACGAACTGCATCGTGACAGGCTATAAACTGGGGACTTTCCTCGACGGGACATACGTGCCTGAGAAGGTGAACTGGGTGTGTGGACGCATCAAGCTCGGTACGGAAAGCAATGGCGGCTATCGCAACATCACCATCTCCAACTGCTCTTGCATGTGGAGTAGCGGGCTGGCCTTCGAAGAGGTAGACCAGGGACGGATGGAGAACATCGTAGTGAATAACATCTCGATGAGCCACGTCCATCATTATCCCATCTATATCACCACAGGCTGTCGCAACCGTGGTCCCAAGGAGCGCACCGAGGTGTCGTCGGCACGTGACATTTATATAAATAATGTGATAGCCGACGACTGCGACTCGCTGGCAGGCATCATCGTCACAGGAATGGAGGGGATGCCCATCAAGAATGTCTCGCTATCGAACATCCGTATACAGTATCGTGGTGGCGGGAAAAAAGTTGAGGGAAACTACCGGGAACAAGGAACGAACTATCCTGAACCCCGTTGGGCAGGACCTACGCCGGCATACGGTCTCTATGCCCGCCACGTCGACGGACTCCGCCTGAGAAACGTGAAGTTCGAACTGATGCGCCCTGACCAGCGCCCTGACATCATTCTTGAAGATGTCGTGGGCGATGACATTGAGCGCTAATCATCAGGGTACACCTGGCCAGACACGCCGAGCCCACAGTATTATACGTGGGCGGCTTCGATGACGAGGCGGGCGATGTCGGCGGCTTCGGCGTCGGTCAGCTCGTAGAACAGCGGCAGGCGTACCAGGCAGTCGCCGTAGCGGTCGCAGTTGACCAACGGCTCGCCCTTGAACTGGTCCTTGTAGTACACGCTGGAGTGCAGGGGCAGGTAGTGGAAGGTGGTCTGCACGCCATACTCCTTCAGCCAGGCCATGAGGCGCGTGCGGAAGTCGAGCGAGGGACATACCAGATAGTACATGTGGCCGTTGTTGGTGGCATAGTCGGGCACGTCGGGCAGTTGGATGCCGGTGTCCTCAACGTGTCCGTGCAGGGTCTGGTCGTAGATTTCCCAGATGCGCTTGCGGCGACTCTGAATGTCGTCCAGCGCCTCCAGCTGTGCCCACAGGAAGGCGGCATTGAACTCGGAGGGCAGGAACGACGAGCCGATGTCGCACCAGCCGTATTTGTTGACCATGCCGCGATAGAACTCGGCGCGGTTGGTGCCCTTTTCCCAGATAATCTCCGAGCGGCGGATGAAGCGCTCGTCGTTGACTGCCAGCATGCCACCCTCGCCGCTGCTGATGTTCTTGGTCTCGTGGAACGAGAAGGCTGCCAGGTGACCGATGCTGCCCAAGGGACGTCCTTTGTAGAACGAGTCAATGCTATGGGCGGCATCCTCGACCACCAACAGGTGGTGCTGCTCGGCCAGTGCCATGATGCTGTCCATGTCGCAAGCCACGCCGGCATAGTGGACGACGGCGATGACGCGAGTGCGCTCGTTGATAAGCGGCGCAATGTTCTCTGCCGTCACGTTGGGGTTGGCGGTGCCGCTGTCGGCAAACACCACCTTGGCACCCTCGCGGAGGAAGGCGATGGCAGTCGACACGAAGGTATAGCTGGGCACGATAACCTCATCGCCGGGCTTCAGTTCGCAGAGCATGGCGCACATCTCCAGGGCGTCGGTGCCGGAGGTGGCCAGCAGGCACTTCTTGAAACCATAGCGCTCCTCGAAGAAGGCATGGCAGCGCTTGGTGAAGGTGCCGTTGCCTGACATGGTCATCGAGTGGCATACCTCGTCCATATACTTCAGCTCGCGACCGGTACTATAGGGCTTGTTGAACGGTATCATGATGATTGTTTAATGTTTTGTTGTTGTAATTAATTAATTATTCGTACCTTTGCGGCATGATACAGAAAGAGACAGCTTTCGAGATAGTCCGCTTCGGCATCGTAGGCGTCCTGTCGACGGCCCTGCACTACGGCATCTACTGGGTGCTGCAGCACTGGATAGAGGTGAACATTGCCTACACCACCGGCTATGTGCTCAGCTTCCTGGTGAACTACTGGCTGACGGCGCATTTCACGTTCCACACGGCGGCGTCGGTCAAGAACGGCTTCGGATTCAGCGGCGCCCATCTGGTGAACTACCTGCTGCACATCGTGCTGCTGAACGTCTTCCTCTGGCTGGGACTGAGCAACGAGGTGGCACCGCTCTGTGTCTTTGCCATTGCCATCCCCGTCAACTTCATCCTTGTCCGCTTCGTCTTCAAGCACAGCTGAACGTTTCAAAAGTTCTCCTGTATCTTTGCGGCAATCTCCTTGAACTCCTCCTCGCTGAGCTTCAGCTTCTCACGACGGAAGTCGGCATCGGCCTCGCTCTGCATGGGGATGAGGTGGATGTGGGCGTGAGCCACCTCCAGACCCAGCACCACCTGGGCAACCTTCTTGCAGGGGAAGGCCTGCTTGATGGCCTTGGCCACGCGCTTGGCAAACTGCTGGTAGCGTGCCAGCTCGTCGTCCTCCATGTCGAAGAAGTAGTCTACCTCGCGGCGGGGAATCACCAGTGTGTGTCCCTTGACCAGCGGATTGATGTCGAGGAATGCATAGAACTCGTCGTTCTCGGCGCACTTATAGCTGGGAATCTCCCCAGCGGCAATCTTTGAAAAAATATCCATCTTTTATTTGACTATTTGACTATTTCACAATTTGACTATTTGACTATTTCACAATTTGACTATTTATGCTATGCTGATGTTATCGATGCGCAGCTTGACGACGCCACGGGGAATCGTGATTTCCGCCTCGTCGCCCACCTTCTTGCCTAACAGGCCCTGGGCGATGGGCGTCTTGATGCTGATCTTGCCGGCACGCAGGTCGGCCTCGTTCTCGCTGACGATGGTGTATGTCATCTTCGCATTGGTGGTCAGGTTGGTCATCTCCACCTTCGTCAGAATCTGAACCGACTCGGTGCTCAGGCGCGACGTGTCCACCACCTTAGCCTCAGCGATGGTCGTCTTCAGCCGGTTGATCTTATCCTCCAGGTGTGCCTGAGCCTCCTTGGCGGCATCATACTCACTATTCTCACTCAGGTCGCCCTTCTCGCGAGCCTCGGCAATGGCTGCCGATGCTTTCGGGCGCTCCACGGCCTCCAAGCGGTGGAGTTCGGCTATGAGCTTGTCATAGCCCTCTTGTGACATATAAGCCATGTTTTCTGATATTTTATTGTTTCTACTATTTTACAAGTTATCGGTTTCGGGTACAAAAAAGAAAAGGGTCCCGACTCGTCGTTATGTCGGGAATCCCAATTTCTTAGCTATGTCCTTTATCCGTCTGCAAAGGTAAGGAGAAAAAAGCAATCGGCCAAATTTTCACCCACAAATCTTTTGTAGAATGAAATAAAAGATGTATCTTTGTCGGCGACAAAACGACAAATGCTAAAGGAAAAGTGTAATATGGAGCAATATCAGTATCATATCTTTGCGCCCTACAGGGTATGTCCGCTGGGAGCGCATGTGGACCACCAGCACGGTCTGGTGACAGGTTTTGCCATCGACAAGGGCGTCGACCTATGGTTTAACGTAAGAGATGACGACATGGTAAACCTGTCGTCACGGACTTTCGAGGGCGATGTGAGCTTCGAGATTGCCAAACCCTCGCAGGTTCGTGAGCACCATTGGGGCGACTATGCCCGCGGTGCCAAGTATGCACTGCGCAAGCGCTTTGAGCTGACAAAGGGCATCGATGGCGTCATCCAGGGCAGTTTGCCCGTGGGCGGCCTGTCGTCGTCAGCAGCCGTGCTGATAGCCTACGTCATGGCTTTCGCCAAGGCCAACGACATCACGCTGCAGCCCTTCGAGGTGGTGAAGATAGCCTCGGAGGCAGAGCGCGAGTATATCGGACTGAACAATGGTCTGCTCGACCAGGCGTGCATCGCGCTGGGACGCAAGGACGGACTGCTGTTCCTGGACTGCGACAGCAACGACTGGCGCATCATCAAGCGCAATCCGGATATGCCGGAGTTCGAGATTGGCATCTTCTTCTCAGGACTGACGCGCTCGCTGGTCAACTCCGACTACAACCTGCGCGTCTATGAGTGCAAGACGGCAGCGTGGAATATGCTGGCCTATACCGAGCAACCGCTGAAGACCTTCGACAAGACTTTCTTGCGCGATATTCCCAAGGCTACCTTCGAGAAGACACGCATCGCCATGCCGGCCCGCTTTGCACGTCGGGCAGAGCACTTCTATTCGGAGTATCGCCGTGTGCGCCAGGGTGTTACAGCATGGGAGACGGGCAACATGAAGCTCTTCGGCAAGTTGTCGTTCGACTCCTGCGAGTCCAGCATCCACAACTACGAGTGTGGCTCGCCCGAGCTCATTGCCATCTACGAGATCATGCGCTCGCTGCCCGGCGTCTATGGCGGCCGCTTCTCGGGAGCCGGCTTCAAGGGCGCCTGCATCGCACTCGTTGCCCCCGCCTACAAGGCCGACATCGGGAAAGCCCTGACGGAGCGTTACCTGGAGCAGTTCCCCGAGTACGAGAAGACCTTCCAGGTGTTCTGGGTCAAGCCCGACGACGGTGCGCGATTTGTGTGACAAGGAATAAAAACATCGTAAAAGAATAAAAACGTGAAGAATATTGTTATTGCAGCAGGATATGCCACGCGACTGGGTGAGCTGACCAAGAACTTCCCCAAGCCGTTGCTGAAAATAGGCGAGAACACCATCTTGGGACGTATGCTCGACGACATCGACCGCATCCCAGAGGTTGACGAGCATATCATCATCACCAACCACAAGTTTGCTCAGATCTTCGAGGACTGGGCCCTGGAACAGAACTACGAGAAGCCCATCACCATCGTCGACGACGGCACAGAGACCAACGACACCCGACTGGGGGCCGTCTGCGACCTGCTCTTTGCCATGAAACAGTTGGACATCGATGACGACTTGCTGGTGGTAGCGGCCGACAACCTACTCTTCTTCTCGTTTGGCGAATTTGTCGATTTTGCCAGACAGAAGGGCACCTCCTGCATCATGTGCCACGAGCAGCCCAGCATCGAAAAGCTCCAGCGCACAGGTGTGGTGGAACTCGACGAGAACAACCGCGTCCTCGGCATGGAGGAGAAACCCCAGGTGCCCAAGAGTCACTGGGCGGTACCTCCATTCTACATCTACCTCCAGAAGGACCTCGACCTCGTGCGCCACTCCGTCGAGAACGGCTGCGGCAAGGATGCTCCGGGCAACCTGGCTCACTACATGGTCGACCACACCACCATGCACGCCTGGCCGATGTCTGCCGGACGCTTCGACATTGGCTCCCTCGACACCTACTACGAGGCCGTGGAGAAGTACGGATGATTAATTTGAAGTTTGGTGTTTGCTCGCAACGCCACACTCTCGAAGAGAGAAGTTTGATGTTTGAAATTTATGATATGTTTATCCGTTTAATACGTTGTTAAGAGACTATGCAAAACATTGATTTAAATAATAAAGTGATTCTGGTTACCGGTGCTGCGGGCTTCATCGGCAGCAACCTGGTGCTGAGACTGTTCAAGGACCTCAAGGCTGCTACCATCGTCGGGTTGGACAATATGAACAACTACTACGACCCCAGCCTGAAGGAGTATCGACTGAAGGTGATAGAACAAGCCAAGCCTGCGACTGTCACCTACAGCTTCGTGAAGGGTGACCTGGCCGACAAGGCTTTGATCGACCGTCTCTTCGCAGAGTATAAGTTCCATGTGGTGGTGAACCTTGCTGCCCAGGCTGGCGTGCGCTACAGCATCGAGAACCCCGATGCCTATATCCAGTCGAACATGATTGGTTTCTATAACATCCTCGAGGCTTGTCGCCACAACCCCGTGGAGCATCTGGTGTACGCCTCGTCGTCGAGCGTCTACGGCGGCAACAAGAAGGTGCCCTTCTCTACTGACGACCGCGTAGACAACCCCGTGTCGCTCTACGCCGCCACCAAGAAGAGCAACGAGCTCTTCGCCCACTGCTACTCCAAGCTCTACGACATCCCCACCACGGGTCTGCGCTTCTTCACCGTCTATGGTCCTGCCGGACGTCCTGACATGGCCTACTTCGGATTCACCAACAAACTACTGAAGGGCGACACCATCCAGATTTACAATTACGGCAACTGCCGACGCGACTTCACCTACGTCGACGACATCGTCGAGGGCATCGTCCGCGTCATGCAGGGCGCCCCGGAGCGCAAGAAGGGTGACGACGGACTGCCCGTTCCGCCCTATGCGGTATACAACATCGGTGGCGGGCAGCCCGAAAACCTGCTCGACTTCGTGCAGATTCTCCAGGAAGAGTTGGTGTCTTCTGGGGTTTTGCCCCAGAATTACGACTTCGAGGCCCACAAGCAGCTGGTGCCCATGCAGCCGGGCGACGTGCCGACCACATACGCCGATGCTGCTGCGCTGGAACGTGACTTCGGATTCACCCCGAAGATTACCCTCCGAGAAGGATTAAGAGCATTCGCGAAATGGTATAAAGAGTATTACGGCTAAAGAAGAATAATAAGACAATGGCAAAATTAGTCATCAACTCGTACGACGAGTTTGCGGCCCATCTGGGTCAGGAGTTAGGAACATCAGAGTGGCTGCAGGTAGACCAGGAGCGCATCAACCTCTTTGCCGACGCCACCCTCGACCACCAATGGATTCACGTCGACCCTGAGCGCGCCAAGACGGAGAGCCCCTATCACTCCACCATCGCCCACGGCTACCTCACGCTCAGCCTGCTACCCTACCTGTGGGACCAGATCATCCAGGTCAACAACATCAAGATGCTGGTGAACTACGGCATGAACGACATGCGCTTCGGCCAGCCCGTCATTACCGGCAGCCGTGTGCGCCTCGTCACCAAGCTGCACAGCATCCAGAACCTGCGCGGCATCTGCAAGACGGAGATCAAGTTCGTCATCGAAATCGAGGGCCAGCGCAAGCCAGCCCTCGAGGGTATTGCCGCCTTCCTCTACTACTTTACTTAATTACGCTGCCGGACAGCTTCAAAGAGTAGGATAGCGGCGCTGACAGAGACGTTGAGGGAGTCCAGACGACCGAGCATGGGTATGCGGATATGGGCATCGGCAGCCTGACGCCATACGTCGGTGAGGCCTGTCGACTCCGTACCCATCACGATGGCCGTACCCTTCCGCATGTCGGTATCATAATAGAGGTGGCTGTCCTGTAGCTGGGCAGTCAGAATCTGTATGCCGCGGGTTTTCAGGAAGGCTATGCAGTCCTCTGACGTGCAGGCGACGCAGGGAACGGTAAAGATGGCTCCGATGCTGCTGCGGATGAGGTTGGGATTATAGAGGTCGGTCAGCGGATCGCAGACAATGACAGCGTCAGCATGGGCTGCATCGGCCGTACGGAGTACGGCACCAAGGTTGCCGGGTTTCTCGACGCTCTCAAGGACGACGATGACGGGGTTGTAGGGAAGCTGCAGGCTGTCGAGGGTATGCGCCTTGGCATGGACCACCGCCAGCAGACCCTCGGTTGACCCACGATAAGCTATCTTCTCGTACACAGCAGCTGTGACCTGAATGATGGGGACAGATTTCTGACTGGGCAGAAGACCGCTATCAAACAACACGTCGCCATGACTCAAGCATAGTTCCGGACAATAATAGAGGCTCTCGAACTGGTAACCTGCCTCGGCACAATGCGCTATCTCGCGCTGTCCCTCGACCACAAAAAGTCCCGTCTTCCGCCGTTCGGAAGACTTCTGCTGCAGCAGCACCAGCTGTTTGACACGCGGGTTCTGCAGACTGCTTATCACGTTCTCTGTCATAGTCGTTTTCCTTGTGGAAATACAGCAGCCCGCTCAAGGCAGAGCGGGCTGCTGTTTATATATATAATAAGGTGTAAGGCTTAGGCCTTAACCTCAGCGTCTGCTTCGCGGATGGTGCGACCCATAACGAGGAATGCCGTGGGAGCAGCGATGAACAGCGACGAGAGGGTACCGAAGATAACACCCAAGATCATGGCGAACGAGAAGCTGCGGATGCTGTCACCACCAAGGATGAAGATACACAGCAGCACGATGAGCGTCGTGACAGAGGTGTTGATGGTACGAGCCAGCGTCTGGTTCAGCGAGTCGTTGAACAACTGCTGACGGTCGCGCTTGCCATAGAGCTGGAAGTTCTCACGGATACGGTCGAAGACTACCACCTTATCGTTGATAGAGTAACCAATCACCGTCAGGATGGCACCGATGAACACCTGGTCGATCTCCAGTGACATGGGTACCCAACCCCACAGCACGCTATAGAAGCCAATCACAACCAGTGCATCCAGAGCCAGGGCAATGGTAGCACCCGTAGAGTAAGCCACATTGCGGAAGCGGATGAGAATGTAGAGGAAGATGGCAATCAGGGCGATGATGACGCTGACGACAGCACCGTATGTGATATCCTTAGCCACGGCAGGTCCTACCTTAGCCGAGCTGATGATGGAACCACCCTCGCGGACATCAGGATTCTTGAAGTCCTCAACCTTCTCCTGGCTGATGAAGCCAGCCTTCTTCAGAGCGTTGTAGAGGATGGTCTCTGCCAAGTCGTCAACTTCGGGATTGTTCGACTCGATATCCCAGTTGGTAGACACACGGACGGTCTTGCCGTCGGCACCCAGAGCGATGACAGAGGTGTTAGCCTCCTGACCAGACTTCTCGCCAACAGTATTGACGAAGACACCAGCCATGGCTTGACGTACAGCCTCCACAGGAGTCTCCTTGTCGAGGGTGATGACATAGTTGCGACCACCCGTGAAGTCGATGCTCTGGCTCAGTCCGCGAACGGCAAACGACACACAGAACAGGACGGCAGCAGCACCCCAGACAATGAACGACTTCTTATACATACCCATGAAGTTGTAGTGAGCATTCTGCATCAGGTTCTTTGAATAGGCAGTAGCGAAGGTGAGGTTCAGCCACTTGTCCTTGGACAGACGGTTCTCATAGACCAGACGGGTCAGGAACACGGCGGTGAAGAACGAGCAGAAGATACCGATGATCCAGGTGGTAGCGAAGCCCTTGACAGGACCTGTACCGAAGAACAGCAGGATGAAACCGGTAATCAGTGACGTCACGTTCGAGTCGAAGATGGCGCTGAAGGCGTTAGAGTAACCCTTCTGCACAGCCTCCTTCATGCCCAGGCCGCGCTTCAGCTCTTCCTTGATACGCTCGTAGATAAGCACGTTGGCATCGACTGCCGTACCCAAGGTCAGCACGATACCGGCGATACCCGGCATGGTCAGAGCAGCCTGGAACGAGGTCAGAATACCTAACGTAAAGAACAGGTTAAAGAGCAGTGCGATATCGGCAAGTATGCCGGGGATGAAGCCATACAGCATAATCATGTAGATCATCAGCAGCACGAAGGCCACGATGAACGAGATGACACCCTGCTTGATGGACTGAGCACCCAGTGAGGGACCGACGACCTCTTCCTGTACGATGCGGGTCGGAGCCGGCATCTTACCAGAGTTCAGCGTGTTGGCCAGGTCCTTGGTATCCTCGATGGTGAAGTTACCCGTAATCTGCGAGTTACCACCGTCAATCTGCGTGAGGATACGGGGAGCGCTGTAGACAGCGTCGTCGAGCACGATGGCAACACCACGGCCGATGTTCTGCTTCGTAATCTGGCTCCAGCGGCGGGCACCGTCAGAGTTCATCTGCATCGATACAGAGGGGTGACCCATCTGGTCGAAGTCGTCCTTGGAAGAGGTGATGACGTCACCCTCCAGCGGTGCACGACCGTTGGGCTCGGTAATCTTCAGGGCATACAGGGCAAAGACATCGCCCTTGGTGTTCTCACCACCGAAGTCCTCGGGCTTGGCACCCCAGCGCAGCTTGCACTCGGCAGGCAGCACAGAGGCAGCAATCTCAGAGTAGATGACCTTGTTGACGTCAGCAGTATCGCGGGCATTGGCATAACCGACGATAGCCAGTCCCTGGGGAACAGGCTGGAAGACGGCAAACAGCGGGTTCTGCTTCAGAGCCTCAGCCTTGGCCTTGGCATCAGCAACCTTGTCATCCTTCTTAGCCAGCTTGGCAGCCAGGTCGGTGGCAGCAGCCTTCGTGGTGTCGGCAGCGGCCTCGGCAACAGCAGTCGTATCAGTAGCAGCGGTAGCAGTGGAGTCAACTACAACAGCGGCAGCAGCATCGCCACCCAGGGCAGCATACTTCTGGTTCAACTGAGCCAGCAGCGGATAGATCTCCTGCGAGTTATAGGTCTCCCAGAACTCCAGATTGGCAGAACCCTGGAGGAGCTTGCGCACACGCTCGGGCTCCTTGATACCAGGCATCTCGACCATGATACGGCCCGACTGACCCTCCAGCTTCTGGATATTCGGCTGTACGACACCGAACTTATCAATACGGTTACGAACAACATTGAACGAGTTGTCGACAGCCGACTGCACCTCAGTGCGCAGAGCGCTCTCCACCTCAGAGTCGGTAGAGCTGGTGCTGACCTTACCCTTCATCTGCTGGGTAGCAAAGATGGCTGCCAAAGGACGACCATTGGCATTCTGCTTCCAGTACTTGACGAACAGCGAGATAAAGTCATCCTGACTTGTCTCTTCCTCTTTCTTAGCCTGCTCCATCGACTTCTTGTAGGCAGCATCCGTCTTGTGGTCAGCCAGCACGTCGACAACGTCGGGCACTGACACCTCAAGAATCACGTTCATACCGCCCTTCAGGTCAAGACCCAGGCCCATCTCCATTTCGCGGCACTGCTTGAATGAGTAGATTCCGCAGTACACTTTCTCGTTCATGATGGAGTCGAGATACTCCTGTCCAGCCTCTTCGCCCATGGCAGCAGCCTTACTTTCGTAGTGCTTGGTCACAAACGTAAAGGACAAGTAGAAGCAGCAAACGAGCATCAGAACGATTGCAACAAACTTTACAATTCCTTTGTTTTGCATTTTGATTTTTGTATTATTTTAATTTATGATTCTGCTTTTTAAGCCTGCAAATATACGGTTTTTTCCTGACTTACCGAAATTATTCTGCCATTTTCGTACATTTTTTAATGATTTGAGCGGATTTTCAGCCAGCAAAGCAACGGAAAATGGTCACTGGCATCCATTTTGCTGTCAATTTCGCACCTGTACGGTTCCAGCTTTTCATTACAAAAAAAATGGTCAATACGAAGGGCAAAAGCTTTCTGATTATATGACAAACCAACTCCTCGCCCTGTAGCGACAAAACAGTCGGTGAGCACCTCGCCCATGGCATGGCGCGAATAAGAAAGGGGGTTGTCGTTGAAATCGCCACAAACAATGACGGGGTATTGGCTATGTCCTTGCACATAATTGAGAACACGACGAATCTGGGATGCTCGCTTGGCATTGGCTTCAGCCAGTTTGACTAGCAACAATTTTGATTCGGAACGTGCGGAGTCGCTCGACATCTCGCCATGCAGAATCTGACGATACTGACTACGATCCTTGTTATTGAGGTGGCAACTTTCAAAATGGTTATTGATGACGATAAGCGTGTCGTCGCCAACCTTCAGCCACCACGCTCCACTGCCATTGGCATTGGAATCGTAGCAAATGCGTTCTCGACGCAAGACAGGATAGCATGTATGAATACCTAAAGCGTTGTGACTGACCTTGTTGTTGGCTATTACCATCGTGTCGTTGTACTGGAAATGCTTCTCGTAATCCTTGAAGAGGCAGCGTCGCCAGGTATCGATGTCTTCCTGCAGGCATACAATGTCGGGCTGCTGGTCGAAGAGATAGTCGCGCACAACCTCAAAGCCATTGTCATACTTGTAGTTGCCACCATAGGCACAAACATTGTAGGTAAGGACTTTGACAGCATCTTCGGGCACTTCACGAGACATGTTCAGAGGCAGATAAATACTGATAGGTACGTACGCGAGAAGAAAGCCAAGAATGGGAATCCACGCCATGCGCCATTTAAACAGCAGCCAGAAGAATAGAAACAGCAGGTTGATAATCAGAAAGGCTGGGAACGCCATGCCTGCAGTTGACAGCAGTGGATGGTCCGTAGGATTCAGGCGGTCGCTGTATCCTACGAGCAACAACAGAACGACAGAGGCGATATTTGCTCCGGCTATCAGTTGGATTGTAAACTTCTTCAGTCTCTTAATCACGACTCGCGGCTTTGGTCAAACAGTTTCTGCTTCTCTTCCTTGGTCAGACTATCATAGCCGCTCTTGCGAATCTTGTCCAAAATGGCATCCACCTCTTCTTGGTTCTTACGCTTACGGGCATTATACTCCACATCGCTCTCACGACGGGGGGCGGGGTTCTCAGCCCGCATCCCGCCGCTCTGCTGACGCTGCTCATAGCGACGCTTCATATTGTCGAAAAACTCCTGCCCATAGCTGCGCCCAAAGCGCTGGCTCGAGTCGGGATGCTTCTGCCAATAGCGTATCAGCAGGAAACCAAAAAGCATACCGCCCAAGTGTGCCATGTGGGCCACACCGTCTCCAGGACCGCTCATAGCTGAGAACAGTTCAATGGCAATATAGCCCACAACCAGCCATTTGGCCTTGATGGGGAAGGGGAAGGGAATGATAAAGAGACGTTCATTTGGGAATATCATGCCAAAAGCCAACAAAATGGCATATACGGCACCCGAAGCACCGATAGTCGTCCACAGGTTGATGTAAGCGTCTATTGTCATCTGTACTCCGCCGGCATTTACATACTGATAGGCCGCCATGCCCTCATACATATAATTACAATACTGCACCAGCTCCTGGGCAAAACCTGCACCGATACCGCACGAAATGTAATAAAAAAGGAATTTCTTCGGACCCCATACACGCTCTATCACAGCCCCAAACATCCATAGAGCAAACATATTGAAAAAGATATGTGTCAGCCCACCATGCAGGAACATGTAGGTAACAAACTGATAGATATGGAAATCACTGGCCAAGAAAAAATGCAGTCCCAACAGCGATGTCAGGTCAATGCCACGCTGCTCCAAAACCCATGTCGCCACAAACGCCAAAAAGTTGACGATAAGCAGGTTCTTGGTCATGGTCGGTATGTTGTTCATCATTACAATTTACTAATTGACAATTTACTATTTATTATTTTCTCCTCAGCACTACTTCGTGCAGTTTCGGGCACAAAATTACGAAAAATATCTGTTTTTAAGCACAAAATACACCCAATACAAACTTTTTTTGAGCAAAAAAGTCATTTTTTTCGATTTTTTGTTTGTTTTCTGATTACTTTGCCCTATATTTGCGGAAGAAATTGACTTAAACTATATTATAATTCACTTAAAAAACAACAAAATTATGAACAAGACAGAATTAATCGATCAGATTGCAGCAGGTGCTGGTCTGACAAAGACTGATGCAAAGAAGGCTCTTGACGCCACAGTAGCAGCTATCAAGGACGCTCTCGTAAAGGGTGACAAGGTTCAGCTCGTAGGTTTCGGCACATTTGCCGTTGCTGAGAAGCCCGCCCGCGAAGGTATCAACCCCGCTACTAAGCAGAAGATTAAGATTGCTGCCAAGAAGGTTGCTAAGTTCAAGGCTGGTGCTGAGCTCGCTGAGGCTGTCAAATAAGACATTTGTAAATAAAAACGAAAAAACAGAAGGTGTGCCATCACACCTTCTGTTTTTTTATACCCAGAGCGTCACCCTACGCTCAATATTTGTAGAAGTTCCACGTCACACCATCTTTGCTCAGCATCAACCGGTCGTTGTCCAGTTTGTCTATCCTGACGCGGATGTTGTCAAAGGGCTTGAAGCCGAAGGACTGCTCAACAATCATCGTATCGGCAGGGGTGCCATAGATGGAGTAGCATTGAATGAAGATACTGTCGCCCTGGTGCTGGAACTGGCCAAACACTTCTCCCTCGGTCGTGCTCCGCAACAGCGTCAGCGACCCTGAGAAACTAATATAGCGGGTGTCTGAGTTAGACATGCACCACTGTCCCAGTAGGTCGCCAGCCTCACCGCCTTCCTGGCATGCCGTCAGGCAGAAACAGGTCATGAAAACCAGAAGAGTCTTATAATATTTTTCCATGATAACTGATTTTGAGGGCGAATGTGGAACAGTCGCCGTAGATGTTTCCTTTGTCAAAGGCGTATGCAGCACTGAAGTGCCAAGGTCCATGGTCGTACATTGCCTGAATCAGGGCATCGAAAGAATGATGCCTGACTGGCAGCGGTGCGCTGTAAGTGCCCCACCCTTCGCGGTAAGAGCCTTTTACCAGATAGGAGAGACGGTTGGTTAACTCGCCATTGATGCCGACATGCCATGCCTTGACCCGATTGTCACGATAGGCCGTATAGCCGTCCTTATTATAAATAGGTGAAGTGATAAGGGGATTGCCCAATGTCATGCCATAGTACGAATAGCCATCGTAGAAGAAATGGTTGTAATAGTTGTCGTTGCCCGTCACCATGTCAGTAATCTGGCTACGTATGGGTTCTGGGTAGTCGCCGCTGTCCCAATGCAAGGGGCCACCTTGATTGGTGGTCTGGAAATATTCTGCCACAGCAGCACGGACATACTGTCGCCCCACCGTCTTATTGGTGTACTGTACGCCCCATAGACCATCCCAGCCGTTACCCTTGCGAACGCCGGAGCCGTCTTCAAACGGATTGTCGAGATAGGCTTGCAGCTGATGGTGGATATTGACATTCCATCCAATCTGAAAGGTCATGGAACCGACGTGATTGCCATACACCCAGTCCTCCATAGAGTCATGCTCGTAATAGTGGCTGTCGCCTAATGGCAGGATGACATTCCAAAAAGCCTTCAAGTCGGCAGCCTTTGACTTGCTTACCAACTGACCATCTACATAATCATGGTGTGTACCGCCAAATTGTACTGCATGTTCCACGCCAACCATGACGAAGAATCGCTTCTCCGGATTGGTGCGGAAGTAGAGGTGCTTCTGGTGGTAATAGGCACCAGTGGCATATTGCGTGTTGACAGTGGGGGCGGCGTTGAACCTGTCTTCGCGATAGCCGCTGTCCATAAACTTACCATAGCCGAAGCTGAAGTTCACCTGCAGCCACTGCTTGGTGTAGGGTACCGTCCAGAAACCATTAGTACCGAAACGTGCCTGTGGAATAGGCTTGGCATTGGTGCCCTTCACAAAAGAGCCTATTGACAGCAAGTCATCACGAATCACCTGCGGGTCTTCACGGCTGCCAACTTCCACATAGAACGACTTGCTGGACAAATTGGCGTAGCATTGCTGTAAATAGACCTGATGATTAGCATGAACAGAGCCGATGACGTCAACAGCACCAGAGAGTACCAGGTGATTCGTCAATGGCTGTTCCAAACTGACGCTGCCACGCAAATAGGCAGTATTGGGACGCGTTCCCAGCACGTCATGGCGGTTGGCAGAGAGCTGACAGGCGGTGAAAGCACCCGTACCCACTGCAGCCTCTGCCGTCAGGTCAAAGGTAAGGCGAGTAGCCAATGTATCCTGACCCTTGGACAAAACAGCCCACAGGAGGCACAGAATCAGAATTACAAAGTGTTTATTTTCCATTATCGTTTGCAAAAATACAAAATAAATGATAATTGAGCGCTGATAATTGATAATTATTTTGTAATTTTGCACAAAAGTCAAGAAAAAACTATGTCACAAGAGGAAAAAATCCTATTGGAGGAACGTATCGTGGACGTGCTGAAGACTGTCTACGACCCGGAGATACCTGTCAACATCTACGACCTGGGCATGATTTACAAAATTGACGTCCAGGAGGATGCATCAGTGGAACTGGACATGACGTTTACTGCGCCAAACTGTCCTGCTGCCGACTTCATTCTAGAAGACGTTCGCACGAAGGTAGAGAGCGTCGACGGCATCACGTCGGCTAATGTCAATTTGGTGTTTGAACCGGCATGGGACCAGTCGATGATGTCGGAAGAAGCCCGTGTAGAACTGGGTTTCGACTAATAATTATATGATTCATAGCCGATGAAGAACGTTTATTTCCTATCCGATGCCCACCTGGGTTCATGGGCTATTCCGCACCAGCGCATGCAGGAGCGTCGTTTGGTCAGGTTTCTGGATTCCATCAAGGAGAAAGCGGCTGCCATCTATCTGCTGGGCGACATGTTCGACTTCTGGTACGAATACAAATACGTGGTGCCCAAAGGCTTTACACGCTTTCTGGGCAAACTGTCGGAGTTGACGGACATGGGTGTCGAGGTGCACTACTTCACAGGCAATCACGACATCTGGGCTTTCGAATACCTGGAAAAGGAGTGCGGCGTCATCCTGCACAAGAAGCCGATGACAACGGAAATCTACGGCCATGAGTTCTTTCTGGCTCATGGTGACGGTATGGGTGACCCCAATCCCTCGTTCAAGCTGCTTCGCGCTATCTTCCACAGCCGTGTATGCCAATGGCTCTTTTCCGGCCTGCACCCACGCTGGGGCATTGGTTTCGGTCTGACATGGGCCCGTCATAGCTACATCAGCCATAAGGAGCGCGAAGATGCCGTTTACCTGGGGGAAGACCGGGAGCACTTGGTGTTGTTTGCCAAAAAGTATATTGAGGACCATCCCAACATCGACTATTTCATCTTCGGGCACCGCCATATAGAACTGGATATCAAGATAGAACGTCATACCCGGCTGATGATACTCGGCGACTGGATTAGCCAGTTCACCTATGCCGTCTATGATGGTGAACATATGTTCCTGGAAGAATACGTAGAGGGGGAAAGCCAGCCCTGACAAGCCTGTGTGGCCTTTTTGACAATCAGCGCAGCAGCCGTTTGGAGAAATAGCGAACAGGATACCAGACGCTGAGGAATCCGACGGCAATCACAGTTAGGAAGACGAGTACGACGTCTGACGGATGGACGCTTACAGGATAGGCGTCAACAATAAAAGAGCCCTCGCTGCTACCCAACCTCACGAAACCGTACTGTTGCTGCAGCCAACAAAGCAACAGGCCAATCAGGATGCCGATGACGGCACCAAAGAATGCAATCATACGACCTTCAAAAAGGAAGATGCGCGCTATCTGTTTGTCGCTGGCACCCAGATTGCGCAGGGTCACCACGTCGGGACGCTTGTCGATGATAAGCATCGAGAGGGATCCGATGAGGTTGAAACAAGCTATCATGAGGATAAAGGTCAGGAAGATATAGGCTATCAGCTTCTCTATCTTCATGATACGGAAGGTGTCGTCCTGCTGTTCAAAACGGTCGCGGACATAGAATTGATCACCGGCCAGCTGCTGCATCTCAGCCTTGACATGCTCGAAGTTGCTGCCTGGCTTCAGGCGCAGCTCCAGCGACGACAACATGCCTTCCTGCGAAAACAGTTGGCGAGTGAACTGAATGGAGGTCAGGATATAGTTCTTGTCGTATTTGCCCTGCTTGATGCAAAAGACGACGCCAGGTGAATAGAGCTCGTCTTCAACGAAACCCTCGGAAAGGTCGGCCATGTTGATCTGTCCCTCCCGACGGGGTGCATATATCTTCAGAGGATTCGAATAGGTGTAGCCTGTTGCCAACTGATAGGCTACGCCCAGGCCTGGGATGCCGTAGTTTATGTCGGCAGCATGGAGCTCAAAGTCACCGTCGCCCTCCAGGATTTCGCGGATATGCGTCAACTGGTCGAAGTTGTCGTCCACCCCCTTCAGCTTGACCATCATCTGTCGATCGCCATAGACAGCCAGGGCCTGGTCCTCCAGACACTCTGTGGCAACGTCAACCTCTGGCAACTGACGAATCTTGGTGAGCACAGGGTCGTCAGCATGTGCTGTCTTTCCCTTGACAGGTGTCACCTTCAGCTGTGGGTCCATCTGCGTAAACAGCGACGCCACCATGTCGTGGAAACCATTGAACACGCTCAGCGTCACCACTAAAGCCATTGTGGTGACAGCCACCCCGACAACAGAGATGGCGCTGATGATGTTGATGGCATGCGTCGACTTCTTCGAGAAGAGGTACCTACGCGCAATATAAAACGGGAAATTCATTCAGACGGCAGCATGTTTTTCTGCGAGAGTGTGGCATTGCATTCTTCACTCTTCACTTCTTCAAGAGTTCGTCGATGCGGTCGATATAGTCCAACGAGTCGTCAACGAAGAAACGCAACTCCGGCACAATACGTAGCTGGTAGCGGATGCGGGTACCCAGCTCATAGCGTATCTGCTTCTCGTTCTTCGTAATGTTCTGCACGATTTCCTCGCTCTTCTCAGACGGGAAGACGCTGAGGTAGGCCGTACAAACGCTGAGGTCAGGCGATATTCTGACACGTGTCACACTGACCATCACTCCGTGTAAGGAGCGCGTCTGCTCCTGAAAGATGATACTGAGTTCCTTCTGAAGCAGACGCGCTATTTTGTTCTGTCTTGTCTCTTGCATTACTTACCGTCTACTTCGAGCAGTTCGATTTTGAAGATTAATGCAGAGAAAGGCTTGATGTCGGCACCCTGCTGACGCTCGCCGTAAGCTAACTCCTGAGGAATGTAAACCTCCCAGATGGAACCGGCGGGCATGTGAACGAGAGCCTCTGTCCAACCTTTGATAACCTGGTTGGCACGGAATTCTGTGGGCTTGCCACGCTCGTAGGAAGAGTCGAATACCTTACCCTCGATGGTCCTGCCCTCATAGTGAACCTTCACGAGTGAAGTGTCCTTAGGCATGGCACCAGTACCTTCCTTGATAACCTTGTACTGAACGCCGTCTTCAAAGCTCTTCACACCCTCCTTCTTGGCATTGGCGGCAAGGAACTTGATGCCAGCCTCCTTGTTGGGGCCGAACTCCTTCTCCATGCTCTTGGCCTTGATGGTACGCATCATCTCCTGAGCAACCTGCTGGGCAGAATCAACAGTCATCAGACCGCCCTTGCCAGTGGTTCCAGCAACGAAACCAGCCATGAAGTTCTTCAGCGAGATGGTCTTGGTAGAGTCGTCGCCAAACAGCTCGTGGTTGATACCCTTCACCATCTGGTTCGAAATCTGCTGACCAATCTGGATACCAGCATAGTAAGCGGCCTTCTTCTTGTCGTCACCAGCGTTGGCACCTTCGTTCAGACCCTTGATGAAGTCGTCCATATAAGTGGTGTCAATACCCAGACGGCCTACGAGATAATCCTTCAGACCCTGGGTCTGAGCCATTCCGATAGCATAGCTAACGGTGTCTACGTCACTCTTCAGGTTTGCCTTAGGAGTGCCATTGCCGCATGCAAACATCATGACGGCACTAACAGCTGCAATAGCTGCAAAAGTAAACTTTTTCATTGTTGTTCTTAGAATAATAATTGTTTTCTAAACTTTTATTTCGTCTTTTATATATTACTTCTTATTGAGGGCATAGCCGGCATTACATCACCTCTATCAGCTCTACGTCGAAAATCAGGGCGGCGAAAGGAGGAATGGCACCTGCTGCACCACTCTCGCCGTAAGCCAGACGGTAGGGGATAAAGAAACGGTACTTGGCACCCTCCTGCATCAGCTGCAGACCCTCGGTCCAGCCGGCTATCACCTGCTGCAAGCCAAACACGGCAGGCTCACCACGCTGAACGCTGGAGTCGAAGACGGTACCATCGATGAGGAATCCCTCGTAGTGACACTTTACCTGGTCCTTGGCACTGGGCTTCTTGCCGTTGCCTTCCTTCAGCACCTGGTATTGCAGACCGCTGGGCAGAGTGATGACACCATCCTTCTTGGCATTCTCAGCCAGATATTTCTCACCAGCCTCCTTGGCCAGCTTGCCAGCCTCCTGGCGCTGCTTGTTGATTTTGGTCTCCTGTGCAGCAAAGAACTCCTGCACAATCTGCTGGGCCTCGCTGCTCTTGATCTTCAGTTCCTTACCGCCCAGGACGTCCTTGACAGCCTGTGCAAAGTCGTCTATATTCAGCTCCTGACCACCCATGTTTGCCAACTGGTGACCAATGCCGATACCCAATGCGTAGCTAACTTTATCCATTGCTTTCTCTATATAAATAATGTGTAAATTCAAAAATCGGCTGCAAAGGTACAACTTTTCTGCGATTTGCGTATGATATTTCGCGAAAAATTGCTAATTTTGTGCATTCTTAATACTTTAGCTTATGAAAAAGATTGTAGTTTTAACCGGTGCAGGCATGTCGGTGGAGAGTGGGCTGAAGACTTTCCGCGATGCTGACGGACTATGGGAAGAGTATCCGGTGCAGCAGGTAGCCACACACGAAGGCTGGCTGGCTGACCCCACATTGGTAACAAATTTCTACAACATGCTCCGCAAAAAGTGCTGGGGCGTCAAGCCCAACGAGGGACACCGCCTGGTAGCAGAACTGGAAAAACAGTACAACGTGACAGTAGTAACGCAGAATGTCGACAACCTGCACGAACAGGCCGGTTCGTCGAAGGTCATCCACCTGCATGGCGAACTGATGAAGGTGTGCTCAAGCTACAATGTTGACGATCCACGCTACATCCAGCAGCTGACACCCGACAACTGTGAGGTAACTCCCGGCACCAAAGCTGGCGACGGTTCGCTGCTGCGTCCCTACATCGTATTCTTCGGTGAGGCTGTTCCCAACATCACAGTAGCTGCCGAGGAAGCTCAGACTGCCGACATCTTCGTCATCATCGGCACGTCGCTGAATGTCTATCCCGCTGCAGGACTCATCCACTATGTGCGTCCAGGGGTCCCCGTTTACCTCATCGACCCCAACCCCATCAGCGCAGGAGCCAACGTCACCCAGATTCAGAAAGGTGCCAGCGAGGGCATGAAGGAGCTGATGAAAATTTTGGTTCCGTAATCACGCCATGACGTCATAACGAAACAAACTGTCGTTATTCCGTCTTTTCACCGTTTAGAATCCGTGCGTATTCTCCCTCCGTGGTCAGAATGCGCACGGCTTCGTTCAGCATCTTATCGTTGCGCAGACCCACCTGCATCTGGCCCGCCTGGTAATAGTAGGCCCCCACGATGTCCTGCTCCAGCAACTGCTTGATTTCATCGCGATGCCTGTCCAGGTCGCGAGCTACGTCATGATGGTCCAACTTAGCCTTCAGGGCCTCGAACTCTGCGCGGGCATCGTCGTAGTAGCCCTCAAACTTAGCCGAGCGCTCCAGTTCGGCAAACTGTTTCTTGCTAAGCTGGTCGTACGTAAAGCCGGCCTTGATGACGCGCTGCTTGAAGTCCTCGTAGTCGGCATCCGACAGGCTGAAGTCTTTGGCAGCGGCTATCGTGGGATGCTTGCCGATGTAGTCGACGACATAGTTGAACATCACTTCCGTCGAGTCCAGGCGGTCCAGATAGAGCGAAACGTTAGCCATCGTGTCAGGCTTCACCTCCACATCAGGCTTGATACCCACCTTCATCTCAATGCCACGACCCGACGGCAGATAGTAGCGCGACGTCGTCAGCTTCAGGTTCGCATTGTAGGGCAGGTCCACATTAGGCACCTGAACCAGTCCCTTACCGTATGTACGCGTACCTATTATTATACCACGCTTCAAATCCTGCAGCGCACCACTCGTAATCTCAGAGGCCGATGCCGTCTCCTGGTTCACCAGCACAGCGATGGGCATCACGGTGTCGATAGGTTCCAGACGCGTCTTGTACTCCGACTCGACACGCTTCAGCTTGCCCTTGGTCTCTACAATGCGCTGCCCCTTGGGCAACCACATGCTCAGAATGTCCACGCACTCGGGCAGCGAGCCGCCACCATTACCGCGCAAGTCCAGCACCAACCTTTCTGCACCCTGTTTCTTCAGGTCCAGGAAGGCACGGCGCATCACCTTGGAAGGCTCGCCAGTAAACGTATTGAGTGCAATATAGCCTATATTCTGGGGCAACATGCCATACCACGTAATCTCAGGCATCTTGATGGTGCGACGCGTAATCTTGAACGTCATGACCTTGCCCGTCGTAGGCCGCTTCACCTTCAGCACAAAGGTCGATCCAGCATCACCACGCAGACGGCTGCTCACATAGTTCACCTGCTTGTCCTTCATCAGCGAGTCGTCAATCTGCAGGATGATGTCACCCTTCTTCAGACCCACCTCGGCAGCTGGCATACCCTCGTAAGGTTCCTCTATCACCACCTGCTTCAGCTGTTGGTTGAAACGCACCAATGCCCCGATGCCGGCGTACTTACCCGTCAGCATCGTCTTCAGGTCCTTCTGACGGTCCTCAGGATAGTACTCCGTGTAAGGATCCAGCGAGCGCAACATGGCATCGATGCCCGTCGTCACCACTTTGTTGGCATCCAGCGTGTCCACATACATCAGGTCCAGGTTCTTGTAAAGGGCATTGAAAATCTCCAGATTCTTAGCCACCTCCAAGTTATGGTTCTTCACCTCCTGAGCCCGACAGCCCGTTGCTGCCAGCACAACACCTAATATTACTAATAGCGTCTTTCTCATCATTATTACCGTGATTTCTGTACTTTCTGCGTGCAAAAGTACAAAAAAATACATTCATCATGAAATTTTTCCCCAAAAAGTTTGCACGATTCAAAAAAACATCGTACCTTTGCACCCGCAAATCAGAAATGATGTGCATCTGCTTCAGTAGCTCAGTTGGTTAGAGCACCTGACTGTTAATCAGGGGGTCGTTG
>ERZ842401.1670-NODE-1670-length-31241-cov-37.624158_pt1 | contig 31241 bp, 25 predicted proteins | sample MGYA00521270_ERZ842401 | MGnify/ENA primary metagenome ERZ842401 (study PRJEB31892, sample SAMEA3878208) | bioreactor metagenome | biome: Moose rumen | place: Sweden | collected 2011-10 | study: EMG produced TPA metagenomics assembly of the PRJEB12797 data set...
AACGAGAAATAAGCAATTAGACTAATTTTTCAACACAGGGTTTTGCAGGTGACCCCAAAAATCCATAACTTTGCACTGATGGAATATAGAGGGGGAGAGATGCGGGATGTATGTATTAAGCCCTATATAAACACTAACCCCGAAGTATGCCTTACAGCAGGGACAACGGGGTGTTACGTTGCAAAGGTAAACATAATATTTGATTCTTGCAAGAAAAGAGACATATATTTTAGAAAAAATAACGCTAAATGGACATTAAGACGAGTCAAAAGCTTTATTCCGTGCCAAGAATGCGCAAGTATTTGATTGCCTGTGCTGGCAATAAAAGGAAGACGATGCAATTGTATCGTTACAATCTTAGATTGTGTCAGCGGTTTTATGGCGCATTGAATTTGTTTGAAGTCATGCTGAGAAATGCCATCAATGAGCATTATGCGGCTTATTACGCTGACCCCGATTGGATTGTCAACCAGGCTGATAGCAGCAAGTTGCTTGAATATAACAAGGATGAGATAAGGCAGACAGAGGCAGGGTATAGGAGGCGTGGAATATATAACAATGACAAGATGGTGGCATCGCTGACAATGGGGTTTTGGACTAAACTATTCTCAAAAAAGAGATACAAGCGTGGCGGAAAAACGCTGCTTCAAATCTTTCCCAACAAAGCCAAGGGCAAGAATCAGGCAGATGTTTACAAGGACTTGACGCATATTCGTGAGTTCCGCAACCGTATAGCTCACCATGAGTCGATATGCTTCGATGGAGCAGGAAACATCAGTACCGCCTTTGCCAAAAGACATTATCATCTGTTATGTGAATATATTAGCTACATGGGGCAGAAACCCGACAATGTCCTACAATGGTCAGAGAGACCAGATGAAATATTGAACAAGATTGATAATATCAAACTATATATTTTGTAGTGATATTCGGTTTTTGAATGAATTATTTGGTGGTTACAATTATTTCTTCTATATTTGCAAATGAATTGGAATTCTTAGAACGATGGAAGAAACACTAGAACGGCAGATGCTTCCTATGGGTGCACTACTGCAATATGGGAGATACTGCGTGGTGCGCTATGTGGCATCAGGTGGCTTTGGGAATACCTATGAAGTGGAACATACAGAGCTGAAGAAGCGTTTTGCCATGAAGGAGTTCTTTATGCGAGGCATTAACCAACGCGTTGGTAATTCCGTAGCGGTGAGTCAGGACGAGAATTTGCCTGCTTTCGTCCAGATGCGTGAAAAGTTTTATCATGAGGCCCAGCGGATGGCTAATCTGGAAGAGGCACATATCGTACAGGTGAGTGATTTCTTCGAAGAGAACGAAACGGCCTATTATGTGATGAAACTTATTGATGGCTGTTCCCTTTCAACTCTCATGAGACAGCAGAGCCGACCCTTTACTGAAGGGGAAGTTTTTCTCATTCTGCCACAGGTCTTATCGGCGTTAAAATGTATGCATAGCCAGGGTATTTACCATTTGGACCTGAAGCCAGGAAACATTATGATGAATGGCGAAGGGCATTGTTGGCTTATAGACCTTGGTGCCAGTAAGCAACTATCAACTCAGGAAAGTCAGACATTAAGCACCAGTACAGGACTCTGTTATACGCCTGGTTTTGCGCCCAGCGAGCAGATTAACGGTAACACAAAGCGTATAGGTGCATGGACAGATTTCTATGCATTCGGTGCCACACTTTACAATCTGCTGACAAACAAGATTCCACCTAGTCCCGATGATATTATGAATGAGGGTGAAAGTATCTTTGTCTTCCCCAAAGAAGTGAGTTCACAGATGCGTCAACTGGTGATATGGCTGATGAGACCTCTTCCCAAAAACCGTCCGCAGCGCGTTGAAGAGATAGAACAGCGATTGGAAAAGACGGAAAAGCGACAAAACTCCGTACCAACTCGTTCTGTTGCTCCTGCATTACAATCAAAAGAAACTTCACAAAAGACTGTGAGGTCAAGCAATCAACATTCAACTAAGCCGGTAGCAAAGCAGAAGTATAATGGTAAGTATGCCTGGGTCCTCTTGATATTGGCATTCGTCGGATTGTTTTTATCTCCTTTCGTCATGATACTGTATCAAGGAGGAAGGTGGTATCTGTTTGACGCTCTTTGTGCGTTGTATCTGTTGCATGCTTTAACTATCGTTCCCTGTGGACTGGTCTTAAGTAAGTTACGTCCCCGTTCGTGGTACGGAGGCATCTTCAGTGGAATAATACTTTGTGCCACTTTCTGTTTGGTTTGGGGATTTGTAAACTATGACCGTGATTTAGTGGCATTATTGGGGATGGAATTTCACTACGATTCTCCAAACATATTGACTGTTATATTTTTTGGCATAAGCATATTTGTTTATCTTATATCCGCAAGTTGGGGAACTCATATTGCAGGTATCGATATCTCACCTTTCTTTGACGGATTATCTGATGGATTGTCACAAGGAATGAACTATTCTGGAGGTGCCAGATGGCTTATCCCTATTGGGCAGTCTATTGTCAATGCCAAGTTTATGACGGGATTCCTTTTCTCTGTTGTATTGTTTGCTGGGTATTATTCTTCGTTACATCAATTGCCTGTTTGGTATGGTAATTATATTACCGAAAAGAGTTTGGAGTTGCAAGAGAGTAGAAGTCAAATAGAAAAGCCATTGTCTTTTGCAGACTTTGAACTCGGTTCCAGTATTGATTCTTGTTTGGCAATTGTTGATGATTCTCCCAATTACAGTCTCGAATCTGTTAAGCATAGGAATTTGTCTGGTAGAATATACGAGTCCGCTCCATTTCTCCATGTAAATGAGAATGATTTCTCTGTTTTCATAGATTCATCCCTTGTTGTCAGAACAAGATGGGATAACAATAATGTGGAATTAGAACTATATTCACATGAGGGAAAGCTAGTTGCTATAGAGATGAATGTCGATCATCCTATGGATTCATTAATCTATATATACTCCATGAAATATGGAGTGCCTGAAGAGTATTTTGTTGAAAAGAAAATGCTTCTTAATTATCGTAATTGTATGTGGACATTTAAGAATGGATTAATATTGTTAGATGGCGTAAACGACAGCTCTGGTTATAAACAAATAATATATTTTGACCGTTGTCTTGAACCTCTATTAATGAAAAAGGAAAGAGAAGAGCAATTAAGAAAAGAATCCGAAGAAAGAAGACAATTAGACTCTATTTCTCGTGTAGACGAAGCGAGGGAGGAAGCAGAACGGCAAGAGAGGATACTGCGAGACCAAGAGCATCGGAAATCAGTAGAGCAAATATAACTCCTGGTGTCACCGTCAGCTGCAAGTTTATGAAATGGGACGATTATCCTAACGCCGCCCTTGCAGGAATACGGCTCGCTGCCCTCGGGAATACGACTCGCTGCCCTCGGGAATACGGCTCACTGGCTTCGGGAATACGGCTCGCTCAAAAAAGCCAAACACCTAACCCGCCCCCTCTGAAATGCCCTGGCACAAAGGCTTTTAGAGGGGGCGGGTTAGGTGTTGGAAAAAATGGCGGTGATCCATCACGGACAGCCGCCATCGCATTTATAACAATACTAATTTTAATAACTACTCGCTGCCTGCACCCTCACGGGCGTGTTGCAGCAGCAACAAAATGAAATTCTAATAGACTCTACAGTCGGCGTGCGGCTGTAGAGTTTTGATTTTCTTCGGTCCTTTCTGGTCAGAAACCGAAGAACGCGTTGTTAGTTGAGTTCGATATCACCACCACCTTCTCCAACTTCATCAATGCTTAGGGTGCCTGATTGAAGCTGACTGGCAGGGCTTGTTGCAATCATCTTGCTCAACTCGATTTTAATCTCGTTTATCTCTGGTGCATAATATTGTTTTTTCATCATACTGTTCCTCCTATACTTTATTTAACATAAACTTTCTTGCCGTTCACAATATACAGACCCTTCTGAGGCTGGCTCACACGTATGCCTTGCAGGTTGTAATAAACATCTTCTTTAGGCTCTTCACTATTAACCACATTGATGGCAGTAGACTCATCGCCGTCAAGAGAGATGCGCAGCAAGCGGCTCTTTGATGCACCCGTAGCCTTCAGATAGGCACGCATGCCTTTCAATGTTGTGGCAGTAGTAATCTTGATGAGAGAGCCGTCGGTCTTGAAGGCGTAGATGCTATTATCTTCATCGCTGTTTATGGACGTTGCGCTCTGTACGCCCACCAGCGAGAAATCTCCAACGGTGGTTGTCTCAGCTCCTGCTGCTGAAAAGGCAGTGCTGGCAGCCAGAGTAAGTGTGCCAGTAGCGGAAGGAACAAACAGATAGGGTTTGTTAGCCTCGGTGGTTGTCACAGTCTTGAAGGCTACAGTACTGCCACTCGTCTGGGTGTCATCAAGAGTGTAGAACGTCCCAAGTTCCCCTCCCGTATTATCAATAGCAAACGGCAGGCAGATGGTGTTTACTATGTTGGCTGTGAAAGAGCGGTCGTAGCTACAATTCTGTGATGGAGTGATAGCACCACCGGTATAGTTAAGTCCGTCTGTGAGAGCGTATCCATATATATTCCAAGCACCGCTTCCCGCATAAGCTCTGACATTAATACCTTTTTGGTATCTCCAATAGGTGAGGGGGCGATTATTATAGTTATTTTGAGGCATGTTTATCCACCAACTGTTCTTATTGGCTGCGGGGATGAGGCTCTGTACGTCTTCAATCGTTAAATCAGAACCAGTCTGCGGTCTCAAATATATACTTGCATAACTGCCTGCTGCAATTTTCGTGGCAGCAGAACTTACATTTTCATGTGTCAGAATAATAGAAGAGAGGTCTGCATTACTACTCTGATTGCCGATTTTGCTAGTAGGTATCGTCTCAGGTATAGTAGTATAGGTGACAGGTGTGTATACCTCATAAGAGTTAATAACCACAACATTTCCTATTCCAAATTCTGATGTATGAGTGTTATAACTTCCTCCAGGAGTTGTAACAAACTCGTAGTCATAGCTTAATGCTGTTTCTGACAATTTTGTCGTTGGTGTCGCAGCTCCCTTATAACTTGATATCTTAAGTATCTGACCAGATAATGGTGACAGCAAGCGCAAGTAAAAAATTTGATCAGCAGTCTGGAGACCATAGTCTTTGATGAATTTCATCTTCAAGGTAGTACCTGTGCCCGCAGTTTTACCTGCATCAAACCCTAGAGACTTGAAGTATTGCGCATAACTGGCATCACCGCCTCCAGGACTGAATGTCGTTTGGAAAACAGTCAAATCAGTATCGGTGAATCCATTAGGTGTTTGATTATAGTTGATGTTTTTTACTCCCGTTGGCACACTCGAACTGCTTGTGTAGACAAAGCTTTGGTTAATCGTTCGCTCATAAGGTCCGACGCAAGTCACAAAGACCGATGCGTTGGTAGATGTCTCAGTGATTTGCAAGCCCTTTGTGCTTGCACCTGTGAAAGTAAGTGTAGTACCATCAATGGAGGCATCACCGCTGCCGAGATTATAGGGGTCAGCTACGATGAATGTGGGCGATGCCACAGGGTCGCCATTTTCATCGACTGCGGAGAGGGTATAGGTAGGATAGATTGTCTTTCCACTGCCGGTCAAGCCGCTCAATGTCGCTGTTGCATAGCCCACCTTCGAGGTGATGATTGCCTTGATGTCATTGGCAGACAGGGCTTCATCGTACACAGCGAAGTCATCGAAATAAAATGCGGGGTCGATGTCTGCCCATGTGCTGTACTGGTTGCCGCCCAAGCAGATGTATGTCAGTTCCGAACCGTTAGAGAAGAGCTTCGAAATCTTCTGACCTGCAGTTTCGTCATCCAGTGTCCACGAGTTGAGCACAACACCATCGATATACACCTTCACAGCAGTAGCTGTCATCGTGATGGTGTACAGGTGCCATTGGCTATCGTCCAGCCAATATGTACCTTCATAATTGCTTCCTGCATCGTTTTGTGCTGCAGTGAAGTTGCAGTATTCCGTTGTTTCACCGTCATAATCGAAATACAGGTTGCCACGAGTCTCAAGGGCAAACCGCTTGGCAACAGCATTGCCTCCTTCGCTGGCGTAAGCCGTGAATATGGGCGAGAACCAGAAATCTGCAGCACCAGTGGCTTTCACCCAGAAGGCTATAGTCATCGCATTGGAAGTGGAAGAGTGAGAGAGAACATCCGTAGGCAACTTCAAATAGTTGGTACGCTGCTCCTTTTTCAGGTTGGGGTCGTTGTGGTACACTTGACCAAAACGGCTGTTACCATCAGTTACCCATTCACCGCTCCCCGTAATGGTGAGACCCGTCGTTGTGGCAAAATCATAGAAGCAAACGCGGTCTGCCCATACATTACTTGTCCCCACACCCAGTAAAACTGCGGTGACGAGTACTTTCGTTAATCGTAGTAGTTTTCTCATTTTTGTAGTTTTTAGAGTGTTAATTAATAATTGGTTATAGAATTTAATAATTCGTCATTCGTCGTAACACTCCCAGTTGCGTAGACACACAAAAAGAAGCGTAAGACTGCGCACGTCCTACATCTCTCTTTAGAGGTCGTGAGAATTACCCAAACAGCAAGATATAGTAATACAACAATCCCACGCTATCGCGTGAGAGAGCCACCATGTTCATCTTTGCTGTTTTCGAAATTTCTCACGTTTCTAAAGACAAGACGAAGCACAATGCTTCTCGTTTTCAGCAATGTCTTGGAGTCGTCCGCCGCCCCGCACCACCGTGCCTTGAGCCGTGTCCGCCTGCCTGCGCAGGAAAACTCCGCGGCAAAGATACGAACTTTTTCCGAACTGACAAAATAATCGGCTGGAAAATTGCTATCAATTAAATCGAAGTCCCATATCGAAGTCCCGTAAAACATGGTTTTGGCTTTGTTTGACTTGACAAAAATCTACCATTCTTTTGACAAATATATGCGGCGCTCTTGCCATAAAGCTTTCGCGCAGTTGTAATTTAATTTAAATTGTCGAGCAATTTCAGTTATTTTACTCGGTAATTTCAGTTAAATCATCGCGTAATTTAATTTAAATTACAAACACGCGAAAGCTAAATGGCAAAAGCGTGAGGACTATATGGCAAGAGCCGGAGCATTATTTGGCAACTGCCGGAGCATCGTTTGATAATCAAATTAGACTTTGAACTGACAAAATAATCGGCGGGAAAATTGCGTATAAACAATATGCCCACCGTCCGAACGATGCGGACGGTGGGCATTATAGAGTTTTTTGGCTTTATTTACTTCCCATCATAGGCCCACTTCAGATAGTTGGCACCATGAACGAAGCCTGCACCAAAGGCAGTCATGATCAGATTATCGCCTTTCCTCAACTTGGGCTCGTACTCCCAAAGGGCCAAGGGGATAGTGGCAGCAGAGGTGTTGCCCAGATGCTCAATGTTGACCATCACCTGCTCCATGGGCACCTCAAGACGCTTGGCTACGGCCTCGATGATGCGCATGTTGGCTTGGTGGGGAACTACCCAGTTGATGCTCTCTTTCGTCAGCCCGTTGCGCTCGGCAATGAGTGCACAGTCGTCGCTCATGTTGGTCACGGCGTAGCGGAACACGGTGCGGCCTTCCTGATAGGTGAAGTGCATGCGGTGGTCCACGGTGAAGTAGCTGGCCGGGCTCACCGAGCCGCCCGCCTTCATGTGGAGGAAGGGCAGGCCCAGACCGTCGGTACGAAGATAAGAGTCCATCAGTCCGATGTTCTCCTCTTCCGTAGCCTCGAGCATCACGGCAGCAGCACCGTCGCCGAAGAGCGGACAAGTGTTGCGGTCCTTGTAGTCGGTGGCCGACGACATCTTGTCGGCACCAATCAAGATGATTTTCTTGTAGCGTCCGCTCTGAATCATCGACGCTGCGACATCGAGCGAATAGAGGAATCCGCAGCAGGCCGCCCAGAAGTCGAATGCCATGGCATGCTTCAGGCCCAGCTTGCCGATGACGATACTGGCTGTTGAAGGAAAGTGATAGTCGGCCGTCGAAGTGGCTACTATCAGCGCATCGATGGAGTCGGGGTCGGCCCCCGTCTTCTTCATCAGTTGCTTGGCAGCCTTGCGCGCCATATAGGAAGTGCCGAGACCCTCTTCGGTGAGGATTCGGCGTTCCTTGATGCCGACACGCGTCATAATCCACTCATCGTTGGTGTCGACCATGCGCGACAATTCCTCGTTGGTGAGGACATAGTCGGGCACGTAGCCTCCGACGCCGGTGATGATCGCGTTAATCTTACCCATTATTCAGCAACCTCTTCGTCCATTTTGATAGCAACCTTGCCACGATAGTAACCACAGGTGGGGCATACGGTGTGATACACATAGTAAGCGCCACAGTTGGGGCATACTGCCAGCGTAGGTGCTACAGCCTTGTCGTGGGTACGACGCTTGGCCTGACGAGTGCTTGATTGTCTTCTTTTAGGATGTGCCATAGTTGTTTAACTTTTTAACGTTTTAACTTTTAATCTTTAACTGTTTCAGTGCATCCCAGCGTGGGTCTGTGGCTTTGGCGTCCGCATCACTGCTTCGGGCAGCCGAATGCTCTTCAAGCACTCGCATCATAGCATCGTTACAATCGCCAGGTTGATGAACGTGCTGGATGGGTACCGCCAGTACTACTGACTCGTAGATGAACCATGCCGTCTGGAGAATGCCTTCGCTCTCGTCGACGATGATGATGTCATCATTATCCTGGGCTTCGCTTCCCAGCTTGACTGTCAGATGGAGGTCGGCCTCGATGGGCTGGTCCATCATGTCCAGACAGCGGTCGCAGGGAATGCGAACAGTGCCTACTGCATGCAGTTGGAGTTCATAGAAACCGGTGGCCTTGCGTATAGACCCCGACACGTGCACAGATCCTCCCTGCACCAGTGTGTCTTCGAACGACTGGAAAAACTGATTGTCCAGATCGTATACCAAGGGTGTATTTTCCTCGGTAAGTGCCTTTAAATCAATCTGAAAGCGTTCTGAGTTGCACATATATACACTTTTTCGGGCTGCAAAGTTACTCAAAATTTCTTAATTTCTGATGGAAACTCAGGATTTTTTTCCGATTGCAGCTAACTTTTCTCTATTTTTTACTCTTTTTCACGTTACTTCATGTCGGTATAAGGGCCTATATGTCCTTCTCGATGTAGGTGAATGTGGTCTGTCCGATGCTGAAAGTCTTACCGTGGTACAGTCGGATTTTCTTGTTGGCTTCGAGGGGGGTGCCGTGTATGAAGACCCCCGGTTCAAGGGCGGTGAGGTAAGGCGTGTTGTGATCCATCCGGATTTCAGCCTGAATAGGTGCGATGTCGCCTTGAATATCCCATGAGAGCTGCAGGGAGCAGTCTACCGACTTGCCGATGGTGACCACCATGCCGGGATTGTTGCGGAACCACTTATACAAGGCGATGTCCATGCCCTTGATGGCTCCGCTCACGTTGAGGAAATAGCGTTCGGAACGCGGCGCCACGGTAGCAATGCATCCTGCCAGACCGAGGCTGAAGATGATGAAGCTGAAGAGCAGCAGTACGCGGTAGTCCCATTCCAGATAACTGAAGAACAGCGACCAGGCATACATGGAAAGGAATCCCAGGATGACGCTTAGGAAAAGTATCAGTTTTCTGTGTACAATATCTGAGCCAAACGTGGAACAGTAGGCAATGATAAAGCCTGAGACCGTCCAGGGTATCCAGTTCAACAGGACTGTGAAGGTGCTGATGTCGAACAGCATGATGATGATGTTGACAATGGTAAAAGCCAGATAGCAGCATACCGAAGCGATACATGCCCTTAGCAGGATATGCAGGAAGGAGTGGATGTACTTCTGGTGGCGCATGACCAGGAAGGCGAAGCCCAACGTGAGGAAGAAGCCGATGGTCAGGCCAAACGATGGCAGCTGCGTGACCGGATAGTGCAGATACCTGTTCATATAGACATTGAGGCTCATGTCTTCATATATAGTGAAGCACAGCCATGCGAGTATCGATGCGGCGATGGCTATCATTATCCATTTCAGGAAGAAAGGTGCGTTGTTGCGGTCGAGCAGGTTCTCCTGGTTGTAGTAATGGGAGCCGTGTTTGCAGCGGTCGCTGTACTCCGGGCAGTGGTATCCGTTCTCGTCCCAGCAATTCTTGTGCATGGTATGTTCGCATTTTACTACGATGTTGTCGCCAACTTCAAAGGGAGCCTTGCAGAGATAACAGCGCTCCTCGATGATTTTGTTGGCAACGCTCATGTTCTGCCCCGTGTATCTGACGACATACTTGTGCAGGAAGAGTCTGTGTCTGATGAAAGGAACGATGAGCTGGAACACAATCCAAACCGCGAGCATGATAAAACCGCCCAGGGTAAGTCCTTGCAAGATGATGTAAAGGAGATTGCTGCCGTCGACGATAATCGGGGAATATATCTCACCTTTCCTGACTGAGGTGGAGAAACTGGCAATAAGCGAGTCGTTTACTGTATTGTAGAATTTGACCTCCAGTTTCTTTTTGTCGCCACGGTATACCTTATGCCTCGGGTTCACGAAAGAGAACTCGCTGTCGGGGAAGGACAGGTTGAGGGCATTGTACATGGTATTCTTGAAGTCCACCCAGTTGAAGTCTTTTATAAACACGCCGCCATGATTGTTGCAAAACATCCACAGAACGTTTCTCTCATGGTCGGCGTTGTCGTCCTGTTGATGGGTGAGGCTGGCGTAGAAGGCGGTGAAGGTTGCATCGGAAAGAATCGAGTCCGGTTTGACCAGCGCCCCCTCGTAGGTATAGTGGTTCGGGTCAATAGGAGTGTCGTTGTCGTTGTTGTAGACTTCCTCGTTAGAGAACGTAATCATCACCATGTTACGGGCATCCTGCCAGATGCCTGTGCCCTGTATCATCTCGTCCTTTTTTTGTGTAATGGCTCTGTACAGGTACACATATTTTTTGCCAGACCGCTTGAAATAGTGGTCAATCACATAGTCGGTGACTTTCATCGTTGGGCTGACGTCAGCTCCATCCATGAAAGCAATATAGAGGTTGTCGTACTTGAAGACGGTCTGCATCTCCCTGATATGGTGCTTGATGCGGTCGATGTCGGGCTGTGGGAGCGTAAGGTCGACAAGTGCAAGCATGCGGATGTCGTTTTCGCGCACGTTCTCGGCCTCAATGTTTCGCATCTCCACCAGTTGGGGGGTGGAATAGATGGCCTGCCGGATGCCGCCAATCATTTCGATGACCTCGGGGCGCACCTTGGAACTGTCTTCCAGTTCGATGGTGCCGATTTCGCTCATCAGTTTTGTAGTGATGGTAAATGTCTTGTAGTCGGGTGCAAAATTAACGTCGACGACCTTCAGCTTTTCTTTAGGCTTATCGATGATTTCTGTCAGGAAATCGTATTCAGAGGTGTCGCTGAATGTCTGCACCAACTCGTCGCAACTGGTGATGCCCAGCATGGCTGTTGCCAAGAGCAAATATCTGTAGATTGTCTTCATCATCATATTCATTTTGATTAGGTCATATTTCATCATATCGTAGGATAGTCATTTCCAGAGGCTTTGTTCATCATCGCCTTCTGTTGCTTCATCAACTCGCGTGCCTTCTTGGCTGCTTTGAGCTTGGTCATGACATTGTTTATCAGGATGATAATTACCGACACACAGGCTAATCCGATGAGATAGTCTTTGATGCGCTGTATGAACGGTTTGTACTCCATCGCCTGTATTTTCTCTGAAAGGGCTTTCAGCTTGTAGTACTGCTCGTCGAGGTCGAGGCTTTGTTGCTGGAGCTCAGGAATCATCTTGGCAGCGGCCTTCGATTTGTCGAAATGCTCTTGAATCTTACCGAAGACGCTCTGCTCTTCAGCCTTGGTTTTCTCTAACTGCGGTGCCGTTTTCTGTATCAGTGAGAGGGTCTGGGCTTTTTTATACAGCTTGCTGTAGATGCTGTCTTGAGCAAGGATAAAATGGTAGGCCGCTATGAAGTCTTCTATGGCCTGACACCTGTTCTTCTGCGACTCAATGGTGTCGGTGACGGCCTGTTTCAGCAGCTGTATGCGTGCCATCTCCTCCATAAGCGTCTCGCTCTCGGCAATCTCAATCTGCTCTGACTGGGTGAAGGCATCCCAACGGAACTGGATGTTCTTGAGCCTCTGCGACATCATGTTCACCTTGTCTTTGAAGATACGAGTGTAGGTGCCCGACTCCAGATTGGTGTCAGTGATGCGTATCTTCAGGTTGCTGGCACTGGCAAGCAGGTTCAGTTCGTCGGAGAACTCCTCCATCCGTGCCTTGATCTCTACTACCCGCTGCTGGGTCTCATAGTCCTCCTGCTCGCCCTGTGCTGCAATGGGCAGGGCGGTGAAGCAGAGCAGTGCCGATATGATGTATCTGATTATTTGCATGTTCTCTTGAAATATTGTTCTGCCTGTCGGAACAGATTAACAGCATTACGCTCTTCAGGAGTCTGGCCATTACTGCTGCCAATCATGACGGTGGTCTCCTTAATCAGGTTTCTGCACTGCGTAATCAGGTCGCTACGCTCTATGTCATCGCTACTGACGAGCCAGCGAGAGACCATGCTGTCGAGCAAACGGGCATTTGAGAGGATGCTTTTGGCATTGATGGCACGGCCTTCGGCACCGCCAATGGCAGCTAGTGCGTCAGCAGGATTTGCTTCGACGGTGACTTTGATGTTGGCGATAGAGTCTGCAATCAGATTATATTGGTCGCGGGCCTGCTGTATATCCGGACAGAGGCTGCTGTCGTTGTTGTGCGGGAACTGGGCAGTCAGGGTCTCCTGCAAGTCGCGGAACGTCTTCAGGGCTTCGTTGTTGGCAACCTTGCCTTTGCCGTATCTTTTCTTGAAGGCGGCAAAGCTCTTCGTAATAGCGGCCAGCGCATTGCGGGCTGCTCCCACCTCCTCGTCCAGCCCAAAGCAGGGATTGCGCTGGATGGTGACCTGATATTCAGTGTTCAGGTCTTTTCCGTATGATATCTCATAATAACTGCTGGTGCCGCTCTGCCGTACTTCGTCCATGAGCATCAGGTCGCGCAGGCGGATGGTGACAGTAGAGCGTTTCCCCTGAATGTTAAAGGTCTGGGTGATATAGTCGTTCACCATTTGCAGGGCCGTGTCGGTGGGCTGCACGCCCTCGTACTCTATCCATTTCTTGAAGATATGTTTACGATAAGGTGCAGGCAGGGAGTTGCGGAACTCCTTGGTGAGACGGAAGTGGTCGTCGGGATTGCTGCTGACGACATACGACAGCTTGTCGGGACGTATCCAGCGCCGCTTAATGGCTCCCTTATAGCGTGTGTTGTCCCAGAAGACGAACAATCCCCTGTAGGAAACGAGCGACACGGAAAGCGTGTTGTCGGTTTCGTTGAATATGAACTTTACCATCAGGTCCATATCCTTGGCATCCGACTTAAGGGTGACATGGTCTGTATAGGAAGCCTGTTGCGACACGGTGATGGTCTTGACGGCCTGCGCTGTGGCTGTGTGGAAAGGCAGGAAGGCAAAGAGACAGACAGGTAGAAGGCCTTTTGCCCACCTCCGGGCCTTTGTTCTATTGATTCTATTCATGCTTAAGTATATCATTTTCTTCTCTGTTGTTTAAAAGCATATCCATCCCTGTGGCTCTCCTTGACGGATGACCCAGGCCGCCACTTGCAGATCCTCAGGGTAGGGGGGCTCGGCGACAGCATGGTAGCTGTCGTAGCGCAAATAGGCGGCAATGCGTTTCACGCCCCACAGCAGGTCTGTGTAAGTATCGGCCATGTTGATGCAGACGCGTCCGGCGAAGTCTCCGAAATATCGGATGTTCGGGTGCCAGGGATGTGGTATGTCATAACCGTCTTCGTCGGTAGTCAGAAACCGGAAGACAGGCACCCCGTCGATGCTGGGGTAGTTTGCGGGCAGGTCAATCTGCATCTGAAAGAGGTCGGCGAAAAGCGGCTCATTGGATATACCCTCCTTATTCAGGTGCTCTACCTCGGTGACACCACAGATACTATGTATATGGTAGTCGACGCGATAGCAGGTGGGTAGTCCATCGGCATTGGTCTTTGCCACATGGCAAACAATGTCGGAACGGCTGGTAAGCCCTTGTTCCAACGTCCGCCACTCGTTAAGCAGCCGTCTGTTGCGGCCACTGAGTTTGCTGGCTATGAACTCGTCACTCTTCATGCGGAAGCCGATAACTGATTTTAGTCTTTCTGCCTGCTTTTAACCCGGGAATGGGTCGGGAATAAGCGAGACGGTATCTCCACTGTTCACGTTGTAGTCTCTCAGACTCTGATCTGTCTTGCCGATACGGGGGCGCATCACCCTGATCTCATGCACACTCTCGTCTTCCTTTCCAAAGAAATAGTCGAGAGGGGCACCCGTCTCGTCGATGGATGGGAAATCGAATATCAACTTTCCGTCGTTGCCGATGGCATGGCGCAGATTGGTCATTAATGCGCTGATTGGTGCATCGGGGTTGACGACTCTGAACTTTACGGTCTTATTTTTGTAGACGATGTTCAAAAAGAATTCCTGTTTTGTCTCTTCCATATCTTCTATGTTCATTTGTCATTGATGTAAATCCTTACCTTGATAGGATAGATGTTTGTGCTTCGCACTTTCATCATTTCTTGGAGCAGCACTTCAGCGTAGGGTACTTTCTCAGAGAATCCGCGCTTGATGAACGAGTTGCCTGTCAGTGTAATCTCCACAAGAATCTCATAGCCGCTGAGCCTGCTCTCATACTGCTGGCGGTGGTTCACAGTGATTTGTTCCACCATGTTGCGCTCAATGCCGTAGCGCAGCTGCAATTCGTGGTAGCAAAACAACTTGATATCTGCCGGTGTCACCAGACGGTCGTGGGTCAACATGATGTAGCGCCGCAACAAGGCATCGCTCTTTGCATCGTGTATTTCATCAATGCCGGGCATGGGACTGGCAATCTGCCGGGTGCTCTCTGCTTCAAGGCCGCTTGGGGGGATAAAGGTGGAATTGTCGTTCAACAGTTCATTGATGGCAGCACCGAGGGTGGTCACATAAGGCACGTCGAGCGACACTTGCTGGTTGAACGTGTTGCGCGACGGACGGAGCATGAGGTAGACCCCCGGTACGCTACGCGCATTATTGTGCTTGGCAGCAGCCAGCAGGCGCGAAAGAATATCAGTCAGGATGCTGATAAGCTTGTCGCTGGTCACATCCTGAATATCCTGAAAAGCATAGTAGTCCGAGTAGTATTTGTTTATCAGGTTGTTCAGCAGTTTTACCAATGAACCTTGGTTGAAGCGATCGGCAGCCACACGGCGTACCTCTACTGGGAAATCTCCGTAAATCTGGTCTTCCGACGGGCGGAGGATATGCAGGAATTGTCGGGCATAGATGGTCTTGTCGGCCATCTGGGGGGTGTATCCGGCTACCCGTGCTATGGGTTCAGCAGAGGACAGCGTGACGTTTTGCATCTCGGCATTGACCAGCAGTACCGTGTTAAGCGAGAGACTGTCCTTGTCGAACAGGAACTCGTCGGAGACGCCCCTGAACTCGAAAATCATGTTGAGGCTATCCGTTTCTCCTGACTGAATCTTGGCTGTTGGGTGATTCTGAATGCAGTACAGTCTTACATTCTGACTGACAAACAAATCCATGCTGAGCGACGAGGCCATGAATACCTGGGAGTTGTTGTACACCACGGCATCGATATCGAAACAGGATGTCAGGGGAAGACTGGATAAATTCCACGGTTTGATGACGGGCAGCACCTGACCGTTGACAGTCACGGTGAAGTCGCGGAAGTTCTTGTCCTTGATGGCAAAGCAGAACCCCGACAGGTCTGTAATAGGCGATTTGCATGCCAAAGATACTTTCCATCGCTTTCCGTCGAGTCTGACCACGGAACTGATGGAGGTGTTTAAGATGCGGGTGTGCAGCAGGGGAATGAACTCTACCTCAGAGTCTTTCAGCTTGAACACTTGACTTGCATCCATCACCATCTCCGACAGATTTGAAGAGAGCGACGTCTCTACCACTGCGGTGGCAGGGATGGCATGATTCTCTTCGTAAGGCGTAAACATGCGGGCAAAGTCGTTGAGCACATCTTCCTTGTACTGCTCCAGTTCGCTCTCTGTCTCATTGGCCTGATAGGCTAAGGCGGTAATCAGCAAAGAGAAGACGGGGTCTTTCTCCAGCCCTTCCAGCAGGTCGCTCTGATCGCTCTTCTGCCATATCTCTATCGCGTTTCGCAGCAGTTCGTCTGCTCGTTGCTTGGTTTCAAATATTGTTTGTTTCATGTTTCATTCGCTCTTATTCACTCTTATTCTGATACTTTCATCTATCCCTTATTTCCACACGCTGATGGTAGACGTGTAGGTATAAGGTTCGTTCGTGCTGATAATGATACCCTTGATGGTGATGTAAATCTGCCGTTCCTCCCTGATGTAGGTCATCGTGGTTGCCACATTGTCCAGCCGCTTCTCGTATTTGTTCACTGCCTCTTTCAGTTCGGCGGCAAAGGTGTTCAGGTTCTTCGACGTACCAGAAACCTTTTTGTCATACAGGCCTGACAAGCCATGTATGTCCTTTGTAGCATCCGAATTGTAGACGACCCCTTCGCCTTCGTTGAAGATTTCAAAGCGCAGGTTCATAAAAACGAATCCAAACTGTGGGGCAGACGGAGTGCTGTATTGCGAGGTGGACAGTAGCAGGTTGAGGGAGGAGTCGATGGATTTCTTGATATCCTCCTCTCTGACCAGCCCTCGGCCGTTCACGTTCATGGGTATCTGTATATAGGCCATACCTTATTATTATATAAGTGGTACAAAGTTCTTTTCCTTCTCGGGTACGTAGAGGGCGTTGAACAGATTCTCGAATAGTTCGGTATAGAGTTTCTCGTATAGCGACTTTGAGAGTTCCTCTCCCATCAGGTCTACTTTCTGCGTCAGTGAATCGCTGAGACTCGTCATCTGTGCGTTCAAGTCATTGGACAACTCGGTCTTCAGCGTGTCGTTGATATAGGTGGTCAGACCATCGCGCAATTGGTCCATCTCCGTGTGCAACTGTTCTTTCAGGGCCTCTTGCATCTTCTCAATGAGCTCAGGGTTCAGCCTCTCGTACAGTTCTGCCTTGGCCTGGGCCAGAAGTGCATCGTAGTCGATGGTGTTGTCCTCTAGCACCACACCGTCGAGAATGACTGCGGCACCAGCCAGGTAGTTGTCGAGCCACTGCAGCCAATCCAGAATGTCAACCTCCGAAGGGACGGGAATCTCTACTGGCTGTTCCCTGTTGGGCGTGACGATATGGTAGTCTATGGCCTGGGCTATCTCCTGTGTCAGCAGGAAGAAGTCATGCAGGCTGTTGCGCAGGCTATAGCCTTTCAGCATGAAGATATAGCGCAGCAACATCCGCTTACCATCGCCTTCTTCCATATTCTGGTGAGTGGACAACGTGGTGAGTCGCTCTATGAACCGGTTGATATACTCTTTGATCTGGCTGTTGCCAGTGAGCAGCAGACAAGGTGGGATGTAGTCCTGATAGATGGAAAAGACACCTTCTTTTACTTGAAAGCGCATCAGGGGGAACAGGTCGCCGTTTTCAACCTCCTCCAGCGTGTGGATGGCAAAGTCGTAGCGTGGCCTGACATAGGGAATTCCCTCTTTCTCGAACGCTGTCGTTGCGTCGTCGAAGCCAACAGTCAGATAGTATCTGTCGCCAAACAGCATAGGTATGGGCACCTGCACATTCTCCTCGGCATGAATAATCCTGCCGGAAGGCAAGAGTGCCATGCACTGGAACTCGTCAATCTCCAGACGGTCTTTAACGAACATCGCCTTACATTGGAAAGGGGCCTCGGGAATCAGTCCCATTCTGTTGCTGCCCAGTGCGGCTTTCAGGGCCAGCCGTTGCTTGAATCCCCAATGCTCTGTCAGTTCGAGGAAGGTCTGGGCCGTTAGTTCCATTCCCGGCATCCAGTTGATTCTTGCGTTAATATCCATATCAGTTTGTTTATTTTATTTCTGTATTATAACCTAATGTAGATTTGGACACGGGCACTCCCGTAGCGGGATGCTCCTTTATCACGATCTCGCAGACCACTTCGAATGGGATGAACCATTCGCAGATGAATTCGTGCAGGGGTTGAAGTTCCTCACACTTTTGCCGGTACTGCTCCGAGGTCAGTCCTGGTATCAGCAGTTCGTATTTGATTTTTGGCAACCAGCATATTGTTGTATCCAAATGGCTGTAGCGCCCTATCGTCATGTTCACTTTACATTTCATCAGGTCGGATAGAAGACTGCAGATAAAATCGAAATCTCCGCGCCAGGTGCTGACAAAGGGAAGAAGTCCGGCAACCTCCCTGACCAGCGGACTCTTTTCCTGTCGGATATCAAAGTCGAAATAATCCTTCAGGATAAAGTATAGCTTTTCTTCCAACAACTGAGAGGTCTGCCGCTCAATGTTCAGCTTCTTACGAAAGAAATAGGTATCGAAAGGCAGGAATGTTTCTGATAGCAGGTGCTGCCGTCTTTTCAGTTCTTCGTAGTTCTCGGCGACATCGCCTTTTTTCAGGTCTTCATCACGGGTTATCAGCCCTTGTGGCAAGAGACGTAAGAAGCCGTCGCGCGACAGGCTGACCTCCTTGTCGGCAACGTTCAGATACATGGAGTCGCTATTATAATTGCGATAGAACGTGCCTTCGTAACGGGCAATCCACTTCTCTTCTATCTCCGGATAGAGGTAGTTAAGCAGCATCTCTGCCCTAATCTCCGATATGTTGTTTTGAATGGCCATGACTTATTTGTTGCTTCTATGCTGTTTTCAGTTCTATGTAATAGTCTTTCTCGGGGCTGAACAGGTGGAGTACACCCTCGTTAGGAATACCCAGTTCGTGCAGGGTGAGGTCCTGATAGGGAAACGATGCGTCGATGTCCCTCCATTCATGCTGGTACAGGCCGCTGTACGGGATGCCCATCAGCAGCGGATGATTCTCGACCATGGCGGCTACCTCTCTGCCGGGTTTCATCACGCTGACTCTTGTATTGTCAGAGCGTAGCACGACATCGTCCACAAAACAGTCGTCGCCAAGGCTGAAAGCTCCTTCTGGTTCTGCTATCCAGTTTAGCACTTCCTTCACAGTACTGTCTGTTGTCAAAGGCGATTCCAATACAGGCTCCCAACGATCGTGCTCGACGCAGTCGTCATCGTAGGCTCGGAAGTCAGCCAGCCTTGATGTCAGGTGCTCGCCTTCGTAGTAGAACATCTTGCCACAGAGCGAGGTCAGCCTCCCGTCGTCCAGCATATCGGGGTGGAGCAGCTTGAGGGCTTCCTGCACTTGTACGGCACCAATTACCGACGCTACAATAGAGGTCGTGGGGACTTTTCCTGAAGCCATGGTCCGGCGGATGATGCCCGAGCATGGCATGCGGTGCCTGAGGTCACGCAGCCCCTCCGGTCCCAGGTTACAGGCATAGCAGTTCTTGCCCGGTACAAATACCCGTGCAGTTCCTTCCAGACCGTCGATGGCACCATCTACCCACGGCCTGCCAGCCCTCATACAGAGGCGGTTGATGCAGTAGCGTGCCCAACGGCTGTCCACACAGCCGATAATCACATCCATTCGTCGCACAAGTCCCAATCCTACGTCGTAGGCGATATCCCCGCAGATAGCAGTCACTTCAATCTCCTCATTCATGGCCTGAAGCCGTTCGGCAGCCACAACGGCTTTCTGCCTTTTCTGCCTGGCATCGTCGATGGTGAAGAGCACCGAACGCGTCAGGTTGTCTTCTTCCACCAAATCGAAGTCCACCACTACAATATGTCGCACGCCCATGAGTACTAAATTCTTCAGAACCTCGTTGCCCAAGGCTCCGCAACCCACTACCATTATGTGGGCCTCAGATACTCTGTCTTGTCTGAACGCTTGACTCATTGGCTTACTTTCTTAACTTTTTCATTTTTATCATCTCGTCGACCATGTCGTTGACGATGACCTTCACCTTCTTCTCTGCCTGACGGTAGCCTTCCTTGACCAGTCGTACCATGTAGGGCTTTCTGGGAGAAAGCTTTTCAATGACACAAGGCGTCACGCCCATCAAGACACCATTAATGTAGATGTCGGCACCCACCACGTTGCTGTGGATGTTCAGCATGCCATAGTCGGCGGTAGGAGCAAGGAGCTTAACGGTCTTGGGCAGTTCGTCGTCAACCCATAGATATTGAATCTGTGACTCTATACTGTCTTGGCTTGTGCTGACCGTATGGAAGCCCTGTGTAAGCATCCCCTCCCATTTTCCATAGCCCACAGGCTCCAGGTCGATGATGATTTGGGTACTGTCGTCTGCCGCTTCGATGGTCACGGGAGCCTGGATGACCGGCGGGACAAAAGCTCTCAGTGACGACGGCTTTTCTGCCACTATGCTGTCGGTGGCGGCGGGTACGGTCAGCCTGCTTTTCTGTTTCTGGGTCACCAGGCGTGGCGACAGGTCTTTGTCGCCTAACTCAATCACCTTCTTCTCTGTTGGTCCTACCATAATCTCTTTGTCGAAATAGCAGAACGAACCTTGAAACACTGTCAGACGGTGTACGCCGGGTTGTAGGTGTCCGCTGGTGGCAATGGTCTGTCCTATCGATTCTCCGTCGAGCCTGATATCGCATCCTTTCAGCGGGGTCCTTACTGTCACATAGGAATAGATGGACTGGAGGGTGATGGGGATAACCAGCTTTTCACTGTCAGTCAGTTCAAACGTGTCTTCAACAGCTTCATAGAAAGGCGACTCCACGCGAAAGGCATGCTTGCCTAAAGGGAGGTTAAACTGGGCATCGCCCAGACGTATCAACGTGGTGGTACTATCAATGGTGAGGATGGCATTCACAGGTTCCACCTTGAATACCACCCATTGCTTCTGTAGCTTGTATGCTTTGTCGGGACTAAATGTCAGGAGTGTTGCTTGGTAGTGCTTCTTCTTTTTCAAGACCTTTTTCGGCACCTTCCATGTCAACTGGCCATAGTCAGGATGCTTGATGACTAAGAACTTTGTCTTGTGAGGCACCTTTATGGTCTGCATCCCATCGCCCTCGTCGGCCTTCAATGCAGTTTTGCCGTCGGCTTTGAACTCAAACCCTTGTTCTCCGGTCTTGAAGTCCAGTATGGCCATGGTCTTGTCGGTAACCACCTTTTCCTTCCGGAAGAGTCCACCAAGGAGCCCCTTCTTCTGCAGAACAAAGTCCACGACCTCCATCTGCTGCGCCGAGACGGGCATCAGCAGAAACATCCAGCATACGATGGTCAGCCAACTTTTCACAATATCCTCACTCTTTTCCTATGTTGGTTATTTGCCTTGAGTCATCATGCTGCCGCTGGGGTTGTTGACAGAGATGACCCCCCCCCATGAGCACATACATTTCGCATTATTAATCAGTGCCGGCATATTCATGACCTTCACCTGTCCTGGTGGTGCCCAAGGAGCCGTAATAACCGGTATGCAGGGCATCGGTGTCAGCACCCCCATCGCTGCGGACGTGGCTGAGGCCACCGTGGGGTTGGAAAGTGACTGACACATGCCGAATGGCATGATGTTAGTCATGGGTATCATGTCCATAATATTTGCCATCAGCATATTACCGCATTTGGGACGCAGAGGCACGGTCACCATGAGTGACGACGGTGCCATCCCAAAACTGCACTGAAGCATTGCTCCCATACAAACAAAGTTTCCCATACCGTTTTTGCTTTATTGTTCTTTCTGTTCTTACCAGTGTTATTAGTACCAGACGACCTCATGCTCTTTCACCCAGTCCACGAACTTCGGATAACCTTCCTTCAGACTTTCCCGTTCGTTAGGCCACACGAAGGTGTTCTTTACGGCAATCTTGCTGGCGGGCTCGCCCTGCGTGGCAGTCAACTCAATCCACAAAGGATTCTCGACGGTTCCCTTGTTGACTTCAATCTTCACATCCTTAGAGGATGCAAACACCTTGTTGATAGTGAAGCTGACGGGAGGTAACTCTGCACCTTTTAATCCCTTGGAAGCAGCCTTGGTATTAACCATCACATTCTGGTCTACACCAAACAACTTGTGAACCTCCAGGTTGTCCTGACCATTGATGCGTATTTGCAGGGTGGCACCTGCTGCCTGCAGAATACACTTTGTGTCGCTCTTTGTCAGTTGGATATCCAGCACGATGTCGTTGAAGTCGAAGTCGGTGTTGTCGCCATGAAGGTTCAAATCCTCAGCAATGACACGCTCCCATTCTGGCTCGGGCTCTGCCGGCGTAATCACTCGCTTTGCCGATGACTTAGGCATCGCGATAATCACATCGTTACAATCGAAGTCAGTAGTAGTGTTGGGGTTGTCCTCCATGCCGATGACGTATGAGTTTCTGAGATAGGATAATGATTCCGTAGAAGGCTTGTCTATCAGTGCAAAGTATCCCAGCGATTTCGGATTCATGTACATGTTGGTGAATATCGTATCTGGCGAATTGGGGTTCTTTACATAGAATCCAAAAATATTGCCTTTAGGAATGTGGCTATTCCTGATGGTGAAACGCTTGCATACAAGTAAGTCGAGCGAGGAATAGTATTTGTTTCCGCTGTTTGACCCTAAGGGGGTGTAATATTCGCCTGTGGTACTCTTATATTGGAAATAGGCATTCTCCCTGAATTGAGAGGCAAAGTCGCGGACCACCGTGATGGGCTCGAAGGTCTTCACGCCCTTGTCCGGGTCATAATAGTAGTAGCCAATATTAATATCCTCCGTGGTCTCCGAGAAAATGATATCGAACCCGATAGAGTCGCCCATCTCGAATTCAAAGTTTGTCTTCACCACATCCGATGGCGTCACCTTCTGCCCTTGGGGAAGGATGCCAAGCATTTCATTGAGGTAGCCCTTGATAAACGTGTCTATGTATTTGTCGGAAACAGAATATCCGTATTTCTCTGCTCTGGTTGTTGCCCTTGACTGTGTCACGTTGCTGCCAAAGCCCCAGTCATGCTGGGGATCGATGGTCACATCGGCACCGATGTAGCGCTTGAAATTCTGGTTGTAGGTATTGACGATTTCGCTTTTTGCCTCTTCTGGGTCATAGTTGCTCGTCGCATTTACGCAGCCCTGAAAGCCTGTAGCAATAACTGCGAGAATAGTGATTGGAATGAATAGGTTTTTCATATGAGTCTGTATTTATTCGTCATAATTATTGTTCATCTTCATAGAACCCAACTTGTCTGTTCCGCGGGCAGCGGCTTCAGTGGCACGTTGCTGCTCCTTCTCCGCCTGCTCTGCCAGCCATTTGTCGTGGGCATCCTCAACCTCCTTCAACTTGTCGGCCTTCAGTTTGTCAATCTTCTCTTTCTTGTCATCCTTCATTTTATCGAGCGCTTTCTTCAGGCGATCGATGTCTTCGGGCGATTCGTCCGCAGCCATTGAGATGATTTTACCTGACGAACTGGAGATGACTTCATCCATGCGCGACTTACTGTCTTGGTATAAGGTGTCAACACCCTGTTTCAGAACATCGTAGCGGTTATCGTCGACTTCCGGCATCGTCAGCAGAATGTAATTCACATCGCGGGTGACTGGCTGCACATTGTCATCTACCGAGTTGACCGTCAGAACCTCTATCTCCTGCTTGAACTCTGGATGCGACATGGCTATGCCTTTGCCTACTGCCTGCAAATCCTCCTCGAATTTAGGCACGACGATAAACTGGTAGTCATTCTTCTTGGCGACGATGGCGGTGTCCTCTATTTTCTTGGACTCACCCTCTACGATGATAATCACGGGCAGCAGCGAGGCCTCCTCGGCCTTGACGCATAGGTTCAGGTAGCGATAGTTAAGCATGGCGGCATAGCCTGTTAACTTCTCCTCCAGAATATTCACTTCGTTGATGACGGCTCTTTTCATACTGTTATAGGTTGTCTATAGTTCGTAAATAGTTGAGGGCTACTTGTCGGCAGGTGCGTCCTCTGTCTTCAGCTTGGCACTCAGACTGCTGCTGGCACCAGCGGCAGGAACGGCTATGCCATCACTGATGTTGGTGGACTTGAACGACGTCTTGGCCTCGAGATTGTCGATGGTAGCCTTTGGGGCCTTCACTTCACCCTTCACCTCAGTAGCTGCATTGATGGTCGTGGCACCATAGATTTGTGTCTTGCTGCCGGAGATTGCGGCTTGGCCGTCGGCCAGCTGTACGATAGCCTTGCCGTCGCCCTGCTGGGCTTCCAGTGTCTTGTCGGCAAAGAGTCCGGCCTCTTCCGATACCACCTGCACTTTCTTGCTCTTGATGCTTTTTGACTTCGAGCCAACATACATTTTCTCAGAGACCAAAGTCATCGTGCCACCTGCTGCCAAAGCCGAGTCGGTCAGTTTCTCCTTGTCGATATCCATGGACTTGACAGCAACAGACTTGGCATTGAGTGAGATGCTGCCGGCAGCCTTTCCTTCGACATCGGCCGAGAGGATGGCTGTGCTCTCCGTGCGTACTGACAGCGTGCTCCCTGCTGTCTGTGCCTTCTGCTTCATCTTTCCATTTTCGTATTCGTAGTCCATGGATGCCACAGTGACGTGCTTCGAATTGACCATCAGATTGCCCTCCGCTTTCAGTTCTGCTTTCTTCAACTTGCCCTTATCGTCATATTCCTGGTTAGCCGGACTGGCGGTAGACACATTGATGGACTTGGCCTCTATGGTAATGTTTCCGTTGTCGGCCAGTTTCTTCTCAACGACCTCTCCGCCCTTGTTGGTCAGCGCATAGTCTTTCGATGCAAGCATGATGTCTTTTGACAGTAACGAGATTCTGCCCACAGCAGGGAACACCTTATCTTTTTTTGCTGAGTTGAGGGTTGACAGCGATACGTTCTCTGTGTTGACAGAGAGTGTGCTGCCAGGTGTCAGCATGCCGGTGTCGTCGAGCATGTTGATGCCCATCCGGGGTGTGCGGACATTGATGCCCGCACTCGGGTTGGTATGCAGGTTGCCGTCGCCATCCATCGTTGCCACATTAATGGTTTCTGCAACTACAGACATCAAGGCGTTGGTCGTGTATTTCTTATAGTCCTCACCCGTTGGGATGCGTTTCTTCTCATCCTCGTAGGCTTTCTTCACACGATTGGCTTCTGCCAGCTGTGAGACCGTTTGGATGAACTCCATCGTGGCATGGAACAACAGAGACATCACTTTGTCAATGGAGTCGTGAACATCAGTGATGTCCATCAGGTTCACACGCGACTGGAAGTCTTCGGGGTTGTTGAGCTTCTCCTCCTGGTCGTATAGCTTTTTCAAGTCATCATAGCACTTGTCCACCGTCGATTTCTTCTCAGAAGCCTTACTCTCCAGACTGCTGATCTGATTAGAGAGACTGGCTACAGCATTGTCGATAGCCTTTATATGGCCGGCACTGGCATACGAGGCATCCATCTGCAGACTGCGGTCGGCGTGAATCCTTATGCCGCCACGGCCTGCCGAAGTGGCCTGCTGGGAGAATGCACCAATGGTGTTGTCGCTTTGCAACACAATCTCGCAACCATGGGAGACAATCTCTGAGATATTGCCCACCACATTTTCCAATCCATCGGATCCAGGGTTTACGGCAAGCTGCTGGATGCTGGGAGCACGACTGACAATCTGGCCGGTATCACCAACGCCCTCGAGTGCTACGGAACAGCCTTTGACTACCACCCGGCCGGTGTTTCCCAGGAGTTCACCGCTCTTGTCAACATTGCCGATGATAATTTCCGGGGCAGAGAGTACAATACGTTGTTCATCGCGATAGAATCTTCCGGTTTCCAAACGTTCAAGGATCTCTGCCTTCATTTGTTGTACGGCTGACTTCTGCTGGTGAATCTCTTCCAGGCTCTTCTGGACGCATGCCTGAAAGTCCGCCATCTGCTGCTTCCAATTGTCAAATATATAATCTGCCATAATTGTATTTCTTAATTTGCGTGTCAGGATATTTTTTCCTCATTGACATTTATATTTCCGGGGGCTTCATTCTGGTCATCCTGTCCTTCTTCGTTGTTTTGTGGTGGCTGGTTATTTTGCCCCTCATTATTTTGTCCTACGTTTGGAACAGGGACTTCATTCAGATTCTGGTCATTATTAACAATCTGCACAGGTTGACCGACACCATTACCATTAATAATATGTCCATCATCATTATTCTGATCATGAACTTCCACATGCTGTTGTCCTTCATTCTGTTGATTTACGACAATAGGTTGAACAACTTGATTGACGTTATTACCTTCAACGGCTCCAAGTCTGAGCATCTCTTCCCGGATAGTAGTGGCAAATTTTTCGAGTTGTTGCTTTTCACTATCCAGCATGTCGTTCTTGTTCAGTACGCCACTGTTAAGTATGGTATTAACGTTGCCTATTTCATTGTCCAGCACATGGGGAGTGCCTGACGAGAACAGAATCTTGCCTTTTTTGGCATCGCCCCAGGCGAAACAGTCCTTGGCATTTTTCCAGAACTGAGCCTTGTCCAGGGCCTTGTTCAGGGTGTCCGTCAAGAAGTTCGTGTCTTTCTTTATAAGACTGAGATTCTCGACGGTTAGTAGGTTAATCTTTTCTTCCCATGTATTGTCAGTACTATAATCATTTTCACTTGTAAATTTACTTTTCAGAGTGCCTCCTTGACCATTCAATTCTTTGATGCCCCATTGTTCTAATAATCCAACAGCAGCCATACGGGCAAGGGCTTTTCGTAGATTGGCATCGTCTAAGATGTTGTTCAGTGCGATCAGCGAGTTGTCTGTCAGGCTAAACTGATTATTTTCTGCTACAGTTGCTTGCACATTATTTCCCCGTTCATCAATGTTGGCGATAGTCTGGTAGATAGCCGACAGTTTGCAATTGTCTGTTGAGAAGGCTTTCTTGATGGACTCGACATAGTTGGCTGGCATGTTGTTTTTTCCAAAACCATACCAGTAGCCCACTCTGAGGTCTACCTGATAGTTGAACATCGATGTTGACTTCAACTTTGTAATGCACTTTAGCAGATTGTTGGCATCGTTCAACAGTTGCTTCTTCCACACTTTGCGGCGCCAGTTGATATACTGCACCCGATGGCTGGGTTTTAAGCCTTTGATATAATGCTTGCCGATGACATCTTCCATTTCTTGATAAGTGGCTGAATCCTTGACTTGTCCATCGACAAACTGCAGATCGCTGATAGTGATGGCTTTAGTGTTTGGATCCCATAGTTTGCGCATCAGATCATTATAACTGGCACAGACCTTAACCGGATTACCATTTGGATCATAGTCTTTAGCGAATGTCCATAACTTCTTGGTATGACTGATATATGTTTCCTTCGCCTGGATACATTCCTTATAGTTTTCCTTGTAGTCGTGGATGACAGCTTCTACGAAGGCAGGGAACTTACCGATGATATGGGAAATGGCTGGACCCATCTTAATGGTGTCGTTCTTTTCAAATTGCTCGTATTTTTTCTTCTCCGGATTCTTATAGGCTGTATCGGGCAAACCGGGAACACAGCCGGCAGCACCCAGCATCAGGAAGCGGTTTGACTGAATCTGCAACGTACCTTCCAGTGGTCTGAAGAAGACCTCCACAACATGCCTGAGGAACGTGAAGTCGATGACGGTCAACAACATCTCTGCGAGTTTCTCGGTGACGGCCTTGGTGATGGTGAGACTGGCATTTATAACAACATCCTTTAAAGAACCTTCTGCCACGTTCAAGAACTTGTTCTTGATATTCGTGCCCGAAACCAGTTTCAGGTTGTTGCCAGCCTCAATGGTCACGTTCTTTCCCTGAATCTTGACGTCGCCATTGGGTGCGCTGACGGTAATGCCAGTGAATGCACTGATTTTAACATCACCCCAAGGTGAACTGATGGAGATGTTGCGGTCGTGGGTAGAACCCTTGATGCTCCAGATGCCGTAGCGGTCGCCCATGTCGATGCCGCCTTCGAAGTATTGACTGTTCTTCCAGTCGCTACCCAAGCTGATGGGGGCAAAACCGGTAATAAGTTTTCCTGCTGGCGACATGTTGGCAAGAAATGTTGCAACGCCATTGCCAAGTCCTTCGTGCACATTGATGCCTTCTAAGTTCGGAGCCTGAATGACGGCAGAACTCGTCTTTAGAGAAACGGGTATGTCCTTCGAGACAGCACCAACGACGAAGGGACGCTCGATGTTTCCGTGGGCATAGTCTATCAGCACCTTTTCTGCCAGATAGTGGCGGCCGTGAACGCCGGCATTAATAGGCCCGGAGGCTGAAGCGTAGAATAGCCAGGGTGTAGCATCGCCAATGGCAAATTTCGATTGGTCTTTAAAATCTTTAACAGCCAGATCTTCGTATCTCTTGATTTTCTGTTCCTCTAATTCTGCTTTCTTCTTACTCTTCTCATCATTCGTCAATTTCTTATCTTCTTCTATCTTTGCCTGTTTGTCGCTAATCTCCTTGTTGATGGTGGCTATCAGGGGTTCTAATTGCCAAGGATACATTACGCGGACACGGTTGACGCGGCAGGGGTCGTCAACATCGACCACAACAGCAACCTGCGGACCAGACTTGCAGATATGACCACTGTCAAGGGGCATGGGATAGTATTGATTACCGTCAACAGCAAGGGCACTTACACGGTAAAGGACCTTACCATTGTCAACACCTTTTATCAGATAGTTGAGGTCTTGTGTCTGGTACACCTCGGGGTTGTACGCCGTCAGTTCCACCACAATATACGCCTTGCCGTTCACACTGATAATCTGGCCTAGCTTGAGTTTGGGATACGTGGTGCCAAACTCTATGTCAATGGCGTTTTTGGCGGCCCTGACCTCGCTGTCCAGTATTGTCAGGTACTTGCCGGCAGTATAGGTCGTATTTAATTCAGAGAACTCGTTGTACTTGGTCTGATTACTATCGCTGTCATAGTGTTTGCTGCCTTTGGGAATATACTTGTTGCCAGGGCTTGAAGCCAGATAATCGTCATTGATTCTCTTATTGTTATTGTCGACGGCGGTTTGCTTTTGACCATATTCCACCAAGTCGTCGATGGCAGTGTTTACCAAGAACTTGGACAACGGCAGGTTGTTGGTAAACAACTGGTTGATCTTTTTCATCAGATACACATCGCCGCCCTTGTCAAAGTCCGTCATGTTGGCTATGGTGTTCTTCACAGCATCGTACTTGTCTTTTTCTACGATGCTGTTCAGGATGTTGTCGTCGTAGGGTGCTTCGCCGAGGTAGCTGCCTGCGCCATTCTGGTTGGGATGGCTGGCAGAGTAGTCGCGGTAGGTGATTTTGTCGTAGTCGGTGATATTAGTGACTTCACCTTTAGGATATTTTTTAGGTTCGTAACCGAAGTTCAGGTTGCCGTCCTCATAATAGAGAAATTCGCCCCAACGGTTGGTAGTGCGTGCAAGGAAGTCGTAGAAGCTTTCATTATATTGGACTAAATACGGGAAGATATGTTCATCCTTAACGGTCACGTTAGTATATTCTTTCTCAATATTTTGGTTATTCTCAGTTATTTTTTCCTTCGTATCGTTCCTGTCCTTCGTAAGAAGGTTCATCATGCCGTCCTTATTGTAGGCTATCGCTTTGCTTGAGTCATAGGGTAAAGTGAAATTGTGATACTGACTGGCCATGATATCTTCTCCCAATTTCTTTGCAACGAAGGTACGGCAGTATTTCTGCAGGGTCATCACCTTGTCGGGACTATAAATCTTCAGTCTAAGAACAGTCTTGTCACGATAGATGGTCGGGATAATATCGTGAACATAATAGTCGTCGAAAATAATGTCAAATCCAGATTCGGCATTTCCAGAATCCAGCTGAACTTTCTTCTTGGCAAATAACAGCACGAAGTCCTCTCTGCTTAAAAAGGCTTTCCGCTCCTCCGTATCAGTCGCTTTCGCATTAACCAGAATGTCCACCACTAACTCATTCGGATGGTACATCTTCTTTTCAAGACGAACAGCGTTTAACGTGAATTTGAAGATAATTATCTCGCTCGTTCCTACCTCGGTCCAGTCATTGTTGCTTTCTTTCTTTTTCTGCCAGTAGGTGGACTTCTTCTTGAGATATCCCTCTCCGTTATTGCCAACGTTCATGGTCAGCGAGTCCACGTCCTTAGTCCTTTGGGGGATGCCGGCCACAGACTCTTCGGTGGTGGCTGCTTCCTGCTTTGGGGTGCCGTTAGAATCAGTGATAATGATTTTATTGTCATCACTGGTGACATTGGCATTATACTTGTTGAGTTCTGTGTAGATGGTGAGCCTTAGATTTGCCATATCCATTCATGTTTAATTAACGAATGTGTTCTTGAAGTGATTTTCCCGACCAAGATAGATAACAGAACGCACCAACAACTTTACATGGAGTATGATTTGTTCGTTCTGGCCTGCCTCGTTCTGAGCACTGTGGTATTCTTCCTGTATTTGGACTACATAGCCATTGACCACCATGCCGTCATCATAGTCTGCCAACCTGTTGCTGGCATTGAAAGTGGCATTGAAGAGAATGGAAAAGTCAAAGGGGGCGTTCAACGCCAGGTCGCGATAGAACGTCTTAGCGTGACGCGGGGCATTGACCCGCACCTTGAATTCCATCAGGACTGGTTTGTTAGTGCCGTACAACTCTCCCTTGTCATTTCGACGACTCACACAATCGTACGTGAAGTGCTGTATGGTGAGGCAGTTCTCCTTCATGACGCTTTTGGGGTTGTCCAGAAAGTTTTCTGTCACCACCACTGCTTTCAGTTCGTTGGAATATAATGTTGCCATAGTCTATCTGCGTAAATATGAGGTGCCGTCAATCTCCATGACATCGGCAGTGATGCCAAGTGTGATAAGGCGGCGTCTTGATTTGTCGATATCGTAGGTCTCGGAGAGGGAGAAGCACTGTGCATCCTCAAAATAAAGAATATGTGCATCCTTGCCTTCCATTGCTCCGTCGGACAGCAGATTGATGATGAGCCTCCCGCTATACATGCTTCTTTCGGCATACCATTTAAACAACGAGAAATCGTCTTTGCCGGGAGCAATCACGCTGACTTCCACCTTCTCACAACGGGCAGAGCCTTCGGGACAAGATTGATTATAGGACCGGACGAAATCCAGACGACAATCTGCTACTAAGTATTGTTTAGAATAGCGCTTGATGCTGTTGTCGCCAAATTCCAATACTGCTGTTAATGCCACGTTCTTTTTCTTTTAGAAAGGAATAGGGCGGTGGGTGAACACCGACCCTGTTCCTATATATATTAATAATGTGTATTACTTCCAGGCATTCTCGAAGCCTACGGGACCGTTCTCCAGCTTCTGGCA
>ERZ842401.1671-NODE-1671-length-31238-cov-10.766572_pt1 | contig 31238 bp, 25 predicted proteins | sample MGYA00521270_ERZ842401 | MGnify/ENA primary metagenome ERZ842401 (study PRJEB31892, sample SAMEA3878208) | bioreactor metagenome | biome: Moose rumen | place: Sweden | collected 2011-10 | study: EMG produced TPA metagenomics assembly of the PRJEB12797 data set...
ATACCATGCTCTACGAGGAAGTCAACAGTAAATGGGGATTGGCACGAGGTGAAGACACGTCGCTCATGACATCTGAAGAGCGAAAAGAGCATCGCAAGAAGAGTAAGCGAAAACTGGAGCAAGAAAGGTTGGAGGCTCTGAAAAAAGCGGAAGAGGCTAAGCAGAAGGCACAAACTGCCACTAAGGAGTATGCTGTAATCCAGGAGAAACTCCAGCAGGCTGGACGAACTCAATCCTTGGTTGAAAATGATATTCGTGAAGGACGTGAACAAGTGGCTAAAATGGCGACACAAGTACAAACTGCCCGAAAAGATCTGAGTGATGCCAGACAAGAGAGGGATAAAGTCCAAAAGGAGAAAGCCACGCTGGAAGAAAGAGTTGAAGAGTTGGTCAATGCAGTTGGCGACCCCAAAGAAAAGGCCGATATGGTAAGTTTCGACAAGATGGTGTTCGCTTTTAACCCTGAGAGCAATTGTTCCATTATCGATAATCTGAAAGCTAATGGCAAGTTACAAGTCACCATCATGGATGTCATCACCGCTGCTTTTGAAGAGATTGACAAAATCAAGGCTCGAAAGATAGGATTCTTCGATGACCCTAAAGAAGTCAGGAAGAAGCATGATGCAGACATCAAGTCCGTAATGACAGACATGCAGACTATTCTCCGCTGTTTTGCCTCCGTTCACAAAGACGAGTTGACACGCAGGAGTCGTGCCATAGTCAAACAGGAAATGCGTCAGAATGCCATTGCCATCAAGAAGATTCACCAGTACGACGAGATGACGAAACGGGGCATCACCATCGATTCCTATGAGAGAGCAAAGGCGAAAGCCGACAATTACGACAGTATGTCCAGCGTATTGGAAGCTGTCTGGCCTGGTCTCTGGAATGCCGTTCAGGTTATCATCAACCCCAGACTCGATAGATACGTGATGAACGATAGGGAGAAAGAAACAGTGAGGAAAGCACTCGGCGACAAGCCCAAGGAGCGGCTGGCCAATGTTGGCTGGATATTGAAGGCAGTTGAAACACTTCGCGACATTGCTCTTGGTACCAAATCTGAAGTCTATCAGATAGGAGCCGAGTCTGCTGTACGTTTTCTTGTGGATACTGGTTTGAACATGGCAGAAGGGATGGTAGAGAAAGTGGCAGAGGTTGCCGCTACCACAGCCTGTCTGTTCTTCGGCTTTGTTGATGCGGCAACCACTATTTCCCGATCCTGCGGTGGTGGAGGATGTGACAACGAACTTCCCCGTCGGAAGGACAAAGAGGATGACTTAGCCTTTGCCCGCCGCTGTCATCAGGCTGCAAAGACGATGATTCAAGGCTGTCATAAACGAGGGCTTCATTTATAACGTGAATGATCGTCCCAATATTCTCATGAAAAGATTGAGCGAGCCTATATTTCTTCATCAGGCTCGCTCAACTAATTCACGGAATTCTCCATTCACCTGCTGGAACTGGAACCGAGGCTGTTGCCGTATTGGTCATAGTAGGTTGTGGTGGTTCCACCGCCATAGTTCTGTCTGGTAGTTGAGGAACCGATACTGCCACCGTACTGGTCATAGTAGTTTGTGGTTGTACCGCCACCATAGTTGGAACGAGTTGTTGCACTACCTGTGCTTCCACCATACTGATCGTAGTAGTTAGTGGTTGTTCCACCACCATAGTTGGAGCGTGTTGTTGCGCTACCTGTACTGCCACCGTACTGGTCATAGTAGTTCGTAGTCGTACCGCCACCGTAGTTAGAACGTGTTGTTGCACTACCTGTGCTACCTCCATACTGGTCGTAATAGTTGGTAGTGTAGCCGCCGCCATAGTTAGAACGAGTGGTAGAGGAACCGATACTGCCACCATACTGGTTGTAATAGTTGGTGTTGTACTGAGCATTTGCTGTGATGGCGAAGAGGACTGCCATCAGTGTTACCATTAGCTTTTTCATAATCGTGATGTTTAAATTGTTACTTATGTGCTGCAAAATTACGATTTATGCTTTACCAATCCAAGAAAATACAGATAACAAGGCTTGTGAAAAATAAAAATAAGTGAGAAATACATATTTGATGTGACGTAGATACCTGGGAGATGAGACGTATATCTATCGGAGATGTACGCTTCGGATAGCGTAGTAAAATAAATGGATAGACCCAAACTATTCCTGAAAAGGCAGAATGAGGCAGACATAGTTTAGGCAAGCCCTTGGCAAGCTCAAGCAAGCTGTTAGGGCTTGCGAAGTACTTGCGAAAGGTGTGGGAAGAGCGAGCTTGATGCTTAGGTAGACTGCGATTGATGCTTGTGATAAAGCGGACTTGGTTGTCTGTTTTGAGATATTGTTGTCAATAATTAGGTAAAAATCAATTCACAAGGCTTGTGAGAGTGAAAAAATTGAAAACAATTGCCAATTTCTTGTGATTTATTGTTATATTTGCAACAAAATTGCCAATAACGAACATATAGTTCGGGTAAGGTGTCTATCTTTGCACAAAAAATCAGAAGATTATGCCAACGAACAAGAATGCATTAATAAGGTACAAGTACTTAGACAGATTGTTGTCTGACTACCACCATTTCTATGACATTCACGACCTTACAGAGAAAGTGAATGATATGCTTTATGAAGACGGATTCCCTGAAGTGACGCAGCGATGTATAGAGAAAGACATCAATACACTCGAATATGCGCCATTCTCTGCTCCTATAGAAAGGTTCTATAAAAGTGGGAAGCGTTGTATTCATTATGAGAATCGTTCTTTCTCTATATTTAAGAAGGAGATAAGCCGTGAGGAGCAGAACCTTCTTCGTGAGGTGTTGAGCACGATTGGACAGTTTGATGGCCTGGATAATTTTGGTTGGCTCGAAGACTTCAAAATAGGCTTGCGTATAGAAGAGCGCAGGCAGATTATCAGTTTCAGCAATAACAAGTATTTGACGAACTCAAATCTCCTTGGTACACTCTTTGATAATATTTCAAATGAGGTTGTCATTAAGCTCTCCTACCACACATTCTCTGATGAAACCATACGCAGTATAGATTTCCATCCCTATCTGTTGAAGCAATACAATGACCGCTGGTTCTTGCTTGGTGCTGCCGACTCTGATCAGAAGATGTTAACCTTTGCCCTTGACAGGATAGACAAAGTAGAATCGTTACCTGAAAAGAAATTCGTTGAATGTCCAGAAGATATCTATGAGCGTTTTGACGACATTGTTGGTGTGACATTATATGAAGACCGCCCTATAGAGCACATTCTATGTTGGGTAAGCGATGCCTCCAAAGGGTATGTAAACACTAAACCTATTCATGAAAGCTATACCCCTTACAAAGGAGAGAAAGAAAGCCTGTTGCACGAACAATACCCCCAATTGGAAGGTGGTTTGTTCTTCAGCATTGATTGTATTCCCAATTTCGAACTTATTAGGGAGTTGTGCTCTTTTGGTGGCAATCTCGTTGTACTCTCACCTGAGTCAATCAGGGATGAGATTAAGAATCGTCTTAAAGCACATTTGTCTCAATATCAGGATTAAATGGATATCAACTCGCAGGAACACATCAAAGCAATTGCTCCCGATGTAGCCAAATCCTATCAGTTGGGTAAGGAGCAGAAATACGATGAAGCGTATCAAACCCTTTTGCCTCTATTTGAAGCAAAAGAGGTACCATCATATTTTGAGGAACCCTGTGGGTGGACAATCTATCGCTATCTGAAGAATAACGAGAGTAAATTATCTTCAAGAGAGATCAGGAAGGCATTGTCTTACTATCTGGCGTTTGCATCGTGTAAGCCAAGCAATTTGCATTCGTGTATCATGATTCAGGCTGCAAACCTGGAGAAGAAGCATGAGAACGACTTCAGATTCATTGAGTTCTGCCGGATGTGGAAACTGGAGAGCTTGCGGGATGAAGATTTCGTTTCAGAGAAAGTAACTACTGAAAACGGGAAGTCCATCGAATTTCAGTCCTTGGCTGAAAATGTAGCTACCCGTCTCTATAAAGAACTGAAGAAGCGTCATACAGAAGAATTCGTCAATGAACTCTTCCCATTCTTTGAGACCGTCAATAAAAAATGTCCTAATAACAGATTCATTGGCATGTATATCGCCCAATTGTATTACTGGCAGGGCGATACATGCAGAGCCATTACTGAATACAAAGCACTTCTCCGTACGACACCAGAGTGGTTTATATGGAAGAACCTTGGTGACATCTGTGGGGACAACGAAGTCCGTATCTCATTATATTGCAAGGCAATGACCATGATGGGAAAGGAAGAGTACATTGGCGAACTGCGATTAGGATTGGCTAATCTGCTGCTGGACACTAATAAGGAACAGGCTGCTTACGAGATTGAGCAGTATATGAAAACGTACAAAGACAACGGATGGAAGATTGCCGGTGATGCCTATCTGTTGCAGAACAAACTTCTGGGTGCCACTCCCTCCGCTCAAGCCAAACAATTCTATCGGAACAATATTGAGAAGGCAGAAGCATTTGCCTATTCTGACATTCCTGTTGAAGAACTGACCTTTACAGGTATTGGGACTAATCATGCAGGGAAAGAAAGAGCCAATCTTATCAACAAACAGAAGAAGATCTTTGTTCGTACCTCCCTCATGCCTCTTCTGAGGAAGGCATCTGTCGGTGATGTCTTTCAGGTAAGAGTCTATGACTTCAACAAGCGGAAGGTTGTGCTGACAATTCATCCGACGGATAAGAAAGACTGTCAGATGGGGGTCAACAAGAAACCACATGCCAATGATGCGGATGTTTGTACCATCAGCGGCAAGGTATCTGTTCCTGCCCATGGAAATTTCTGCTTTATTGACCATCAATATTATGTGCCAGAGAAACTGGCCAAGAGCAACAGCCTAAAGGAAGGTGATATCGTTAAGGCTAAAGCCAAGAAGTTGCCTGACGGCAGATGGCGTGTAGTATCAATCATAAAATAACGAGAAGTATGACTTTGACAAAACAGCAACAACAGGCATTAGACTCTATTAAGGAGTTTCTAATAAATGACGCATCCGTCTTTATCCTCAAAGGATACGCTGGTACGGGTAAGACAACGATGATTAGTCATATCATAAATGAGGTGGCTAACCTGGATAAGGTTCCTATCCTAATGGCTCCGACAGGCAGGGCAGCAAGGGTTCTCAGTTCAAAGACAGGAAGGGAAGCTAATACGATACATCGTTGTATTTACGAACTGGACACAATCGAAACCCAAGAAGAATCTGATGATATACGCTATATCTTCCCATTGAAAGATGCAGAGGATACGGCAAAAGACCGCATCTGTATTGTCGACGAGTCTTCAATGATAGGGACACGTGAAGTGCATAACGAACTCTTTGAGTTTGGAACAGGCAGTCTTCTTAATGACCTGCTCACTTTTGTTGCACCACATCGGGGTGGGAAGGTTATTTTTATCGGTGACCCCATGCAGTTGCCTCCCGTGGGAGATAATGCGTCAAATGCTCTGGATGAGCAATTCTTCAAGGATAACAAGATGAAGGTGATGGTTGGTGAACTCACTGATGTTGTTCGCCAAAATGAAGATAGTGCCATACTCGGCAATGCCATGAAAGTTCGAGCAATCTTAGAGTCAGCACAAAGAAACAATCTTGTATTTGACAGAAAGGATGGCGAGGTAATTGATATTGAAGGGTATAATATGCCAAAGCAACTGCTCAACATTTACCCCAAGCCAGAGATCGGACAGTCTGTTATCATAACTTTCAGTAACCGTCAGGCACGTGACTATAACTATGCTGTCCGCGAAATTCTCTATCCAGATGAGAAGCAGATAGTGATTGGTGACATCCTTCAAGTTGTCAGCAATAATTACGGATTGGATGTCATGAATGGCGATTTCGTCAAGATAACCGATAAAAACGGTGAGATAGAATACCAAAGTGCGCCTGTTTACCTAACTGTAAACAGAGAAAGGGTTAGACAGAACGTCACACTGGCATTCAGGAATGTACGTATCATGTTGGATGACGGAAGAGAGAAAAACTGCAAGATAATCGAAAGCATGTTGGATGACGCAGATGCCAACCTGACCTTCATCCAAATACAGGCTCTCTATATCAACTTCTGCATGCGTCATCAAGGACTAAAAAGGAATTCTCAGGAGTTTAAGGAACTGCTCAAACATGATCCGTACTACAATGCACTACGCGTGAAATATGGCTATGCAATCACCGGTCATAAATCACAAGGCGGAGAGTGGCACACGGTATTTGTAGACTATACAGGAAGGACTGGATTAGCTAACGACTCCCTTCGTTGGACTTACACCGTTACTACACGAGCAAGTCATATCCTCTATGGGTGTAATATACCAAATGTCACTCCGATGTCAAAGTTACGAGTGGCTCCTATTATTAAAGCAACAAAACCACGCGAGGAGTATCTGTCGTTTACCGATGTGCCAGCAACTCCATATCATTCGGAGAGTGCACCTAATTATTTGAAAGCAAAGTATTGGGCTGTTTCTGACGAACTAAGAAGTGTTGGTTGTGTCGTGAAAAGCGTTGAAAGCAAATCTTATTGTGAGTGGTATCGTATTGAGGACAACCAAAAGCAGAGTCATTTAGTACAATGCTACTATAATAAGGCTGGTTTATTTACTCGAAATATTGCTGGTGACAATACGGAAGGAATCATTCCAATACTTTCACTTATACAAGTCAACTTGACTCCGCTATGCTCATTTAGATACACGCCGTCAAGTGAAGTTCTAAAAGCACTATATAGTAAGGTGGAGTCAATATGTTCGGACTTGGATGTCAAAATCACCAATATTGTTGAGCATCTCTCCAATTATCAAGTGTACTACTATTTGCAGGGATCTGGAAACTATTCATGCATCCAGTTCTTTATCACCAAAGATGGATTCATCAGTTACGCCCAGCCTTTCTCAGATATGGGACTCGAAGATGACTTTTTGAAAAAAGTGCTCGAAAAGCTTAGTTCTTTATAAAAAGTTTAGCATACGAACATAGTGTTCGTGAACTGTTGGTAACTTTGCACCGTAATCAAAAATAGGAAATATGGCAACAAGAAAGTTTGACAACAAGGCTGGAACAGAGTATCTACGCATGATAATTAGATAAAGAAGTATAAAAAGTTATCTCAACGAACATACATTTCGTTATTAATTCGTAAATTTGCAACAGTAAATAAATAGTAGTCATGATAGAACTGAACGAAAAAGCTAGTATCTACGCAGAAAAGAATGTTGTCAACATTCTGAAGGAAGCATTTGCAAAAGTGTATGCAGATGGGTATCGCGATGGGTATAAGGATTGTCAGGATAATGTTTCTGTCAATCTTCGTATCAGTAATACAGAATATGTTGATCTTGGGTTGCCAAGTGGTACATTGTGGTCTGCTGACTACGAAAAAGACGTGAATGATACTATATTCGAGCCATATCAATTGGCAAGTTCTAAAGCTATACCTACCAGGGCACAATGGAATGAATTGCGAAGATGTGCCAAGTGGGAGTTTGTCGGGAATGATGATAAACTTGAAATCGTTAAATGTACTGGTCCCAACGGTAATGTTGTTCTGTTTCGCCCGATGGGCGGTATAAACTTTACAAAAAAAGTACGGTCTGGGAGGGTCTTATTCTGGGTTAATAGTACTGCAATAAAGAATTGTGCTGTTCATCTTTGGGAATATGATGGAGAGGGGCATCAAAGTGCTGACAGCCAGGATTCTGATATAAAATTGCCAGTTCGCTTAGTACGTACAAAATAAACTATAATCAAAAAGTCCAATCTTAAAAAGAGACATGTTATGAGGGAATTAAAGGAGTTGTCAACTAATTATGCCACAGAGAAGACGAATGAATTGATGTCGCAAATGGTGGCTCAGGCATTTGTTGATGGTTATCGCATGGGCTATAAAGACAGAGAGAATGAAATACCCGTTGATTTCCGTAATTGTAAAACAGAATTTGTTGACCTTGAATTACCATCAGGTACATTGTGGGCATCTGAATACGAGAAAAAGGAAGACGGTTTTCTATATTTGCCATATATGCAGGCTAAGAGATATGATATTCCAACAAAAGAACAATGGGATGAGTTAGTGAAATATTGTGAGTGGGGATGGTATGGTAAAGTTCTACGCTGTACAGGGAGAAATGGAGAGATATTAGATTTCCCAAAAACAGGCCGGATTGTGACTTCATACTGTGATAGTGATGGTTCTTATTTCTGGCTTTCTGAAGATTCTTTAGAAAATGAAAAAGGTTTGGTTTGCCTGAAGAATGTCAATTCTAAAGAAATTGAAAAATGTTTCATGGGACATAAACTGCCAATTCGTCTAGTTAGAAAAAAAATAAAGTAGGTGCGAACATAGACTTCGAGTTTAATTCGTATCTTTGCACAAAGTAATCAAACAAGCGGTCTTTGAATAGTCTGACAGGAACGAACTTTTGACTTGTAGCCCGTCGTATTTGACAGGTGGCCTGGTAGTAATACTGGGTAAGAACAATGTTAGATTGTTATTCTTTCATATCTGGTGTGATTTTATCTTATATTATAAGTATAAGGTAGATAAGAACACATGTAAGATGTTTCATATACAAAGAAAATGTAGAACCTGAAAGATTATGAGAAGACTGCTTTTGAAAATAGTAATAGAGAAATGGATAAGTTAGAAACAAGAAAGCGCATTGCATCACTGCAGACCAAGACAGATCTGCTCCGTTTGCTTAATGACTTAAAAGCAGATGACTTGGAAGACAAGGCTTATCCAATTCCCATGAAAGCTCTTAATTTCTACTGCAATCCTGTTCACGATAAAAGATACAGGTCTTTTTCCATACCCAAGAAGAGTGGAGGAAAAAGAGTGATATCTGTACCATGCAGAGGCCTGATGTCTATTCTTACATATCTAAACGTAATGTTTGAAGCTATGTACGAACCAGCACCGTGCGTTTGCGGCTTTGCTATAGGCAAATCCGTTGTGGACAATGCTAACAACCATGTCGGGAAAAATTATGTTTTCAATCTCGACATGAAAGATTTTTTTCCAAGTATTCAGCAGGCACGTGTTTGGGCTCGCTTGCAAGCAGCACCATATAACCTAAAAAAGGAGATTGCAAATGTTGTTGCCGGCTTATGCTGCATGAAAACACAAGATGGCAAGTTCGTGCTACCCCAAGGCGCTCCCACCTCTCCCATTTTAACTAATATGATTTGTGAGCGTCTTGATCGGCGTTTATTTGGACTTGCGAAACGATTTGGCCTGGGCTATTCACGTTATGCTGACGATATTACCTTCAGCAGTATGCAGTATGTCTATTCGGCAGATGGCGATTTTATGAAAGAATTAAACCGCATTGTCTCAGATGAACATTTCTCTTTGAATGACAAGAAGACTCGCTTACAGAAGAGGAACGAACGCCAGGAAGTAACAGGAATAACGGTAAACGAAAAAACGAATGTTACAAGAAAGTATGTTCGAGAAGTACGGCAACTGCTCTATATTTGGCAAAAGTATGGCTATAATGATGCTTACAGCAAGTTTTACCCTAAATATAAGGCGGAGAAAGGGCATGTAAAAAAAGGAGAGCCTGTACTAGAAAATGTCCTTAGTGGAAAACTCCTTTACCTTAAAATGGTAAAAGGAGAAGATGATACAACCTATTTAAAGCTAAGGGAGCAATTTGACAAACTCTCTGGCGATACAATTATGCACAATTCTAAGGGTGAAGAACTTAAATATATTCTCACTTATGAATTGGATAGATTTATTGCCATTAATTCTATTATCCCTTTCAAACTTCATATCAAAGATGAGGATTTGCAGAAAACCGACTCTGGAAATTATAAAGGTAAGATGGAAGTCAATGGAGAATTCATGCCAGTGTTTATAAGCAAAGGTGTTTTGCAACAAATTCACTGCGCGGAGAAAGGTGATTACTCTGATATGTGGAAATGTTATATTTCTTTATGCGAGTCAGCCAAAGGAAGATTTTGGTTAATACATAGAGGGAAACATGTTGACGCCACTCACAACCCAACTCCTAACAAGACCATAAGCCAGATCATTGACATATGGGCAAAGAAGGGATTGGATAAAGCGATAGAAGTTTTTGAAAACTCCAACTATCAGACGGAAGGCTCTTTAGATATCAAAACCATTCTTGACATTTGGGAAGAAAAAGGGGCCGATGCTGCTGAACAGTTCTATGAACATAGTGTCAGACAGCAGTAAATTATGGGGACTAACAAAAAAATATATATGGTATTATGGGGACTTCAAGTTATAAATTCATAACAGCGCTTCTTAACGATCCGAAGCTATCCGCTTCAGATCGTGACCGTATAATTCAACTCATCGGGAAAGAGTTGGAGCGTAAGAACAAGGACTTTGTGACAGAGGAACGACTTAAAGATTTTGTCACGATAGATAAATTGAAAGAGATTATCGCATCTCATTCGAGTAGCGATGTTGAGGAAAAGAAAGAATCTGCTGATTCGCAGAGTAAGAATGAACATGGGTCAACAGTGCACTCTCCTAAAGAAATTGTCAACCTCCTAAAGCTATTCTCAAATAGTTCATCGGCATTAAAGTATACCACACATACTTGGGATAAAACGTCAGACGGAAGCTTTGCATATTCCTCATATGACGACTTTATGAAACAATGTGCAGAGGACTTTTATGAAAAGTATCGGGACGAGGACAGAAAGAATCGTATTTATAAGTGTAATCAACCACTATATTTTACAATTCAAAATTTCCTCTTTAGAAATGAAGACAACGAAAAATATAAAGGGTGGGGGCAACATCACATTAAAATAGGATATAGTTACCCCCCTAATGTCTTAAAAAATTGGATGAACGAAAATCCCGGCAAACAACCTGGTTCAATGCCACTTTCTATATTGCCAAAAGAATTGAGACCAACTGTCAAAAAGAAGGTTCTCGGGAATTTTGATGAAATTGGTCTATTATTTAAAAAAGAAATTCAATTTAGAGGTAATGACCTATTTAATGATGTCAAAAGGATTTTTACGTCGACAGAGTTTGAGGTCAATACTCAAAAATTAGAGACATTACAAGGCATTGAATTTTATACTTGTACCGGGTTATTCAAATCTGCTTTGTCTATAGTTAAAGACAACATTACAACTCGTTCATCGGAACATAATAAGGTTGAGATATATGCAGAAATTCACGATGAAAGTAACGAGCCAGAAAAATTTGTTGATATTTGTATCGTCCATATGGAATCATTCTCAGATAAAAACATTAACGATGACAAATTGATGCTTAAAAATGGCATAGGACAAATTGCTGATATAAAAAAGAGACTAATTAGTCTTTGTGATTTTTTCGTCGAAAGCCGTTTTAAGATAAAAGGGAAGAAATCCTTTGCCCGTATTGATTATCTCAAAGAAAAAGACATTTTTGCGAAACCTGAAGTGGCAATCATTCAGGAATGTGATGGTTTTAAGTATTGCTTTAGATTTTACCTGTAATGAAAAAGATATTGATTGTTGATGACAGGCCCATGCGCCAAAAGAATCAATTGGGGAAAGATTTGTTCGACAAACTTTGCTCGCTTGATAACATCACACGAGACTTCATGTTAGATGTGAACAAAATCACATCATATGATATTGTTGCCATTCACTACTCTTTGCTCGACAATAGTGGCCAGATAAAGGAAATCCGTGATGTGCTCTCACAAAGTGGGAAGTGCTTGATTCTTTTCAGTGGAGGTAATCCAACCAATCGCATAATCAATGGTGGCAGAGAAGCTTTGGTTAGTTCGAGTTTATTCTACTCAAAAAAAACAATAGATTTCTTCGAGCAGTTACAATCTGTTGAAATTAATAAGCATTTGTTGGAAAAAATGCTTTATGGAAAAAACTGGAAAGTCGCTTTTCTTGAAAGATATGCTCAACTACTATGGGTCAATGGTGCTACTATGGATAAATGGCCTGATATGGAAGACCTGACCGACGATGAAATACAAGTTCTTAATGAATTAGAAATAGAATTTGGGCATAAGAGTTTCAAAGAAATTAACGAGGATATTAATCGAATATTGAAAATATGAGAATCTTATTACTTCATAATAACAACGTCCCTTTTTCTTTTATTAGCGAGAATTGGGGCGATGACATAGATTTGGAAATAGAAATTATTAAACCCTCAACTGACGACAATGACTACGATGTATTTGTTAGCCAACAGTTAGGAACTATTTTTTCGAATAACACCTTTGATTTGATTATACTCCCCTATTCGTTCTCGGAGTATAATCCAATTGAATATACAGGACTGATTGTTGCCGCACATATTAGACTTACTCCCGAATGGAATCATTCAAGGAAGCCAATTCTATTTGTTGGGCCAGAAGAAACTAAGCAAGTCGCAAAACTTTCAGAAATGGGTTCTATACTTTTCTCACCAGGCATTTGTTCTACCCGCACGAATAGTCTCCCGAATCTGATAGGAGGGATTAAGGAACTCTCATTAGAAGAAATTACGGATTCAGAATTCAGTGAATTCCTTAATAGAATCCAGATTCCTCGTCCTTCAAATTATGCAACTCATCACTCAATTGCAAATGAATGGGCTGTTATGCGATGGACCAATGACGTGATTAATTGGGGAGAACAAGAAATGCCTATAATAGGGACTAAGTCTTTCACCTCTATGCTGTACTTCAAGTATTTGATGGCGAAGGCAGGTAGCGGAGAAAAGATTTCTAAAAATTGGAAGAAAAAGAATGGAGCAGACCCCAAGATTAATGGCATATCCGGTAAAAGGGTAGCATACATAGATGACGAATATGATAAAGGTTGGGGTGTATTGTTATCTAAGATTATTGAGAACTCAGGTGCGAAATTACATATTTATGACAAGTTTAAAGAGTACAAGGATCGAGAAGACCTAATTAGCAGTATAAATGATTTTGTTGATGACATAGATGCAGACTGCTATTTATTAGATTTGCGCCTGCATGATGATGACTTTGACAGAACTAAAGGTGAAATATCTGGGCATAGAATCGCTGCTCACATAAAAGACCCTAAAATTAACAGAGCAAGACAAGTTGTCATCTTTTCAGCTTCGGATAAAGTCTGGAACATGAAGGAAGATGTCCAAAAAATCGGTGCAACAGATTATGTCATAAAGGAATCGCCCGAAGCTAATTTTACAAAGAATGATTCCCTAAGAAATTTCAATGAGTTCAAAATCGCTGTTAAAAAAGCATGTGATTTGTCATATTTAAAAGATTACCTCAATCTACTTAAAGCAACTTGTTATGAGGATTCGTTCCCTCTGAACAATTACATAGACTTAGCATTGCTCAATAGTAAGAATGTCTTAAATTCATGTATCCTCAACTTGAATCTATTTATTGAAGACAATGCTGATAGAGGATTTGAACTGTCAGATGGCATTCATATCAAGAAAGTTGGGACCAATTGGGAATATAATATCTTAAACAAGATAAAAGTCAGAAAAGACAATAAGGACGGGAAAGTCTTAAATATAATATGTCTAAGGGATAATTCTGAATCAATACGCTATAAGAAGGCAGACGGATGGGAAAATGCGAAGTTTGACGATACACACAGGAATGAACGGAGAATGGCCAAAATGGTTGCTTCATTATTCTATTATTATGGTATAAATGAGACTGATTGTAAAAGATATCTTGACCTTAGATTAGAACGGAATACGTCCGTAGCTCATGAAGGGCGTTTAACATCCCTTCGATTTGAAGAACTAAAATCTTTTTTTGATGATATTGTAACCAAAATCATAATTAAAGAGAACCCTAAAGACACTAAAGGATAACTACACAAGGAGCTTCGTAATAGTTGCTCCTTTTCTTTTTGAAGCCACATAAACAAGATTATTTGTCTTGCGAACATAGCGTTCGTTCCCATACCGTACCTTTGCAACAGAAAACAGGACATGTTGCTCTGTTAGTTAAAATAAGGTAGAATTATGGAGAACGTTATTTGTGGTTTCATTGAGTTGGATGGTGAGTTGGTTAAGATTTCGTCTGTTGATGACCTCAAAGCGTTGGCGGCAAGACTTGGCTCGGCATTTACGGAATTAACCCCGCAGGATTATGAAACTCTCTGCGCTAAGATGCAAGGGGAATATGTGGCAGATGATTGTGGTGTATTGTATTCGAAAGATGGGAGAAAAGTATTCTTGGCTCCTATCACGTCAAAAGAATATATTATCAAGTTTGGGGCTATCGCTATTGCGAGTTATGCATTTAATTGGCATTACTATCAGTACAATGGCGTAATATTCACCAACAAGTATACTCACGAGAAGAACATAACTAAGCTTCTAATTCCTGATTCAGTCATAGCTATAGGTAGCGAGGCCTTTAGTGATAACACTGCGATTAATGAGATTATCGTTTCTCACAAGCTGGAGTATATCGGCCAAAAAGCATTTTGCGGTTGCAAGATGATGTCAGGCTTTAACCTTCCATCTACAGTCAAGTATATTGAAACAGAAGCTTTTGATGGATGCTGGAATGCATTTAGAAAACTGACTATACCTGCTTCTGTCAGACATATTGGTAGCCATGCCTTTAGGGGATGCGTTACTCTGGAAAAAGTGTTTTTTGCCGGACCAATTGACAACATCGGTTCAGGTATCTTTGAGGCGTGTGAAAAACTTTCCGAAATTGTTGTCCCGAAGGGATGTGTAGAGCAATTTCGTGAGCAATTACCCTTCTATTCTGAAATAATATCTGAAGCATCAGAAGAGGAATAGAGAATAAACAAATACCAAGAGAGTATCAAACCAAGCATTATTAACGTATGGCAAGAGATTTTTATGACGACTCTTACGAAGAGTACGATGATTACGAGTTTGAAAGCTACGATGATGGTGGCTATGAATGGACGGAAGAAGATTCCTGGGATGCTCTGACAGACGGGATGTATGGCGATATGCCAAGCGATCCGAGAATGTACGATGCGATGATGGATGCATTAGGTTTCTAAAACAGAAGGAAATGGAAGATAAAGTGAAACAAATGATTTCAAAAGAACTGGAGCAGTTTCATTGCTCCATTCTTTTGGACGAGGTGAAAGAGAAGGTGCGCAAACTTAAGACATACGGAATGGCGGATGATGAGATTGTGGCTGCGATGAACGATGAAGAATTATTTCCACAGTTGGTGGTGACTCAAGATTACAGGATTGTGCTGGCTGATGGAGCAAATACGGAAGTAAAGATGGAACCTCTGGTAAAAGCGGTTTATCTTCTGTTCCTTTCTCACCCCGAAGGGATAGTTTTGAAATGTTTGCCTGACTATCGGAAAGAATTGACGGAGTTATACCTGCGTTTACGTCCTTACGGAATGAGTGAAAGGGTAATGCATAGTATCGAAGATGTGACGAACCCTACATTGAATTCGATTAATGAGAAATGTGCACGTATTAGGAAAGCATTTGCGGGTGTACTTTCCCAAAGTGTTGTAAGGCATTATTCAATATCTGGTAAGCGTGGTGAAGCAAAGAAGATTGATTTAGTCCGTACCAATGTGGTGTGGGAGTGTAATTTATCTAATTCACAAGCCTTGTGAAGCCAAATTGTTTGGTGGCAAAGATAGAAGTGAGTATCTTTGCCACCTAACTATTAATTTTATGAGTATGACAGATTACGAGTACATTTTAATCATTAGTTGTTATGCCAGGACAAAGAACTCAATATAAGCGTAATCAAGGTCAGAGCAGCCAATTGCCTTTGGATTTTGCATATGGTCATGTTCAGCCTCAGGCTCTTGATGTTGAAAAGGCTGTGCTGGGAGCATTGATGATTGACCGCGATGCATATATGGAAGTATGCGAGGTGCTGCATGTGGAAAGTTTCTACGAGCCTCGTAACCAGAAGATATATGCAGCTATCCAACAGTTGAGCATGGAAGAAAAGCCGGTGGATGTGCTGACTGTAACTGAGCAACTGGCAAAACTTGGAACGCTTGAAGAGGTCGGCGGTCCTGGATATGTGGCAGAACTGAGTTCGAGAGTTGCTACATCAGCCAACATTGTCTATCATGCCAATATCGTGGCAGAGAAGTATCTTTCAAGGCAACTGATTTCATATACCAGCACTATAGGCACCAAGGCTTTTGATGAGACTTGTGATGTAAATGATGTTATTCAGGAAGCGGAGAGTATCCTTTTCGACATTGCCCATAAAAACATGAAGAAGGACTATACTTCAGTAGATCCTCTGATTGAAGAAGCAACGAAGATTATGCAGGCATCGGCAGGGAACAACGGTGGCGTGACGGGCATATCAACGGGGTATTATCGTCTTGATGATGTGACCAGTGGCTGGCAGAACTCCGATTTGGTCATCATTGCAGGAAGACCGGCTATGGGTAAGACTGCCTTTGCTTTGTCGATGGCAAAGAACATTGCAGCTGACCAGCATATCCCGATGGCATTCTTCTCTTTGGAGATGTCTGGCGTACAACTGACAAATCGTTTGATATCCAATGCGTGTGAAATTGGTGGAAAGAAGATTCTGAACGGCAATCTTGACCGAGCAGACTGGGATAGGTTTGACAAGAGAATCACTAATCTGATAGGTGCGCCCCTCTATATTGACGACACTCCAGGCTTGTCTGTCTTTGAACTGAAGACAAAGGCACGTCGTTTGGTGAACGAGCATCAGATAAAGTTGATCATGATAGACTACCTGCAATTGATGAATGCCAATGGTATGCGGTTCAACAACCGTCAGGAAGAGGTGTCAAATATCTCACGCTCGCTGAAAGGACTGGCCAAGGAACTGAATATCCCCATCATTGCACTAAGTCAGCTAAATCGTGGTGTAGAGGGTAGAGAGGGAGCAGAGGGTAAACGTCCAATGCTATCAGATCTTAGGGAGTCGGGAGCTATAGAACAGGATGCGGACATGGTGGTTTTCGTCCATCGTCCAGAATACTATCATCTGTATGAGTCTTCTGATGGCACTATTGATTATCGTGGTAAGGCAGAAATCATCATAGCGAAACATCGAAAGGGAGCCACGGACATTGTCCTGCTGGACTTTAAAGGTGAGTTTACCCGCTTCGAAAACCCAGAAGACAACACTCTGGGAGATCTTCCTTTGACTGAGGGTGGTGAAATAAGAGGTGACAAGCTAAATGGTGATAATAATCAGCCTGTAGGGATGGATGCTTATGGTGATGTGCCGATTACTCTTCCGCCTCCAATAAACGAATCTGCACCATATTAATATATGAGTATAGAAGAAGTAATCGATAGAGTCATCATGTCTCAGCAGACGATAGAGATAGAGTATTGCACACGAAGCGAACATATCTTTACCTGCGAGATTACAGACATAGGATATTCAAAATACTATGGTGGTGGTTATATTGTGGCCCGTCGAACAGACATAGGTGAAGATCGGACATTCAAGGTGAGCAGAATCCTGAGTGTAAATGGTCACTCTTTCAATAAAATATACTGGAAACAAATTGGTGATGAGTTTAAACGAATATATTGAACTATGGAATGGCATCTATTGGGAATCTTGGCATTTGTTGTAATATACAACATTTGGCGCTACTATCATGAGGACGATAGCAACGATTATAGTCCTGTGACAACGGATACTTCAGAAAATAAACAAGAGGAGGAAACGAGTATGGAAGAAACAATTAGCACAAGGCAACTGGCGTTAAATACAATCGAGCGTATTGGAAGTGAGCCACAATACACTGAAGAAGGACGAATCCAGTTTGAATATCAAGGTATCGTTTTTCTAATGGAGGCAGCCAATGACTGCATGTTCGTGAGTCTGATTTGGCCTTGGTGCTACAGCTTTAACAAGTTCGATATTGACGAGTTTGCCAGAGTGCGTCAGGTCGTGAATGACATCAATGCGAGGGGAACAGCATCTGTCTTTTATGGCATCACTGACTCTGATGATGTGGCAATACATATCAAGAAGAATTTCCTGTTTGTCCCTCAGATTCCAGAATTGGAAGAGTATCTAAAACTGATGTTAGATACCTTCTTCAGAACGGCCAGGACATTGGATGTTGAGATTGAGAAATGCAGATTACAGGAGTGTGGATCCATTTAATTCCTGTTTCAAGAATACTCACGGAATTACACGCTATTTCATAATCTTCACTTGGGTCACTTTTCGTCTGAAAAGGTCACCTGAAGGTCACTGGAAAAGAAAAAGCACTTGCGAGAAACTCGTAAGTGCTTGATATTCAGTGTGGACCAGCCAGGGCTTGAACCTGGGACCTCCAGATTATGAGTCTGTTGCTCTAACCAACTGAGCTACAAGTCCTGTGCCTTTTTGTTAAGCGAGTGCAAAGGTACTGATTAAAATTAAGAATTAAGAATTAAGAATTAAGAATTTTGCGTTTTTAACATTTATAGGCACTAATTACGCTGATAACACGGAATTTTGCAGTACCTTTGCAGCATGAAACAACAAGGACTAACTGCCGCGGAGGTGCTTGACAGCCGTCAGCAGCATGGTGAGAACATACTGACTCCACCTCGTCGGCAATCAATGTGGCGATTATACATAGAGAAATACCAAGACCCCATGGTGCGCATTCTGCTGGTTGCTGCCGTGGTGTCGTTGGCGTTATCTGTGGTGAAGAATGACTACGTTGAGACCCTTGGCATCATCATGGCCATCATACTGGCTACTACTGTAGGATTCTACTTTGAGCGCGATGCAGCCCGTCGGTTTGACGTACTGACGCAGATGGGTGAGGAGCAACCCGTGAAGGTGCTTCGCGACGGTCGCATTCAGCAGATAGCCCGCCGTGAGGTGGTAGTCGGCGACACCGTCATTGTAGAGACGGGTGATGAAATTCCTGCTGACGGCCAACTAACAGAGGCTACCGACCTTCAGGTGGACGAAAGCAGCCTGACAGGTGAGCCCATAACAAATAAAGAGGTGAAAGGCTTGGAGGCTGAGACTAAGGGTGAGACCTACCCTGCCGACTTGCTGCTACGCTCATCGATGGTGATGGGAGGCACTGGGCGCTTTGTCGTAACAGCAGTTGGTGACGAGACAGAGATAGGGCACGTTGCCCGACAGGCTACAGAACTCACTGGTGTAAAAACCCCGCTGAACCTTCAGTTAGACCAACTGGCCAAGCTCATCAGTCGCATAGGTGGCAGTATGTCCGTGGCTGCATTCACCGTTTTCCTTATCCACGACATTCTGACCAATCAATTATGGCACAGCACTGACTATGTAGGCATGCTGGAAGTCGTGCTACGCTACTTTATGATGGCCGTCACGCTCATTGTAATGGCCGTGCCAGAGGGCCTGCCCATGGCTGTCACATTGGCTTTGGCCCTGAACATGCGGCGCATGCTGAAGTCGAACAACCTGGTGCGCAAGTTGCAAGCATCGGAGACGATGGGTGCCGTCACCTGTATCTGCACCGATAAGACGGGTACGCTGACCGAGAACCGAATGACGGTGGCAGAAATACAAGAGAGAGGAGAAAGAAAAGAGGAGAGGGAAATGCTTTATAAGGCTATAGCTCTGAACACGACGGCCACCCATGATGTGGGTAATCCAACGGAACAGGCCCTTTTAAGATGGCTTATGGAGCAAGGCGTGGACTATCAGCAGTTGCGCAACGAAAATCCCATCACAGCCCGTGAACCATTCAATACAGAACGCAAATACATGACCACAACGGTGGGTGACACGTTATATATAAAGGGGGCGCCAGAGATTGTGCTGGGCATGTGTAAACTCAGTCAGGAAGTACAACAACAAATGGAAACCCTGCTGAAGAACTGGCAGCAACACGCCATGCGGACATTAGCCATTGCACAAGACAAGACGCTGCTTGCCATCGTAGCCATTAGCGACCCGCTTAGGCAGGAGGTTCCGTCAGCAATCCGCCAATGCGAACAGGCTGGCATTGAGGTGAAAATTGTGACTGGCGACACGGCAGAGACGGCTTTAGAAATAGCCAGACAGACAGGCATCATAGAATCATTGACCACCGGCCACTTACCGGTGACCATCACCGGTGCGGAGTTTGCAGCACTGAGTGACGAGGAGGCACTAAAGGTAGTCGGCGGGCTGAAGGTGATGTCGCGTGCCCGCCCTACTGACAAACAGCGATTAGTCAGTCTGCTGCAACAGCGAGATGAGGTGGTGGCTGTCACTGGCGACGGCACCAACGACGCGCCTGCCTTGAACCGTGCACATGTGGGGCTGTCGCTCGGAAGTGGTACCAGCGTAGCCAAGGAGGCCAGCGACATCACATTGTTAGACGACTCTTTCCAAAGCATAGTACAGGCCGTGATGTGGGGACGCTCGCTCTACAAGAACATCCAGCGTTTCATCTTTTTCCAGTTAGTGGTCAACGTGACAGCCCTGCTGTTAGTGCTTTGCGGTGCCTTTGTAGGCACAGAGCTGCCATTGACCATCACACAGATTCTTTGGGTAAACCTTATCATGGACACGTTTGCAGCCATGGCTTTGGCTTCGCTACCACCGTCACGCGAGGTCATGAACGAGCCGCCACGTCAGCGCGACGCATTTATTATCACGCGCCCCATGTATAGGGGAATCGCCGTCATTGGCGGTTTGTTCTTCATCGCCACCTTCAGCCTGCTGTGGTATTTTGAGCGTGTGGCAGGAGTGAGCGACGAGGAACTGACAGTGTTTTTCACCATCTTTGTCATGCTGCAGTGGTGGAATCTTTTTAACGCCAAGCAACTGGGTTCCCACTACTCTGCCTTCCGCAGGCTCTGGGCCTGTCCTGGATTTCTGCTCGTATTGGCATTAGTATTAGCAGGCCAATGGCTCATCGTGACGTTTGGCGGACAGATGTTCCGTACCGTACCATTAGATGCCCGGACGTGGCTTTACATCATCGTCGGCACATCGCCAGTATTATGGATAGGGGAACTTTACAGAAAATTAAAAACCAGATAAGACAACGATGGACGGATATGTAGCTACAATAGGAATGTTCGACGGAGTACACCGTGGCCACCAGTTTGTGTTGCAACAAGTGGTGGCGACAGCACGCGAACGAGGCCTGCAGTCCATGGCCATCACTTTCGACCACACGGTACGACATGAGCCTGTGCTGACACCCTTGGACGAGAAGTTGGTGTTGCTGTCGAAGACGGGCGTGGACCGCATGGAGGTGCTGGAATTTTCCAATGAATTGCGACAGATGACGGCCCGCGAGTTCATGGAGCGAGTGCTGAGAGACCAACTGCATGTCCGAGTGTTGCTGACGGGCTATGACAACCGTTTCGGACGTGGCCGCACAGAAGGGTTCGACGATTATGTGCGGCATGGGCGCGAATTGGGCATTGAGGTGATGAGCCTGCCCCCTGCTCCCCAACAGGACACACAAGGCCAAAACGTCAGTTCATCGTATGTCAGACAACTCTTGCAGGAGGGTCGCGTCAGTGAGGCGGCCGACTGCCTGGGCTATCCCTACACACTGATAGGCCATGTTGCCCATGGTGAGCACATCGGCACAAGCCTCGGATTTCCGACAGCCAATCTGGTGCCAGACGACGAAAGCCAGTTGATACCCGCCTCTGGCGTCTATGCCATCAAGGTACGTCTGCCACATAGCGTGGAACATAAGCATGGCATGATGAACATTGGGCAACGCCCCACTTTCGATGGTCACCGCCTAACCATGGAGGCACACATTTTCCAATTGCATGAAGACCTGTACGGGCAGCAGTTGATGGTTTCGTTCGTAGAAAAACTACGCGACGAGCAGCGCTTCGACAACCGCGAGGCACTGATAGGGCAATTGCAACGCGATGCGGAACAAACAGAACAATTACTAAACCAAAAGATAGAAGAATGAAACACACGATTAATGCCATTGCATATGTCATCATTTTCTTAGGGATACAGGCCGCCGTCGGACTGATTGTTAAAACAGTGTGGCAACTTGTCACAGGCTCGGCAGACATCACGACACCCAAGATGATTACCACAACGGTGGTGTTCAGCCTACTAAGTATTGCCGTATTTTTGTTGGCCCGATGGGCCGAGGTGTCCCCAACATGGTTGCGCACCCGTCCGTGGATGACATTAGGATGGAGTGTCGTGGCAGCACTCGGCTTTGTAATCCCCTCTATTTGGATTCAAGAGCAACTGCCTGAGCTGCCTAACTTGATAGAAGACGAGTTTGGACAAATCATGGCTGACCGTTGGGGCTATCTGGCTATTGGCTTGTTAGCGCCGCTGGCCGAGGAGGTTGTGTTCCGAGGGGCAGCATTAAGGTCACTGCTTGGTTGGGCCGAGGGACGTGGTGAATGGGGTGCATGGACAGCCATCGCCGTGAGTGCGCTACTGTTTGCCGCAGCCCATCTGAATCCGGCACAGATGCCACATGCCTTCATTGTGGGCCTGCTGTTGGGATGGATGTATTGGCGAACAGGCTCAATATTGCCGGGTATGGCCTACCACTGGGCCAACAACTCCACAGCCTATGTCATCTACAATTTGTATCCCAATCCGGATATCCAACTCATTGACATCTTTGGTGGCAGCCAACAGCGCGTCATGATGGCTGTGGGCTTCTCGCTGCTCATCCTGCTGCCAGCCATCTATCAGCTGCACCTGTGGATGAAACGGGCAGATTAAGCCCTACGCCTGACTCCGACTGCCAAACTTTCTATTCGGGTAAAACAAATACGAAACGGGCTCCGCGCTGATAAGTAGCATCCAAGGTGAGCGTACCGCCCAGTAGTTCCGCTATCTTGCGCGCCATGGTAAGGCCGAGGCCAAGCCCTTGCTTAAACGGGTCTACCTTATAAAAGCGCTCAAAGATACGGTCACGTTGCTCTGGGGCAATGCCGATGCCTGTATCTGTGACGGTGAACTCCAATCCCCCATGGGCAGCACGTTCACGCACTTTAAGTTCAACGCTACCCTGCTTGGTAAACTTCAGCGCATTCTTCAGCAACTGGCTTAGCACTTTGTCAAGTGCCCTGGCATTGCTGCGGACAATATGGCCGTCGCTGAGCAGGCTGACATAGTTCAACTGTAGTCGGCCATTGTTGACAAGTGCCATGCTGTCCATCACACCCTGACACAACTGGTTTATGTCCACATTGTCTTCTTTCTCATAGAACTCCTTGCTCTCATCCTGCGCCAACTCCAGCAGTTCGTTGACGATGTTGGTAATCTCCACGGTGTTACGACTGATGTCACGAAGCATGTTGTCGCGGTCTTTAGCATCCAGTTCATAGTCTGGATTAGTAATAATCTGGGCAAAACCGGTAATGACATTGAGCGGAGTGCGTATCTCGTGACTGACGTGCTCAATAAACGAGGTCTTCATGCGGTCCGACTCCTTGGCGCGGTCAAGAGCAATCTCCAGTTCGCGATTCTGCTTCAGCAACTGCTTCTGATAACGGCGGCGGGTCAGGTGCCGCCAGAGAATGAGTCCTAAAGCCAATAACAACAATCCGATAACAATGGCAAACCAACGCTCGCGCTCCTTGGCAGCTTTTCCTATCATTTCCTCGCGATCCCTTGCAGCCTTCTCGCTCAGCAGGGTAAGACCAGCTTCGGCATTCACTGCATTAATGTTGTCATAGAGCAAGTCGCTGTTCAGCGAGTCACGCAGTTCACGACGGATGGCCGACTCTTTCAAGCATAAGTCATAGCGCCCCATCATCTCGTAGATTTTGCCTTTTACATCATGGATGGTGATGATGTCTAATCCCGATACATCACTCTCTGCCAGTGTCAAGGCTTCGTCATATTGATTGTGGAATGCCTTATTATAGATGTCCATCTCCACAATGCCCACACTGTCAACAAAAGTGTGCAGCTTCAGATAATTGTTGAACTCTGTATAGGCCGCTTCGAATCGTTGTTGGTCGCCCATGAAAAAACTGATTCTGCCTTTCAGTGCCAAGTACATTTTATAGTAATCTGGATACACCTTTGACAGAGGGCCGAACTTCTCATTCCATCCCCATGCCTCTTTAGGCTCGCGTGTTGACTCCAGTGAAGCGATGCGAGAGTAGATGCTGATGAGTGCGCCACTGTCAGCAGCGTTGGCATTCTTCAGCGATTCCATGAAGTAGTGTTTCGCCATGCGATAGTTGCCCCTCGACTCATAGATCGTGGCCAACGAAGTATATACTATATCATAGTGCTTGGCTCCTTCACCCTTCATTTCCTCCAGAATTTCGTTCGACCGCTGGATAGCCTGGTAAGCTCTGCCATTGTCTACCAGATAAAGCACTTCGTTCTGTCTGATTTTGTAGTACGAACGCCGTTTGCCATGCTGCTTGTAATAGGCCTTCACCTGATCTGACACCTCCCAGAACTGTTGTTCATTCTCTGGTTGGTCATAGAGCTGAAAATATCGGTTATACAGCTTTCTGAATGCCGTATCCTGCTGCTGTTGGGCATTCATCCCGAAACAGCAGGCCATCAACAATGTCAGGAGGAGAAAGCTTCTATGCATCATGCTTTTTGTTTTCTAACCATGCAAATGACACCGAGGATGATGAATGGGATGGAGAGTATCTGTCCCATGTCGATGGGCAGTGATGCCTCAAAGGCTTCCTGTATTTCCTTGGTATACTCGATGAAAAACCTAAAGGTGAAGATGTAGGTCAGGCAGAAGCCAAAATACCAGCCAGTGCCAATCTTCTCTGGCCACTTCTTGTGCATCCACCACATGATGAAAAACAGCACGCCGTAAGCAATGGCCTCATAGAGCTGTCCGGGGTGACGAGGCAGCATGTCAACGCGCTCAAAGATAAATGCCCAAGGCACATCGGTCACTTTGCCGATAATCTCAGAGTTCATCAGATTGCCCAGACGGATGAAGCAAGCCGTGGTGCCGGTCGCGATAGCAATGTTGTCCAGCACCGTCCAAATGCTCAGTTTCGTCTTGCGGACATACAGCCAGAGGGCTATCATGAGTCCTAAGGTGCCACCATGCGAGGCAAGGCCGGCATAGCCCACAAATGCTGCGGCACCACCAGTCATCTGGAATAGCCAATTCCCCGCATAGTTCATGTTACCACCCACGAATCTAATGGGCAGTAGCATCTCCACAAAGCCCTTGCCTGAGGTCAGGAAGTAATCTGGTTCGTAGAAGATGCAATGTCCCAAACGGGCACCCAGCAGAATGCCGATAAAGCAATAGATAAACAAGGGGTCAAACAATTCATCCTTGATCTTCTGCTCTTTATAGAGCTTTCTGACCACAAAGTAGGCCAGTGCCAGACCTATCAGCCAGCAAAGTCCGTACCAACGGAAGGGCCCAAAGCCCTCGTTAGGATTCCAGGTGATATAGCTCAGCAGTTCCATCATACATTAAATCTAAAGTGCATAATATCACCGTCCTGCACTACGTAGTCCTTGCCCTCGATGCCCATCTTGCCGGCTTCACGGACGGCAGCCTCGCTGCCGTACTGGATGTAGTCGTCATACTTGATGACCTCGGCGCGGATGAATCCCTTCTCGAAGTCCGTGTGGATGACACCGGCACACTGCGGAGCCTTCCAGCCCTTCTTGTACGTCCAAGCCTTTACCTCCATTTCACCGGCAGTAATAAAGGTCTCCAGATTCAGCAGGGCATAGGCCTTCTTGATGAGGCGGTTCACGCCGCTCTCCTCCAAGCCCAGTTCTTCCAGGAACAGCAACTTGTCGTCGTACGACTCCAACTCGGCAATGTCCTCCTCGGTCTTGGCGGCGATGACCATCGACTCAGCACCCTCCTCCCGGGCCAATGCCTCAACACGCTGTGTGAAAGCATTGCCCGTCTTGGCATCCGCCTCGCCGACGTTGCAGACATACAGTACGGGCTTGGCCGTCAGCAGGAACAGATTGCGGGCGCAGTCCTGCTCCTCCTTGCTGTCGAAGGTCACGATGCGGGCATTCTTGCCCTGCTCCAGCACCTCTTTATAGGCCTTCAGCACCGTCACCTCCACTTTGGCCTCCTTATTGCCGGCGGCAGCGGCCTTCTCCGTCTTGGCCAGTCGGCCCTCGATGGTCTCCAAGTCTTTCAGTTGCAGCTCCGTATCAATAATCTCCTTGTCACGGATAGGGTCGATGGTTCCGTCCACGTGGGTGATATTGTCGTCCTCGAAGCAACGCAGCACGTGGATGATGGCATCCGTCTCACGGATGTTTCCCAAGAACTTATTACCCAGCCCCTCACCTTTTGAGGCCCCCTTCACCAGTCCGGCAATGTCTACAATCTCACATGTGGCCGGTACGATGCGCCCCGGGTGTACCAGTTCGGCCAGCCGGGTCAGACGCTCGTCGGGCACGGTGATGACGCCCACGTTAGGTTCTATCGTACAAAAGGGGAAATTGGCTGCCTGGGCCTTTGCGCTCGACAGGCAGTTAAACAAAGTGGACTTGCCGACGTTGGGCAGTCCTACAATACCACATTTTAATGCCATCTTTTTCTAATAAACGTTTATTTCAGCGTGCAAAGTTACTGCAAACCAAAGGAAAAACCAAATTTAATTCCACTTTTCTGACTCAGAAGCTGCGCAACCAAGCTTTCAGCTCAAGCATCATTTCAAAATGATAGGCAAAAGACTGGCGGATGCCCCAGCCGTGACCACCTGTGGGATAGATGTGCATCGTGGCCGGCACACCATGGGCATACAGCTCCTCATAGTAGTTGATACTGTTGGTGGGAGGCACGGTACGGTCATCGTGACTCAGCGCCAAGAAAGCCCTCGGCGTGTGCTTGTTGATGTGCTGCTCATTACAATACTCATTGACGAGCTTGCGCTTGGGATTCTTGCCCAGCAGATTGTCACGCGAGCCTTGATGGGTGGTTCCCTGTTCCATGGATACTACGGGATAGAACAGAATCTGGAAATTCGGACTGGCATCGTCAGTAGCATGTGTGGCCACCGTCGAGGCCAAATGGCCACCTGCCGAGAATCCCATAATGCCCACGTCCTTAGGGTTGATGTTCCATCCCTGGGCATTGCGGCGCACCAGTCGCATGGCTTCCTCAGCATCCTCGGCCGGTACGGTATAGTTACCATGAGGCATGCGATATTTCAACACGATGAGCGCTATGCCCTGCTGGTTAAAGAAGGGTGCCCAGTCGGTACCTTCGTGCTGCATGGCCAAATGGGTGTAGCCACCACCCGGACAGCATACAATGGCACGCCCCGTAGCCACTTTCTCATTAGGCAGAAACACCGTCACTTTGGCCATGTCCTGTGGGTCACCATTATTGGTTTCAGGACCGTCAGGCCACAAATTGATTTCTATCGGCTTCTGTGCCGACACTAAAGTTGATACTAACAACATGGATAAAAGCAGCAGTTTTTTCATCTTTTTAGGGTTTATAGCATGCAAAGATACTAATTATATTTGATACATGAAAGATTTCATGCGAAATAATTTTTCCGCAACCACCCTACGATGACACAGAATATTTAGGCATGGCTTTGCTCCCGTTTGATAGCAGCCTTGATTAATGGGACATTGCTACGCGACACGGGGATGCAGTCATGGCAGTGCTTAATGATGAGCAAGATGCTCCCCGACCTGGAGACGATTTGCTCCACCTGACCCAGATTTACAAGGAAAGCACGATGGCAGCGAACTATCACCGGGTAGCTGCTCAGGTCATCCTCCATTTGTTTTGAGGTGGCACGAAGCATGTCTGTGCACATCTGGCCATCGCGCAGATGACAAATCTTTACGTAATTGCCAAGGGTCTCAATATAAAGCAAGTCCAAAATCTTGAGAGTCACTTTTTCACTGGTAGAACCGGTAAGGGAAATGACGGAATCTGGGAGACTGGCCGCATGACGCTCTGCCTTGGCGTCAGAATGAGGAGCCTGATCCCCTGATTCTGTTTGCATTGCCTTCAGTTGCTCGTTCAATTGGCGGGTTTCTTCCAGTTCCAAGGCCAAGTAGCGACTACGAAACTTAAAGCGCCAGTACAGGCCAATGGCAAAGGAGATGAAGGCGATGATAAGAATCGTCTCGAAGAAGTTGGCCCATGAGAGCTGATTGGCAGACACGCGGTCGCTAAGCACAAAATGGCGATAGAGACAAATCATGAGCGAGACAAACGGGGTGTTGATGAGCTGGAACCACAGGTTGCGGCGCATGATATAGTCAACGCCCTGTTCGTATGACCTGGGCATCCTGACAATAAACCTCAATATGACTTCTGTCAGGAAACAGATGCCAAAGCCCAGCACCCATATCAAGAGCAGGTGGACGTAGGCCTCCCACTTCCATGCATCCAGACCAAAAGGCTTGAACACACCGAGTGCCAACACCGCAAAGCCAACACTGATGGCTCTGACACGAATCGTTTCTTTGTGATCCTTATCCATTACGGGCACTGCCTGTCTTCGCAAAATTTTTTGCAAAGGTAGTAAAATTCTTCAAATCCATCAAACCATTCGTCACATTTCATCCGTTTTATCCCACTTTCATTGCCATTCGTCACAGAAGCATGCAGAATATCCCAGAAATTTGTATGGTAGAGGATCTCTTATTACCTTTGCCATCGAGAAAAATCACAACAGAAATGTAAACAATAATTTATTAGAAAGATGAAAAGATTAATTTTTTGGTCAATAGCATTGGTGGTGGCCTTGTTGCTGTCGATGACGGTCAAGGCTCAGACACAGGACAGCCTGTCGATGGACACGACACTATGGTACAACCAGACACAACAGTTGAGTGGGGTCGTTGTGAAAGGCCAGTTGCCGAAGACACGCGTAAAAGGCGACGCCATGCGTACGACGGTGTCTGGCAGCATTCTCGAAAAATCAGGCACGGCAGCCGAAATGCTGAACAAGATTCCCATGCTGGAGACAAAAAACAACGAAGCCGTGAAAGTGTTGGGCCGTGGTGAGGCCGAGGTATATATTAATGGTAGAAAGGTGCAGGACATCAAGGAACTGGCCCGTCTGCGCTCCGACCAAGTGCTGCATGTCGACGTGGTTCAGAATCCTGGTGCCCGCTATGCTGCCTCAACAAAGGCCGTGGTGCGCATCACGCTGAAGAAAGCACAGGGCGAGGGCATCAGCTTTCAGGAGATAGCCGAAGGTATGTATCAGTATGGCCACACGCTGACGAATAACTTCGACATCAACTACCGCACGGGTGGACTTGACATCACGGCCTCGCTGTGGGCTGGTCGCTATGGACACGGGAAGTCGCTACAGGAAGACGAAATGTTCTACTATGTGGGACCTGACCACTATCGCGGTGTCACCAAACAGGAGACCAAACACATCTGGAAAGGGTGGTCGCCCCAGTTGCAGGTGAACTACATGGTGAACGAAAACCACAGTTTGGGCGCCTACTATAAGTACGACCGCCACCCCAGCGGCGAGCTGACGAGCCTTTTCAACACCGACAACTACGAGAACGACGAGTACGCTGAGCGTTCTGAGAGCCACATCTGGCAGGATGACCGCTTTAAGAAACACATCTTCAATGCCTACTATAATGGAAAGTTGGGGCAGCTGGGCGTTGACCTGAATGTGGACGGACTCTTTGACGACACGGATACGGACGGTGAGACGAAAGAGGTGACCAACACCGACGGCGTCACCATTAACCGAGGCATTGAGAGCTACACCCATAGCGGCAACAAGTTCTGGGCATCGAAACTTATCCTGAGCTATCCGCTCTGGAAAGGCAACCTCTCCGCAGGCGGCGAGTACAGCTACAACCATCGCACAGATAGCTACTCGTTTACGGCTTCGGATTACGTACCGGTGAAAGCCACCGATTCGGAAATCAACGAGCAATCGTCGGCTGTCTTCGTGGAGTATGGACGACAGTTCGGGAAACTCTTTGCTCAAGCAGGCCTGCGCTATGAGCACCTGAAGAACGACTATTACAACTTTGGTGAGCGCGAGGATGAGGTATGCCGCGACTACGGTGACTGGTTTCCCACGGCAGTATTGTCAATGCCCATCGACAAGGTGCAACTATCGCTCAGCTACCGGCAGGACATCCAGCGCCCCAACTACAACAACCTGACCAGTTCGACCATCTATCTGAACCGCTATGCCTACCAGAGCGGCAACCCCTATCTGCGTCCTACCTATACGCATAGCGCCGTGTTCAATGCCGGCTATAAGTGGCTTAACTTCACGGCAAACTACGCCCGTATCAAGGATGCCACGAACATGGCCACCGACCCCTACCCTGGTTCGGATGACCCGCTCATAAGCCTCGTTCATCCCATCAACAGTCAGGAGGACTTTGACCAGCTGAACACCGGCATTGCCGCCCGTCCCACCATTGGACATTGGCATCCCCGTTGGAGCGTCTTCACCGTGTTCCAAAACTACAAGTCGCCAACAGCCAACGGCTCAACCATTACGCTGAGCAAGCCCTATCTGTCATTCGTCTGGCAGAACGACATCGAATTGCCGAAAAGCTGGCGCCTGAATGCCTCGATGCAATGTGCCACGAAGGGTGACTACAATAACTACCGCATCACCCACGCCCGCTTCTATACCGACTTTGGCGTGCAGCGCGACTTCAACCTGCAACGCATGGGGCAGCTGACAACCTCGTTCTACTGCTTCGACCCCTTCAACACCGACCGTACCGACGCCATCATCTACGGCTACCGTGAACTGACAATCTATAACCCCGCCCGCCGCACCTTCCGCCTCGAACTGGCCTGGAAGTTCAACGAGGCCCGTTCGAAATATCGTGGCTCTGGTGCCGGCGACAAGCAGAAAGCACGTATGTAGGTATTAAGAAAATCAGTCGCTTCAACCCAGAGAGCGTCTATCACAGCAATCCTCCTGAGGATGACATCCGCCTCATCCCCGCAGGATTCGTGAACGACAACTGGAAGTGCGACACCACCACTGACCCTAATGTCTTTTGGGCAAAACCAGAGTAATTACTAAGAATTAGAAACAATGAACATAAGAGTTGCCCCCATTCTGCGACATAGCAAAGAAATTGAAAGAACAAGGCTGCGATTAAGCGAGAGCAGAGTGGAGCTTGCTCCGACTCTGCCAAGCGTGAGCAGGCTCGACCGAAGGTCAAAGAAAATCATTAGAATTATAGAAGAAGGTGGTGAAAAAAGTTAATCCAAAAGAAACGACCCGCGCACAAGCTTTCGAATTGTGGATGAAAGCACCAAATCCGATGGTTACATTCTTCAAAACCATCGACGTGACGCGATTGGTAAATGTCAGCAAGAGAAAGG